>Ga0310697_10000666_pt1 | contig 44307 bp, 43 predicted proteins | sample 172DNAGHGlowgp2_FD_203883 | JGI IMG/M metagenome (GOLD analysis project Ga0310697, IMG submission 203883) | Sheep rumen microbial communities from Palmerston North, Manawatu-Wanganui, New Zealand - 1728 DNA GHGlow gp2 (v2) (version 2) | ecosystem: Host-associated > Mammals > Digestive system >...
TTTCTTGATCTTTTTCCTTCTCCCTCTTCTTCATCCTCGATAGCTTCAGCGAGGTAGAGCGAGGTGAGGAACGAGAATACGTATGCCTGAAGAATTCCGTCGAAAATGTCGAAATAAGCGCTTGCGATGAGCGGAACGCCTATCGCGGGGACCTTGACATATGTCCTTATCGCTATCTTGATGAGCTCCATAACGATGTGTGCTGCGAGGACGTTACCGAAAAGTCGCATACACAGCGACAGCGGTCTTGTTATCAGGTCGAGCACATTCAGGGGATTGATGAAGCTCTTCAGCCATTTCAGCGGTCCCTTCTTGAGTATGAATGCGACCTGAACGAGAATGATAGCAAGTCCTGCGAGCGCAGCAGTTACGTTTACATCCTTTGTCGGCGGCACGAAGCCGAAGATACCGACGATATTCGATACACCTATGTAGAGTATGAACGTCTCAAGTATGGGGACGTACTTCTTTCCGCCCTCTCCGACTGCTTCCGTGAACATCTTGTTGAGCATACTTATGAACGATTCGAGCAGGCATTGCACGCCTGTCGGCACCCTTTTGAGGTTCCTCGTGAGTATTATGGACAGCAGCACCAGTACAGCCATTATTATCCACGTAACAACGCAGGAATCGGCGATGGGGATACCTCCGAATATCGGTATAGTAAAGGCGACCTTATTTTCAAGCTCTTCTATCAGCTCTTCTGCCATTATAGCACCTTCCTTCATCCTTTAAATAAAAACGGAGACAGCTTTTGTGCATATCTCCGTTGATAAGTCAGCAATAGCGGTATGCAGTATTCACGCACCGGACCGCTCTCCGATACATATAACTATAATATAACAAAACTTTAACAAAGTCAATACCTTTGCGGTAAATATCGGCATTTTTTCACAATTTCCGGCGCTTTTTCAGTTGTCTGTATCGCCCTGTGCGAGGCTCACTGCCCTGTTGAGACGCTCGACTGCATTTGTGTTGAGCTTGTCGGACAGCCTCAGGCGGTCGAGCTCCTTCTTGAAGGCGGCGAGCTCCTCTGCGAGCTTGCGCATGACCTCGGCATTCTGGAGCTGTTTGTCCTCAAGGGCACACACCCTCACGATGAGGTCATTAATGTTCGCGGCGAGCACTTCATTCGCGGAATTCTGCTTCTCGCCGAAGTCGGTGAGCTTTTCGCCGGCTTTGAATACGCCCACCTTTTCGTGACCGTCGAAGGTGCGCATCTTTTCATTTGTCAGTTTGAGATCAGACATTTTGTTCACTCCCTCTTATGCGGTTATACGCCCAGAGATGTTCCGTAGTTGCCGAGCTTTTTCCTCCACCAGCCGAGCGTATCGCTGATGGTCTGCTCCATAGTGATGGCAGCGCTCCAGCCTGTATCCTCGCGGATAAGTGAAACATCGGGCTCTATTATCGGTATGTCCGAGGCTCTCATCCGAGCCGGGTCCTGTTTGACGGTTATTTCCGCATCTGAAAGGCTCAGTGCGGTATCGAGGATATGCTGTATCTCAACAGCCCTTCCTCTGCCGACGTTGTAGACTCTTCCGCTCACGCCCTTCTCTGCGAGCAGGCGATAGGCTCTGACAACGTCGCGGACGTCGGTGAAATCGCGCATTGCCGTGAGATTCCCGACGTTCATCTCGGGCTGTCTCATTCCCTTTTCTATCTCTGCTATCTGACGGCAGAAGTCGGAGATGACGAATATATCGCTCTGTCCGGGACCCGAGTGGTTGAATGCGCGGACCATCACGATGTCCATTTTATAAGCGCGGAAGTAGATGCGGCTTATCATCTCCTGACAAGCCTTTGTTGCGGCGTAGATATTGCCGGGGTCGAGGGGCTCGTCCTCGCTGAGGGGGCAGGCGCCCTGTCTGATGAAGCCGTATTCCTCGCCTGTGCCGATGATGACTATGCGCATATCCTTCTTTTCGGCGGCTCTTGCGGCTTCGAGCACGTTTATCGATCCGATGACGTTGATATTAGCCGTGAGCTGGGGCTTTTTCCACGAAACAGCCACCGAGCTCTGCGCCGCGAGGTGGAATATCACATCGGGCGATACCTCTTCAAGAAGCGCGGAGATGTCCTCAGCGTTCATAATATCGAGAGTGTGCGAGGTGCAGCTCTCGGTTATCCTTTCCGACGGCAGACAGGTAGCGTGTACCTCTGCGCCTGCAAGTGTGAGCTCACGTATGAGATACGCTCCCACAAAGCCTGCGCCGCCGATTATCAAAGCCTTCATATTATTCCTCACTATTCCGAAAGAGCTTCATAGAGCTTCTTTATAACGTCTTTTTCGTTGAAATCGCGTTTTACGCGGTAAGCGGCGTTCCTGCCGAGCTTTTCGCGGAGCGGTCTGTCCTCTGCGAGCCTGTTTATGGCTGCTGCGAGGGCTTTCGGGGACGAGGGCGGAACTGTCAGACCTGTCTCGCCGTGGACGCTCACGTAAGGGACTCCCGACGGGAGCTTCGTATTTATCACCGGCTTGCCGTAGACCATCGCTTCAAGCTGGACTATGCCGAACGCCTCGCTCTTCGCGACTGACGGGAGCACGAAAATATCACAGTCCGCATAAGCCTGCCGGAGCTCATCATCGGGCAGGAAGCCCAGAAAATGCACCTTTTCCGACAGTCCGTGCGTATCGGCGTAGCGCCTGAGGCTTTCCTCAAGCACGCCCTCGCCTGCGATGAACAGCTCACAGCCGCGTGTCATACGGAAAGCGCGCAGAAGCACGTCCACGCCCTTGTAATAGACGAGCCTTCCTGTGAAGAACACCTTCACCGAGCTTTTATAGGTCAGCTTTTCCGTCAGGAATGGGCTGCGCACGATGCCGAGATACTGTCCGGGGTCGATACCGTAGGGGAGTATGCGGCATTTTTCGCGGAACTGCGGCAGTACGTCCGAGCCGTCGATGTGTCCCGGTGTCGCGACAAAAACAATGTCTGCGCGGCGGAGCAGGTACATCATAAACGGGCGGTAGAGGAGCATCAGCTTCTTCTGCTTGACGACGTCGCTGTGCCACGAAACTGCGACCTTTCCCCTGTACCCGGACAGCAGAAGGGCAGCGTCCGCGAGCGGGAACGGCACATTTATATGCACCGCATCGGCTGACCTTGCCATCTTTCTGAAAAGCGCGATGAACGACAGCGACACGGGACACGAAAAATACGTCCCGAGGCTGCCTGCTCTCGTGAGCTCCACACCGTTCGCGCGTTCGTGGAGCGTTCCGCCTCTGCCGTCGCGGCAGACGAGCGTGCGCACCTCTGCACCGAACTGTCCGAGCTCCTCGGAATACTGGCGCACAAGGCTCTCGATACCGCCGATATGCGGATAATAAGCCTTGTTTACCTCCAGCACCTCAAACCGCTTTCCCATTACTTTGCAAGACCGTTCTCACGGCAGTATTTCATTATATACTCCTGCATATCAATGCCTGCTGCCTTGCCGAGGTCCATGAGCTCGAGAGTCCTCTCGATGAAGTCCTGGTCCTTTTCGAGCGAATTTGTCTCAAGACGGCGGACAAATTCGGGGATATAGTTCTCCATCTCCATACGGAATTCGTCCTCGGCAGTCAGAAAGCCGGAAAAATCCTCCTCCTTCGGCTTTTCAGCCGCGGTATTCTCATTTTCTCTTATCTCTTCGCTCATTTATACCAGCTCCTTATAGATATTGTAAAGCGTTTCAGCCGAGCTCTCCCACGAGAAGCGCTTTGCTCTCTCGCGTCCGCGGACACTGAGGTTGCGGCGGAGCTCCTCCGAATCGCAGAGTTTTTCAAGTCCGTCAGCAATGCTCTCCTCCGAGTAGGCGTCGCATATCACAGCGCAGTCACCGGTGACCTCCGGGAGGGAAGCCGCATCAGATGCGAGCACGGGAACTCCGCTTGCCATCGCCTCGAGCGGCGGCATACCGAAGCCCTCATATATCGACGGGAATACGAATGCGAGCGCACCGCACATCAGCGGGTTCATATCCTCCGCCGGAACATACTTCGTGAAGATGACCTGCTCAGACAGACCAAGCTCCGTTACACGCGCGAAAATGCCGTCATACAGCCAGCCCTTGCCGCCTGCGAGCACGAGCTTCGGCGCGCCGGAGTGACGCTGACAGAAGATATGATACGCAGTTATCAGCCTTTCGAGGTTCTTTCGCGGCTCGATAGTGCCGACGTAGAGGAAGTATTCGCCTTCTATCCCGAGCGATGCCTTGACCTTTGGGATACGCTCAGGCTCGGTGCAGGGCGAGAATCTTTCAAGGTCGACTCCGCACGGGACAACTCTTATCTTGCCCTCGTGCTTCGGGAAGTATTTTATTATCTCCTGCTTCGAGAATTCGGAGTCTGTGACTATCATATCAGCGCGCTTCATCGACTTTTTCAGCCCCATATTCAGCATCATCTTAGTGCGTCCGCGAACTGTCTCGGGGAAAGCCTTGTACACCATATCGTGTACGGTAACGACCGTTCTGCCGTGGACTCCGGGCGGTACGATGTAGTTGAAAAAATGCGAAATATCGGCTTCTTTGCCGAAAAAGAAGCTGTATGGGAACGGCACGAAGGTCGTTGCGGCGCGGTACATATAGCCGGAGAAGTGTACCAGCTTTGTGCCGATATTATCACCGGTGAACGGAGCGATACGCCCCATTTTTATATGGTCGTCCGTGCGCGAGAAGAAGTTATAGGTATACTTGTTCTCGGGGTGCATACGCGCCATAGCCATCGTCTGACCGGCTTCACACCAGCCGATACCGGTTATCCGGTCGCTGATGAGCGGAATTGCGTCAAATGCGATATTCAATCAGCGTCTCCTGCCTTCTGATATGATAAGCGCCGCCGCAGCTGCGGCGACGTCATTGTGTGTAATATATGGATCCGGTGATACAGTAGATGACAGCCGCCGCAAGTGAGATGACCAGCAGCCTCGCCGACCTCTTCGGGCGGCGTATGACGTACACGGTCAGTCCCGCGCCGAGCAGGACCGCACATACGACCGGCAGTATTATGCCGAAAAACAGCTTCATCTCAGCTTCTCCATAAGCTGCTCCTCAAGCTTTGCGATATAGGCATCGGTGTCCTCGACGGAAAATCCCTGTTTTCCGAAGAGTCCGCCCTTTTCGCGGGTGAGCTTTATTGCGTTCACCTTGTCGAGCTGAGGACGTATCACGTTCGGGTCAGCGCTGTCAGCTGCCATAAGCAGAGCGTTCAGAGCATCTATTTTTGTGAGGACGGCGGTCTTGCTGTAACCGCCCTTTTCGATCCTGAGAATGTCATTTCTCATATCAGACCTTCCTCAGGAGCTCAGCCTGTGATGCTCTTTACCTTTATCTCCTTCTCAACGAGAGCGAGGTCATTCTTTACCATACGCTCAACGAGCTCAGAGAAGCTTATATCGCGCTTCCAGCCGAGAACCTTTTCAGCCTTCTCGGGATTGCCGAGGAGGATGTCTACCTCAGCAGGACGGAAGAACTTCTTGTTTACCTTTACTATCGTCTTGCCTGTAGCCTTGTCGATACCTATCTCGTCAACGCCTTCGCCCTTCCATTCAACTTCGATGTCAACGTGTTTGAAAGCAGTCTCAACGAATTCGCGGACAGTTCTTGTCTCGTTCGTGGCGATAACGTAATCATCGGGCTTGTCCTGCTGGAGCATGAGCCACATAGCCTTTACGTAGTCCTTGGAGTGGCCCCAGTCGCGCTTGGAATCCATATTTCCGAGCTCAACGTGATCCTGAACACCGAGCTTGATGCGTGCAACGGCGTCAGTTATCTTTCTTGTAACGAACTCGATGCCGCGGCGCTCAGACTCGTGGTTGAAGAGGATGCCCGAGCAAGCGAACATACCGTAGCTCTCGCGGTAATTCTTTGTTATCCAGTGGCCGTAGAGCTTAGCAACGCCGTAGGGACTTCTCGGATAGAAGGGAGTTGTCTCCTTCTGGGGGATCTCCTGAACGAGGCCGAACATCTCAGATGTGGAAGCCTGATAGAAGCGGCACTCGGGCTTCACGATACGGATAGCCTCAAGCATATTCGTAACGCCGATAGCGTCGATGTCAGCAGTTCCGAGGGGAGTGTCCCAGCTCGTAGCGACGAAGGACTGTGCAGCGAGGTTGTATACCTCGTCAGCCTGAGAGATCTTCATAGCAGAGATGAGTGAAACGGGGTCAGTCATATCTGCGTAGATGAGAGTCACCTTGTCCTTGAGGTGAGCGATATTGCCGTAATCGGCAGTAGCCTTTCTTCTCCAGATACCGTAAACGTTGTAACCCTTCTCGAGAAGCAGCTCAGCGAGATAAGAGCCGTCCTGACCTGTGATTCCTGTGATGAGTGCGTTTTTCATTATTATTCTCCTTTGGATTTTGATATACGGGAGCGTGTCCCGGAGCTTTTCAGACTAATTCGTTCCTGCCCTGCTCCTTGAGCTGAGCGATGACCTTCTTGACGTCCTGAGTGCTGTTCTTCGAGCATACGAGCACTGCATCGTCGGTGTCGACAATGATGACGTCTTCAAGTCCTACGGCAGCAATGAGACGCTTGCCGCCGCATACTGTAGTATGCTTGCTTGCGACGGAGATAACGTCGCCGGTGATATAATTCTTGTCAGAGTCGGTCTTGTTGATGCGCTCGACAGCGAGCCAGCTTCCGACATCGTCCCAGCCGAAGCTGCCGGGGATAGTGTAGATATTGTCAGCCTTCTCCATAATGCCGAAATCGACGGATTCGCTGCGGAATGCGGTGAATTCCTTCACGAGGACCTCATTGAACTGCTCTGTTCCGAAAGCTTCGCCTATCTTTACAGCGCCCTCATAGATGTCGGGCATAAGGCTTTTTATGTTGGCCATAATGGTCGAGAGCTTCCACACGAACATACCGCTGTTCCAGAGGTATTTGCCGGATGTGAAATACTTCTCAGCCGTCGGGAGGTCGGGTTTTTCGACGAAGCGCTCGACCTTGTAGGCACCGCTCTCGTCCTCTGCGCCGAAGTTGATATAGCCGTAGCCGGTCTCGGGGTAATCGGGAGTGATACCGATAGTTACGAGGTTGCTGTTCTGCTCGGCTACCTTTACAGCCTTTTTGAGGGTGTTGATGTAGAGATCCTCAAGACCGATGAGGTGGTCGGACGGGAGCACCATCATAACTGCGTCGTCGTATTTTCTGTTGATAACGGCTGCCGCGAATGCGATACACGGAGCTGTGTTCCTTGCAGCCGGCTCGCAGAGAATATTCTCCTTCGGTATATCGGGGAGCTGGTCTGATACGAGCGTGCTGTATGCAGCATTTGTAACGATGTATATGTCGCTCATATCAACGAGCGGAAGAAGTCTGCGGACAGTCTTCTGTATCATCGTTTCGCCGTCTGCCGTGAGCGACAGGAACTGCTTAGGGCAGGAATTTCGGCTCTTCGGCCAGAAGCGTTCGCCGCGTCCGCCAGCCATTATAACTGCTGTAACCTTCATTTATTATCCTCTTTTCTTCTGCTCTCCTGCACGATGAGACCCTCGCTCGCTTCAGAGTTGGTCTTGGGCGGAAAGAGCATAGTTTTTATTGTCATAAGAATTATCTGCATATCCATACGGAATGAGTAATTCTCAATATACATAAGGTCCATTTTGAGCTTGTCGTAGGGAACGGTGTCATATGCGCCCGTTACCTGGGCATAGCCTGTAAGTCCTGCCTTTACCTTGAGGCGGAACTCGAATTCCGGCATTTCCTCCTTGTACTTCTCGGTCAGCTCGGGACGCTCGGGACGCGGTCCGACCACGGACATATCGCCCTTCAGTATGTTCAGGAGCTGCGGGAGCTCGTCGAGACGGACCTTTCGCAGGAATCGTCCTATCGGGGTTATGCGGGGATCATCGTCAGAGGCGAGGACCGGTCCGCTGAGCTTTTCTGCGTCAACTACCATACTGCGGAATTTGAGCACATCGAATTCTCTTCCGTCGATGGTGAGGCGCTTCTGCTTGTACATTACAGGACCGCCGTCGTGGAGCTTTATCGCCAATGCCGCGATGAGCATGAACGGCGAAGCGATGATGAGCGCAAACAGTGAGAATACGATGTCGAATGCGCGTTTGAGCGTTCTCTGCTCGACATCAAGACCGTAATTCCTGCAAAGGAGCAGGGGCGTATCGAACAGGCGTATGTCATCTGCGCCTCTGATGATAATATCGGATATTTTCGGTGCGATATACGCTCTTACCGATTTTTCGTAGCAGAATTTGAGATAATCGTTTCTCAGCTCTGCCGGTATATCACAGATTATCACGCCTTCATATTTGAGTATGAGCTCGCGTATCTTATCTCCGGGCTCGGTGATGCTCACGGATTCGCATATCATATACTTGTCCACGCGCTGACTCATTTTCAGCACGAGCGAAGCTGCCTGATGGCTCCCGTAGAGGATTATCAGCTTTCGCGGAGGGTATATCATAAAGTACACCCTGCCCATTATGAGCGTCCATGCTGTTATGAAGACGAGGTCTGCAAGTGTCAGTAACAGCATAGGAGTGACGTTCATAAAATGGCGTCCGATAAGGCTGATGAGGAAATACGAAACGAAGTCGACCGCCGCTATGGATATGAGCTGGGAATACAGCATATCCGTCTTTTTGAGGTAGCCGAGCTTGAAGCCGCCGTAGACCTTGAAAAACAGCCATACCAGCAGCGCATATATGCCTATCAGGACCCAGTTTCCGCGTCTGTAGTACGGGAGCGCTATCGCTGTGCTGTAGTATTCGTACCATACATAGCCGAATCCAGCCGCGAGTATCACCACAAGCACTGCCGCAGACGATATGGAAATGAGCCTTTTATATCTGTCTCTTTTACTAACCATTATTTTCGCCGCCGTTGTCTCTTTTTGCTTCTCTTTTACGCGGAGAGGCTGCACCACCCCCACGATATACTATATAAAGACATTATAGCAAATTGTTGAATTTTTGTCAATAGAGAGCGCGGACTAAAGCAATATCTGCGTATCAAATCTGTCAGGTTGCACAAAAAAGTCCTCTCGCCCGAAAACGGGGAGAGGACCGGATGATCAGCTTAGCGGCTTTCCGTCGCGTTCAACGACCTTCCAGTTGCTGAAATCGGAGGAATCGCCGGTTATCTCGTATTTTAGAACATCTTCTATCTTGCCGATGCCGTGCCAGCAGTATACCTTCAGGTATCGTCCGGGAGCCTTGTCCATAGCGATAACATCGTCGAATGAAGGACCGAAGCCCTCGCGGTCAACACCTGCATAATCGAGGACAGCCGATGTGAAGTACGCATTCGAGAGCTCAGCCTTGCTGTCGGTCTTCAGTTTTCCGTGCTCTGCGCCTGCGCGCTTTACGAGAACTGCTGTTCTGACTGCGCTGTCGAGGTCTCTTTTGCCGTCGAGTTCTATCTCAGCCGGCGGTCTGCCGTGGTCGCCGATGATGATGATAGTGGAATTGTCGTAAACTCCGGCTTTTTTCATACCCTCGAAGTACATATCGAGCAGCTCGAAGCCGCCGCGTGTGGTCTTGTACTTGTCGACCGGTGCGGAGTATCCGTCGTAGAGCTTGGCGATAGGCTCGTTGCTGTCATGTGAGAAGTTGAGGTGGATGAAGCTGAATGTCTTCTTGCTGCTGTCAGCGGTTATGCCGTTAGCTTTCAGATATTCGTAGAATTTGACGTCTGACGCCTTTCCGATAGAGCCCTCAAGGCAGGATGGGTCATTGCGCTCGATGATGTAGAATTTGTTCGAGAAATCGGACTTCAGTGCCCAGAGGAAGTGGTTCTTTGCGAGATACGGCGAAAGTCTTCCGAGGGATATTTTCGCCATAGTCTTGAGGATACCGTTGGGTCCGAAGTAGTTGAAATCGACGTTTTCGGGCGATTTGCGGATATTGTCGCACTGGTCCTCTATCTCGCTGTAGTTCATATAGGTCGTGAGGTTGTCCAAAAGGAGGTTGACCTTATAGCCGTTTTCGTGGAGACGGCGCGGAGCGGTATCTCCTGCCCAGCAGTCAGCGAGGTAGTCTGCCCACTCCTCGTTTTTGTACTCATTTCCCGTGAGCATACGTGCAACAGAGGGGAATGTGTTCGTGTAGCAGGCAACGTTGTTGGAGTAATAGGTGAAGCCGTCCAGCTCATCGGCGAGCTCGGGGTAGTCATTGAGTACCTTTTCCATCCATGAGGCATCGAGTCTGTCCGTCAGGAAGACGATAACGTTGCCCTCCTCGCTGAGGTCGAGCGTATCAGCCATTGACAGGTAGCTCTCAAGCTGGGAATCGTCCTTTTTCTGTATGCCGGCTTTTGCGAAGCGGCTCGCTATGCCGACGCCCTGCATAATTATGAGCGCGGCGGAAATATAGGTCAGCAGCGGCATTACGAAGTGCTTGCGCTTTCCCTTTCTGAGGTCACCTGAGGCTAAAAGCAGTATCAGCGGAGCGAGTATCAACACGCCGTAGATGACGAGATTGACGATGTTTGCGGTCGATCTTTCGGTATATGGCGCGGAATCACCGGTTATCTGCACCATTCGTCCGTTCATGAACATTATCTGCGAATATCCGGCGATGAGCACTCCGCTCATCAGGCAGGAGCATATCTTCCACAGTCTTACGTTTATGGCAAGTATCACATTGAGGAAGACGAATATCGCGATAGCTGCGCCCACAGCCGAAGCGATCAGCGGCAGGAGCACACGTGCTGCACATACGGTGAATTCGTGCTGATTTGCGAGGAAGGTATCTCCCGGCACGAAGAAGCAGCCCGTGAGACCGAGTGCGGCGCTGAGCGCGGCGATAGTGAGCTCGCGCTTTTTCGTGAAGCGTTTTTTCTTCTTTTTCTTTTTTGTTTCCCCGGAGGGAGCAGCTTGCTCTGCCGGATCATTATCCGCTGCGGGCTCGCCGGCGGCTTCTAACTCCTTCTCGGGTCCGTTGTTATTGATTTCCATATCTTTCCCTTCTCTGTCTGCGGCATATATGTTTGCGTCTGAAAAAAGTATGTTAAAATTGTATCACGATTTTTCTCCGATGTCAATATCTGAGCGGGCATCTGTCCTGACACAGCAAAAGCCGCCAATAAAAGGCGGCTTATCAGGCGTTATTTTCTTCTTGTACCGTTCTTGCGGTCGGTGCTTCTCTTGAGGTCGCCGATGCGCTCCTCGCTTGACTGCTTGAAGTGCGACATCATATCCTCGAAGGTCATCTCTGACTGCGGAACGGTTTTCTTCGGCTCCCATACAACAGGCTTGCTGCGGCGCTCCCTCGGAGGCGCACTGTGCGGCTTTTCCTGCTGCTCACCGGTGGGTGCGGCAGCCTTCTTTATGGAAAGGCTTACCTTTCCGGCGTCGTTTATACCTATCACCTTCACGCGGACTTCCTGTCCCTCGGTGAGGTGATCGCGTATCTCGTTTACATATGTATTGGCTATTTCGGAAATATGCACCATTCCGTTGCCGCCGCCGTCGATATCGACGAAAGCTCCGTACTGCGTGATACCCTTTACCTTGCCTGTGTATATCTTTCCTATCTCAAGCTGCATACTGCTTTAATGCTCCTTGCTGTGATTGATGACCGGACGTTTTTTCAGTCTCGTGATGTGTCGTAGAAACGGCGCTCATTCGGGTAAGCGTAGCCTCTTTCTTCAAGTGCGATCTTCTCCATATAGGCAGAAAAGTCATCGCCCTCAAGAGTACGCTGCATATCCTCGTTCTCTATCTTGTAGGCGTCTATCTTTGCCTGTATACGGGTGAGCTCCTTTTCCTTCTGACTACAGTCCCGCTCGGTAGTGAAGACGAGCGCTGCACAGACGGAGATGCTCACGATGACAGCGAGATTGAAAAGTCCCTTGTTGAACAGCCCTTTCTTCGGCGGTTTATTTCTGATCCTTTTTGACAACGTTATCCACGTTCTTTCTCTTTTTATTTTCTGTTTCATTATACAGCATCTTCCTATGTTTTGGCAATAGCAAATCTGATATTTTGATGTCTTTTTTTAAAATTTTGGAACTTCCCACAAATTTGACCTTTGCTTTTTTACGTAAAAGTACATAGAAGCGCCGGAGCGGAGACGTTACGAGCCGCAGGACCGAAGCTGCGGCGGAGAAGAATTTGCGGAAGATGCGTATGACAATGCTGCCGAGGGTGAAGAAATACAGCGCAAAGCCGAGAAAATTTCCGGCAGCGAAGTAAAATCGGAGCTCTCCGCGTGCCGCAGCGGAGGCAAATGCGGAGAGGAATACCGCATACAGCGCAAGAAAGCCGATGTCCTCCGCGGCAGTGAGCCATATCCCGTGCCGTACTGCGAGCCGCAGCGCCCGCAGTACATCGTAGCAGACGCCGATAGCGGCTCCGGCGAGGACGGACAGCCCGAAAAGCGTGAGCTCCTCGCGGACGGAGAAGAAGGTCTCCGGCACGTTCATCTGAACAGTCTCCCGAGGGCGGAGAGCGGTCCCCGGCGGTCGCGGTCGCCGTAGACGACAGCCCATATATCGCCGGTTATGGTCATATCTCCGGTCTCGACGCTCATTGAGTCGATATGCAGCTCACGCCCCTGAACAGTGAGCTCGCCGAGCTGAGTGAAGAGACATATAGCCTTCTCGTCGAAGCTGTCGACGTCGGTGATGCCCGAAACACTCATACTTTTGCGGTTCTCGATGATTATGTTGTGGTCTTTTTTCACAGTCTTGTCCTGCATCGCTCTACCTCCTGCGTGATACGCAAATATGATACTACGATGATATTCAGGCGGCGCGGACAATATTACAGTTGTGCGATATTGACAAATCCGTGGAGAAAAATTCTTGCGCTTTTTCGGGATTTTACTCTTGAAATCCTTTTTTTGATGTGGTATAATAGAAAAGCTAATTGAAATGTCCGGCAGATGCCGTTCTATACCAAATCATTTCGGAGGTCACAAAATCATGGCTATATGGGAGATCATCGGAGGAGCAGTGCTCCTTCTCATCGCAATCGTTACTATCATCATCTGCCTCGCTCAGGAGCAGAAGTCACAGGACAGCATGACAGCGGCACTCACAGGTGCGAGCACGGATTCATTCTACACCAAGAATGAGGGCAGATCGCGCGAGGCTATCCTTGCTAAGATCACAAGATTCTTAGGCGTGCTGATATTCATTATCACACTTGCGCTCAACATCGTGCCGATCTTCATCAAAAAGTAATTGCTCAGCCCTGTGACTTACGGTCACGGGGCTGTTTTGTTTAAGACAGCACCGCGCAGAGCTTGTGCCGGGCTGCATTCAGGAAAGAAAAGGGGATATATGTCAGGAAAATCAAAGAAAAAGGCGCCTGAAAAGAAGGGCGCAGGGATAAGTGTCGAGAGCTACAGGAACAAGATAGTCACGTTCCTGAGGGTGAACGGGAAGAAAACAATGCCGCTCGCCGCGCTTGAGACGAAGTGCCGTACAAAGAAGAACAGAGAGAATTTTATGACCGCGTTCACCGGGCTTCGTGATGAAGGCGTGATTACCGTCAGAAAGGGTATGAAGGTGGCGCTGTGCTCCGCTCTCGGGCTCAGACCCGGCGAGATAACCCGTCTTAGCCGCACATTCGGCTTTGCAAAGACCGACGACGGGGTCGAATACTTCATTCCCGGAAAGTGTATGCTCGGCGCGATGCCCGGAGACAGGGTGCTCATCGCCGACATCGCCTCACGTACAGGCGAGCCGGAGGGAGAGGTCGAAGACATCCTCAGCTTCGGCAGCTCGGTGATAACCGGCAGGATAACGGAAGCCGACGGCGGTCTGTATCTCGTGCCTGACATCGCACAGCGGAACCATATGACGATCGTCCGCGAAGGCTCAGTACCGTTTGCGGAGGGCGACAAGGTGCTTGCGGAGATAGTTTTCCGCGGCAAGCGCCACGCTGAGCACAAGGTTAGGATAACGTCTGTTTTCGGCAGCAGCGAGCTTGCAGCTTCGTGTGCGCAGTCGATACTGTGTATGCACGGAGCTCCGGGAGAGTTCCCGGCGGAGGCGCTCAGAGAGGCAAAGAAAATATCAGAGGGCGGCGTGCAGGAGTATTCCTTCAACAACCGCGAGGACCTGCGCGATATGCCGATATTCACCATTGACAGCGCTGAATCGAAGGATCTCGACGATGCAGTGTCCGTTTCGCGGACGGAAAAGGGCTATCTGCTCGGAGTACATATCGCGGACGTTTCGCACTACGTCAAAGGCAACAGCGAGCTCGACAAGGAGGCGATGCGCCGCGGTACGAGCATATACTACGCTGATAAGGTCATACCGATGCTCCCGGAGGAGCTCTCGAACGGCATCTGCTCGCTCAATCCGGGCGAGGACAGACTCACGATGTCCGCATTCACCGAGCTCTCTGCGGAGGGCGAGATACTCGGCTTCCGCTTCTGCAAGAGCGTTATCCGCTCGCGCGTGAAGGGCGTGTATTCCGAGATAAATGCGATACTCGCAGGTACGGCGGACAGCGCCGTTACCGGGAAATACAGCTGTGTTGCGGACGAGCTGCCGCTGATGGATGAGCTTGCGGACGTGCTCATCGCAAAGAAGCAGCGCAGACACGCTCCCGAGCTTGAAACGACCGAGAGCAGGCTCATCATAGACGAAAACGGTGTATGCTGCGATGTGCAGCCGCGCGAGAGAGGCAAGTCCGAGCGTATCATCGAGGAGTTCATGCTGACCGCTAACGAGTGCGCCGCAAAGCTCGCGAAGGAAAAGAATGTGCCCTTCGTATACCGCGTGCATGAGGCACCGCCGGAGGAAAAGACAGCTGCGCTCTGCGAGGCTCTCAGGAAGGCAGGCATAGAATATCCCCATTTTCAGGAGTTCAAGCCGGCTCACGCTTCGGAGATACTCAAAAATGCAAGGGAGTCCGGCGCATTTGAAGCCGTAAATATGATGGTGCTTCGCTCGATGGCAAAGGCGAAATATTCCGAGGAGCCGCTCGGTCACTTCGGGCTCGTGCTGGAGGACTACGCGCATTTCACCTCGCCGATACGCCGCTATCCCGACCTTGCGATACACCGGATAATCACAGATATTCTCGCCGGCTACAACGCAGAATGGCTCAGCAAGCGCTACAGCGGATTTGCCGTGAAGTCTGCCGAGACCTCGACAGCTGCGGAGCTCCGCGCAGTTGCGATAGAGCGTGAGTGCGAGGACTGCTACAAGGCTGAATATATGAAGCAGCACATCGGTGAGAGCTTCACCGCCAAAATATCGGGCGTTACAGAATTCGGCTTCTATGCCGAGCTGCCAAGCACTGTCGAGGGGCTCGTCCACATAAGGACGCTTCCCGAGGGCGAATATGACTACAGCGAGCCCGTCGCACTGACTGAGAAATTCAGCGGCGTGTCCTACAGGCTCGGAGATACGGTGCAGGTGCTGTGCGCTGCCGTGAATGTCAGCGACGGTACTGTTGACTTTGTACTCGACGACGAGGAATAAGAAAGGGGAAACAAATATGAAGAAATACATTTCAGCCGTACTTGCAGCGGCTATGCTCTGCGGACTCTGCTCCTGCGGAGAAAAGGTTAAGTCCGAGAGCGCGGGACAGACTCCCACGGAGGCTTCGACTGAGACATCGGAAGAGACGACCGAGGCTGCAACAGAAGCTTCCGAGGCTGCGGAGAGCTCTGCTTCAGCCGAGGCTGCGACGACTGCTCCGGCAGCGACTACCGCTGTATCGCCGGATTCTGCTCCCGAGGGCGCAGACCTGTCGGTGTTCCACAGCAATGCCGACGGAGCTGTCGTATTCGATGCACCTGCCGGCGATCAGTCCGATGCGACCCTCATCGCGGCGGCTCAGCTGCTTTACAATTCCGCACATGATACCTCGCTCAGGTTTTCGGTCGGCTGTCCGTATGACGTCGATACGAATACGACCGTAAAGGGCAGCTTTGACTGGGATTTCTGCCTCGTCACCGAGGAAGGGATAAATTCCGTCGCAGATGTTAAGGCTGACTATCACCGCGTTTTCAGCACCAAATACCCCGACCACATCGAGGAGACCTATATGGACAGCAACGGCAGAGTTTATGCGCTTTGCGGCGGAAGAGGCTCGGATATCCTCTATGTGAAGTCTGAGGTCATCAGCTACGACGGCAAGACCGATGACGAGCTCTTCTTCACTGTCCGCAGCTACTATGACGGCTCTGACTGGGGCGACGGGGCTTACACCGTGGACCACAGCTTCTCAGCTGTTATCGACGCCGACGGCACATGGCGCGCAGGCGTTTTCACTCTTCCCAACTGACATCATAGCAATAAATGGTCAGCGATGTGCGGCTCTGCCGTATTACAGCCCTTTCCGGAGCTTTTCCGGAGAGGGCTTTTTTATATGCTCATATAAAATATGAATGTTAAATCCGTGTAAAATAAATGCTGTTCCTATTGACTCAGGGAACGGAGCAGGTATAATATAAGATAGAGAAATATAAAAGGGAATTGTAAAAAGCAATGGAAACGAGGTAATTATTGCTATGACTGGAACAGAATTTTCCATTTTCAACATCTTCACGATGCTCGGCGGACTCGCCTTCTTCCTCTACGGAATGAACGTTATGTCCACAGGTCTTGAGAAGCTCACCGGCGGAAAGCTCGAGGTAGCGCTCAAGAAAATGACTTCAAACAAATTTATGGCTATCATACTCGGTATGGTCGTCACTATCGCGATACAGTCGTCGTCTGCGATGACCGTAATGCTGGTAGGCTTCGTAAACTCAGGACTTATGTCGCTGGAGCAGACAGTCGGCGTATGCTTCGGCTCTGACATCGGTACTACGCTCACCGCATGGATACTCAGCCTCGCGGGAGTGGACGGAAAGAACCCGTTCATAAAAATGCTCAAGCCGACTTCATTCGCGCCGATAGTTGCCATAATCGGCGTTATGCTGATAATGGGCGCAAAGAAGAACAAACACAAGGACATCGGACGCATTATGGTCGGCTTTGCTATCATAATGACAGGTATGTCGCTGATGTCGGATTCGGTATCGCCTCTTGCTAATTCACCGAAATTCCAGGAGATACTGACTGCCTTCCACAATCCTATCCTCGGCGTTCTCGTCGGAGCCGGATTTACCGGCATTATCCAGAGCTCTGCCGCTTCCGTCGGCATATTGCAGGCATTCTCGCAGACAGGCGCTCTGACATACGGTATGGCTCTGCCGATAATCATGGGTCTGAACATAGGAACGTGCGTTACAGCGCTCATTTCCAGTATCGGCGTCAACAAGAACGCAAAGAGAGTTGCGTGCATACACATTCTTATCAAGGTGCTCGGCACCGTGATATTGCTTCCCATTGCGCTTATCCTTCAGCACGTCGTTCAGCTCAGCATTTTCGACCAGACAGTGGGATTCGTCGGCATTGCAGTAATGCACTCGATATTCAATATCGCTACAACGATAATTCTTCTGCCCTTTACTCCTATGCTTGTCAAGCTGTCGCGCATCATCATACGCGATAAGGAGGACGGTGAAGCAGAGGCAGAGGAAAACCGCCTCAGAGGTCTCGATGAGCGTTTCCTCAAGACTCCTGCCGTCGCAGTTGAGACCTGCCGCAGCACTACTATAGAAATGGCAAATATCACGAGCGAGTCGATAAATGATGCGCTTGAGCTCCTTATTTCCGGCTATGACGAGGAAAAGGTCAAGTCAGTCATCGACGCCGAGGACCTCATCGACCACTATGAGGACAAGATAAACAGCTACCTCGTAAGACTCTCAAAGAGCAGCGTTACAGGCAAGGACAGCCGCCGTGTATCGAAGATGATGCACTGTGTCGGCAACTTTGAGCGTATCTCTGACCACGCCGTGAACCTCATCGAATCCGTGCAGGAATGCAAGGAAAAGGGCATAAAGTTCTCGGATGAATGCATAAATGAGCTCAAGGTCATCACTGAGGCTATCTCAGAGAATATCTCTATCGCGTTCAACGCATATATTACCGATGACCTCGCAGCTGCCCACAAGGTAGAGCCGCTCGAGGAGGTCGTGGACAACCTCAGCACAGAGCTCAAAAACCGCCATATCCGCCGTCTCCAGAACGACGAGTGTACCGTTGAGCTCGGCTATATCTTCCAGGATATACTCACAAACCTCGAGCGTATCTCCGACCACTGCTCAAATATCGCCGGCTGCCTCATCGAGACCGACGAAAAGACCAATATCCACGCTTATCTCCACGACGTCAAGGAGAACGACGAGACCTTCCGCAGGGAATACCGTGGCTATTCCGAGCGCTACTTCGCCCGCCTCGACGCCGCTATCGAGCAGGAAAAATAAACAGCCGCTTCTGCGGGATCGCGCCTGTGGCTGCCTGATACGTATTTATTGAGGAAAACCCTTTTGAAAAAGGGTTATTCCTCAAACTCCTTTCCTAAAACTTTTAGCTCCGTTTTTACGCCAATACACCCCCGGATACTTATCAGTAAATCCTACTGATTCCGTTCCGGGGGTGTATTGGCGTAAAAACAAAGTTGGAAGTCTTTGGAAGGGGGCTCGGGGGTGACTCCCCACAGTGTGGGGAGATGTCGCACAGCGACAGAGGGGACCGCCGCTGTTGGCGGAACCTTTCTTCAGAAAGGTTTCACCCGATAGGTACGCATTAAGCAGCCACAGGCGCGGTCACGCAGAGGCGGCTGTTTATGTATCATTCTTCGTCGTCGGAAGAATCGCGGACGAGACCGCTTATCTCCTCGGCGTCGGGCTCGCGGACGAAGGGGACAGCGCTCTCGGTGCAGGCGCCGAAATTCTCGTAATTCTCCTGAGCCTCGCGCAGGCATACCTTATTTGCGCCGCCGCTGAATTCGGGGTCGTTGTTCTGAACGGCGTCGTCCTCCCAGAAGCAGACGGGACAAATCTCATATCCGCCCTCGGGCTCCTCGAGCGTATAGCAGCCGCAGCACGCACATCTGCGCTTGGTGGTCTTGTTTTCGCGGAGCTTTGCGGCTATCTCGTTCCATCTTTCGAGCGTACAATCGCCGAACACCGCAATGACCTCGTCGATACCGGAGCCGTATTCCTCACGCTCACGGCGGTCGAGCTCGCGGAGGTACTGACCTGCGTAGGTATAGCCCTCCTCGGCAGTACAGTCATCGGCTTCAAAAAGTGTGTCTGCTATATCCATAAAATCCGCGTAATAATCGGGGTCGGCGGTCTTTCCGTCGGTCCACAGATAGGGATTCACGCTTGCGAGGTAGTCTCTGAAATCCTCAGAGCGGTCGCTGTCTTTTCTGAACTCCTCATCGAGATAGTGATAAAGGGTCAAAAGGATCTGATATTTAGTCATAGCTGGCTCCTACTTGGTCTTGAGGAACTCCGCGTATCTGTCGCAGACTTCCTTGGTCTCACCGAAGGCTATCTGCTGCCCCTTGTCGAGCCACAGCACCTTCGTTGACATACGGCGTATCTGTTCGAGGGAATGTGATACGAGCAGCGTCGTAGCGCCTCCCTTGATTATTTCGAGCATTTTCTGTTCGCTCTTCTGACGGAAGGCTCCGTCACCGACTGAGAGCACCTCGTCGAGAATGAGTATTTCCGGATTCACGAGGCAGGCGATAGAGAATGCGAGCCTTGATTTCATACCTGAGGAGAGATGCGAGAACTTTCTGTCCTCGAACTCCTGAAGCTCGGCGAAGTCGATGATGCTCCGGTAGGTCTTGTTCATAAAGTCGCGCGTATAGCCGAGCATCGCGCCGCGGAGGAAGGTATTCTCCCTTACGGTGAGCTCGGGGTCGAAGCCTGTTCCGAGCTCGAGCAGCGAGGCGATGCTGCCTCTTACTGCCATTGTGCCCTGAGTCGGGCGCATTATGCCGGATATGACCTTGCAGAGCGTGGATTTTCCGGCTCCGTTGGTACCGACGATGCCGAGCAGCTCGCCCTCCTCGATAGCGAAGGTGACGTTCTTTACGGCGACGAATTCCTTTTCGGTCGATTTGCCTTTAAGCTTCTGTATCACGACGTCCTTGAGTCCCCTGTTTGAGAAATCTCCGACGATATAGGAGACAGAAACGTTATTAAGCTCTATCTTTTTCATATTCTGCTCCTTACATATAGTACATAAACTTGTAGTTGTATTTCTTGTATATCAGCGCACCCACCGCGAGCGCGAGGACCGCATACAGCAGGCAGAGCCCGTGGGTCGCAAGTCCCGGTATATAGCCGTCGAGGACTATATGGCGGATATAGGTGATATACACGTATATCGGGTTCGCGTAGAACAGCTTCTGCACGTTCTCGCTGTAGCCTGTCGTGGTGTAGAATATCGCGGAGAGGTACATCAGCATAAGCGTGAATATGTCATACAGGTACTGCACGTCCTTGAATATGACGAACAGCGCCGAAAGAATGAAGCCGCAGCCTATGTTGAATATGATGAGGCAGACTATCGGGTATATCAGCATAAGGAAGCGCGCGTGGAACGGCACCCCGTCGACGGCGACGAATATGAAGAACACCACGAGCGTCAGCCCGAAGTTTATCAGCGACGCAACGTTCTTTGACAGCAGGAACATATACTTCGGCAGGTTTATCTTCGTGATGATGCCTGCATTCTGCATCAGGGCGTTCATACCGCCGTAGGTTGAGTCCTTGAAGAAGGCGTATGTGAGGTTTCCGGCGAAGAGGTAGATGGTGTAATGCGGCTGTCCGGCTCCGAAGAAGCTCTTGAACACTACGCTCATTACGAGGAGTTGCATAAGCGGTGATATAAGGCTCCACAGCATTCCGAGGACGGTGCGCTTGTATTTTTTCTTGAAATCGCGCTTTACGAGCTCTTCAAACAGGAAACGCTGCTTTTTTATCTTTTCGATACCATTTTTAACGGCTTGAAGCATTTTGTTATTTCCTTTCCATTCTTTCGTTCTGTCAGGTTATGTCGGTGGGGATGCTTGCATCGGCTGCCATATTTTTATCTTCAAGCAGGATGCGGATATTGAATGTACATCTTTCAGCCACATCGGGGCTCTTGACGGGGAGGAGGAAATCGAGGTCCTTGACGTCGATATATATCCTTCCGATCGGAGTTATGAGGTGACCTGCATCATCGGAGAACCAATGGCTGAGAAGTATCTTCTTCGAGCCGATGACATCAACGATCTTCCTGTCTACAACGAACGGCAGACAGGTCCAGCCGTTGTGGCGTGCCTGATAGTACATCGGCGCACACATCGCGACGTTGTTATCGTTGCCGGCGATGAGCGCGAATGACGGCATTTCGCGGTATTGCAGCCAGTATGACTGACAGTAAGCCTTGTATACCTGCCGCGATTCCATCTGCTTCTGGAGTTCGGCTGTGAAGAGCATTATCTTGCGCTGATTCTCCTCTGCGACATTTTCGTGGAAATCGTCGCGCGTGCCTGCGAAGACGCGGCCTTCCTCATAGAGCGCCTTATAGTGGTTCTCGAAGAGGAACTCTGTCGGCTGGACGAAAACGTCCCAGTCGCTTCTTGCACCGGGCCAGCCCATAGTCACATACGGGACAGGCTTGAACATATCGGGATATGTCTTGAGACCGTAGTTGAAGTAGGTCGACCACTCACAGCAGCCGCTGGTCTGAAGGGCGGGATATTTCGCGGTCATCTCGTTGAAGATGCGCTTGTCTATCATCTGCATCTGGTGAGAGGAGTACATCATCGTCGGGTAGCCGTTATCCCTGAGGAATTTGCGGCTCTTGCGCATAGAGATGTCGAACGAGGTGGGGTTGCCGTATGTTCCGCGCCATTCGTTGAGGTCATAGCAGTAGAACGCCTTGTAGCAGCCGTCCTCGATGAAGTCGTCGATCGTGAGCGTGCGGAGCGGACGGTAATCGTCGTCGGTCATTATGAAAACGTCGTCGATGACGGGATCTCTCATTGCGAGACAGCGCAGGAAGAGGTTGCGGGTGGAGTGGTCCTCGGGGAGAGGCTCACCGTTCAGTATCTGGCTGTCAGTGAGGAATTTCAGTTCAAGTCTGCCGTGGTAGCGCTCCTTCAGCTCCGCGACGTTATTATCGGGACAGCAGAGCACCATCTCCGTGATGAACGGCATAAACTCCTCGATAAACGGCAGAGTTGCGAGCATATCGTCATTTCGTGCAGTGAGGCAGACGAGCTGCTTGACTTTAAGGTCAGCAGGGACTTTTTTCGCATTCCTGCTGACGGATACGACTGCATCCAGCATATCCTCCGCAGCCTCGTCCCACGTATACGGGACATATTCCTTAAGGCGAGCCTTCTTCGCAGCGTATCTCTCCTCAGAGCTGAGCAGCTCCTTCACGCAGCGTATGAGGTCCTCCTTGCTGTGCGGGTCGAAGTAGTCGGCATAGTCGCCTGCGACCTCGTGAAGAACGGGTATATCAGAAGCGATAACGGGAGTTCCGCGCATGAACGCTTCGATTATCGGAAGTCCGAAGCCCTCGTTGAAGGTCGGGAAGGCGACCGCGAAGGCGTGCTTGTAGAGGTAATCGACCGTAACATCGTCCGGTCTCTCGAAGAAGAAGAGCTTCTTGCCATACAGCGGATGTGTATTTATTCGCTTCTGGAGCTCCTTCACGTTCCAGCCGATACGTCCGGCGAAGATGACCTTCACTCCGCAGTCCGCAAGTCCGCTTTCAAGTGCATCTATCAGCAGGGCGTGGTTCTTGCGCGGCTCGATAGTGCCGAGCATAAGGATGTATTTGCTGTTCTCTGCGACCTTTTCGACCTCGGGGTCGACCTGCTTATCGGACAGGCTCTTCTTTGCAAAATCGCTCGAAAGCTTTACAACTGCTGCCTTTTTGCGCTCGATACCGAGCCTGTCGGTGAGCCCGTTGAGGACGTCAACGGTAGTCTGAGCGGAGGTGATGATGAGGTCGGCATATTTCAGGTTCGCGCCGACGAATATCATAAAGTTCGCACAGGTGTTTTCGTGGCAGAACTGGGGGTCAGTGACGGGGATAAGATCGTATATCTGTGTCACTATCTTTACGCCGTTCTGTTTGAGAACAGGGAAGAGCGTGCTTCTTTTGAGCGGCGAGTTCCATATGCTGTCGATGTCGAAGAACACAGCTCCCGGAGGAATATCGCGGTAGCCTATCTTTTCGGGCGTGAGGATAGCGCCCTTTTCGCCCTTTCCGTACAGGAAATAGTCGAGAAAGCGCTCGTTGCTGAGCCTGAGGAAGGTGTTGTTCTTGAATGAATAGTAGAGCAGGTAGAATTCATGCTCGGGGTGCTTTAGCATTCTGACGGTTATCTCCCTGACAACGCGCTGTATGCCTGTCACGAAGTCGACCTGAACGATAGCAGAGAGGTCTATATATATCTTCATTTAACGGATTCCTTTCATCGCCTTATGCCGAGGACTTTTTTAGCTGCATTTCTCATAAACAGCGGCATTTTACGGTATATCTTCATCATTCGCTCGGGTACGGTTATCCCGGCAGAGCGTCCGATGCCTGCGAGACTTCCGCCGAATGAAGTGTTTTCCGAATAGATGTTGTTATACATCTTTACCTGATTCTTGAAGAATTCGTCCGATTCCTTTATCGAAGCGATGACACGGCGCTGGAATTCCTCCGGCGGAAGCTTGTAATGGGTCTTCCACACGCGGAGAGCTGTGCCGTCGATCTGGCGGTTGAGCATAAAGATGAACGCCTTTTTCACGAATATGTCGTTATTCCGCTCGCGCGAGAGCTTCAGAATGTCGACCGAGCCGGGCTTTGAAGCGGCGAGGCTCATGACGAGCTCCTTGGAGGTCTGAAGCTTCTGACCGGCATTTGTCATATTCTCATCGACGATGTCGTACAGTGACGAATATATATCCATATCCCTCATAAATTGCTCCTTGGATAAAAGTTTTAGCATTATTTTTGCACATACTTCGCAAGTATATTCATATCATTATAGCATATCTGCCGCGATATGTCAAATGCACGGATACAAAAGCAACAGCACCGAGGGGGCGAGCCCACCGGTGCTGTTGAAGTTACTATTATTTTTCGCCGGGAGGCGGGAGCTCAGGGAGAGAAGTGAGCGTCTTTGCATCGAGCTTCTGTATCGCGAGAGCATCTCTTGCTGTAACGCCGTCGCCCGGGTTATAGCAGTCAGCATTTGTCTTTCCGGGCTCCTGGAGCTTATACTTGCTCGCATTCGCTATATACTGGAGTATAGTTACCGAGTCGGCGACGGATACCTTCTTGTCGTTGTTGGCATCACCAGAGAGCCCTCCCTCGGTATTGGTGGGACCGTCCTTCGCTTCGGTCGAGCCCTGTGCAGGCTGAGTTGTCGTATTACCAGCAGGCTGGGTCGTCGGAACGGTCGTTGTGTTATCAGCCTCCGCAACAACTACCGTGAAGCTCTCCTTAACGTCGGGAGCCTCCTTCGGCGCAACGTAGATCCTGTACGTGCCGGGCTTGGTGCTGTCGAACTGCGAAGAATCGACAATGAAGTAAACTGAATCCAGCGGCTGAGAGAAGGTATCCCAGTTCATGCCGTCGGTGGTCGTTCCGGAAGCAGAGGCTGTACCGCCCGTGAGGTCGAGAGCCTCGCCTACCTTATAGGTCGTCTTTGTGGGGAGCTTTTTGATGCTGATGCTCGCATATGCAGGGAATCCCGTTGTAATGGGAGCCGTAGTCGTTGTCGTAGTAGTGGGCTGGATAGTCGTGGTGGTAGTTGCAGTGGTATGTCTTGTTGTAGTGGTAACGACAGGCGGTTCTGTTGTCTCAACGGGGACAGGTGTGCCTGAGCCCTTTGTACCGCCGTTGATGTTGCTTCCTTCAGAAGCGGCGTAGCTGCCGTAGAAATCGTTGAGTGAGAGACCGTTCTTGCCGAGAGCAACAGTGTGGTCGAGACCGATATATTTGCCGGAAGTGCTTGTCTGCCACAGCGACTTCTCGAAGAGAGCGTACTTGTTGTCGTCCCAGTTCATAAAGGTCGGGTCGAGGAGTCCGCCGGTATCGCCCGAGTTGGGATTGATACACCAGAATGTGTGGTTGATGTGGTTCTTTATCATATAGTCGCGCAGGAGCTCCATCCATTTCTGGTTCTTGCCCTTGTCCATATGACCGCCCCATTCGCCGATGAGCAGAGGAGCGATGTCTTTATCGTTGATATAAGCCCATGTATCGTACCAGTAATCGTCGAGGAGAGTCTGCTCGGTGAAGTCCTTGTCAAACCATGTCTGCGCGTAAACTGACGGGCCGTAATCGTGGGGAGAGTATACTATCTGGCTCGTTCCGCTCTCGGGAACAACCGGATAATCCTTGACTCCGCGGAGGTTGCCGCCCCACCATGCACCGTGCCACGGCGATTTATCGGCAGGAGCGTCCCATATATCGGGAGTATCGTATGTGAAGCCCTTTTCGGTTTTGGGATACTGCTCGACGCCCTCGATGAAAATGAGTGCGTGCGGATTGACGGCAAGGATAGAGTCTGCGCACTTCTTTGCCGCATAAGCCCAGTTGTTCTCATCCGTTGAGCCGTCCCATTTTGCGATGTCGGACGGGCACTTGTCGCCTGTGTAGCCGCGCTTGCCGTGAGGCTCGTTCTTGAGGTCATAGCCGATGAGGGTATCATCATTCGCATATTTCTTTGCGATCCATGTGAGTGAATCTATCCATACATCGGTGGAAACGCCTGCAAGACCGTACCACAGCTCATAGTTGTGACCGGAGTTGTTCGCGTCAGGGCTGTGTATGTCGATGAACACCTTTATGCCGTACTTTTTGCACTTCTGCACGATGATGTCGAATATCTCCATACTGTTCTTGACAGTCTTGCCGTCGGATTCGACGAAATCCTTGTTGATATTCGTATAATATCCGGCAGGAGTCACCTTTCCGTCCTCGCCGATGACGTCCTCCGGAGGCGTATAGGAAGCCTGTATGGAGCTTACCTTGTTGGGCTTGCCGTTCATCCACGAAACAATGAGCTCCGAGGAAATAGGCAGACGGAGAGTGTTTATGCCGTGGTCTGCGATGGTCTGGAGCATATCGTCGATGTCACGTGCATAGAGACCGTGAGCGCAGTTCTCCGAGCAGTTGAAGCCGAACCAGTTAGCGCCTGTTATCCAGACCTGATTGCCGTTCATATCATAGAGCTTGCTGCCCTTTGCGTGGAGCCAGTCGTCGTTGCAGTCATCGACTGCGGCGGAAGTGATAGCCGGTGCTGTTGCCGCGGGCAGTGCCGAGCCGACTGCCGATACCGTCATCGCAGCCGACGAGACCAAAGCCGCAAGCGCCTTTGATAGTTTCTTCATATTAATTACCCCTCTCGGAACAGGATCATATTTTTCTTCCTGTTCAATATAGCCATATTTTAACACTTTCGGAAAGAATTGTCAATATTTACAATAGTATCATAGTGCATATGTGGAAAAGCCCGGACGTCTTTTCACATCCGGGCGCAGGGATATTACAATAATTCGCCTGTTACGGCATCGGATTCGTCCTCCGGCTCTTTCCGGAGAGAAACGGGAGCTTCCTCCGGTATCTCCGGGACGAGCTCAACGGGAGCGTCGCTGTAGATGACGTCCTCTTCGTTCGGAGCCGTTTCTGCCGGCTTTTCGAGCGATACGGGAACATCTCCGCCGGGAACGCTCACAATCTCCGCCTCTATGAGTTCCGGCTCTGGAGCCTCGATGACCTCCTCCGCAGCAGGAATGACTATCTCGTCGATGGGCGGAAGTCCGAAATCCTCTTTCAGCTCAAGCGTACTGTCGTAGTCGTTCATACGGCGGTCGCGCGGTTTCAGCGCAGGTATTATCTTCGGCTTATTCACTATCTCGGTGGGAGTATTTGTGAAATCATAGCTCATTATATTCACTCGCCTTCCGCAGTTGTTGCAGAAGCGCATCCCCTGCTTGAGCCATGTTCCGCAGCGCTCGCACCTCATAGCATATTCCTTCGCTTCGGGTACGTCAACGGGAAGTCCGCAGTTCGTGCAGAAGCGTGCGTTCTTGTTGAGCGCAGCACCGCAGTGCTCGCATTTTTTCATCTTTTCGCTGTCGAATTCCTCGCCCGAGACACGCGCTCCGCAGTGATTGCAGAATGCAGCAGTGTCCATCAGCCGTGAGTTGCAGTTGCGGCATATCTTAGCCATTTTGTCAGCCTCCCTTTCGGTTTTTTGCCTGTTGATACTATTATACTACGTTTCAGGAAGAGTTTCAAGTACAAGTTCAACATTTCTATTGACAATTCCACATTAACTTTATATAATATAATTGCAGAAGATATAAACAGACCGCTTCGGCGCACAGGCGCTGATTTATGAGGAGGTGCAGCATATGCAGTATTTCGGTGTCTTCGGGACGGAAGGTTTTCCCGATATGGGAGATATGAGCATGGAGGATATGGCTAAAATGGGCGTTGCTATGGGCGTTATGGGAAATGTCATAGGCGCTAACAGCGACGTTTTCGCCCCGATAACTCAGGGACAGCAGATCAGTATGTATCCGGGACAGCCTGCGGAGTGGAGCTGCTCGTGCGGCGCATCAGGGCTCACCGGGAAGTATTGCATCAACTGCGGAACTAAGCGTCCCGAGCCAATGGGTGCGTGGAACTGTACCTGCGGAAGTATGGGGCTGACATCGCGCTTCTGCCCGAACTGCGGCAAGGCGCGCGGATAAAACAGGTATAAATAAAAGGGACGCCGAAGCGTCCCTTTTTTCATTTGCATTATTTGTTCTTGGTCTTGTACATCAGCCATATGAATTCTATCACGCCTATGCCGATGAAAACGAACATCGTCTTCATACTCGGCTTCTTTACCTTGAAGCGTGTTATGAATGCAATGGCGATAATGAGCATCGCGATGCCGTATACAGCCGGGAAATATTCCTTGCCGATGTCCTTGTGGAAGCTGTAGAGCAGCGGCAGTATGAGCGAAACGCTCGTTACGGGGAGTCCCTCGTATACCTTTCTGTTCTCGGTGGTCTTCTTCTGGCGCGATTCCTCGGAAACGTTGAAATACGCGAGCCTTATCACCGCACAGAGCGGGAAAAGGACGAGAACAGGGACATCTATCCAGCTGTCGAGCCCGACGGAATATCCGATAACGGCAGGCAGTACGCCGAAGCATACAGCGTCGCAGAGCGAATCTATCTGTATGCCGAATTTCTTTTCGTCGTCGGTACGGTCTTTTTTGGTCCTTGCGATCTTGCCGTCGAACATATCGCAGAGTCCCGACACCATAAGGCATATTATCGCATATGTCGGGCGCGGCTGTCCTCCGCAGAGTCCGCACGCAAGGAGCATACCGATAACTGAGGAGACGAGGCTGAGATATGTAAGAATGACCGTATAGTTATAGAAACCTATCATTATTTCATCCTCTGGGGGTTAGATTTATCCATTTCGTATAAGTGAAAATACTAATGTAAATTCTATTATAACACATTTATTGCAGAACTGCAATATTTTTTATTTTATTTTTTCAGTAAATTATTTCTGCTCGTCCTTTTTCTTCGTGCGAGAGGTGGTTTTTCTGGCGGCAGGAGCCTTTTTAGCGGATGTTGTTTTCTTTGCAGCCGACTTCTTTGCTGCCGGAGCCTTCTTCGCAGCCGGCTTTTTTGCCTCAGATGCAGCAGAAGCCTTCTTTTCGCGGGCGTTCTTCATACGCTGCTGTTTTTCGCGCTTCTCATCGATGCGCTTGTATGCATCGGCGTAGAAGAGTTCCTGAGAGTTGACAGCTTCATCGCCGTCCTTGCGCTCGGCGTGGACGTATGTGCCGTCGCTCTGCATAATCCGAGCCTTCACGTTGTCGCTCATAAGCACGCGGAACATCTCGCGGATACGCTTTTTCAGGCGCTCGTCCTCGACGGGAGCTGCGACCTCTACTCGGCGTACAGTATTTCTGCTCATCCAGTCGGCAGAGCCGAGGTATATCTTCTGGTCCTTGTTCTCGCTTCCGAATATGAAGATACGGCTGTGCTCGAGGAAGCGTCCGACGATGCTGCGAACCGTGATATTCTCCGTATGACCGGGAACTCCGGCGATGATACAGCATATGCCCCTGACAACGAGCTCTGTCCTTACGCCTGCGTTTGAAGCTCCAACGAGCTTCTCGATGATAGCGCTGTCGTTGAGCGAATTTATCTTTGCCGCGATATATCCGTCGCCGCCGCTGCGCGCTATCTCTATCTGCTCGTCCATCATCGCGAGCACCTGCGGTCTGAGCGCAAGAGGCGATACGAGAAGCTTTTTCGGCGATTCGACGAATGTGCCGCTGCGGAGCGATTCAAACACGGCTTCGGCGTCGGCAGCTATGTCCCTGTCGGCGGTGAGCAGCATCATATCCGTGTAGAGCGCGGCTGTTTTTTCGTTGTAGTTGCCTGTTCCGATCTGAGTCACATAGTCGTATCCGCCGCCCTGAGCTTTTCTTGTGATGAGCAGCAGCTTTGAATGCGCCTTGAACTCCTTCGGACCGTAGAATACCTTGACACCGGCTTTCTGGAGCACCTTCGACCACTCGATGTTGTTCGCTTCATCGAAGCGTGCGCGGAGCTCTATCATCACAGTAACGTCCTTGCCGTTCTCGGCAGCAGCGCAGAGTGCGCTTATGACCTTGCTGTTGCGTGCCACGCGGTAGAGCGTTATCTTTATGGAAACGACCTTCGGGTCAGCCGCAGACTCTTCGAGCAGGCGGATAAATGAGGTCGTCATAGCCTCGAAGGGATAGCTGAGGAGGATGTCTCTTGCCTTCACCTGCGCAAAAACAGGTCTGTTCTCGGCGAGCATAGATGCCTTCTGCGGCACGAGCTTCTGATAGTGGAGCTTCGGGTCGCTGTCGAGGTCCTGTAACTGATAGAGATATGAAAGGTCGAGCGGAATATGAGAATTGAACACTCTCACGTTCTTGAGCTTGAGCTTCTTGCAGATGTAATCGAGGGCATCGCGGCTGAATTCGTCGGTTATCTCGAGGCGGACAGGCGCGAGCTTGGTGCGCTTGAATACGAGCTCCTCCATTCGTTCGCGGAAGTCGGCACCCTTGTTGTCCACCATAATATCGGCGCTTCTCGTAACGCGGATAACGGCGCGGTCCTGCACCTTGTATCCCTTGAACATAAGATGTGCGAAGTGGAGGATGACCTCCTCCTCGAGAATGAAGCGCTTGCCGTTGCTGCCGAGAGGTATCATTCTCTCTCTCTCTTTGCTTGTGGCTGGTATCATACCGATGGTCATACCTTTCTTGGTGCCGAGGAGCACAGCGACATAGAGCTCCTTGTTCCTCAGGAACGGGAACGGGAGAGCATCATTTATGACAAGTCCCGAAATGAAGGGCTTTATCTCGCGCTTGAAGTAGAGCTCGAGGAAGTCCTGCTCTTCGGGCGAGGCGGTATCGAAACTAACGTGCTCGAATCCGAACGGGGCGAGGTCAGCCATATTCTTCCTGTAAGCCTCCTCAACGGACGGCTGAAGCCTGCGGACGGCTGTGAATACGGAATCGAGCTGCTCAGAGGCGCTCATACCGGAATTTTTGTCCTTTTTGCGCTTTTTGGACTTTTTCTTGTCCTTTTCGTCTTTTTCGTCCTCGGAGATAGAACCTACGCGGACCATAAAGAATTCATCGAGATTGCTCTGATATATAGCGGAAAACGCGATGCGTTCGAGAGCGGGCGTAGCCGGCTCGACAGCCTCCTCGAGCACGCGCTTGTTGAATTTCAGCCAAGAAAGCTCTCTGTTTTCGAGATATTCCATAATTGTCTCCATTCTGCCTGTGGCATAGTTTATATAAACAACGTCAAAAAACGTCAATATTCTATACACAATTATTATATATCTTTATGCGCGTTCTGTCAAGAATTATTTCAGCCCGATATTTTCAAAAAATGCTTGACAAACGGAGCGGCATAGTGTATAATGTGTAAAGTGATTTTAGGTTACACCTCTTTCCGGGAACGGAACAAGGAGCGTTGTTATGGCTAAGGAGCTTAAATTCGTAATGCTGCTCGACTGCTACGGCGACCTGCTCACCGAGCACCAGCGCAGCGTAATGGAGCTTTATTACTGCGAGGATCTCTCGCTCGCCGAGATAGGCACCCCCCTCGGGATAACCCGTCAGGCGGTCAGGAGCCTCATAAAACGCACCGAAGGCATTCTCCTCGATTACGAGGAAAGGCTCGGATTCGCCGAAAGGCTCGGCAAGATGCGCAGCTGCTTCGCTGCCATAGCGCAGGAGGCAGAGCAGATACCCGACCGGAAGCTGAGAGAAGCGATCCTTTCACAGGTCAGATGCAGTGAGGAGCTGCTGTGACCGATAACATATATTTGTAAGGAGGCTGTCCCCGATGGCATTTGAAGGACTTTCCGAGAAACTGAATAACGTGTTCAAAAAGCTGAAATCAAGGGGAAAGCTCTCAGAGAGCGACGTCAATGAGGCAATGCGCGAGGTAAAGCTCGCACTCCTCGAGGCTGACGTAAGCTATAAGGTAGTAAAGGATTTCGTCAAGAAGGTCTCAGAGAGATCAGTCGGCGAGGAGGTCCTTGCAAGCCTTACTCCTGCTCAGCAGGTGATCAAGATAGTAAACGAGGAGCTTGTCTCCCTTATGGGAAACAGCAACGCAAGGATAAATTTTGCGTCTAAGCCGCCCACGGTCATAATGATGTGCGGACTTCAGGGCTCAGGTAAGACCACCCACGCCGCCAAGCTCGCAAAAATGCTCAAGAAGGAGGGGCATCGTCCTCTGCTCGCTGCCTGCGATATCTACCGTCCTGCTGCTATAAATCAGCTCCAGATAGTCGGTCAGAAGGCAGACGTAAAGGTGTTCGAGATGGGTCAGATAGACCCCGTGATCATCGCCAAGGAGGCTCTCGCACACGCAAAGGACTACGGTTACGATGTGCTCATCATCGATACCGCCGGACGTCTTCACGTCGATGAGGCTCTTATGGACGAGCTCAAAAAGATAAAGGAGCTCACAAATCCCGACGAGATAATGCTCGTAGTCGATGCTATGACAGGTCAGGACGCCGTAAACGTTGCCAAAGCCTTCGATGAGGCTGTAGGCATCACGAGCGTGCTTATGTCAAAGCTCGATTCAGATACAAGAGGCGGTGCGGCACTTTCCGTACTCGCTGTGACAGGTAAGCCTATCAAGTACGTTGGTATGGGTGAAAAGCTCGATGATTTCGAGCAGTTCCACCCCGAGAGAATGGCTTCGCGTATCCTCGGAATGGGCGACGTGCTCACCCTCATCGAGAAGGCTGAGAACGTTATGACCCAGAAGGACGCCGAGAAGCTTACCAAGAAATTCAAGGAAAATTCCTTCACTATGGATGACCTGCTCGAGCAGATGCAGCAGATAAAGAGAATGGGCTCGATGAAGTCCATTATCGGTATGCTGCCGGGAGTAGGCGACAAGCTCAAGGACGTCGACATCGATGACAGCCAGCTCGGACGTGTTGAGGCTCTCATAACCTCGATGACACCGGCTGAAAGAGCTAAGCCCTCGATAATAAATCCGTCGCGCAAAAGACGTATCGCTGCCGGTTCGGGCAACAGAGTCGAGGACGTGAACCGCCTTATCAAGCAGTTCGACCAGATGCAGAAAATGATGAAGCAGTTCACAGGCAAGAGCAGCAAGGCAAACCTCAGAAAGGCCCGCAAGCAGCTTGCCAAGATGAACTTCGACAAGATGGCCGGCAAGGGCGGCGGAGATCTTCCGTTCTGATGGGTGCGCAGGAACTCGCCGTAATTACGGCAAGAAGCAGATATATGCACCGCACAGCCGCCGGAAGGATCCTCTTCTACGGAGCTGTGATAGGTCTCATCATCGCAGGCATCGCTCTCAGGAAGGCGAGCAAAACAGTGATGCGTATCGTCCGTATCGCCGCGGTAGTTCTGATACTGCTCTCGTTCGCCGCTGACCTGATATTCGCCGACAAATGAGTGCTTTCGGTCTTCTGTGCCGGCAGTTCTCAAAAAGACCGGCAGCAAGGACGATGATGGCAGCAGCTGCCGTCATTGAACTGACATACACAGAATAAGCTTTCAATGCGACGTCTCCCGCCGCTTGAATATAAATCAAACTTACTTACGGAGGTGAATACAATGGCAGTAAAGATCAGACTCAGAAGAATGGGCGCTAAGAAGGCTCCTTTCTACCGTGTAGTCGTAGCTGATTCCAGATACCCCAGAGACGGAAGATTCATCGAAGAGCTCGGTTTCTATGATCCTACAAAGGAGCCCTCAGTTGTTAATATCGACGCTGATAAGGCTAAGGAGTGGATCGCAAAGGGTGCACAGCCTACAGACACTGTAAAGGTCATCCTCAAGAAGGAAGGCATTCTTTAATGTATTAGCTGCGGCGGAGGTGAGACTATGCGTCTCAGCCTCTGTTCGGAAGCTATTCGGAGGTTATTATGAAAGATTTACTATATGCGATCGCAGCAGGCCTCGTTGAGGACAAGTCAGCGATCAAGATCGTTGAGGACGAGCCCGACGCAGAAGGCGTTATCGTTTTTCACCTTTCCGTTGCTCCCGATGATATGGGACGTGTTATCGGAAAGCAGGGCAGGATCGCAAAGGCACTCAGAACTATTATGAGAGCCGGCGCTGCCAAAAGCGATCTCAAGGTCTCAGTTACAATCGAATGATCCGACTATCCGCCCGAAGGGTGCTCCGTGAATGCTTTTTCAGCAGATGCGGACTCCTTGTAAAGGCGGATTTTTGCGGAAGAATGACCTCTCGTTCAATACAATTTCAACATTGAAGCCCCTGCTTTGACGTATCATAATTGTGAAGACATACAAAATAACCGAAAAAGTGTTGCTAAGACTTGAACATAAATAATATATATGATATAATATGAGGTGAATATACCAGTAAGTGAGGACTATATTATGAAGCTTCAGCAATTAGAATATGTTATTGCTATCGCGCAGGAAGGCAGTATTACCGCCGCCGCTAAAAAGCTTTACCAGGCTCAGCCTAATATCAGTATCGCGCTCAAGGAGCTCGAATCTGAGATAGGTATGCAGATATTCTGGCGTACTCCTAACGGTATGGTGCTCACCCCCGAGGGCGAGGACTTCCTGCTGAGAGCGAAGGAAATAGTCGAGAGCATGCACAGCCTCGAATCCGATTATTCCAACCGCTCTGACGATACTGTTTCTCTCAGGATAGAATCCACGATCTCTTCATACGTGGCTGCTGCTGTCGGCATATGGATAAATTCGTTCCCGGAAGCCGAAAAGATAAGCATCCACCTTCTGGAGACCGTTACAAATAAGATAATCGAGGACGTGAGCGGCGGACGCGCTGATATAGGCGTTATCCGTATCCCCTCGAGTCAGCTCGGTGTGTACGCGGAACAGCTCAAGAGCCGCAAGCTCAGCTGCCGCACTGTCACTGAGTATACGATGAAGCTGCTTATGCGTGCCGATCATCCGCTTGCAAAGTACGACGATGTACCCTTTGAAGAGCTGAAGAACTATGTTCAGATACTCCACGGCGATGATGAGCTGAGCGTTTTCGGAAGGAACTGCGTAAACCCCGAATATTCTGAGGAATCGCAGAACAAGCTCCTCTATGTCTACGACAGAGGAAGCAAAATGAGCCTTATGAACACTGCCAAGAACGCATTTATGTGGGTATCGCCCGTTCCGAAGCAGGCGTTCCCCGATAAGGGCGTTGTTGTGAAGAACTGCTCGTATGCGAATATCCATATGCGCGACCTCGTCGTTTGCAAGAAGAGCAACGAAAACAACCGCGTTATAAAGGAATTTATCGAGTTCCTCGCGAATTTCGTCGAGAGAGCGATAGACAGCGATATATAAGATAAGCCGTCCGCACGGAGCATATCACGATCGGACGGCTTTGTTAGTTCACTTGACCAAATATGAAGATAAAAAAGAACGAGAAACTCTTGGGGGACAGCTTCTCGTTCTTTTTTATAAAGGATGAAATTAGAGAAAAACTTTAAAGAAAGCGTGTTGTTATGATGTATCCGCTCTTTCTATGTTTTTATTATAGCATATGATAGCCCGGGAATCAAATATATAATTTTTATCAGCGTATATGCGAAGCATATTTATTGCTTATATCAATTAATTAAATACGCTGATATGTTTATCATATACCCGATGTAAAAAATACCGCGGGAGCTGAGCTCCTGCGGTATCCGTTTCAATAAGCCTCTTTAATAGCTGATTTCGCCTTCGTAACTATGGTTTTATCGTTTTCGTATGAGAGTATGTTCGAGGCATAGGAGATGTCGACCCAGCGCACCTCGGCTATCTCGTCCTCCTGCGGATGAAAGTCGACGTTGCGTGCCTTCGCAAGGAAATAGACAACTACCTTCATCGTGTCCTTCTTCGGGGAATAGGTGACTGTCTCGCGGAAGGTGGGGTCGATGATGACGTCGATGTCTGTCTCTTCCTTTATCTCGCGCATAGCGGTCTCGACCTCGGTCTCGCCTGCTTCTACGTGTCCCTTCGGGAACGACCAGTGACCGCTGTTGATATGCTTGATGAGCAGTATCTCGGTGTTGCCGTGGTATTTACGATAAACAATAGCTCCGCATGATTTTTCGTGAAGCATATCCTGTCCTTTCTTGCCCGCGGGCATAGTACGGAGCCGTTTGCCGCATACGCAGCTGCGCTCCATTTGGTGTTGTTTATATTATAACACAGTATTGTGAAAAAAGCAACAGGCGGAGAGAATTTTTTAGGCTGCCCCGTCAATAATTCCTCCTAAACTATTGCAAAACGTGAAAAAATGTAGTATAATATTTAGGATATTATAATCGGGGAGTATGGCTATTGCTCCCCGAGAAATAAAAGGAGGAACAACATTGGCTAAGACAAAGTCTGTCAGCAAGCCGCCGGCAAATGCGGTGAAATACCCCGTAAAGCCGCCGGAGTATGTGAAATTCAGATTCATTTACGTCATCGCGGCATTCCTTATCCCTGCGCTTCTGACACTTCTCGCTTACGCGCTCTTCGGAGTTTATCCCTTCGGCGAACGCTCTGTGCTGACCCTCGACCTGAACGGTCAGTACGTTTACTATTTTGAAAACATACGCGATGCCTTCTGGAGCGGAAGAAGTCCGCTATACAGCTGGGCACGAAATCTTTCGGGAGGCTATCAGGGCGTTATAGGCTACTACCTCGCAAGCCCGTTCACCTTCATCGTCATACTTCTTCCGAGAAAGATGATAGTGGAAAGCCTTATGATAATGCAGCTCTGCAAGGTCGGAGCGTGCGGTGCTTCGTTCTGTATCTACGCACAGAAGTCAAAGAACGTAAAGCCCATCCCTTCTGTGCTGTTCGCGACGATGTATGCCCTTATGGCTTACGTTTCGATACAGCTCATCGACCCGATGTGGGTCGACGGACCTATCTTCCTGCCCCTGATAATCCTCGGTCTTGAGTACCTTGTCGATGACGGCAGAAAGATAAACTTCATCATACCTACAGCGCTGATGTTCATTGCAAACTTCTACATCGGCTTTATGATAGCCATTTTCGTAGGTATCTATTTCGTTTACTACCTCTTCTTCGGAACAAAGAGAAAGTACGATCTGAAGGGGTATGCAACGGTCATCGGCAGAATGGCACTTGCTACAGGTGTTGTAATGCTGTGCAGCTATATTATGATAGTGCCGGTATACAATGCGCTCGCGCTCGGTAAGTTCGACTTCTCAAAGCCGGACTACAGCCTCCGCACGATGTTCAATCCGCTTGAGCTCCTCGCTACTTTCCTGCCGAACCAGTATTACTCCGTCAACGTTGACGAGGGCACAAGGATGTACGGCAGACCTGAGGTATACTGCGGCGTGCTCAGCTTCGTGCTCGCTCCGCTCTACTTCTTCAACAAGAATATCAAGAAGAACCGCAAGATAGGCTATGGTCTGCTGCTGTTCGTGATGTTCTTCAGTATGTGGATAAAGCCCCTGAATATGATGTGGCACGGCGGTCAGGACCCGAACTGGCTCCCCTACAGATATTCGTTCCTCGTATCATTCATCGTTGTTTCGATGGCGGCAGAGACATTCTCCAACCTCGAGGGCTACAAGCTCAGCATCGGTCTTCCTGCCGGAGTATTCGGTGTGCTGGCTGCGCTGATATTCGTCTTTGACGCAGTTATGCCCAACTTCAACTACAACGAGGAGAGATACCAGTACGTTGCAAAGGTCCCCTACACCACTGATATGACCATCAACGGTCAGCAGGTAAAGCACCTCTGGCTGGGAACACTTGCTTTCGGTGCGGCACTTGCGGCGATATACCTCACCTTCGCTTACTTCTACAGCCACGCCAAGAACAGGAAGACACGAAACCTCATTTCGCTCGGACTCGCTGTTTTCGTTATCTTCGAGGCTGGCTATAACGTATATGACACTATCCTCAAGATAGACAAGGAGGTATACTACTCCTCCAAGAAGTCGTATGCGGCAATAATGGACGCTCCCAACGTTGCAAAGCAGCTCAGGGACTACGATGACGGCTTCTACCGCACCGAGAAGACCTTCTTCCGTAACGTAAACGATAACCAGGCTTACGGTTTCAAGGGCCTCTCACATTCGAGCTCGGTAATGAATACAAGAGCTATCAACTTCATTGAGACTCTCGGCTATACCACCAAGAGCTACGAGACAAGATACGACGGAAACACTCCCATTGCCGACTCTCTGCTCGGTATCAAGTATGTACTCAATGACCCTGCAAGGAACCACGCAGACGGCAAGTCTCTGCTCAGCCCTTACTATAACAAGGTCTACACGAGCACATATAACAACGAGAACGGCGAGGCTACTCTCGAAGTATACGAGAACCCCGATGCGCTCCCGATAGGCTTTATGGCTGATGATGATATTCTCCGCCTCAGCTTCCTCGGAAACGACAACCCGTTCAACAGTATGAACAACTTCCTCAGCTCTCTCACAGGCAATACTCCAGATTACACCGGTGCTCTCGAACCGAAGCAGTATTTCTGGCGCATAGCTGAGAATCCCGAGGTAGAGCTCAACGAGTGCTGGGAGTCCAACTACAACGGTCAGCACTGCTACAACGCGAATGCAGGCGCTGTTGACCCGACTGTAAGAGTCCACATCACAACTCAGAGCGACGATGCTCTCTATATGTTCCTCAAGTCGGACAACCCCAAGAAGTGCAACCTCTGGGTATCCTCCACCAAGAATGAGGACGGTCAGTTCGACGATTTCAAGGGCTTCGGTCAGTATTACGACGGCTACGACTACTCTATCGTTAACCTCGGTACATATCCTGCCGGAACTGAGCTTGAGATACGTATGACTATCCTTCAGCAGGACAAGACCGGAAACAACGAGTACATTATGGTAAAGGACTACCAGTTCTACCATTTCGATTACGACGCCTTCCACGAGGATATACTCGCTCTCAAGGAGAGCCCGCTCAATCTTGACCTCGAAAAGACCAAGGATAATTACCTCTTCGGTACAGTCGATGCAAAGGCTGGTCAGCTCCTCTACACATCTATCCCCTACGAGCCGGGCTGGACTATCAAGGTCGACGGCAAGAAGCTCAAGGAGAAATTCACCGAGACTATCAACGATAACGGCGCAAGCATCATGGTGAACGATACTGCCGGCGAGACCGGCGAGTACGTTGTGCTCAACGCTCTCATCGGTCTGAGACTGCCTGAGGGTCACCACACTATTACGATGAAGTATTCGCCTCCCGGATTCAGGACAGGCGTTGTGCTCCTCTTCTTCGGTATCGCTGCTTGTATCCTGTTCTTCATCACTGACAGGAAGAACAACATCATTATGGTGCAGGAGCGCGCGAACCGTGAGATGCGCAGAAAGGGAATTGATCCCGCTGAGGCAGAAGCACAGTCCGTTCCGGTATCAAAGATAATCAAGTCCAAGGGCGCGGTTGCCGAGAAGGTATACAAGTCCGAGGAGGAGAAGAAGAAGGAAGCTGCCGCAAAGAAGCAGGTGAAGCTCGAAAAGGCTGCGGAGAAGGCAGAGGAGGCGGTTGAAGAAGCTGCCGAAAATGTCACAGATGCAGTTGAGGCGGCTGAGGACGCGGTATCGGACGCTGTCGAGACAGCAGAGGATGTCGCAGAGGAAGCTGCTGATGAAGTGAAGGAGACCGCTGAAAAGGCTGCCGAAACAGTCAGAAAGGCTGCTCCCGCACAGAACAGACCCAAGAAAAAGAAAAAGGGCGGCAAAAAGAATAAGTAACTGAAAGATCCCTGTACGATGATTCGTACAGGGATCTTTTGCTGCAAGGCTTTCCGGAACGGAAGTATATCGCCGCGCACCCTTGCTATTTAAACTATTATATGATATAAGCGGCGTGTCGCCGGCGCGGTGTCCGCGCTGCCTGTGTCGCGGCAAAGCTCTACAAAGCGGAGGTTTATCGCCGCGTGCCCTTGCTATTCCAGACATAGTATGATATAAGCGGCGTGTCGCCGCAGCCTGTGTCGCGGCTGAGTTCTCCGGAACGGAAGTATATCGCCGCGTACCCTTGCTATTTAAACTATTATATGATATAAGCGGCGTGTCGCCGCCTCCTGTATCGCGGCTGAGTCCTCCGGAACGGAAGTATATCGCCGCGCACCCTTGCTATTTAAACTATTATATGATATAATGGAAGCGGTTCACCAATATTTACTGATAGGCAGGTATTTATCATGAACGTGAAGGACTCTCTCTTGAAGGCTTTTGCTCAGGCAGGAAGGAATTATATCTCGGGCTCGGCTCTCGCAGAGCAGCTCGGAGTAAGCCGGAATGCCGTGTGGAAGGCTGTGAAGGCTCTCGAAAGCGAGGGCTACATCATTGATTCAGTGACAGCAAAGGGCTACAGGCTCTCCGAGCAGAGCAATCACCTCTCTGCTCAGCTCATATCCGAAAAGCTCGATACCTCGCTCCTCGGAAGCAGGATAATCGTCCTTGATGAGGTCGATTCCACCAACAACTACGCTAAGGCTCTGACCGCTTCCGACGCCGTCAACGGCGCTGTTGTCATCGCAGACAGACAGACTGCCGGAAAGGGCAGAATGGGCAGAAGCTTTATCTCGCCTTCCGGAAAGGGACTGTATATGAGCGTTGTACTCCACCCTGAATTCAGTATGAACACGGCTCCGCTCATCACATCAGCTGCCGCAGTAGCTACAGCAGAGGCTATAGAATCGCTGTGCAAGGCGGACGTGAAGATAAAATGGGTGAATGACCTCTATATCAACGGACGAAAGATAGTAGGCATCCTCACTGAGGCTTCGGTCGATATGGAGATGCGCTCGCTCGATATTGCCGTTATCGGTATCGGTATAAACGTCCGCAGGGTCGGGGACAGCTTCGATGAGGAGCTTGCCGCGCGCGCAACGTCCATCGAGGACGAGACCGGTATCGCTCTCGACAGGAACGAGCTCTGCGCCGCTGTGATAAACTACCTCGATGCATACCTCGGGAAGATCGAGAACAGGGAATATCTCCGCGAGTACCGCCGACGTGAAATGCTCACCGGCAATATGATAACAGCCAATGTCGGCAATGAAACTCTCACCGGCAAAGCCGTCGGTATCGACCGCAATGCAAATCTTATGGTCGAAATGGAGAATGGGATCGTTCGCAGCCTTTCCTCCGGTGAAGCGAACCTCTGCCGCATAGTAAAATAAAACGGACCGCTCGGCAGTATGCTTTCCTTCACGGAAACAGCCGGCTGCCGGGCCTGAGACAACGATTTCGGGGGAGACCTTTCTCAGGAAGGTCTCCCCCGTATCTTTCGTATAAAGCTTCTGAAATGCTGCAAATGTCAGTACACTGACGTGTGCAGCACTTATTATTCTCAGCCCTTGAGCTTGTCGATGATACCGCTGATCTTTCCGCCGATACCGTCAGCAGTGATCTTTGCCTTTACACCGTCAACTACCTTGTTGATCTGGTCGTCGGGAAGGTCAACGCCGATAACGCCTTCAACAGCCTTTACGGGATCGTCCTTGAACTTGTCTGCGAAGTCCTTGTCGTTCTTTACCTTGTTTACGAGTTCTTCGATTTTTGCTTTGATATCCATAACGGAGTACCTTCTTTCATAAATATTATACTTATATGATACCACAGCTCTCACAAAAAATCAAGAGCTGCGGCGATTTTTTTGTAGATTCTCTCAGAAGGTCGTCATTTTGTGCGTTCCCTCTCGAACAGGAGCACCGGGTAGCCTTCGTAGTACGGCTTGACTATCTCGGGGTGAGCGTCGGCGTAGGCGAAGATCGTGTCCGCGAGACCCTCCTGTAAAAATCCGACGAGCTGCGAGAGCGGACGTTCATACAGCTCGGGGCAGATAGAAGCTATCGCGATAGCGCGTCTTCCGCCTATCTCCATTATCCTGTACGGCCATATCCTGCAGTCGAACGGCTTATCATCGCCGAGCATACAGCCTGTCGGCGTCAGAGCCGGGCAGGTGAAAAGTCCGTCCTCGCCGAATTCCGTGACCCTTGAGATAAAGCCGCCGTCCTTGCTGACGAACTGCGCATCGGGCTTAACATCGCGGATACGCTCGCAGGTCTCCGCCGTGAATACCGGAGTCTCCCACACGTCATATCTGTCAAAAACGCAGCACAGCCGGCAGGCTGCACAGCTCTCACCTTTCAATATCTTTTTCAGCAATGTCGTTCCCTCCCTTGCCGGAGCTGTTGATGAATTCTGCCACGATGAACCTCGGACGCTGCTTTACCTCAGCGTATATCTTGCCGATGTATTCGCCGATTATGCCCAGCGCGAGCAGCTGCATCCCGCCGATGAACCATATCGAGCACATCGTACTTGACCAGCCGAGCTCCGAGTGACCAATGATCTTCACCACGAAAGCCCATATTATCGCCGCCGCACTTATCAGCGACATCAGAAAGCCGACGCCGGTGATGAGCTTGAGCGGCTTCGTGCTGAACGAGGTTATGCCGTTGACGGCGAAAGAGAGCATCTTTTTCAGCGGATACTTGCTCTTTCCGGCAAATCGCTCGTGGCGCTCGTAGTAGACCTTGCAGCTCCGGAATCCGATGAGCGGCACAAGTCCGCGCAGGAAGAGGTTCACCTCGCGGAAGCCTGCGAGCTCTTTCAGCACACGGCTGCTCATAAGGCGGTAATCCGCATGGTCGTACACAACGTCTGCGCCCATCAGCTTCATAAACCTGTAGAAGCTCCGCGCGGTGAAGCGCTTGAAGAAGGTATCGGTCTTTCTGGCGCTCCGGACGCCGTAAACGACGTGATTGCCCTCGTAATACTTCACGAGCATCTCATCTATCGCATTTATATCGTCCTGTAGGTCTGCGTCCATAGTTATCGACACATCACAGATGTTCTTAACGGTCATAAGTCCGGCGAGCACAGCGTTCTGGTGACCGCTGTTGTGGGCGAGGTCAATGCCGGAGAAGAGCCCGGGCTCGGTGCGGTGGAGCTCCTGTATAATGCGCCATGTAGCGTCCTTTGAGCCGTCGTTCACGAATACGACTCTGCTGCCGGCAGCTATCAGCTTTCTTTCAGCGAGCGAGGCGAACTTCTCACGCAGACGCTTTGCCGTCTCGGGCAGCACCTCCTCCTCGTTGTAGCAGGGGATTATCATATATAGTATATCAGCCATCGTTATCCCTCTTTTCTGAACATTCTCCTGATAATTCTATCACGTTCCGGCAGATTAGTCAAGCACTTGACAATCAGGGGCATATGGGGTAAAATTGAGATATACTTTCACAAGGAGGCGCACTATGCCCGAGCTGAAGCCGAAAATGTTCAAGGAATCGGAAAAATCGAATGTATCCGAAAACCTCATAGTAAATATATTCACATTCATCGTAGTTATGGCGATAATACTCATCGCCGAATCCATTATCCCGTGGATAATGGCAAGAGACGCGATATACGCGCGGCTCGGCGAGATGAATGACGCCGGCGGCGAGCTCAGCTTTGACACTATACGCCGTGTTACAACGGAGATCTCGATGCAGTCGAATGTGTTCATCGTTATGCTGTTCTGTACGGTATTCGGCACGATCATCGCTGTCCTGTACTGCCGTTACGCAGAGGCGCGTCCGCTGCGCTCAATGGGCTTCGCAAAGCCGAAAGCCGGTCTGCACTACCTTCAGGGCGTCCTCGTCGGAGCAGTTATGATGTCGGTGATAGCGCTCGGCTCTGTCGTATTCCGCGCAAGCAATATCTCGCTTTGCAGCAGCATCAAGCCCCTCACGGTACTTCTTACGCTTTTCGGCTTCCTGTTGCAGGGAATGAGCGAGGAGGTCATCTTCCGCGGCTATCTTATGAACACCATCGCCGGGAGACATCACCCCTTCATCGCGATAGGTGTGAGCGCGGTCGCATTCAGTCTTGCACACGTGCTCAATCCCGGATTCGGTCCGCTCGTATTCTTCAACCTTGCGATGTTCGGCGTATTCGCGTCGCTGTATATGATAGTTTTCGACGATATTTGGGGAGCCTGCGCGATACACTCGGTCTGGAACTTCTTGCAGGGAAGCTTCTACGGGATAAGCGTAAGCGGCTCCGGACAGGCAGAATCCATCTTCCGCACAACTCCGAACACCTCATCGAAGCTCCTCACGGGCGGTGATTTCGGTATCGAGGGGAGCATATTCACGACTGTCGTTCTCGCGGCAGGGATAGCGCTGCTTTGGCTGAAGCTTTCAAAGGCTCCGGCAGCTGAAAAGGCAGAATAACAGAAACAGGGACACTCATTGAAGTGTCCCTGTATTCGTTTCCGGAGCCTCTTCCGGGAGCAACTCTATTATGACCTTCTCCACGTTCTGCTCGCTGACCTCCGCTGCCGTGAGCCTGAAACCGCCCGAGACAGTGCTCTCTCCGGCTTCGGGGATATGCTCGAGCAGGTCTGTTATCCAGCCGCCGACTGTCGTATATTCGGTCATTATCATATCCTCGTCCAGCCCGAGAGTCTCGAGCAGGTCGCTGATGTTTGTGTCGCCGGCGCATTCGTATCTGTTCTCGCCGAGCTTTACTATGTTCGTGATTATCTCATCGTCTTCATCGTATATCTCGCCGACGAGCTCTTCGATGATGTCCTCAAGGGTTATCATTCCCTTTGTGCCGCCGTACTGGTCGGTGACGATGGCGAGGTGTACCTTCGAGCGCTGCATCGAGCGCATAGCCTCGCTTATGAGTTTGGTATCGGCGATGTGCGGCACTTCCTGCAATATCGTGCGTATGTCGCTGCCGCCCTCTGTGAGCATCTTGAAAAACGCTTTGTTCGTGATTATGCCGATGATGTTGTCGAGGCTCTTTTCATACACCGGCAGACGCGAATACATCTCGCGGCTGAACGTGTCCTTTATCTCATCAATGGTGGAGCTGACATCGACACCTATCATCTTCACGCGCGGTATGAGTATCTCATCGACCGATATTTCGTCGAATTCGAGAGCGCTCTTGACGAGCTCGCTCTCCTGTT
>Ga0310697_10000667_pt1 | contig 44220 bp, 18 predicted proteins | sample 172DNAGHGlowgp2_FD_203883 | JGI IMG/M metagenome (GOLD analysis project Ga0310697, IMG submission 203883) | Sheep rumen microbial communities from Palmerston North, Manawatu-Wanganui, New Zealand - 1728 DNA GHGlow gp2 (v2) (version 2) | ecosystem: Host-associated > Mammals > Digestive system >...
CCTCGAAAATCACCTCCTCGCCCACCTGCAGCTCGTGGTCGAACTGCCAGTTGCCCATGAAATCGCCACTCAGGCAGCTGTTGCCGCCGAGGCGATAGACGAAATCGGGGGTGCCCCCGCGCCCATGAACCCTGACTTCGGGCATATAGGGCATCTCCAGGCAGTCGGGCATGTGGCAGGTGAAGCTCACATCGAGGATGGCGGTACGTATGCCGCTGTTCTCCACCACATCGACCACGTGGCTCACCAGCGGCCCCGTCTGCCAGGCGAAGGCGCTGCCAGGCTCGAGGATGATGTGCAGCCAGGGATAACGGTCGTGCAGTCCGCGCAATATATTAATAAGGTGGCGGGTGTCGTAATCCTGGCGGGTCATCAGGTGGCCGCCGCCCAGGTTCAGCCACTTCAGCTGCGGGAACCATCGTGCAAACTTCTGCTCGATATGCACCAGCGTGCGCTCCAGCACGTCGGGACCGCTCTCGCAATGGCAATGGCAATGGAAGCCCTCGATGTCCTGCGGCAGCTGGTCGGGCAGCAAGTCGGCCGTCACGCCGAAGCGCGTGCCAGGGGCGCAGGGGTTGTACAGGGCCGTGCCCACCTCGGAGTACTCGGGGTTGACGCGCAGGCCGATGGAAGCGGCGCCCCCTACCCGCTCGTGCAGCCGCTCGTACTGCGACAGCGAGTTGAACGTCAGATGGCTGGAGCACCTGACAATCTCGTCGAACTCGGCATCGGTATAGGCGGGCGAATAGGTATGGGCCTTGCTGCCGAACTCTTCCACGGCCAACCGTGCTTCGCTCAGCGAACTGGCAGTCGTGGCGTTGATGTACTCGCGGAAGATGGGAAAAGTCTTCCACAGGGCAAAGGCCTTGAAGGCCAGAATAATCTCCACGTCGGCCGCGCGGGCCACGTCAGCTATCAGCTGGAGATTACGGCGCAGCCGCGCCTCCTCTATAATATAAATAGGTGCAGGGTAGTCTACTGTCTTCATACCAATTTCCTTGAAAGACAATCAATACAGGAAGCCGAACAGCCACAGCGGTATCTGGTTGTCCTTGCCGATCTCCGTATTATAGCGTGCATAGATGGTGTCGGAGGCATACCTCATCTTATTGTGCGCCTCAGCATCGCAGACACGGAACTTCTGACATCCGTCCACCAGATAAGACTGGTCGCGACATTGCTGGTTCACCTTGTGGTCCTTCCACATCGAGTTGACGAAGAACGTCTCCATCGCCGTCTGCTTCTCTACATGGATGGGATAGATGGCGTAGAGCAGGTTCGAGTTGTGGAGCATCACCTTCGACGGCTTCTTCGGGAACGACTCGCCCACGGGATAGATCATGTTCAGCAGGCGCGCGTCGGTCAGGTACTTGATGTAGTTCATCACCGTCGCCCGGCTGGTCTCTATATCCTGAGCCAGCTTCGACACGTTGGGCACCTTCGGTCCCTCCTCGGCCAGCTGGTAGAACAGCTTCTTGATCTTCGTCACGAAGTTCACCTCTATCTGCTTGATCAGCAGAATGTCCACCTCGGTCATCATGTTCATCGTCTTCAGCAGGTTCTCCGAGTAGTTGCGATGTTCCTGGAAGAAGGGGTAGAACCCGTGATGGATATAGTCCTGGAAGTAGCGGCGGGGCGACACCTTCGGCAGTATCTGCTTCACGATGCGCTCGTGGTCGGACAGTATCTCGTCGAGCGTGTAGGGGCGGAAATTGTTGCCGGTCAGCAGATTCAGGAACTCGCGGAACGAGAATCCGCGCAGGTTGTAGGACTTCACGATCCCGTTCAGTTCAGGGTTCTCGTCCTTCAATCGCATCACGCTTGAGCCCGTGAACACAATCTTCAGATCAGGGTACTGGTCGTAGCAGCGCCGCAGTTCCACCGACCAGTCGGGCTGCTTGAACACCTGGTCGATGAGCAGCACGCGCCCACCCTGATAATAGAACTCGCCGGCAAAGTCGGCTATGCCCCGGCCAGCGAAGAAGAAGTTGTTCATGTTGACGTAAAGGCATTGACGGTCGCCCAACTCGAAGTGTTCCTTGGCATACTGCAACAGGAACGTAGTCTTGCCCACGCCCCGTGTGCCCTTAATGCCTATCAGGCGGTCGTTCCAGTCAATCTCGTCCATCAACAGCCGACGGACAGGCGCATTGACGTGCTCCACCAAGTAGCGATGTGTTCTGAAGAATGCCTCCATGCTTTCGGTTTCATTTTGGTTTACGCTTGCAAAGGTACAAATAAATCCCCAAATTGCAAAGCCGAGATTGCAAAATCTTACTTTTTCCGCTTATTTGTGCTGCGTCTAAATAGAAAAAGGCGCTTTGTGAACGGGCGCGGCTCCCTGTGTTACATGTGTTATCTGTTTTTGCCTTTGATTGTTTGGTCGTTTCATCTCTTTTTTGTACCTTTGCAGCAAACTATCGAATGATGAAAACGTATCCATTACTGCAATCCCAACTCGGCGTGCTGCTACAGAGTATCCAGCACCCTGAGTCTACACAATACAACCTGCCCAACTACATCTTCATGCCCTTGTCGATGACGCGGGAGCGGATAGTTGGTGCAATACAGAAGCTTGTCGAGTCGTTTCCCGAACTGCATACGCGGTTTGTGGTCGGTGAACAGGGCGAGATGCGTCAGTGGAGCGACATGTCGATGCCCATCCCCGTTGTCACCCGCAAGTGTTCGGAGGAGGAACTGCAGGCTTATCTCCGCGAGGGGTTTATACGTCCGTTCAACCTGTTTGGCACAGAACCACTTTTCCGTGTAGAAGTCATTGAGACCGAGGAGCGTCTCTGTCTGCTTTCTGATGGCCATCACGCCATCGTCGATGGTATGTCGTTTGCACCCATTCTGACTATGGCTTTTGCAAAGATCTTCGAAGGCGGCAGCATTGAGCCCCAGCTCTACGGCCTGTATCAGGCTGCCGAGGACGAGGCGGCGGCGTTTGCTACGGAGGCCTACCAGCGCGCCAAGGACTACTACGCCAAGAAGTTCGCCGGACTGGAGATGGCCACGCTGAGCCACAGCCCGTATGGAACTATGGGAACCATGGGACGCCACACAGCCACCGTCAGCCGCCAAGCGTGCGACGACTGGTGCCACGAGCATGGCGTACAGGTGAACCTGCTGTTTCAGGCTGCTTTCAGCCACGTTCTCTCCGTCCTTACGCTTCAGCAGCAGGTGGTCTATGCCGCTATCAACCACGGACGTATGGACAAACGGCTACGTAACAGTGTAGGTATGTTTGTCAAGTCAGTTCCCATTCTGGTCGATGCAGACCCCACGCTGCGTGTTGTCGATTTCGTGAAAAGCCTGCGTGGCGAGCTGATGAGCACCATCCGCTACGGCATTTACCCCTTCACCCATTTCTGCTCCGACCTTGGCATGAAGCCTGGCATCATCTTCAACTTCATGGCATTGACCGACATGGAGGAGTATGTCATGCTCAGCACCGGCAATATGAGTGCCGTGCAGCCCGTCAGAAAGGAGATTGACTCCGACATCAGCGTCGATATCTATCTGCGGGGCGACAACTACGAAATCCGTGTGCAGTCGAGTCTGGCCATGAATGATGAGGCAACCCTGCAGATGGTGGCTGAAGCCATCAGGGTGGCCGTTTGCAACATGATGGATCACCCCGAGCTGATGCTCGGGGAACTTGACATCGTCAGCGACGAGGAGCGCGACGCCCTTATACAATTAGGTACGGGCGGACATCTGGACATCGACCCGCAGATGACCTTTGTGAAGGCGTTCGAGCAGCGGGCGAGTCTGCAGCCCGACCGTCTGGCTGTGGCCGACGCCAACGATAGTCTGACCTACGGTGAACTATCGCGCCGTTCCAACATACTGGCACACCGGCTGATAGCGTGTGGCGTCAAGCCCGGCGACTTCGTGGCCGTCATGCTCGACCGTACCATTGCGTTCCCGCTGGCCGTCATTGCCATCCACAAGGCAGGTGCCGCCTATGTCCCCATTGACTTGGAATATCCCGAGGAGCGCAAGCAATACATGCTCGAACACAGTCAGGCAAAACTGGTCGTCGACAGCCAGTTCATGGCAGAGACCGACTTCGCTGTCGGCGGTTCCCCCGCCGACCCCATTGACCTCTCCACCCCCAACGGACTGGCCTACATGATATACACCTCGGGGTCGACGGGCCGTCCCAAAGGTGTGATGATACGTCAGGCAAATTTGTGGAACTTCATCCAGAACTTTAGCCACGTCACCCGCATGACTGCCGACGACCGGGTGGCTGCCCACCGTTCGTTCTCGTTCGACGCCCATCTGAAAGACCTGTACTCCGTCCTGACGAAGGGTGGTTCCCTCCATATCATGCCTGAGCACATACGCCGCGACCTCCATGCCATCCGTCAGTTCATCATCGACAACCGGATTACTGTAGCCGGTTTCACCACCACGTTGGGAATGCTCGTGCTTGACACCTTCGACGACCTGCCCATACGCCTCCTGAACGTAGGCGGCGAGCGGCTGCACGATGTGTATAGTGACCATATCGTCATTGTTAACTGCTACGGACCTACCGAGTGTACGGATGATATCTTCTTCTACAGGATAGAGCCTGGTGAACGTCTCCACAATGTTCCGATAGGGCGCCCGGTGGCCAACGGCCATTGTTTCCTCGTCGACACGCAGGGACGTCTTGTACCCCGCGGTGCCGTCGGCGAGCTGTGCTTTGCCGGTGTTCAGGTGGCTAGTGGCTACTGGCGGCAGCCCGAGCTGACGGCCGAGAAGTTCACCGATTGCCCCTTCTTTGCCGAGCAAAGCGGCAGAGCCGAGCGCATCCATCATCCATCATCCATCACACCCCTGAAGATGTACCATACTGGTGACCTGTGCCGTTGGAATGCAGACGGATTGATGGAGTATGTCGGACGTAAAGATGACCAAGTGAAGCTGCGCGGCTTCCGCATAGAATTCGGAGAGGTGGAAAGCCGGGCCGCTCACTTCGATGGAATCAGTCAGGCCGTGGCTGTCGTCAAGGAAGTGGCAGGCAGTGATACCCTTTGCCTTTACTATACGTCAGATGATCCGAATACGACCGTCAATGCCGATGAACTGCGCCGTTTCATGGCCCAGACGTTGGCAGATTATATGGTACCGGCAGCCTACATGCAGTTAGAAACACTGCCTCTGACACCGAGCGGCAAGGTTGACCGCCGACGGTTGCCCGTCCCTTCACTATTGCAGGAAGATGTCGTGGCACCCGCCTCTGAGCTGGAGCAGCAGCTGTTCGACATCGTAGCCCGGCAGTTAGGAACTGAGGCTTTCGGCGTGACGACCGACTTGGTGACAATCGGTATGTCGTCGCTAGATGCCATGCGTCTCAGCCTGGCCATCAGCCAGCAGACAGGACTACAGGTTTCCGTGAGCGAGTTGCTGGAGCATCCTACGATACGGTATATGGCAGAGACGGCACTCCGCCCACAAATAGATGCAGACATCGACCTCGCGACCTTCCATCGTGAGCAGGACAGCTACCCGCTGACCGAGAACCAGCGTGGCATCTATATCGACTGGGAACTGAACCGCAATACGACACAATACAACGTACCCGTGGCCGTCTGCCTCGGACAGCAGGATGCCGATGGGCTGGCCGAAATCCTCCGGCAGGTGGTCGATGCACATAGTTACATCAAGACCCGTCTGGCACGCCACGAAGGCAATGTGGTGCAGCTGCGTCGCGACAATGCCCCTGTTCAGGTATCGGCCACCCGTCTCGACAGCGAGCCCGATAGCGAGTTCTTCCAGCAGCGCGTGCGGCCCTTTGACCTCTTTAACGATGATCTGTACCGGTTGGAAATCTACACCTACGGAGGCTGCACCTGGCTATTCAGGGACATTCACCACATCGTGAGCGACGGTCTTTCAAGTGCCATCTTCTTCCGCGACATGCTGGCCGCCTGCCAGGGAACAAAGCCACAGGCAGAGACGGTGACGGCTTTCGACTTTGCCCTTTACGAACAACAACTTAGCAGCACCAGTCGCTATGACGAGGCGCGCGACTACTTCGACAACCTGCTGGCTGGAACAGAGGTTGCCTCTTACCCACGTTCTTCCAACGGTTCCAAACATGAGTCGCAGACAGTCACTGCCAGCATCAACGACAGTGAGGCTGTTCGCAAGGCATGCCGCCGCATAGGTATCACCCCCAACTCCTACTTCCAGACCGTAGTGGCTCAGGTGCTGCACAGTGTGACACGTCAGCAGCGGCTGATGCTGGCTACCGTCAGCAACGGACGTTCGCTGGCACAGACGCAGAACATCGTGGGTATGTTCGTCAAGACCCTGCCCATGGTGTCGGAAATCGCTTCAGACGGTACGACCTTTGCCTCCGCAGCCCAGAGCATGCATCGCCAGAGCATCGAGAACTCGAGCCGCGATTTCTATCCGCTGACTGAAATGGTAGAGCGCCATGGACTGCGGCCGGAAATACTCTATGTCTTCGAAAGTGGCATCTACGACAATGTGGCAGCGCCTTTCAGTTCCGACACCGACGTGATTGTGCCCAGACTCGACACACAGAAGCTGCCTATCGAAGTGATGGTCAATACTGACCAGGAGGGAAACTACACCATACAGTTAAACTACGACGCGGCCCTGTACTCACGGTCATCCATGGAAGCATTGGCTGGTGCGCTGACGGCATACGCCGCACATGCTGTGCAAGACGGAATACTGCTCAGTCACATAGAACTGACCACCTCCGACGAGCGCGCTGCACTTGTGGAACTTGGTGCCGGCAAGCACCTCGACGTCAATCCGCAGACGACCTTTGTGAAGGCTTTTGAGGCGTGTGCCAGTAAGAACCCTGACTGTCTGGCCGTGGCCGATGCCACAGACAGCCTGACCTACGGTGAACTGTCACGCCGTTCCGACGTGTTAGCACACCGGCTGATAGAGCGTGGCGTCAAGCCCGGTGACTTCGTGGCCATCATGCTCGACCGCACCATCGATTTCCCACTGGCCGTCATTGCCATCCACAAGGCCGGTGCCGCCTACGTGCCAATAGATTTGGAGTACCCCGAGGAGCGTCAGCAGTACATGCTCAGCGACTGTCGGGCAACGGTGGTCGTCGACAGCCAATTCATAGCAGATGCCGACTTCGCTGTCGGCGGTTCCCCCGCCGACGCCATCGACCTCTCCTCTCCCGACGGCCTCGCCTACATGATCTACACATCAGGCTCCACAGGCCGCCCCAAGGGTGCCATGATTCATCAGGCTGGGCTCTGGAACTTCATCAATGCCGTCATCGACATGGAGCACCTGACGGCCGACGACCGCATCAGCGCCCATCGTTCCTTCTCGTTCGATGCTCATATTGAGGATATGTTCCCTGTCCTGACTATAGGCGGTTCAGTCCACATCATGCCCGAAAGCATTAGGCTTGACTTGGCAGCCATCCGCGACTTCCTGTTTGAGCACCGTATTACTGGCGGTGGATATGCCACACCTATTGCCACCTTATTACTTAATACATACAAAGACCTGCCCGTCCGGTTCATGACTGCCGGTGGTGAGAAGCTGGCTGGCGTCTACAGCGACCATATCGAGATTATCAATGTGTATGGCCCGACGGAATGTACGGACGACACGTCATATTATAGCATTCAGCCCGGCTGCCGGGTCAGCAACATTCCTATCGGGCAGACTATTGCCAACTGCCATCATTTCATTATTGACACCGAGGGACGGCTTGTGCCCCGTGGTGCAGAAGGCGAACTATGTTTTGCTGGCGTACAAGTGGGAAATGGCTATTGGCAGCAGCCGGAACTGACGGCGGAGAAGTTCATCCCCTGCCCCTTCCTCTCGCCAGCCAATTATCAATTATCCATTGTCCATTGTCAATTGCCAAAAATGTACCGTACTGGCGACCTGTGCCGCTGGAACGAAGAAGGCCTGCTTGAGTTCATTGACCGTATTGACAGCCAAGTGAAGCTACGTGGCTATCGCATAGAACTGGGTGAGATTGAAAGTTGTGCCTCCAAGTTCGAGGGCATCAGCCAGGCGGTGGCCGCCGTCACGAAGATCGGTGGCGCGGAGAACCTCTGCCTGTATTATACCGTGTCCGATGGATGTGCCGTCGACAGGGATGCCCTAAAGGCCTTCCTCGCCGAGACGCTGACCGACTACATGGTGCCGACGGCCTACGTGCAGATGGACGAGATGCCGCTCACACCCAATGGCAAAGTTGACCGCCGACGGCTGCCGGCTGTCGACGACAGTCTGTTGCATGCCGATTATGTAGCGCCGGAAAGCGAACTGGAAAAGCTGATAGTCAGCGGCTTTGAAGAGGTGCTGAATCAGGAGAGGATCAGCGTGAACGATGATTTTGTGCGTCTTGGAGGCGACTCGTTGGATGCCCTCAAGCTCGTCTTCTCCCTGGGCGAACGGGGCATCACGGTGGCCGATGTCTTGAGTCTGCGTACGCCCGCTGCCATTGCACGAAATGCGAAGCGCATGACGGTCAATCTGGATCAGTACACGATAGAGAGCGGATGCCCGCTGAACAATTCGCAGATGTTCATCTACACCGATATCGTGAAGTTCGGTAAATATGATTCCTACCTGATACCCATAGTCGTTCCCATCGACAGGAAATACAGTGACGAGCAGATTCGGCGTGCGTTGGACGCCGTGTTTGCTGCACACCCCGTGCTGACCATGCATGTGGCGCTGAGGGATGGCGTGCCATATATGGAGAAGGGTGACAAGCCGGCTGTGATGAAAGGGTCGCCGAACCCGCTGAAGATACTGAGGCTGCTGACATCGGGCTTCGACCTGTACCGTAGTTTGTCGAGACATGTCATCGTGAGGATAGTGGGCCGATGCTATCTGGTGTCGGTCGTCCACCACCTGATTTTCGACGCTGTATCCATCAATGTCTTCTGTCGGCACTTCCAGCGTGCGCTGGAGGGTGAATCGCTGGGGTTTGTCGACGACCATTTCCTGAAGGTCTCAGCCTTCCATCAGGAGGTGAAAACCACGGAGCAGTATGCTGAGACGGACAAGTATATCCGCGCGATGCTGAGCAACCTGAGCGAAGCCAACTTCTACAGAAACGTCGGAAAGCATGGCCGACCGGGCTACCACAAGCGTGAGCTGGGCGTTGACCGTGAGCAGGTGAACAGGTTTACCAGCCACTTCGGCATCAATAAGAACATCCTGTTTACGGCGGCTATGGCCATGACCATGTCCAAGCTGGCAGGTAGCGACGATGTGGCTTTCGGTTTCCTCGACAACGGCCGCGACCGGTTCAACAACTTTGAGGATATCGGCCTGTATATCAACGGCATGCCGATTGTGGCTCATGTAAACCATCACGACATGCAAGCGTTCCTCGACCATCTGAGCGACGTCTATTATAAGCTGAGCCAGAACGCGTTCTTCCCCTTTGCCTCATTGGTGCAGGAATTCAACATCGCGCCCATCATCTTGTTCCAGTTCTTCCCCGACTGGATTTCGGAGGGAGGGGTACATAACCATCTGCCACAGAACGAGACGCTCGTCAACGCTGTTCTCTCCACGCAAAGGGATTTTATGGTCGAGGCGCTGGCTGATGTCTTTGAAACGGGAAACAGCTATACTTTCAGCATCACTTATTCCGGCTATTATTCCAGAAAGATGATGAAAGCGCTGGCAAAGACGTATCACGAAACCATCCAGGAGATGTTGAGGATTGAAGATTGAAGATTGACCGTATGAGAGAGGTCTTGAGTGAAGTGCTTGCCGTGATGAAGGACAACAAGATGCGCATCGCGCTGACGGGATTTTCCATCGCCTGGGGAATCTTCATCTTCATTGTGCTCATCAGCGCGGGCCGCGGACTCCTCAACGGCATGAGGCTCAACTTCAGGACTTATAATGTCGGCATCGTGACGCTTTATCCCCGCGAGACGTCACAACCCTTCGAGGGACAAAGCAAGGGGCGGGCCATCCGGCTCTACGAAGCGGATGCCGCCGCCCTGGATAGCGTGTTCGGCGATACGGTGGTGCAGGTCATTCCCGTGGTGAGCCACACGGTACAGGCGCGCCGCGGCAAGGAATATACCAATACGGTGGTCGACGGCTATACGCCCGGCTACGCTGTGGCTCCCAACACGTATATCGTGGAAGGTCGCGACATCAACGACCTTGACATACGGATGCAGCGCAAGGTGTGCGTCATTCCCAACAGCCTGCGAAACGCGTTCTTCAGGGACGACACCCAGTCGGCCGTGGGCAATGTGTTGCAGTTGGACGGCATCAATTTCCAGATCGTCGGCATCTATGAACCCGCGCTGCAGTCGAATCCCACACGAGTCATCGTGGCGCCGCTGAGCACCGTCAAGCGGATATGGTGCCCTGAGGGCGAACTGAGCCGTCTCAGCCTGCAGACAGACCATCTGACGACGGCTGCGCTGAACAAGCAGTTCAACGACCATCTTCTCCACTGTCTGAGCACCCGAAAGGGCTTCGCTCCGACCGATAAACATGCGATCAAGATCAAAAACCGCTATGAGCTGCCTGTGCTGGTCAGCAACACGATGACGGCCATCTCCCTCTTTGTCCTCATCGTAGGCTTAGCCACACTCCTCTCTGGCATTACCGGCGTGTCGAACATCATGCACATCGCCGTCAGGGAGCGGACGCAGGAGTTGGGCATCCGGCGGGCGATGGGTGCAAAGGCGCGCCAGATTGTGGTACTGGTGCTGGTGGAGTCGGTCATCATCTGCCTCCTGTTCGGCTATGTCGGCATGTTCCTGGGTATTGAGCTGATGGAACTGGTGGCAAAAGTCGTCAGTCTGACAGGCTACAGCGAAATATTCAATAATCCCACCGTCAGCCTGACCTACGTGCTGGCCGTCACCGGCATCATGGTGGTGGCAGGCCTCGTGGCGGGCTATGTCCCAGCCAGGCAGGCCGTCAGCAGCAAGACGGTAGACGCGATAGCCAGCCGACAGACTGTCAGGGTGCGCCGCGGACAGCGACTGATGACGGCCTTCGGCGTGTTCTGGGGCATCGTCATTCTGATACTGCTCGTGGGCAGTGGCATGGGTCTCGACAACGGCATCATTGACAAGGTCAAGAGCGTCCCTCCCAATGAGATGTGGATATGGCCGACCAAGACCTCCATGGCTTACAAAGGTTTCGGACGTGACCGCAAGTGGCTGCTCAACGACCGCGACGAGGCACTCATTCGCGAACGCTTCGGCAGTCATGTGGTGTCGTTCAGTGCCGTCAATTTCTCTGGCTACCAGAATGTGATGCGGGGGAAACAGATGTACCAGTATCAGGTGAATGGTGTGTTGCCGGGATTTGTCAATGAGCTGCCACAGCGAATGACAGCCGGACGCTTCATCAACGATATCGACATGCGCGAGAAGCGCAAGGTGTGTGTCATCGGCGACCATGTGGCCGACGTGCTGTTCGGCGGTCATGAAGCGGCGTTGGGACAGATGATTCAGGTGAACGGCATGCCGCTGACGGTGGTGGGCGTCACCCACTGTACCAACCATCAGGTGAACATCGGTATCGACCTGTCGGAAAGCATCCTGATGCCGCTGCCTACCCAGCAGGCGGCATACGGGCGGGGTGATGACATAGACCTATGCTCGGTCATCATGGACGAGACCATCCCTCTGGACAGGGAGAAGGAACGGGTGTTGGCCGTCGTCAAGGAGAACCACGCCATCCACCCCGACGACCATCTGTCCATGACGGTAACGGTCGTGAGCGATCAGGCTAAGATGTTTGAAAACCTGTTCACAGGCACCCACATCCTCATCTGGATTGTCGGGCTGGGTACGCTGATAGCCGGACTGATAGGCATCAGCAACATCATGCTCGTCACGGTCAGGGAGCAGACACAGGAGATAGGCATCCTACGGGCCATCGGCGCCAAGCCCTTCGACATCTTTAAGGGCATCATGCAGGAAACCCTCGTGCTGACGCTCAGTGCAGGACTGGCGGGACTGTGTACGGCTGTATGGCTGCTCGACGTGCTGGCGGGACTGCTGCCTCAGGGCGACGATGCCGTCTTCACCCGCCCCGTCATCTCCTTCTGGACAGCCATCGGGGCCTTGTTCATACTGGTCGTCGGCGGACTCATGGCGGGCTGGATTCCGGCGCAGCGTGCTGTCGCCATCAAGCCTATCGATGCACTTAGAGAAGAATAGAAGCCCTCGTACCTCGTACCTCGAATAAAAATAACGAAAGATATATGAAGAAAACACTGAAAGTCATTGGCTTGTGCCTCCTGGCACTCTACGTGGTTTACACGCTCTACTACCTGTGGCAACAGTCACAGCCCGAACCGACGGTCTACGAACTGGTCAGCCCCGAACGGCGAAACCTCGTGAAACGGACGACCGTGGCCGGCAGCATGGAAGCGCGCCGACAGGTGGCCGTCAAGCCGCAGGCCACGGGTATCATCAGCCGTCTGCTGGTAGAACCCGGCGACATGGTAAGGGCTGGCGACGTGATAGCCACCATCAAGATTATCCCCGACATGGCTCAGCTCAACGAGGCGAAGAGCCGTGTGGAGGCGGCCCGCATCAATCTGGCTGAGGTACAGCGGGAGTACGACCGCACGCAGGCACTCTTCAAAGACGGTGTGGTCAGCCGCGAGCAGTACGAGATGCAGAGCAGCCGACTGGAATCGGCCCGCGAGAGCGTCACAGCCGCCGAGTCGCAGGTGCAGGTCATCACCCGCGGACAGTCATCCCGTTCGGGCGACGTCAGCATCACCGACCTGCGCTCCACCATCACGGGCATGGTGCTCAGCGTACCCGTCAAGGAGGGAGCCTCCGTTTCGGGCACGAGCGCCTTTACCGAGGGTACGACGGTGGCCAAGATAGCCGACATGAGCGACATCATCTTCCGGGGCTATATCGACGAGACCGAGGTGGCGCTGTTGCAGACGGGCATGGACATGGAGCTGCACCTGGGCTCTATGCAGGAGGTGACCATCCCCGCCAAGCTCAGCTACATTGCCCCTGAGGGCGAGATGCAGAACGGTGCGAAGATGTTCGAGGTGAAAGCTGACGCCACCATCCCCGACGGCGTGACCATCCGCTCGGGCTACAGCGCCAATGCCACCATCGTGCTGGGCACTCTGAACGACGTGCTGTCGTGCGACGAGAAGGCCATCTCGTTCGAAGCCGGTAAGCCCTACGTCTATGTGCTCACCTCCCCACCCGACGACACCGAACACCAGCAGTTCGAACGCCGTGACGTCACCATCGGCATCTCCGACGGACTGTCCGTCGAACTGAAAAGCGGTGTGAAGAAAGGCGAATGGCTCAGGGGAAACGAGATCAAAGAGCAAGCCAAGGGTACGGGCTTCGTCATCTTAGAATAATCAAACAGGACACTTGGATATGAAATCACGCTTATTTGAAAACATACGGATCACAGGGTGGCTGGCCATCACCCTGCTGCTGCTCCTGCCCGCCACCGCCAATGGGCAGCGGCTGTGGACGCTCGACGAATGTACGGACTACGCCATCGCCCACAACCATCTGATGGCCCATCGGCTGAACGAGCAGAAGCGGCGTGAGGTGAAGGCGCAAGCCGTCAAGGACGCCCGGCTGCCTCGCTTCACCGGCGACGTCGGGGGCTATGCCGGCACCCTCCACCACTCGAGCGACCACACCAAGTTTGACGCCACGGAGTCGCTCTTCAGCCTGGGACTCTCGGGAGCGGTCCTCCTCTATACCGGCGGCCGTCTGTCGAGTCAGATCAAGGCCGAGCAGTACGCCCTGATGGCGGCTAACGAGGACGTGCGGACAGCAGAAAAGGACATCAAGCTGCAGGTAGCGGCGGCCTATCTACAGGTACTCTATAATAAAGGAGAGGCTGCTATCGCCCAACAGCGGTTAGAGGTCTCACAACTGCTACTCGAGCAGGCCCGTTCGCTGTTCGACAGGGGCAAACAGCCAGAGAGCGACACAGTAGAGGCAGCGGCCATCGTGAGCCGCGACGAGGCCTTGCTGACGGCAGCAGAGGGAGACATCGCCCAGGCCATGCTCGACCTGAGACTGCTACTCAACCTCCCCGACTCCACCGACTTCGACATCAGCGAGCCGACCGACTCAATTTTCAATCTTCAATTTTCCATTTTCAATTCTCACCCCGCCGTCAAGTCGGCTGGCTACAGCCTCCTGCAGGCCGAACAGGGACTGAAGGCGGCTCGCAGCGGCTACTATCCTACGTTGTCACTCGTGGGCGAAGTCGGCACCTTCTGGGCCAACCTCGACACCGATGCTTCGTATAGCGGACAGATGCCCTTGATAGCACCCTGGGGACAACTCGGCAGCCTCAACTACTACCTCAGCAGCGAGACAGCATGGAGGCGGAAGAACTTCCTACACGGCCTGGTAGGGCTGAAGCTCACCATACCCCTTTTCGACGCCTTCGAGACAAAGGCCCGCATCCGCACCGCAAAGGTGAACCTCGAGGATGCCCGACTGGCCTACGACGATGCCCGCCAGCGCGTACGGAAGGACATCAGTCAGGCGTGGCAGGCTGCCGTCACCGCCCACAAGCGCTATGAGGCAGAGGCGAAGGCTGAGAAGTCCAGCGCTCTGGCCTATCGCTATGCCTTGAAGCGCTACGATGCCGGCATGGCCACGCTCTACGACCTCAGTCAGGCACGTCAGCAGTGGTTCACGGCGTCGGAGAATGCCCTGCGGATGAAGTACGAGTACCTGATCAGGGAACGGATGCTCTACATACACACCAGCGACACCCCATAGTGACGGCTTCTTGACTGGTTAGGGTTGCTGTCTGGCTATGATAGCGAAGCGATAAGTGTTAAGAGAATTGTTAAAAGGCTCGCGTACGCAGGTGTACGTGAGCCTTTTTTTGTATCTTTGCAAGCAAAATATAGAATTTAAAGAGATTTTGCGTATGAAAAGAAACATCTACCTGATGATCGCCCTCTTGAGCGGTTTTGCCAGTGGCGCATGGGCTGCTGAGGTTTCGGACAGTCTGAAATTGACGAAAATCCTCAATAAGGCCGCCACTTACGTTTACAACTATCCGTCGAAGAATGCTGCGGGTGAGGACGTGGTGCTCTCGTCGGCACTCGTCGCCTGGACCCCTGAAGAACCCGAGGAGACCGACGGCATCGAGTCGCTCCACATCTACAGCCACTTCACCATTACGGCTGACAACGAGTGTCCGACATCGGATTTCAACCTGAAGGAACTGGCGGTCTTTGCCCTTCTGGTGAAAAATACGTACGGGTTGGGATTAGATCCGACTCAGGATTTTATCAGCCACGCCATCATCATTGCCCCCGACTATGAGGGTTACGGCGTCACTAAAGACGTGCGGCACCCGTATTTGGCGCAGGAACTGACCGCCCGGCAGGTGATGGATGCCGTGGACTACGGACTGAAACTCTACCAGAAACACGTCAACGACAAACGCGTGCTGCCTTTCAAGGACGACTGGCGGTCGTTCGGCTTCGGCTTTTCGCAGGGAGGTGCCGTGGCCGTGGCCGTGCAGCGATACATCGAGCAGCAGGGGCTGGACGAGGCGTTGCGCTACCGTGGCACACTCTGCGGCGACGGCCCTTACGACCTGATTGCCACCATGCGCTACTACATGGAGGACGACGGCAACAGCTATGGTCAGGAGACCGACCATCGCAAGGGAATCAACACCATGCCGATGGTAGTGCCCATGATTATCCAGGGTATGATTGATACGCACCCCGACATGAAGAGCCATCAGCTGACGGACTACTTCACGCAGCAGTTCCTCGATACAGGCATCATGGACTGGCTGGCAAGCAAGGAGTACAAGATCAACGACATCCATGAGAAATGGTACGAACAACTACAGGAGGGCTTCGAGGCCAACGGTCGCACCTATACCAAGGAGCAGGTGGCTGAGATGTTCCAGGCGCCCAGGGAGGATCGCGTATGGGGCCGCCTCGACAAAATATTCTCCCCCGGCTTCTATAACTATCTGGCAGATGTCACGAACTTCGACGCTGTGCCGACGGAGAAGGGCAATCCCTACAAGGACCTGCACCGTGCGCTGGCCGACAACAGCGTGGCTTCAGGCTGGGAACCCAAGCACCGCATACAATTCGTCCACTCGAAGGGCGACATGGTGGTGCCATACGGCAACTATCTCTCGTTCCGTGATGCTCATCCCGACGGCGAGGACACGCTCTACAGAATAGACGACAGCCTGACCAGCGACCATATTGACGTGGGTACGTGGTTCTACCTTGGACTCGCCACCTCTGGTGAATATGGCAAGTATTTCCAGTGGTTCGACGAAAGCGGTTCGACGGGCGTTCTCGGTGTAGAGATGGCAGATGTCAGAAGCAACGACGGTTGGTACTCCCTCGACGGTCGTAAGTTGAGCGCTCGACCCACACTAAAGGGTATCTATATCAATAAAGGTAAGAAAATAGTCATACAGTAATTTTTTATTTATTTTCCAGTTTGTCGTCACTCTATAGGTATATCGCTGTAAATCAGCGACTTATGGAGTGACAACAAACGCGTTTTTAAATTTTTCAGTGGAGGTGCTATTTTACCACGACCTTGTTCCCTCCGTGGATGTACAGTCCGGCCTTCGTCGGCTTCCCGACGAGCCTGCGGCCCTGCAGGTCGTACCACGCGCCAGCCTCATTGTGCATTGTGCATCGTGCATTGTGCATTGAACTGGTTTCGTCGCCAAAGTTGAGCACGATGGTGCGGGCCTCCTGGCCGCCGCTCATTTCGAAGTACGCACGGCAGGCGCCGATGGTCTTGTCGACGCTGGGCCAGTAGAGCTTGTTCTCCGCGCTGAGGTAAAGCTTCGAGCGGTCGTTGGCTGCTAAGGTGACGGGGCTGTAGCTGCCGCGGAAGCTGACCGTGCCGTCCGTGCTCGTGACGCTGCTGGCCGCCGTGCCGCTGATGGTCACGCCGCTGAACACGGGGTTGGTCACGTCCTCGCCCGTCCACTTCACGATGAACGGGGTGCCGGCGGCGATGGTACTACCCTCCCCTACGCCCACGAAGTTCAGTGTCAGTACGCCGCTCTCGCTGTCGAAGCCCGACGTCGAGCCGTTGAGCGTCATGGCGGTGACGCCCTCCATCACGTCGCTGCCCACGGTCACGTCGAACGGCAGGCAGAGGGTGTTCCACGCGCCGTCCTTGTAGAGCGTACGGCCGGCAAGCTGCATGGGGTACTTGCATGCTCCCCAGCCCAGGTCGAGCGGGGAGCCGTTGATGCCGGCGGTGGCGAGGCGAGCGAGCAGGCCGAGGGCAACGCTGTTGTCGGCGTCGTCGCGCAGGGTGGGCACCGCACCGTTATTGTCGGTGAGGTCGCCGGGACCTTCGCTGGCTACGAGAGTGATGTTGCCGATGCCTACGTTGGTGGCTTTAGCCGTACCTGCTACGGTGCAGGCTTGATAGTAGTTGTTCTCAAATGTGCCATCGTTGTTCCTGCCGCAGATGGCACCGTGGCTATAGTCCCAGACGGTGGTCACGATGGATCCGATGGCGAGGTTGCGGCGCAAGGTGCCTTTATAGTTCCAGCCCACGACGCCGCCAAAGTAGGTGAACTCATTATAATCGGGGTTGCCGGAAATCTTGGCTGCACTGGTGCAGTCGCTGACTTCACAGTCTATGTAGTTGTAGCCCACGATGCCGCCGTGGGTGTAGGTCGTCTTCCGGGTGGCGTGGATGATGACGGTGGATGTGGCATGGCAGTCGCTGACGGTGGATGGGAAATAGCCGCGGCCGTCGCCGACGGTGGGTTTCTCGGCCCAGTCAATGGCGACTAAGTTTTGGGTACTGAGATTGACGGTCACGTCGGCATCGGGCATGACGAGCGTGTAGGGGTTGTCCGAGCCGCTGAGCGAGCCTTCGCTGACGGCATAGCCGCTGAATTGATAGCCCGCCAGCGGAGTATTGTCGAGCGTCAGTTTCACGGCGTCGCCGCTGCCGTAGTAGATCTGGTTGCTGAAAGCGAGTCCGCCGCCGCTGTAGGCGGTGATGCCGCTGACGTCGTACACGGTCTGGTTGCCGGTGAGGGCAATGGCCTGGACGGTAACGTGATCGTCTCCCGTGACGGTGCGCGAGGCCTTGCCCTGGGCGGTGCCGAGGGTCTGGGTATAGTAGATGCCAGTGTCGTTGGTGCCGGGCGTCCAGTTGCGGGCGAAGGTGGCTCCGTCGGTGACGGCGTTGTCGTCGGACTGCGGGGCAAAGAGCGAGTTTCTGATGGTGAGCGTGCTGCCGTTGTTATAGCCCACGAAGCCGGCGCAGAGGGTGGTGGGGGTGGAGCCGGTGCTGACTATCTTGCCGTCGAAGACGCAACCGCGAATGGTGAGTGTGCCGCTACTCGGACGGCCTACGATGCCTCCGTGTGTGCCGTCGCCCTCGACTTGACTTTTGATGACGGTGCTGACAAGGCAGTTCTCAATGTTAACCACACCCCAGCAACTGCCTACAAGACCACTGCCATATTTGCGAGAGCTCTCGACGGTGCCAGTCACCTTCAGGTTGCGGATGGCGGCGGGGGTGTCGTTCGCGTCGCTGGGGTTGGCCTTGGTAGTGGTTACGTAGCTGAATGGGGCGGTGTAATCATGGCTGTTGTCGGTGCTGAGTTTGATGTAGAGCGTATTGCCACCGCCGTCAAAGGTGCCGGTGAAGTCGTGCTGACCGCTGCCCGCCATGCGAGTGACGGGGTTATCTGCCGAGCCGACATTTCCTTCCAGCTTCACTGTCTTGCCAGTGAAGTAGCCCTTCGCATAGTCTTTCAGTATGTCGCAGAAGATGTTCCAGCCCGTGACGGTCCTGATGGTGTACGAGCCGTCGCCGTTGTCAACGAAATGCGTGGGGTCGGGGGTGCAGGAAAGCGTCACGGCTGCATAACTCGTCCCCACACCGATGATGCTTGTGAGGTCGGCCTTGCCGTCGGTGGCGGAGACTGGCTCGCTGTTCACGGTCAGCAGGCAGTTTTCGAGCACGGTGATATAGACCTTGGTCGCCGACGGGCTACCGGCAAAGCATCCTGCCGCGATGCTGGTCAGGCTGCGGGGGAAGGTGACTGTGCCGTTGAAGTAATTAAACGCGCCACTCCCTACGCTGGTGAGTCTTATGGGAAGACTGACGCTCGTCAGATGCAAGCAGTTGTAGAATGTATAAGCCCCGATATGGGTCACGCCGCTCCCGACGGTGGCCGAGGTAATATCTTCGTAGTATGCTGCCCATGGCACGTCGGTCTGCGTGGCGTAGTCGGTCATGGCACCTGTGCCGCTGATGGTGAACTGCTCGTAGTGGCCATTCTGGTCGTCGCCGTGCAGGGTGTAGGTGACGCCGGTGCCGCACGAGCCTGTCCTGTCAGCGTAGTAGATGCGAAATTGCTTCGTCAGGGTTCCCGCGTAGTAGCCCTGTCCGGTGGCGGTCAGCGTGGCGATGCCCCCATTCACGTTGTTGGTGCAACTCACGGTGTAGTCGGTCCCAGCTTCGAGCACCTCCCCGTTTACGGTCAGCGTGATGTCGGGCACGATGGGACTGCCCGTATAGACCTGATCGGGGATGTCGGCAATGGTGCCGGTAGCGATGTTAATCAGTGTCTCGTTGCTCAGCGTGGCTGTGATGGTGATGTCGGCGTTGCCCATGGTGAGCACACCTTTGTTGCTGACCGATGCACCGGTGTTGGTGGGAGAAATGGTGAATATGGGTCGGTGGCCGTTAGGATTGTTGCCGGTATAGCTCAGCTGCGCGGTGGCATTCGGGAGGTAGTAGTGGCTGTTCTGAGTGTTGAAGCCTCCCGTGGGGGCAGGGCTGGGCAGTCCGACATTGTTGCCGAGGGTCACCTTATAGACGCTGCGGCTGACGTCGCCGGTGGTACTGTCATGTTTTTTACCGATGCCGGTGGAGACGTTGCCCGTGCCTACGTAAAGATAGCAGTTGGTGACATGGGTGCTGTTCGAGGTTTCGCCGATGAGGGCACCGTTGTTTATTGTGCCGTTGCCCGTGACGTTAAGCGTAGGACTGACGACGAGGCAGTTCTCGACAGTGGCGCCAGAAGTGTAGCCGATGAGTGCGCCGCCATTGAATTGAGTGGTGGTAACATTGTGTGTTGCGGTGATACTGGGGCTATCGAGGATGACGTTCCTGAAGGTGCCATTCACGACGTTGCAGAAAAAGCCGGTCTTATCTTGAATATAGAGGCCGCTGACGAAATGGTTGCCACCATCGTAGATGCCCCTGAATTGACTGTTTGCTGGCGTGAAGGGGCTGCTGCTGCCGCCGAGGTCGATGTCGGCGGTCTGTATGAAGCGCTTACCATTACATTGGTTCCCCGAGTTGACATATCTGGCAAGGGCGCGGAGGTCGGCACTTGTGTTTATCTTGTAGAACAAGCCGTTTTCATCCTCGTCCACCTGGAAGTCATGGTCACCCAGCGTCTCGGTACTTTTCACGAGATAACTGATTTGCCGGGAGCCGGTATAACTGCCTTTGCCCGTAACGATGATGGTGTATGTGCCGTCGGTCCTGCCGTCGCCGCTCCATGCCAAGGTGTAGTGCGTGTCTTCGTCAGCACCGTGCCGTCAACTGCGGTCACGACGGGCTCCGGCTTAATTTCTTGACCTGTTCGGATGTAATACTCTTTCACACCGCTGATAGTGGCAGTGCCGAGATGATTTAGGTTCATAATGGGAACGAGCTTGTCACCGCTGACCTCCCAGCTGGGGCCGAGTTGGGTCTGGAGGGTGCTGCCCGTAGCGTCGGTCTGCTTCCCCTGCACGTCGCCGTATGCCGTCTTGTAGTAGCTATTGGAGAACGTCGAGCCGCCGTTGCGGTTGAATGTCGCACTACCGTTGGTCTCTTTCAGGTTCAGCGTGCCGTTCTGGAAGCAGTTGGTGAACACGAGCGTAGTCTTGCGCCATCCCACCATTCCGCCACACTTGATGGTGTTGCTGCCGGTGATGCTGCCGTCGAAGAGGCTGCTGGTGATGCGGAGCGAACCATCCTCCTGGACAGCCACGAAGCCGGCATGGGTGCCGTCGCCATTGACTGTCGATGTAATGGCCACGTTGCTCCAGCAACTATGGATGGTGCAGTTGCCATAGCTATGGGCGGCGATGCCGGCAGCACACTGGTAGCCAGTCGTGATGGTGCCCGTCACTTTGAGCGTGTAGATGGTCGCCCCCTCGATGTAGAGGAACGGGGCGCAGTCGTTGGCTGTCGCCGTGTAGTTGACGGTCAGCGTGTGCCCGTCGCCCATGAACGTGCCCTTGAACCTGTTCGTGCTCGTGCCCGCCATCGTCGTGATGGGGTCTTGGGCAGTACCGATGTCGGTCGTCAGCTTCACAATCTTGTTCTCATACGTTGTGCCGCCAGTCACGGCAGTTGCGAACGTCGTCCAGTCCGCCGCCGAGCTGATGAGATACGGGTTGGCAGCGGTGCCGCTGCCCGAAAGTCCGTCGGCCCACGCCGTCACGGTCGTGAGCATCATCATGAGCAGCATCATGGCTGCCCGCCGAATCATTCCCTTGGTTAAGTTTTCTCTTTTCATTGTTCGTTCGTTTATGGTTTATGTCGGTTACCCAAATAGGTCATACTGCCACGCCGGTGCGCATCACGTCGTCGTAGAGCGGCGACTGGCGGTCTTCTGCCATGAGTACAGGCTCGATGAGGAAACTCACATCGCGCACATCACACCAGAGGTTCTTGGAGATCTCGAACTTGCGGTCGCCGTAAGTGGGAACAATGACGGCTACGTCGATGTCGCTGTCGGGGTTGGCGTACCCCTTGCTGTATGAGCCGAACATCATGACCTTCGGCTCCACGTCGAAACGGGGGGCTATGACTCGCTTGTATTTTCGGACGAGCTCGAGGGCCTCGTCGCGGGTAAGTGTCCTTCTATCCATTGCTGTAACTGTTTGGTTTCGTCAATCATCTGTCGGCAGAATTCGCTGGTGAGGGTGCGGGCGAGAGCGTCCTTGTCCACAGGGTAGCGTGCTTCGATGTTGTAATTGGTGATGGTATCGAGGAAGTCGCGCTGGTCGTCGTTCATCTCGTCGTAGAGTCCGCTGCCCGTGGCCAGCCTCTGGTGACTGTGGGTGTAGGGCGGGTCGGAAGGCTGCGTGGCACACCAGTATGCCTTCAATGTCTTCTCGATGACCTGATGGCACATGAAGGCGACGTAGAGCCAACGACCGCCGCGCTACAGGGTCTCGGCGGTGTCGATGTCGTAGTTGGCAATGTCGAGCCAGTACTGCACTTTTGCTTCTCTTGTCATAATAAATTCGTCTTTTGTCGAATATTTGCCTGCAAAGATAGGAAATATTCTGCTATTTATTTGCAACCGCAGGGAAAAAGTTGCAATGTTTAACGGAAAAACGAATCTGGGCGCTACGGGAGCCTGATCTCAGGATTACGGCTGGGAGGCCTCAGCGTTCCTCGCAAAGGTGAGGAAGACGACATTCTGGTCGTACATGTATCGGTACTTGATGTCGGCGAGGGTGTTGACGAGGGCAAGGCCGAGGCCTCCGCCGTCGGCGCTGAACGAGACGGAGGTGAGGATGGGGTTGAAGGGCTTGCCGTCGTCCTTGATGAGTACCGAGACGGCATCGTCGCGATCGACGATGTGAATGTCGAACATGTGCTTGTCGGAGTCTTTGTTGACGGCGTAGGTGACGATATTGTACATGAGCTCCTCGCAGCAGAGGTTGATCTGGAAGACGGTGGCCGAGCTGATGTCGCACGACTCGAGGAAGCCGACGATGGTGTCGAGCGCATGCTGTACGTCCTCGTTGCGGTATCTGACGGAGAAGTTCAACGACCTGTAGTTGCTGGCCCAGGGTATAAGGGTCATCATCTCGACATCGGGATGGCGACGGCGGACGATGACGGTGGTCACCACGTGGGTGAGGATGATGAGGAGCGCGGAGGCGGGGAAGCCCCACCAGAGCCACTCTGGCCTGAGACATGCGAAGAGCCAGACGAGGAGCACCATGGCTGCCATCTGTACGACGCTCATGGCGACGCTGAGTGTCCAGTATCCGAGTATCTGATAGAGGAAACGGTAGATGACGGCGGCAGCATAGGGGACGAGCAGGAGTGAGTAGATGCGTAGGGCGCTATAGAAGCCCTCCGGAGGTACGGGGTGGGACGACGGCAGGAAGAGCCAGCCGACGGCCTGCGGAGCGAAGAGGACGAGGAGTGTGACGGCGAGGAGCACCAGGCAGACGTACTTCAACACGAGGCGTGCCAGGATGCGCAGACCCACGACGTCGCGCTCGCCGACAAGCAGTCCGCCGATAGAGTAGATAGCCGTGCCGATGCCGCCAAGCACCATCTGCTGGATGACGAAGAGCTGGAAGCAGACGGCCCAGGCGAAGACGCCGTCGGTGCCGAGGTAACGGAGGATGATGCTGTTGACGGCGTAGGTGCTGATGCCGAGCAGGAGGGTGTTGATGCCCATGGGGAAGCCCGTCTGCACGCCGCGGAGGATGAAGCGGAGGGAGGGGCGGGGACCCGCCGCTGACGCGGCGGGGGAGGAGGCAGCAGAACCCGCCGCTGACGCGGCGGGCACTGCGGCGGCGGCGGGCGTGGAGGCGGCGGCGGGCGCGGAGGCGGCGGGGAAGAAGGAGTTGTTGGGGGTGCGGAAATGGCGGGAACAGAGGAGGAGGGCGAGGACGTTGCCGATGATGGAGGCCCAGGCGGAGCCCTCGATACCGGTCTTGAGGACGACGATGAAGAGTAGGTCGAAGAGCAGGTTGGCCAGGGCGCTGAGCAGGACGGCATGCATGACGAGGCGTGGGTTGCCGTCGGTCTTGACGAAGTTGGTGACGGTCTGGAAGAGCATCATGAAGAGCGTGCCGCAGAGCATGATGCGCAGATAGGCGAGCGACAGGGGATAGATGGCCGGTGAGCCGCTGGTGATGAAATGGGCTATCTGTGGACAGAAGAGGAGAAAGAGGATGGAGAAGAAGATGGCAACGCCACTGACGCCGACGATGGTCGACAGGAATACCTGCGAGGTGGTCTTGGCATCGCGCTCGCCAAGGGACTTGGCGACGAGGACCGAGCCGCCGACGCCGAAGAGCATGGTGAGGAAATTGAAGAAGATCATGACGGGCATGGTGAGGTTGACAGCGGCAATGGCATCGGGGCCAATGAAGCGGCTGACAACGACGGCATCGGTAGTCATGGCGATCTGCGACGTGACGGATGCGAGGATGGAGGCCCAGATGAACTTGTGGAGGGCGTGGGCGATGAGGTAGGCGTTCTTGTTGCGGTCTGTCATAGGCGGGGACCCGCCGCTGATGCGGCGGGCACTGCGGCGGCGGCGGGCACGGCGGCGCGGGGTTAGAGATTGAGAGAGATGGTGGCCATGAGGGTGCGTCCGAGGGCTGTGTAGGGCAGGTAGAACGAGCCGCCGATGTAGTAGGTCCTGTCGAAGACGTTGTCGAGGTCGAGGGCCAGCTGCAGGGTGTCGTGATAGCCGAACTTCAGGCCGAGGTCGAGGATGGCGTTGCCGCTGAGTTCGTAGTCCTCGCTGTCCTTGATGCGGCTGTTGGCCTTGTTGAGGGTTTTCGAGGCATACTTCAGACATCCCGACATCGACACCTGGTGGTGCTTGCTGCCGTAGAGGCGCTTGTAGAACGAGAGGTTGGCCATAAACGACGGCACACTGTAAATCTTGTGGTCGGTATAGTAGTACTCCTCGGCGTCGAGCGCCCGCTGCAGCGAGAGGTTGGCATTGACGCGCAGGGAGGGTCTGTTGTAGTAGAGCTGCGCCTCGGCACCCATGACCTTCAGGCTACCCGAGTTGACGTATTTCGGCGTTGTCGGGTCTGTGCTGGGGTTGTTGACGATGAGGTCGATCAGCTGGTTGTAGAAGAGGTTGAAGTCGTAGCCTACGTGCCACTTCTCGACCTGTCCCATGAAGTCGAGCTGGATGGCGTTCATGTACTCCGGCATCAAATCCTCGCTGCCTCGTGCACCGTTGGAGTTGTTGTGGCGTGAGTAATAAGGTGCGTCGACGAAGGCCCTGGAGTAGGAAATCTTCGTGCTGAAGGTCTTGGTGGGCACATAGATGAGTGCGACACGCGGCGAGAGGGCTGAGACGTACTTGCCGCTAGCGCGGTACTTGTTGTCGTAGCGCAGTCCGGCGTTGACAATGAACTGCGAGGTGAAGTAGTGCTTGTCCTGGAGGAACAGCGACATGCTCTTCTCGCTGCCCTGCTGCAGCACGTTCTTAGGTTCGGGATAGACGACGGCAATGTTCTGGAACTCCTCGCCGATGTAGTAGTCGTTGGACGCCAGCTTGAAGTACTCGAATTGTGTGCCGACGAGGAAGTTGCCGGTCATGGCTCCGAGGGTATATGTCGCGTCGGCCTTGGCCATGCCGCCGAGTGTGTGCTCGTTGTAGATCAGCGTCTGGGAGAGGCCGTGGTAGAGCTTGGTCTTGGGATTGCCGTCGACCATGACGACACTCGCGTCGGAGTTGAAGACGACGCTGATGAGGGAGTCGGAGACGGGCATGTAGTCTTGCACGTGATACCAGTCGCCGTAGACGGAGACGTTGAGGTTCACCTTGCCCAACTGCTTGGTGTAGCCCGCCTCGATGTGTGTCTCGTTGATGGAGTAGCCCGGCTTGTTGCCGTTGAGCGCGCGATACTTGTCGTAGTCGTAGGTCTCTGCATACCAGGAATACTGTGGCACGAGCTTGCCGTTCTTGCGGTTGAACATGAAGTTGAAGTCCTTGACGGTGATGTTGCATCCGAAGTCGTAGGCTGGCAGTCCCTCGTAGCGCCCGATGTAGGAGTAGCCGTCGGATGGCGTCATGGAGAAGCCCGTTCCCTTGGCAATATACTCCGTCTCGCCATTCGAGGCATAGATGGACGCCCAGGCCATGACGTCGGCTCCGAGCATGGTCGTTCCGGCTATCAGGTCGGCTCTGTGGGTGCCGTTGACAGCAAATCCGTATTTACCCTTCACGCCGTCGATCTCGCGTCCGCCCTTGGTGATGATGTTCACCACAGCCGTGAGCGCCACATTGCCGTATAGCGATGAAGCGGGACCACGCAGCACCTCGATGTGGTCAATCTTCTCGGTACTGATGGCGTAGTCGAGCTTGCCGTTGTTCGTGGCACGCATGTTGAGCCGGTGGCCGTTCTCCATAATCAGGATCTTCTCCTGACTCGACGTATAGACGCCATGCATGGCGACGTTGGAGACGGAGTAGGCCGACACCTCGCACAACCCCGGCACGTAGGCCGCGAGAATCTGTCCGAGGTTCTTGTTGTTGCTGAGCTGGTCGATCATCTCGCGGGTGATGAAGGTGACGGGCACGGGCGCCTCGTTGATACTCTCGGCCTGGCTCGAGGCGGTGGTCACGGTAGACCCTCGCCCCGACTTCAGCTGGGCTATCAGCTCCTCGAAGCGGATGGGGTCGCGCACGGACGAGTAGTAGGGGTTGATGTCGAGCAGCTGGTGGGCATACTTCAACGACTCCTCCTTGTCGTCCTGTGCCAGATAACAGATGGCCACGAGCCGGAGGGCATTCTGGCGCAGGTTGCCTGTGAAGTGGCTGAGATTGTCGGTCAGCAGTCCGATGGCCATGTCAAGCTGTCCTATCTGGTAGGCTTCCTCGGCCTTGGCATAGACCTGACGCAGGTCGTTAGCCTCCTGTGCCGATGCCGAGAGCGTGGCAAACATCAGGAACGCGGTCAAAAGTGTGTACTTATTTATTCTCATCTGCATGAAGGGATTTAGGATGTTCTAAACTTTGCTTGATGGTATCCATGTAGGCAGCAACGTGTTTCTGCTCCAACATGGAGAAGTGTCCCGCCTCGACGGGAACAATATCTATCTGTGGGGTCAGCTCACGCCAGTGGCGCTCGTTCTCGACGAGCATGACCTCGTACTCGGGCAGCACCTCGTCCTTGGCCATGCTATACATGGTCTGGTCGTACTCCGTAGCCTTGAACAGCACGATGTCGCCATCGTAGGGCAGGAAGGTGAGACGGTCGGCGTGGCAATAGGAATCGAACAGGAACACATGTGGCCACTGGCCGGTCATCGTGTGCCAGCGGACGCAACACTGGTAGGCCAGTTCGCCGCCAAAGCTGTGGCCTATGAAGGCAGAGACCCGTGCACCCGGGGGGAGGATGACGTCCAGCAGTTCGGTATAGAGGTAGATGACCTGGGTATAGGCCTCGTGCTGGAAGAGTTGCTTGACGTGCTCCTCCAAGGGGTCGACCAGGCATACGGAATAGCGGTCGGAAAGTGCGCCGATGATGGGGGCGAGCTGCTGATAGGAGGTGAAGCCCTGTAGCAGCACGACGACGGGCTTCTCGGGGTGGTAGCCGTTGTCCCAGGTGATGATGCCGTGCTTCAAGGCGGCCATCTTGCGTACGCTACCGTATTTCAGTATGTCGTTCACCTTGAGCTGCATGCCCTGCTTCGAGGCCAGGTCGGCCAGCTTGATGGCCATCAGCGAGGTCAGTCCCCAGTAGGTTAGGTTGTCGGTCACGCCGAAGTCGTCGCGCCCGAGCACGAGCTTGGCTATATCGTAGAGCTTCTGCTCCTCCTCGCCGGCAGGCACGACGTGCTCGTCATGCTTGAAAATGCTGGTGAAGGCGGGCGAGGTCAAGGCCTCCTTGTCGATCTTGCCATTGGGCGTCATGGGCATCTTGTCGATCTGGGCCACCACCTGCGGCATCATGTACTTGGGCAGATTGCTGCTCAGGTAATGGAGTACGGTATGCGGGGGCATCTCCCTATCGGCGCAGTAATAGGCGGCCAACGTCTTGGTGTTCTTCTCCTTGATGACAACAGCCGCCGCAAACGTGACCGGCTGGAAGGCCGTCATCCGGCTCTCTATCTCGCTCAGCTCGATCCTGTAGCCGTTGAATTTCACCTGATTGTCGGTGCGTCCGAGATACTCCAATTCGCCGTCCTTGTTCCACATCGCCACGTCGCCGGTATGATACATGGTCTCGCCGGCGAGGAACGGGCAGGGGGTGAAATGGCTGGCCGTCTGCTCAGCCTGCCGCCAATAGCCGCGCGACATCTGGCGGCCAATGAGACACAGCTCGCCCGGAATGCCCCTCGGCACGAGATGGCCCATGTTGTCGACGATGACCGAAATGCTGTTAGGGACTGGGCGTCCGATGGGTATCCTGGTGTAGCGTTTCGACTGATTGACAACGTGATAGGACGAGCAGACCGTGAACTCCGTAGGGCCGTAGCCATTGATCAGCGTCACGGCGGTCTTGCGCAGCTTGTTCATCTTCTCGCCACCCATGACCATATAGCGCAGGGGAAGTTCCTGACTGTTAACCATCTCCATTCCCAACTGCGTGCTCATCGTCATACCGACGATATGCTGCTCGGTGAAGTAGCGGCGCATGCCCTCCATGTCGTGACGCAGGTCGGAAGACAAGATGTGGACGGACGCGCCACACGTCAGGGGCGGGAACAGGTCGAACAGGGAGGCGTCGAAACTGAAGCTGGCATGCTCGGCACAACGCTCGCCAGCCTTCAGCTGTTCGAGCGGCACCAGCCACTTCATCAGGGCGCACAGCCCCTTATGCTCCATCATCACGCCCTTGGGACGGCCTGTGGAGCCTGACGTATATATCATGTAAGCCAAGGAGGCGGGACGGCTGTTGTTGACAGGGACGGACGGGGCGTTCAGATCCATATCGTCGAGGAACAGCAGCTGGGTCGACAGGCTGACATTGGCCAAACCCTTCGCGCCGACCAGCGCCCTGGTGCTCAGCAGGAACTTGGCCTGGGCGTCGTCCAGCATATACAGCAGGCGCGTCTCCGGATACTCATGGTCTAACGGGATGTAGGCACCGCCAGCCTTGAAGACGCCCAGGACGGCAACCAGGAACTCCTTGCTTCGCGACAGCATGACGCCCACGAAGTCGTCGGCAGCAACACCCCGGGCGACAAGCGTTTGCGCCACCACGTCAGACTGGCTGTCGAGCTCGCGGTAAGTCAGGCTGCCATCGGCGTCGACAGCAGCCGTAGAGTCGGGCGTCAGAGCCACCTGCCGCTCAAACAAATCGACAAAGGTCTCACGCTGGTCGTAGTCTATCGTCTCGCCACGGCTCAACCTGAGCAGTTCGACCTTCTCCTCGGGACTGACAAGCTCCACTTGGTATAAGGTCGGCGTCGACACCATGCCAAGGCACACATTGGCGAAGGCTTTGAGCAGCAGCAGTATCCCACGGCGATGATAGCGCTTGCCGTCATACTCTACGCAGACACGATAGCCGTCGGACTTGGGCAGGATAACAATGCTCATGGGGAACTTGACGGTATCGAGCGATAAGGGTATCTGCTCCACGCCTTCCCAAGAGCCGTTGTCGCCTACCCCACCCTGGAAGAGGAACATCAGCTGGGCATTGATCCGATGGCGACTGACGATCTGGGTGTAGGGGTAGTAGTCCATGCTATAGCTCTTCTGGAGCTGCTGATGAACCGACCTCACGAAGTCGACCGTCGGCTGGTCGTGCGCTAATTCGGGCGTGATGACGACGGGGAGCGTCTTGACAAACATGCCGACACATTGCTGCAGCGCGGCACCATGGTCGCGGCCGTTGCTGACGGTCAGGTAAAGGGGGCGGTCCTCTTTGATGAGCCGCCTGACGACGATGGCAAAGGCGGCATGCATGTAGCTGTTCACCGTGACACCGTTGGCGGCACAGAAAGCTTCGATGGCATGGCCCGGCATGTCGACCTCGACCTTGGCAAAGTCAATACCGTCGGAGAAAGAGAAGTTGGGGACAGAGATGACATTGGCGTCGGCCAGCACCTCGTCATACCACGCTTCAGCCTCCGCCATCTTTGCCGCATCCTGCAGCTCCGCCTGCTCGTAGAGGGCGTAATCGTAGGCCTGATATGCCTCCGCCTCAAGCGCCTGGCCATCGTATGCCCGCTTCAGGTCGTTCATGAAGAGGCTGTTGGAAAGCCCGTCGAAAATGATGTGATGGACATCGAAGAACAAGTAGACATCGGCGGGGGTCGAGATGACTTCCAGACGGAAAAGCGGATGGTTCAGCAGCATGAAAGGCTGTACCCGCTGTTGGAAATCGATGACCGTAGGGACTGCGTCGGCCACCGTCCTAACGATGGCAACAGCCTGGTCGTCATGGCGCTCGAAAACCACGTCGCCATCCTTCATCACCAGTCGAGCCTTCATGTAGCTATGGGCATCGATGGTCTGCCTCAGAGCCTCAACCAGTCGGTCGGCATCCACATCGTGGAAACGGTAGACAGCGGGCATGTTGTATTGGGTCGTCAAGCGGTCCTTCTCCCACTCAAGATACAGACCACGCTGGTTCTCCATCAGCGGATAATAGTCCTGGCGCTCAAAGGGATGCAGGCCGTTGGCGGGGACTGCCGTCGCCAGGCGTGCGGCAATGGCTCTGACGGTAGGCTGGCTCATGATGTCGGCCATACGGATGCTGGCGTGCAGACGCTTCTCGAGCAGGACGCACAACCGCATGGCGGGGAGCGACGAGAGACCGTAGAACACCAGATTGTCGGTAACCCCGAAATGCGAGCTATGCAACAGCTCGGAAACGATGTCGTACACCTGTTGCTCCATAGCCGTGGCGGGCATGACGGCTTCCGACGCATGCCTCTCAGCAGCAGGTAGCGCCTGGCGGTCGATCTTGCCGTTCGGCGTCAAGGGCATCTCGTCTATCCTGACAATCTGGCTGGGCAGCATATAGGCAGGCAGCTCTGCCGCCAAAGCCTCGCCGAGGCCCGACAGCTCGCGGTTGCCCTCTGACACATAATAGGCCGAGATGTATTCTATGCCGTCCTGCTTGCGGACAACGGCCGCAGCAGAAAGCACACCCGGACATCGGCAGATCTTGTCTTCTATCTCCTCCAGTTCTATCCGGTAGCCATGCAGTTTCACCTGATTGTCGATACGTCCGACGTACTCAAGCAAGCCGTCCTCAGTCCAACGCGCCAGGTCGCCGGTACGGTACATTTTCTGCCCGTTCAGGAACGGACAGTCGACGAAAGCCTGGCGGGTCAGCTCTTCTTGCCGCCAATAGCCACGCGACATCTGAGTCCCCAAGAGACAAAGTTCGCCAACGACGCCGCGAGGCACAAGACGCCCGTCTAAGTCGACGATGACTGACAGGCTGTTGGGAACAGGCCGGCCAATGGGGATGCTGTAATGGGACTCGTCTGCCTCCAGGACATAATAGGACGAGCAGACCGTGAACTCTGTAGGGCCGTAGCCATTGATGACCCGGGTAGTGCCACGATCAACGTGCGTCATCTTCGAACCGCCCAACATCAGATATCTGAGGGGCAGCCGGAAGCTGTTGAGCATCTCAAGCCCGAGCTGCGTACTCATCGTCAGGCTCGTGATGGCATGCGTCAGGAAATAGTCATACATACCCTTCATGTCCTGACGCAACTCAGCAGAAAGGATATGGACTTGCGAGCCGGCAGCCAAGGGCACCAACAGATCGTCGAGCGAAGCGTCAAAGCTGAAGCTGGAATGGAGCGCGCACTTGTCGGCAGGGGTCAGCTGCAGCAGGCTGGCATGCCATTCCAAATAGGCACGCAGACTCTGATGCTCAATCATCACGCCCTTGGGCTTTCCGGTCGTCCCCGACGTGTAAATCATGTAGGCCAGCCCTGACGGACGGGCGAAATTGACGGGGCACTCCGGCTGGCCGGTAAAATCAAAGGTGTCGACAAGCAACTGCTTGTGGAGCGGGAAGAACGCCTCGGTATGATGGTCTCGCGACAACGTAGAATCGGTGATCAGCAACAACGCTCCGGAATCGTCCAGCATATACGACAGTCGTTCACGGGGATAGTCGCTATCGAGCGGGATGTAGGCACCGCCAGCCTTGAAGACAGCCAGGACGGCAACCAGGAACTCCTTGCGACGTGACAGCATAATGGCAACGAACAGATCCGTAGCGACGCCCGACTCACGGAGAGCCGAGGCCAACAGGTCGGAACGGCGGTCGAGCTCGGCATAAGTGAGCTGTGACACATCGTCGACAACGGCAACGTTTTCGGGCTGGAGCACGGCATGGCGACGGACGATATCCACGATGGTCTCCGATGTGTCGTAGGCTATCTGCTCGCCTGTGCCCAAGGCCAGGACGGCCTCTCGCTCGCCATCCGTCAGCAGAGGCAGGGTGCTGAGCAAGCTATCGGCGTGGCGGCTATTGGCGAAACCGGCGAGGAGCTGGCTGTAACAGCTCATCAGGCTCTGGACGAACGCCCGGGAATAGCGGTTGCTCTGGTATTCGACTTGCAGCACCAGCTTGGCATCCTGGCACAGCATCTCGAAGGCCAGGTGCTCGCCCGTAGCGTTCTCCATCAACGGCTCTTGCACAAACAGGCGGTCGTCCGTGGATTTTAGGTCGCCCTGATAAGCGAACAGGATGTGGCTGTTGATGCTGCTGTTCATGGCCTTGACTTCCGCAAAGGAGAACAGGCTGTTGCTCATGCTGCCCAACAGCTGCCGCTTTGTGGCCTGAAGCAATTCACGGACCGTGGTTTGCGATTGCCATTGGGTGTACACAGGCAAGGTCTTGACAAGCATGGCCACTGTACGTTGGGTTTTCAAATCCTGACGCCCTGAGAAGATGGTTGCGAAAAGTGACTCCTGAGCGTGCGTGCTGACACCTAACATGTATCCGAATACGGTTGTCGTCAGTACATTAGGTGTGACATCAAGATGATCGCACACTTCCTGCAACTGATGATAGTCAACAGACAGTTCAAGATGTTCTTGGCCAAAGGTAATCTGCGAATCTTGCCTTTCTGGTATGGGAAGAGAAGAAACCTTGATATCTTCAAACTGCTCCTTGTACCACTTTTGAGCAGAAGTGTATGCGTCAGTCTGACGGAGCGACTCCTCTTCTAAAGCAACTTCATAACCTGTGAAATCTTCTCTTTTGACGGGTAGTTGCCTATATGCATCCTTTAAGTCTTGAAGGAAGATATTAAATGACATACCATCAAAGATGATATGGTGGAAATCAATAAACAAATACTGTGCTTCCGGCGTCTTCAGAATACGGATACGGAAAAGGCGGTCGTTGAGCAAGTCAAAAGGACGAATCAGTTTTGGCTTTAGCTTGTCGAACTCCTGCTGAGTCAGAGATTCCACATTTTGACGGTAGGGTTCAGCGTCGTTCCGCACTTGTCTTGGATTCCCCTGACTGTCGATAAACAATCGGGTCTTGATGTACGGATGGGCTTCGACGACCGTTTCGCATGCTTTGGAAAGTTGGTCAGCATCAATAGTTGGATTCAGTTGGAAAAGCATGCCGTTGTTATATGCCACTTCGCCCTGACGTGACAGACACTCCACAAAAATACCCAACTGGGTATGGCTTAAAGGATAATCTTCCTGGCGTTCAAGACTGACCACTTCAGAATGTTTGCAGGCTTCTGCTATTTTTGCAGGGGTGCGGTTTGCATAGATCATTCTTGCTGAGAGTGGTAGCCCTGGGCATAGGGCCTGAACCTGCATGACGCGAATACTATCGCCGCCAAGTTCCAAGAAATCGTCGTCAATACCGACATGGTCAACCGATAGTGCCTTTTCAAAGGCTTCACAGAGTTGACGCTCAACATGATTTGTAGGTACAGCGTATGGAAGCCGAATGTGGCCTTCGGCTTGAGCGGTAGGAGTAAGCAGCGACTTACGGTCTGTCTTTCCATTGGGAAGCAGAGGAAATCTATCCATCCGCACAAAATAGGCAGGAACCATATAAGTCGGCAGTTTGGAGCGCAAATAGTCACGGATTGTATCTTCCGAAACGTTGTCGATGGCGATATAATAGGCACACAGGAACTGTCGGTCTTTAATGGTAAAGCCTTTGACAACAGCATCATCAACACCATCAAAACTCCTGAGTACTGCCTCTACCTCGCTTGGCTCTACACGTTGGCCGTTTATTTTAACCATCCAGTCCTGACGGTTCAGATAAATCAGATTCCCGTCGGGTAATTCCCCTACCAAATCACCAGTGTGTAGCAAGCCGTCTCGGAAAAGGCGGGAGGTCAGTTCTTCTTCTTTATAATAACCGAGAGTAAAATCTCCTGTAAGACAAAGTTCGCCAGACTCTCCAGGCTTCACTATATTCCCATGTTCATCTACTATCTTCATTTCAACAGTGGGATACGGCTTGCCAATAGGAGTGTTGTCGTACATTCTATCGACCTCAAAAGAGAATAATGGGCCGAAAGTTTCCGTTTGTCCGTAGATATTGACGAGGCGACAGCCACGTGGACCGATGCCTGCCAAGCGCTCAGACCCGGTGAGAATCAATTGTAAACAAGAAACTTGACCGTGGAAATAACGCAGCATAGAAGACGTCAGAAAGAGAGCCGTCAGCTGATGGCTCTCAATATAGTTTTCCATGAGCCTGATGTCGTTAGTGACAGTAGCGGAAACAAAGTCAATCGTTCCTCCCAATAGTAGTACGCTTAGATAGAAACGGCAGGCAATGAAATAAGGAGGTGAAGTATAGCCAAACGTTAGAGGACTGATACTGCGCATCAGTTCAAGGTCGAAGTCTACGGAAAAATTCAATGAGCGGAATGTGTGAATGACGCCCTTTGGGTTTCCCGTACTACCTGATGTATAGAAAAGCGCATTGATATCACCCTCATTCGGAAGTATATCATCTTCTGCAGGTTCTGTCTTCATCATTGCCTGAACGACATCGTCATTAATCAATAACGGGGAATTGCAATGATGCGTGATATAGTCGATGCGGTCTCTGGGATATTTATCGCCCATGGGGACGATGGCATGGCCGGCCAACCAGATACCGATTTCAGAGGCGACATACTCCACCGACGTGGGCAGACAGATGCCGATAAATGAGTGAGCAGGATAGTCTTGCTCCCTGAGGAAGGCAGCCACACGGCACGCAAGGGTATAGAGTTCTCCATAAGTGGTCTGTCGCTGGCCATTCTGGTCAACGACAGCTACCTTGTCTTCATTCGACTTGAATGAATCCATTAATCGGAGAATGAACCTTGCGGTACCCTGATACGGCATGGATTATTTCTTGATTGGAATACAGAACGTGAATGTGGTGCCGACTCCCTCCGTAGAGTCGAAGGACAACTGGCCCCCATGCTTATTCTCAATAATGTCGCGAACGATCGACATCCCGAGACCCGTGCCTTGGCCTACTGGCTTGGTGGTGAAGAAGTTCTCAAACAGGCGCTGCTTCACCTCGTCGGACATACCCTCGCCATTGTCGCTTATGGAAATGCGGAGACGGTCGCCGTCGGTCGCCACACTCACACGCACCTCGGGCTTGTAATCCTCCGGGGCGTTCTGCGTCTTGTGCCATACGGCGTAGCAGGCGTTGTTCATCACATTGAGCACAGCCCGGCTCAGGTCTTGCGGTATGACCATCATCCTGGGAATGGCCGCTTCATACTCCTCGAATATGCTGATGTTGAAATTCTTCTGGTTGGCACGCATGGCATGATACGACAGCCACACATACTCCTTCACCAATTTGCAGACGTCGGTAGGCAAGTACTCATTCTCCTTGCCACGCGAGACGAGCAGGATACCTTGGATAATGCTGATGGCCCGTTCGCCGTGCTCGACAATCTTCGACATGTTCTCCTTCAAGTCGGCCACGATATCTTCCAGATCCTCGCGGTCGTCCTCGGGAATCTTGTCTTCGTTGTCTTCCACGATCTCCGTCAGGTCCTTCAGCAGTTTATCAGACATCTTACTGAAGTTGATCACAAAGTTCAGGGGATTCTGTATCTCGTGAGCTATACCAGCACTTAATAGTCCCAGCGAAGCCAGTTTCTCCTGTTTCTGCAACTGTTCTTTGAGTTTCAAGATTTCTTGTTCCATAAGCTATGCGTTTGGTGTGGGCAACGTAATGGTAAACTCACTATATTCGTTCTTAATAGATTTCACGGCTATGTCTCCGCCGTGGTTCTGTACAATCTCACGACTCAGATAGAGTCCGACACCGGAAGCCACGCCGGTAGGCTTGGTCGTGAAGAAGGGGTCAAATATCTTATTGATGATCGTATCCTCTATGCCGACTCCGTTGTCACGAATGGTAATCAGGACCTTGTCGCCCGACAGCGTCAGCCGCACCCCGATTTCTGGTGTGTAACTGTCACGTTGGGATTTCTTCTCGACGGCATAGACGGAATTGCCAAGTATGCTCATAAAGGTCTTGCTCAGCTGTTCGGCATTACCGTTGATATTGACGGGCTGGTCAAGGCCCTCGAAGGTGATCTTGATATGATGCTTGGCAATGTCATCGGCATAGTACGTACGCAGCATCTCTTCGTCCTGACGCAGCAGGGCGCAGATTTCCATTGGCACGATGCCGCCCGAACGGTCTTTCAGCATCTCCTCCATAGCCTTCAGCGTACGCGAGGTGTTCATACCGTGTTCGCCGACTTTCTGCAGGTTGCCTGTCAGCATGTCGAGCACCTCCATCGTGTCCTCATAGTTCTCGGAGTCCATGTTATCCTTCTCGTCCTCGATGTTGGCCTCGATATCTTTCACCAATCCCTCAGAGAGTTTCGAGAAGTTGTTGATGTAGTTCAGCGGGTTCAGGATGCGGTCGATGAGTCCCTGGGTCAGCTTACCAACGGTGGCCATCTTCTCCTGGCGTATCAGTTCACCCTGAGCCTCATGCAGTTCCCGAAGTGCCGACTCAAGGCTTTTCGACTTCTCCTCAATCTCGTCCTTCTGCCTGACGACCTCTGCCGTACGTTCCTGGACGATGGCCTCCAGCTTCAGGGTCTGCAGCTTCAGCCTGTGCAGACGGTAACGGAAGAAGGCCATCACCAGCAGGACCGCCAGTATCAGGTAGAGCACCATCATATACCAACGCATATAGAACGGATAGGCGATGCTGAAATCTATCGTCGTCGGCTCCGACAACTCTCCTGTGGTCAGCTGCGCCTGGACGTAAAGCGTATAGGCACCATGGGCCAGGTTGAAGAACTCCGCATCGTTCTCGTCAGACCAAGCGCTCCAACTACCGTCGTTCAGCCTGTAGCGATACAATACCGTACCGACCACCGGCGTATAGTCGAGCGAGAAGGTGAAACGCAGGTTCCGATCGTCGCTACCGAGGTTGGGAAGACGCTTAGGCATCGTACCAAAACCGCCCCAAAGGATGCTGTCGCTACCAAGCGTGACGGAACGGATGAGCAGGCGTGACTTCGCCTGTGCGACAGGGTCTTTCTCCTTGGTATTGATAACGGTCAGACCCTTGTCGCCTCCAATCCAAATCTCATCGCCCTCAACGAGCATCGAACGGACGGCAAGGTCGCGGAAGGGGAACAGCAGCCAGTCAAACTGCGTCTGCCGCTTGTTGTCCTTCCACGCATAGAGCGACTTGCTCTCGTCATCGGTCAGCCAGGCGATACCCAAGTCGTCGGTATACGAGAACTGCGGATAGGTGATGGGCGTCTCTGTCTCGGTGTTGATAACCTCCATACGGCCGTCGAGCACAACAAGCGTCGAGGCCGAGCTTTCGGAGGCGCTCTTAAGGTATGGCTTGAACGACGGCTCCGTCGCCATCTTCCGCCAAATTTCGCCATACAGGTTCTGAAGCCAGATGGCACCATCCTTGTCCTTGATAATCTTGGAAACCTTTTCCAGTCCGCAGACTAGCGTCGATTTGTTGTCCATCGCATTTCGCAGGAACACGCCGTCCATCTCGCCGCTATAGAACTGGTTGCCGTCGGCCAACAAAGCCATCGAGCTCATGGAGGTCAACTGAACCGCACCTCCTGTGGGCAATATACGATAGACGCCGTTGGCCGTGGCCACCAACAGGCCGTAGAGCGTCTTCTCGATGTCCCAGCAGCCGTGGTTGATACCGCTGACACGAACAAAGGCGCCACCTTCCTGATAGAAGAGTCCCTCGCTGGTGCCCACGTACTTCTTGCCACCATACGATGCGATGGCCAACACCTCGCCTGGCAGTCCCTCGTGAGACGTGAAATGCGAGAAAGGTGAGGGGACAGACATACAGAACACGCCGTTGTCGGTGGCTCCCCACAGTTGGCCACGGCCAGTATAGCCAACGTATCCCACACTATTGGTACACAGGCCGTTAGACTCGGTTACGGAATACAGTTCGCCGTCCTTGTCGTCGACGATGGTGATGCCCCTGCCACGTTTGACCACGGCGCTCAGCCCGTTGTCAAGCGGTTCGGTCTGCGTGACATCCTCCAGCACGACGACATCCCCATCCTTTTCCAGCGACTCGGTATTGATGACGTCAGACAAGCCCACCTTCAGGGGATTCTTGCTGATGACCTTTTCCAACGCGACACCATCGCCGTTGACCACATACATATTGCCGTCGTTCACCATGAAGTGAAGCTTGCCGTTACTCTCCCAGATCTCCTGCACCTCGCCCTTGAAGGCGTTACGCTTGGCAACCCTCTGAAGATACAGTTCGCCATTCTCTTTCGTACGTACCTGTCCGAAGAAGTTATAGCCAGCCACCCAGATGGTGTTGTTCTGGTCGCAATAGACAACGGTCACACGCGTAATCTCAGGCGTGTGGATGATGCGCCATTGGGCATGGTCGTAATAGAGCAGACCCTCGAAGTTGGCAACGAAGACGATGCCGTCGTTAGATACCGCAATATCGAAGTTCCGGCTATGGGCATGATAGTCTTCGGCGAAGTAGTTGCGCAGGAACGGTATGCCCTGAGCGTCGGCCAGACAAGCGCTATATATAAATAAGGTGTAGAGCAGCAGTCGTTTCATTTCCCTCCCTCCTTTCTTGTTTTCTTCAGGAACGACTCGTAGGGCACCTTGCTGCCAATATAGTAGTTCCATTCATCGCGGGTGAAGTCACGTTTCAGCTTGCCGTGGACGATATCCACCATCACGGGTATCGACATCGGGGCCTCGGTGACATTGCCCATCTGGTCGCCAAGCCATAAGAACTCTTTAGAATAGTTCAGGTTGAAACAGGTAATCCATGAACCTGCCGAGAGCAAAGTCATCGGCTCTACCTTCTGACTGGCGGTATTCCAAAGGTTCATGCATCCGTCGTAGCTGGAAGAGAACAGGCGATAGCCATTTAACTTCAGATTCGAGATGCGCGACAGGTGGCCTTCCAGCTTCGTGATGGCCTTGTTCTTCTCATTATACAGGTAGATGGTGCCGTCAATCATGCCGTATGCACGCATCTTCGTGTTCTTCGAGCTGGCAAAGGCGGTCACCCTACCCTTGACGGGATTGGTCGTCGTCTGCAGCTCATTGATAGACTTAACCACATGCTGACGTCCCTGGTCATCGAAGAAAACAGGTTCGTTGTTGTAGCGCTTGGCGCAGGTGATGCGGAAGTCCAGTTCGCGCGACGCCGTTATCATCTTCTGCCGCTTGTTGTAGAGCGCCAGTCCATGCTCGCCGATAATCAGCAGGTCATCGTCGCCCAAGTTGGTGATAGCCATCGGATGGGGCACCATCGCTAAGTCCTTGACGGTCGCCACGCCCTTATCGATGATGACGAGGTGGCCCTCACGACAGATGGCAAAGACCGTCTGGTCGTCGTCGATAAACAAATCGCGGAAGTCGAAGTTCTTGTTGCTGAACAGCGTCTTGCTGTCCAACTGGTCGTTCTTCTTCTGGTGAATCATAATCTCACCATAGCTGCTCACCGTCAGGATGCGGTCGTCGGTATCCGACCAATAGCGCAACGCCATGACCGAGCCATTGTGCCGCGACCATGAGCGTAAACTCTGACTCGACATCATCAACGACTGGAAGACGGCGGGATAATAGACGTCGCCCTGATAGCGGCTCGTAAACAGATAGGAGGCATAGGCCAAAAGCTCAGCCAGCTCCGGGTTGCCGAGCTGCGACTGGGTGACCGACAACGACCCTAACGAGCGCCCCAGGGCCACATAGCTCAGGGTATCGGCCACACGTTTCGAGAACTCGGCCTGTATGCGCTGGTGCTCGGCCATCTGTCGTTCCTGCTCAGCCTGCTGCCGAGCCTCCTGGGCCTGCTGCTCCGAGGCGACGGCGTTCTCTTGGGCTATCAGGGCTTTCTGACGTTCCTCCTCCGAACGCTGGCGCATCTCGTCGGCCGTACGTTTCTGCTGGATGGCCTCCTCACGCTGCTCATCGGAGATGAGACGCTGCTGGTAGGCAATCTCCTCCATCTGGCGGCTGACGCTCCTGACGACGGACGAGCGCTTCTGTTCCAAGCGCAGCTCCGTCATCTGGCCTCTCAATGCGAGGACTTCACGATGCTCGGCGTGCCAGCCTATCAGGGCGGTAGCCGACGTTGCCGCCAGCGCCGTCCCCACGACTGCTATGATGATGCCTCGTTTGTTCACTTTTTCTTGAGGACTAAGACTGTTATGTCGTCGCTCTGCTCAGCGCCGTCGACGAAGGTCGCCACATCGGCCTTGATAGCATCGACGATTTCCTGGCTGGACATCTGGGATGCGTGCGCCAGCGTCGCTTCCAGACGCTGTTCGCCGTAGGCTTCGTAGACGCCGTTCATAGCCTCGGTAACGCCGTCGGTAAACATCACCAACGCGTCACCAGCCGCTAGTTGTACTGTATTCTGGTGGAAAACGATGCCGCCAATAGCGCCCACCATGGGGTCTTGCGTCATCGGCAACACCTTCACCTCGCCGTCCTGCCGTACGATATAGGGCGGGTTATGACCGGCATTACAGTAGACCACCTCGCCGGTATTGACGTCGAGGATGCCATAGAACATCGTGACAAACATACAGTTGACCGACTCGGCCGCCAACAGTTTGTTGGCATAGCTGATACAGTCGGCAGGATTGCCGCCGCGGATGCCCGTGGCACGTGTCAGCGTACGGCTGACGGCCATGAAGATTGCAGCAGGAATGCCCTTGCCGCTGACATCGGCTATGACGAGGCCGATATGATTGTCGTCGATGCGGAAGAAGTCGTAGAAGTCGCCACCCACGTCCTTGGCGGGGGTCATCGAGGCTGCAATGTCCACCTTGTCGGCATCCTCGGGGAACGGCGGGAAGACCTGCGGCAGGATGGCCTGCTGTATCTGGCTGGCAATGGCGAGGTCGGTCCTCAGCGACTCCAGCTGCGTGTGTTCCTTCTGCGACTTATGTACATACTCTATCTGCTCGATGGCCTTCTCGATGGTGACGCTGAGGTCATCGAGGTCGATTGGCTTCGTGGCAAAGTCGAAGGCGCCATTGTTCATGGCCTGACGGATATTGCCCATGTCGCCGTAGGCGCTGACCATGATGACCTTCATGGCGGGATTGCGCATCTCGTTGACCTTGGCCAAGAGCGTCAGACCGTCCATCTCGGGCATGTTGATGTCCGACAGGATAATCTCTATATCGGGATGCTTCACCATCATGGCGAGCGCCTCCATACCATTGTGGGCGAAGACGAACTCATACTCGCCCTTGCGGATCTTTCTTCTAAAATATTGTGTCAGCAACAACTCGAGATCCATCTCGTCGTCGACACTCAGAATCTTTACTGCCATTATTTTCGATGTTTCGTTATTTCGACATTTCGTTATTTCGACATCACACAAAGGCGATGGTCAGGCCGGCCATGACGATGCTCACCATCGACATCAGCTTGATGAGGATGTTCAGCGACGGGCCGCTGGTGTCCTTGAACGGGTCGCCCACGGTATCGCCGACGATGGTGGCCTTATGGCAGGCAGAACCCTTGCCTCCGAAGTTGCCCTCCTCGACCATCTTCTTGGCATTGTCCCACGCACCACCGGCATTGGCCATGAAGACTGCCAGCGTGAAGCCGGCCGTCAGACCGCCAACCAACAGGCCCATGACACCTGCAACGCCGAGCAGACAGCCAACGACGATGGGGATGGCAATGGCCAGGAGCGACGGGAAGACCATCTCCTTCTGAGCCGAACGGGTAGAGATCTCCACACAACGACCGTAATCGGGCGTTGCCTTGCCTTCGAGGATGCCCTTGATCTCACGGAACTGGCGGCGCACCTCTTCCACCATCGACTGGGCGGCACGACCAACGGCTCCCATCGTCAGACCGCAGAACAGGAAGGCGGCCATACCGCCGATGAAGGCACCAACGAGCACCTTCGGATTCATCAGGTTCACCTGGAAGAACTCCATGAACTGCACCATATCGGCCGTCTCGGGATTGAAGACATGGCCGGCATTGTCGATGAAGGTCTGGCCGTTCTCAACGGCACGGGCCATCGCAATCTTGATTTCCTCCACATACGAGGCCAGCAGGGCCAGCGCCGTCAGGGCGGCAGAGCCGATGGCAAAGCCCTTACCCGTGGCAGCCGTCGTATTGCCCAGGGCGTCGAGGGCATCCGTACGATGACGCACCTCCGGCTCCAGCTCGCTCATCTCAGCATTACCACCGGCATTGTCGGCAATGGGACCGTAGGCGTCGGTAGCCAGCGTGATGCCCAGCGTCGACAGCATACCCACGGCAGCAATACCGATGCCGTAGAGTCCGCGCGACATCGACGAAGCCGTCATCGACAGGTCGAAGCCATTGGCGCAGAGGTAGCTCAGCATGATAGCTACCGAGATGGTGACCACGGGAATCATCGTCGAGATCATGCCCGTGCCTATACCTTTAATAATAACCGTAGCGGCACCCGTCTGCGACGAGGCGGCAATGTCCTGCGTCGGCTTGTAGGAGTGCGAGGTGTAGTACTCCGTGCCCTGGCCGATAATCACGCCGGCGCAGAGGCCCGTGATGACCGAGAACGACACGCCCAGCCAGTTCTCCAGCTGGAAGAGGTACAATATAATAAAGGTGGCAATGGCTATCAGCACGGCCGAGACGTTGGTGCCCAAGGCGAGCGACTTCAGGAGCTCCTTCATGCCGGCGCCCTCCTTCGTGCGGACGAGGAAGATGCCGATGAGCGAGAGGAAGATGCCCACCGAGGCGATGATCATCGGGGCGATGACGGCCTTCAGCTGCATGTCGCCATTCAGGGCAAAGGCCGTAGCACCCAAGGCTGCCGTCGACAGGATACTGCCGCAGTAGCTCTCATAGAGGTCGGCGCCCATACCGGCCACGTCGCCCACGTTGTCGCCCACGTTGTCGGCAATCGTTGCGGGATTGCGCGGGTCATCCTCGGGGATGTCCTGCTCCACCTTACCCACGAGGTCGGCGCCCACGTCGGCAGCCTTCGTATAGATACCGCCACCGACACGGGCAAACAACGCCTGCGTCGAGGCACCCATGCCGAAGGTCAGCATCGTCGTGGTGATGGTGATGAGCGAAATACCCGTGCCAGGATAGAAGGCACTCAGAATCAGGAACCAGATGGCAATATCCAGTAGTCCCAGACCGACTACCGTCAGACCCATGACAGCACCTGAACGGAAAGCGATCTTCAAACCGCGGTTCAGGCCCTGACGCGCGCCGTTGGCCGTGCGGCCGCTGGCATACGTGGCCGTCTTCATGCCAAAGAAACCGGCCAAGCCCGAGAAGAAGCCACCCGTCAGGAAGGCAAACGGCACCCACGGGTTCTGCACCTTCAGCACGTAGGCCATGAAGGCAAAGATGACGGCGAGCACCACAAAGACAATGGTCACCACCTTGTACTGTTGCTTCAGATACGCCATAGCACCATGACGTACATACTCGGCAATCTCTCTCATACGGGGCGTTCCCTCATCTTCAGCCATCATCTGACGGAAGAAGAACCACGCCATGCTCAATGCTGCCACCGATGCGATGGGCACGAGCCAAAAAGCTACTGGAATAGTCATCAATATCAAGTTTTTGCTTTCTATTCTTGGTTTTAGTTTCTATCTTCGTGCAAAAGTAAGCAATTTTTTTCTATTTCCAAAATAATTTCGTAACTTTGCACAAAAAAAGTAATGACGCTCCACATTTTCAACCCAGAACACGATATTGCGCTGGCTTCGGGACTCGCCAATTTCACCGCACCACACGCTGGGCGGCAGCTGCGCCACGACCTCGGATTCCTGCCCGCTTTTTGGGCAAAAGAGGGCGACGTGGTGATGGTCGACGACACCGAACAGGCCGAGCGCGAATACCGCAAACTGAGGCATCGCTTAGGCACCCTCCTCGGCACCGGAATTTTGCCCGGAGCAAACTCCCAGTTTGCCCGGAGCAAAGTACCAGTTTGCTCCGGGCAAAATTTCGACGTCAACCCATGGGGCTGGAACAGCGCTCTCAGAGCCGTCCTGATAC
>Ga0310697_10000669_pt1 | contig 44170 bp, 68 predicted proteins | sample 172DNAGHGlowgp2_FD_203883 | JGI IMG/M metagenome (GOLD analysis project Ga0310697, IMG submission 203883) | Sheep rumen microbial communities from Palmerston North, Manawatu-Wanganui, New Zealand - 1728 DNA GHGlow gp2 (v2) (version 2) | ecosystem: Host-associated > Mammals > Digestive system >...
GATATGATTCTGTATGTGAAACATTCAAGCATTCATAATAGCATAACACTCTTTAGATTCATCTACTACTATATTCTGATCTCATTTAGTGAATATATGGTATCATGCAAGTTCTCATAAGTAAGTTATCATCTGTAAAGTAAATAAAATAAATCTGATTAGTCTGGTAAACGATTTAATAATTCTGACATAAATTCATCAAATCACTTTTCATCAGTTATCCATCAATATCTTGGAGAAGTTCAGTATTCTCAAAACATTTCTACTAACATCATTCGTAATACTTGTAGCTGTCAATAAGCAAATCTATCTATTTCTTCATTTCTCCAAAAATCTGATAGACTAAAAAATCATTCGTGTTTCTCTGCTCATCATTCTTCCATATACTTTTTGAATAGCTTATACACATCTCTGAAAAAGTCTGAATATCCATTATAGAATATTACACTATAAAAGCATCGTAACATAGTTTCATATTCAGCTTTCTTTTCTTTCTTTTCCATTTTCCTTTAGGTAAATAATATAAAAGTCTGATTATAATGTAATAATGTCTCAGTCTACAAAGAACACATCAAACACATTATCTACTTTAATATGTCCAACATTACTGTCCCATCTCCTGATGTCTGGAATTGCCATATTCCAAATCTCTCCTAATTCATATTCAAATGAAAATCATAATTCTGATTTCTTTTCTTTCCATCTCCACCATCTCTTGTAGTATGGTTTCCAATATTCTATCCCTGTATAATAATCTTTGAATTTTTTTAATCTTCGTTTCATATTATTTTAATATATCTGCTAAAAACTCTAAAGGACTATCTTGAATCGCAAGTAGCATTAAAATATCTTCATAATAACTTCTTTCATTTACTCCAATTATCTCACATAATTCTTCCTCTTTATTTCGTTCGTCATACATAATTATTTGTGGCTTTCAGACTTTTTCATACATTTTTTTAAAGTCTATTTTATCTGTATCAATTAACCACTTAACAAATAATCAATCCTTAGATAAAATCATTCTGAATACTTTACTAGCATTCTTAAATCCATCTGCCATTCATAGCATAGCAGTTGCCATTTGTTCCATAGGGTCAATGTTGTCTTTATTCTCATCTAAGAATTGAGAATAAATATCTATTAACTTTTGTCATTTTGCTGGAAGTTCCATTTGTAATAAATAAAAGAAATAAAAGTCTGATTAGTCAGAGAGTAAAAATAATTTTTCATAGCTCCTATACGATAAACATTTTTTTAATTTTTCCACAATTTGTTTATCGTTCATGTTGTCTTCATATAATCATTTGCATTTAAGAACATATTTTTCTGCTGTTTTAAGTGTCTTAAAAGATTTAATAATTTTATATTCTTGTATTCGTTTACTCTTTCATTTGTCATATTCTCAAATATATACTACATATGCTCATCGTACTTTTACTATTTCAAATATTTTATTCTCCATCTAACTTAATGTTTTGAAACTAAATTTTTGCTTTTTATCTTTTTCGATTTCCTTTTTTGTGTCTTCGTTAGCTTTTGCTAACTGCTCAAATGCTCTGACTGTGTATTTCCAATGATTGCTTTGTTCTGTTTGATGTGCGATAGCTTGCTGATAGCAATGTTTAGAATGTATCCATGCTTGTAAATCTGAATTATATTTCTCTGTTTTCCTTTTAAGTTCAGCTTTTACTTTTTTCAGCTTATCGCATTTCTTCATGTAATACTCTCTGACTAGGAATAGTCATGCTCATAAATTTTCATCAAGTTTTTCTCCCTTGTAGGAGCATTCTACTGGCTGTCCTGCAACCATCTTAAATTCAAAATCAAAGAATTCTTCCGTTTGATTTTGTAATACATCATCTGGAGTGATGTACATAGCTTCCGTTTTTAACATGTTTGTAACATAAAAGAATAAAATATGTTCTGGTTTTGGCGACTTTTCGGAGAGAGTAGGATTCGAACCTACGATACCATTTCTAGTATTCTTGTTTTCAGGACAAGTGTAATCAGCCACTCTACCATCTCTCCTTATAAGTTAGTCCGTACCCTAACTGCCAAACATGACATTTTGTGTTGTTGTGTATCTTTATCTTATTTTTATCTATATAACGCCTGATATGTACGGCTATCAGCCACAGTCTCATGAAGGGCTATCTGGATTCCCCGACTATACCTCACGATATAATCAGACTGCTAACAGTTTAACGACATGCTGGTCAGTTTGGTTTCTTATTTTTTGAGCTTGCAGGATTTTCGCTTGCGTTTAAGAGAATATTTCTGATTGGGAGTTTCTATATTTTAATTGCTGAAACTAGCAATTACCAACAAGCTCAGTGTTTTTACGTGTTGGCTCACGGCTCATTCAAAGACCTTCAGGATGTACCACCATCCGCTTAGTGTGAGTGTTACCTCATAGGGATAAACCACTTTGTATGAGGGTGAGCGGTTAATATCCCTATGAGGTGATGACTACTGCCACCTATCCTCTTGTAATTCACCATCTCTTTATTGCTCTACTAATTGTACTTGCCCCACAACCTATTCTTTCTGCTATTACCTTTTGAGATATTCATTGATTATACCAATCAATAATTTCTTCCTGATATTTCATTGCTATTGTCTGCTTTCATAATAAATTCAGACTTAACTTATTTGTTAAAGAATCATTCTCATTGATTAAAGCAGTATTCTGTTTCCATAGATCATCATTCCTTACGATAGCATCTTTCAACTCATTTTTTACTTTCCTTAAATCTTCCAACGCTTCATTTGACTTATCTTTCCACCAGTCAATTTCTTTCCCTAGTTCCTCCTTTTCATTAAAGAAGTGATTAGTTGCTGAGACATCTCACCAAACATATCAGCAATAAAAGATTAGTCCGATGATAATTACCACTACGATAAATGTTAGCATGAGTAAATATGATTAAGAATTAAAAGGGACTAACTGGCACACTGATTTCTCGCTTTATTCGGATTCAGAATCATACAATCATTATCGTTGCTGCAGTCGCTAAGACTCGAATTATTTTGTTTGCCATTTTTATTTGTTTATTTTATGATAAATCTTGATTTTACATATTCTGAGCACTTCATTCATTTAATCTTTCTATCACGACCATTAAAAGCCGTTCATCACTTCATAAGTTCGTTACATTTATCAAGCTGCCATTTTCGATCATTTCGAAATAAGGGATTATTCACTATTTCAGGATGATATACTTGGCTTGTTTGACAAAATCCAAAGCTCCTTTCTCTTTTTCAATTTTTTATCACTTCACTTTGTCTAACAGGATTCCATGAGCCATTTTCGCAATCTATCAAAGTCACTAAATCAATTCATCAAATCTCATAAGCATATTGGACATACTGCTGAACTGGACTATTTTCATCAAATCATTTATGAGTTATCTTTTTAGTTACTCTATTCTCAGCTTCATCCATCGCTTCTTGTACCATTTCCATAACTCTGATTTCTTCTTCAATCTCTTCAAAAGTCGGATTCGGTTCAAGATACCATTCTTCAACTTCCGAGCTTTCCTCGTTAGTTGGATTTTCAGGACTTATCTGTCCAGAATAAAACCCTGTAATTCCTTTATCTCTAATCTTGCTTTTTCTGCATCATCATGAGCTTTTTGTTTTTGAACATTCCATGATTCTATGCATTCATTTTTAGAGGTTTCAGCTATCGAATAACTGAATTGTGCATCTGCTATAATCTTTTCCAGCTCTTCAATTCTTGCTTGAGACTGTAATAGATCATTTCATGCTTTCACTTTATCTTGAATTGCTACGCTATATGCTACAAGTCAGATTATTACAGCTATTAATACTGCTAAGATAATTTTGATAGTTTTTGTCATTTTGATTTTTAAGAATAAAAGTTTTTTTGTTTTTGTTTTTGGACTAGCAATCCGTGATTACTGCGAGTGTGGTAACTTCCAGTCGTTAGAATGGTAATTCATTCTTCATATTTAATTTTACTACGTTTATATATTCGATTACATTCTCTGAGAACTCCAATAATAATTCACGATATTTGATTATTGCGTTTAGTTCGTCTCTTCTATCTTTGAACTCTAATGTAATTGTGCTATCGATACTCTTTTCTGTAAGTTTCTTTCAATCTTCGTCTAATTGTCATTTTAATTCTAAGAATCTGATTTTTTCATCTTTGTCTATCTGTGATTTAGTTTCCATGATTTCAGATTTTAGTTCTATTGCTAGCACTCTAATTGCTTCTTTGAGTTCTATCCATTTGAACATGTCTTCTTCTTTTAGATCCATTCACTTTAGCTTGAATGCTTCGTGCTGGTCTTTATATTCTTGAAATTTTTTCATTAGTTCTTCCATTTTTTTAGTTGGTTAATTAAGATAAATTTCTTCGCCTTTTGATTCACTCTTCGCTCTGATCCATCCAAGATGGAGGAAGAGTCATCCTACGGAGTTTTCTGATTTTTTCTTCTGCTTCATCATACTTTCTCTGTAGAAACTCTTCCCTTGTCTCTTCCCTATTAGAAGGGTAGAGCGAATGGATCGTCGCCAGTCCATAATGCGTCAAGAGCTACTTTCTTTGACTCTTCTATTGCTGCGTTTTCTTCATCCACGTCAGCGAACTTGCTTTTAGGTGAAGCAGTCAAAGAGTATCTTGTTTCTTTTCATTTACCTGTTTTATAAATTGTAATATCATAAGTTTTAGGGTCTCACCAATCACTATCCTTAGCGTACTTGATTATTTCTTTCTTGATACTCTGTTGAGTGATCTCCATAATCTGTACTTTCTTTAAGTTGTGATTTCGAATTACGAAAGCCCAGAATTCTTTTGGTTTGTTTCATTCTTTACTGTCAGCTGGTGTTCCATTAAATTCTTCTTTTTGTCTAACTGGTTTTACTTTTCCGTCTGATTCTTCTCTAAAGTATTCCCATCAAATAATTGGTGAAGTTAAGATTCTAAAGCTCTGTGATTCTTCAGTGATTTTGAAATAATTTCATCCTGTAGATTCTTTTAATTTGTAATCTTCTGGTAATCGGTTTGTCATTTTGATTAGTAAATAAGTGATAAAAGATTTAATTTGTTTTCTTTTTTATTGGGTTTAATCGTTTCAAGTATTCTCTTTGACATATTAGTTGCTCTTTCTTGGTTAGTCTTTCGTATTCAGCTCTTCCTTTTACTCCAAAGGCTCGTAAAAATTTTTCAAATCTATCCATTGTTATTGTTAGCATAAGTTAAATTACATCTCCAAAGATTTTGGTTTATCAGCCACAAGTTTTTAATCTTGAGCATCTTTCCATATTTCCAATAATGCTTTCTGATTACTGCATCCATTTTGCTTTCAGCATTCTTTCTACTTGTAGCGTAGAAATCGTATGTCTCTAAGTATTCGTCACTCATTTTTAGAATGGTTTAGGTAAATCTTGTATTAGCATGATGTCCGAATGTTGTAATAACTCGATATCTCCTATTCTTCAGTCCCTACATTTTTGAACTGAAACTTGGATTTTGCTTCATTCTTCGTCGAGTTTGTCCAATATTCGCACCATGTCAGCGTCTTGTTCTATACTTCAAGATCATCTCAATTGACTTGCTCTTTTTATCGCTGATTTATCTGATTCTCTGTTGAGTTGTGATAGTTCTACAATCGTAATGTCTAGCTGTAATGCTAATTGCTTTAACCTCTGAGACATATCAGATAGAGCTTCAATCGGATTATTCTTCACATCAGGATTTCTTATCAACTGTAAGTAATCCAAATAAACCATCGTCACTCATTCTTTATGCACTAAGTACCTGATTTTCCTTTCTATCTCTCCGATAGTGTGTAAATTGTCTATGCAGTAGAATTTATCCATCTGCTCTGATAATTTATTGAATCCATCATGTACTTTACTCAAAGAATCTCATTCAACTTTCTTTTTCAATTTCCGAACTCACACCCCACTATTCATAGCAAGTAATCTCCTAAGCACTTGCTTTGATTTCATTTCTAAAGAGAATAAAGCTGTCTTCTCTCATGATTGAATATTCTTCGCTATCATATTGATCGCAAACATTGACTTTCATACTCACGGTCTAGCACCGATAACTATTACTTGTCATTGCTCGAAACCTCATATCAAATTGTCTAAATCTCTGTATCATGTAGGAATAATTTTGACTTCATTCGTTCAATCTATCTCCTGCACTATCTCAAACAAGACTTCTGATAAATCTGTTTTAGTTTCTACATCAATTTTCAATTTGTTAAGCTCTGAATAAATCTGACTCAAATCTGCTCAATCCTTTAGATTAGCAACCATTTTATTCATGTTGTAAATCAGACTATCTCTAGCGATTACATCCTTTAGTTGCTGTACATAGTTTTCGAATTCAGATGTCCCAAGCACTTCAGTTGCTAGTTCTCGGATTTGTTCAATGTCTATATTCTGACTTTTACTTGCTAAGATTACTGGATCATTTGTCTGACTTTCTTTCATTATCTCCAATAATTCCTTATTGTCTTTGCTGAATTTATCAGCTGGAATGTCTAAACTCTCCAATAACTCAATGTCAACTAATAGACATGAAATAATCTTTCTTTCTAGCAGGTTTCTTTCTTCTACTCTTCCTTTCATTTTTGTTATCATGTTCAATAAAACTCATTCATTTTATCTAAGTCATAAACTCCATCTTCAATTTGAAAGTCTGGTAATTCTTCGGATTGTTTAACTTCAGGAACTTCATCTTTAGCCATCCATTTAAGGAGTGTTAAGTAATGATCTTTGTAATTCTTTCAGTGTTCAGCAATGTAACTATCGACATAAGTTATATACCTATTCACAATCTTTTGACCGTATCTTTTAACTAACTTCTCATATTCAATTTTAGATAATCGAATATTTTTACCATACAGCTCTTTTCATTCTGATTGTGATGTGGTGGTTGTGGTGGATTTTTTTTCTTCTACTTCTTTTTTATTATCTATATCTTTATCTATATCCGTATAATTCGTATCGTTGCGTATACGTTCGTATACGTTCGTATTCTTACGTATTTTTTCCTTTTTCTTAGCCCATCTTTGTAATGCTATCTGTCTATTTTGTTCACAAATCATGTCATAATTTTCGTCTTTCTTTTTCCGATACTCTATCAATGTGATCATCATATCTTCAACTCTTTCGGACTTTGTGTGGTAGTCCCCTGAGATTTGATATTCAAACATAGCATCCATCAATTCAGCTTTCTGTTCAACTGTCCACCTTTGAATTACATTCCAACACTCTTTTTTAATCAGAAATGACTCTTTAATTTCTGACTTTTTCATACTTAACTACTGCTTTAATGTAAAATCTTTGATTGGATCCCCTACAGCTCTAAGTCATTCTCCAATGACAAATTTAGTTCTGTAGAATCTTCCTCCTTGCTTTACAATTTCTACTGGATTTGATTTTGATGTTTCATATCCATAGAAGTTGCGACCATTTCATTTGCTAACAATTTTCATGGCAAGAACCTTATAGAAATAAAAGGCTAGTCTCCTTCTAGATTAGCCTTTTTTCTCTTTATGTTTTAGAGTTCAGAAAAGCACCAATCTATAAGAGTACTGTAGTCAGGCGGGTTTCGCTAATTTCCTTTCTACAGCACTGTTATAGATCAATGCTGTAGCGAGACCCCTAACCTCTGGTGCTTTTTTCTTTTCGGTAGAACCTTATATTTTGTGTGATAGAAGGTTTTAAAAAAGCTCCAGACACAAAGTCTGAAGCCCAGTCTTTCTACTTAGCAGTCCGTACGATTTGTTCAATGTACCTTGTGCAAAGTATTTTTATTTTCCTTGAAAGAAATTAAGACTGTTATTCTGCCGTGTGTACGGCATTACTTCAAACTTTGATGGTGCTATTATAATCAAAAAAAATTAAAAAGCAAGAAAATTAATACATTTTTTTTAATAAAAAGAGTAATCTTAGTTCTCGACTAAAATTTTTGGACTAAAAAAAGTCTGAAAAAACTAAAATTACTCCCCTAATTTTCTGAATTTTTAGAAATTTTGGCTTTCTCCCTTTGTTTTCTTGCATATTCTAATAATTTTTCCCTATTCTTACGGTAATATTCCTTTCAATATTTATTCTGTTTTTCTTTATTTTCTCGATAATACTTCCTATTCCTATCATGCATTTTTTCTTTATTTTTTTGATAATATTCTTTATAAGACCACATCGTTTTTTTTATTTATAAATTAATTATTTTATACTGAATCCCAATTAAAAAACAATATTTAATATCTCTTGATCATGTTGTGTGACTTCTCTAATTCACTATTTAATACAGTCAAATATTTCTGTGTAGTCAATAGACTGTTATGTCACAGCATATATTGAATATGTGATAATTGGACTCAGCTTCATAATAAGTTCGTAGCGAATGTGTGCCTTAGCTTGTGCGGAAAAACCTCTATTCAGATTTCTTTTCATCATTCTCTTATTATCTTTTCGATAGATTCTTTACTCAGTCTATGTCACAGTGAATTACTACTATGTGAAATAAATAAATACTCACTATTATTATTTCTTAGATATAAATATAAATCAATCAGCTTTATATCTTCATCCGTTAAAAATATAGGTCTTACTTTTCATCATTTACCTATAATTTGCATCTGATTTTTAATATCTCTTACTTTTAGATTCGATAATTCAGATACTCTAAGTCATGTATAAAGTAATAACTGACAAATACATAAATTTCTAGTTTTTATGATTTCTTCTTTTTCTGTAATACATTTAATACTTTTGAAATAATATAGTAGTTTCTTTGCTTCATCATCTGTTAAGCTATCTATTTTTCTTTCTTCTTCCCTTGAGAAAATTATTTTCTTATAATCTAAAGCTTCATAATCACAAATCAAACAAAATCTGAAAAAATTTTTAATTGCAGCTAAATAATTATTACAAGTTCTTGTATTTATTCATCTAATTTTTTGATTTTGAATAAATCAATTTACATGAGCTAATTTAATATTCTTTGTTTCATCTACTCCCCAACTAAAAGTAATTTTTTTCAAATATTTATCAAACATTCAAATTGTTCTTATGTAATTTTTAACGGTATTTTCTGAGAAACATCTGTTTTCCCTTAACCGTAATTCATATTCTTTAACTATCATTTTTACGATATAATAAAAAGGTAAAACAGCTAGCTCTACCCTACCCTTTTTATCTATCACACTGATATTGTTATAATGATTTTATTTTCTATTTCAATACTTTTTATATTTTTTTAATTTTGTCAATAAAATAGAGAGCTAAATTGAATATAAAATTTTGCAGATGGACAATTATTCAACTTGGAATAAAAACGTTGCTTAAAAAATTTTTCACTCAAATACTAACTGCTTTTCCTATTAAAAAAAGAGAGCCGTTGCTCTCTTTAGTACGAAGTATTTTATTTCATATTTATTAGCTCAGTAAAATCAACTGTTGTTCTACATCTTTTTGTTTAGCTCTATGTAACTCATTTGCTTCGTGTAATTCTTTCTGATAGTTTTTATCTTTTGTTAAATGTCGCATTCTACTATTATTTTCTATCAATGTAAGTAATATTGTATTCATCTCATTTAATTCTTTTATTCTTTCAAGATTATCTTCCTTTACTTTTGTAATGATATATCATCTATCATAGAAACAACTCAAATCTTTATACTCATGTTCTACATCATAAATATTATATTTTGTTGTCCCAAAATAATTGTCCTTAATTCTTGCAGGAGTATTTATTCATCGAATCGTATTAACTGCGTGTCAGTAAGTAAAAGTTCAAAAAATCGTACTATTCAATATTCAGTCTTTATTTTTATCTGCATTATAGGTAGAGTTTCATTGATAACCAGTACATACTGTATATCTTTTGGCAAATATCTTTTGAAGTAAAGCATTATCTTTCAAAGCAAAAGAATAATAAGCAACTTTTCATAATTCTTTTCAATGCTTAGATTTATTCCAACAGTCGCATATATGATCTACTCATAGAGCAACCAACCATCAACTATCTTTTCTTCTATCCTTATTATAACTTTCTTGATCTCGTTCTTTTATTTCTGCTAATTCAATTTCAATATTCCACAAATCTGATATTGCTCCTATTGGAGAAAATAAAGTACAAGATTTTTTACTCCAATCTTGTTTTCATTGATTGTACTGATAGATGATTTCGTCCTGCTGATATAAAGTAGGTAAAGCATCTAATAATCATTCTGTTAGGATGTAATCAGTAGTTTTTTCTCATAACCCTAAACATCCATCTTTAATAATCTCTTCTTCCATTTTTTTATTATAAGAAATAAAATACTTTTCTATAAGTCTTTCTCTAAAGTCTTCTCTTGACCGTGAGTAACCTTTCATTTTTGTTCTTCTAAATGACAAAGCACTTCAAATAAACATTTACGACATGATTCCCTTTGTAATCCGTGTCTGCATATTCTTAGGTGTTTGTATTCGTATCATTCGTTTTTTGTTTTTTCTTTTTCTTTCATTTTATTAGCTCTGGGATATAAAACATTTCATCATCTGCCTCATATAGTATTGTGTATAATTCGTGTCTTACTCAAGGACTGAGTACAGTTTTGACCGTTTCATATACTTTTTTTAATTGCTCTCTAGGATTCTGTTTGTTTCAGAAATAATTATTTAGAGCTACATGTTCTCTTCTTGGCATCCTTATTTTATTTTCATCGATATTAACATTATAAAGGTGTTTATTGCACTGTCACATTATATGGTGTAAATCTGTGGCAGTTTTATCTATTACTCTATTGAGTTTCCGTTGCGTTCAGTTGATTTCGATAATTCTGTTTGGTCTTTCTTTATGTCTCATTTGATTTTTTCCTTATAGGATAAAATCTTTCGTTTTAACTTAAAATTTTTCCATAAGTTATTTGCTCGCTGTACCAAATTAAACAATCGTTCTATCATACTATACCATGATCTAAAAATAACATTCGCCACCCAATCATTATCAGAATTATTACTCGTTTTCTCATACTTTTTTTCTTACAATAACTAAAGCAGAAACAGCGTCATCAAGATTATAGAAAGTTCTCGCACTTCCCCTACTTATTACCCAGCTTCAATATCCGTTTAGATATTCCACGTTTATGAGTCAGTTTTCTAGTTTTCTTTTCCTATAAATACTGAATCATAAATCTGAAGGTATAATCCTGTATTCCCACATTTTTAGTTATTGTTAGGAAATAAAGTTTATTGCTTTTTCTTTATCCATTCAATATCAGTTTGAATTTGTGCAATATTCGTTTGAATATTTGATAATTGTGTCTGAATAGATGCAAGGTCTAATTCAGATTTCCATTCTTCCATATTTGTTATCCTGTTGTCAAATGTTGCATAAGTAATTCCTAATCAGAAAACGAATACAAGAAAGCTGATTCGTACTGCAGGATTGCTGAAATAATCGATAATTTTTTTAGGCATTTTTTCTTTCATTATCAATTAAAGCATCTTTTTTTGCTTCTCCCACTTTTTGTCAAAAGTAGAATGAAATTATAGATGTAACAGCAAATTCAAACATTTTAAGGATTGTTTTTGCTACTTCGCTTTCTATATTTTGGTCTATAACCACCCATATTACAAGAAAACACAAAACAGTCATTACTTCTAAGAAGACTAATTTTGTGACACTCATATTTTCTCGAAATTCTTTCATGCTCGCTAATAATTAAGAAATAAAAAACTACTCATTTTCAAATAACTCAATAATCTCAGGAGGAAATATTACTCCTGCGTTTTTCATTCTTGTATATTCATCTAATGATAGATATTCAGGAACGTCGTGAGTATCGATATTCTCGATATATAAATATCCATCCATTGTCCTACGATCCAGTCAATTATAAAGTAGGTCTAAACTCCTAATTTTATTCTGCATTTCTTCACTATTCATGAAAACCTGAATCGGAATTTTTACAGTTACCATAGCTTCAGGAATTCTAAGGTCTACGATTTCTTGTTCAGTTACATCTCTATATTCAATCACACAGTTTTTATATTCGTGCATTCTCTTAGGATTTCCCCATTCTTTTCTTCCATCTGGATGTGTTACTATTAATGCCTGCATAGATTTTTATTAACAATTAAAACGTTTATAATATAATCAAAATTATAAAACTGTGAGTTATTTTAATTAAAAAACATCTCCACTAGGGAGACGTTTTTTGCTTACAACATTTCTAATTAAGAACTAGCAGTTGTTGCAGGCGGATAAATTGAAGTGTAAGGCGAACTTACAATCCAACTAGGAGTTGGATATGGAGCAAGTCTATTGATTAAATCTCTAGTCTGTGCTGCATTGTTTGCCTCTAACTTTGCTTCAGCAAGGTCAGTCCTCAATTGTGTGATAGTGTTGTTACACATCATATCAAGGATTTTCTGAGTGTTAGCAGTTCAAGAAGCTATAATAGCAGCAGTATTTTGCTGTCATTGGAGAATAGCTTTCTCGATGTTACTGTTAGTATTACAGAAACCTTGAGTAATCAATGTAGTTTGATTTGCTAGATTTTGCTGATTCATCATTTGCTGTTGCCACTGAGTGTTATTGTTTATCAAGTCCACTGTGTTGTCGTGGTTGTTATTATTGTTTTGACCGTTCAATAACCATCACATAGCATTACCTCCACCAAATCCTCAGAAACCACCAAATCAGTTTCACATGAATAGGAACAAGATCAAGATTATTAACCATGTACCCATTCCTCAGAAGTTTTGAGTATCCATGCCTTTCAATAACATTGAAATAAAAAGCTGGTGTGTACTGGATTATGCTTAGCCACCGTTTTTTTATTTCGTGCTATCTATTACATCTACAACTTCCTTCTGTTTTTCCGCTCATAACATACCGCTATTCTGTTTAATCAGATTTGCGATATTTGGATTTGACCTTATTAAATCTGGCATCAATTGTTCTGCGAGCTTGTTCAACTGATCCATATTATTAAAGTCAACTCCTTCTAATTTATGTGGTTCTATCCCCATTGATAGTAACCTGCTTTTTAGGAAATCTCCTCTCAGAGATCATAAGAAATCCATAAAACTCATTTCCTTACTAATTAAGAAATAAAACTAATCGTCTTCGTCCTCCATATATTCAGCGTATAAATCTTTTACTGCTTCATCGTAATCTTCTTTCAAATGAGCTTTTTTAGTATGGAATTCTGCAAAATGTGCCACCTTATCAACGACATAATCTATGATATCGTGCATCTTATCAGGATGCTGTTGTAACTGATTCACTACTTTATCGATAGATACTTTATCGCCATCAAAGAAGTGTTCTGTTTTTCGTTCCATGATTTTTTTATTTATATAAAAACACCCTTAAATTATCTTTAAGGTACTACTAGCAAACAGCTAAATTACTTTTTTATTTTCACTAGATTAAAAGTCTGATTTCTCTTCTTCAATCGCTAAAGAACCTACTTAATTTTTGAAAGAGAAAAAATAAAAAAATCTGAACTAATGAATAGCTAACAAAGATTTTACTATTATCAGTTCAGATTTATATTTTACTACATTAATCAACTAACTTACACATTATAGTATGGAATTTTTTTTAGTACTCAATCAATTCTAACTGTTATATATCATTGAGCATTAGGTAGAGTTATACTTCAACTACTCACATTACTTGAATATCATTCAGGCTTCATTCCATAGAAAATATTATCAGTATGCGTTCAATATAATGTTGTGAATGTAGTTTCTCATATACTTTTTATTTCTCTTGGTAGGACTGGAGATTGTTTACTATCATCCATTTGATAATCGAATATTCTAATATAACAGTTACTCATATAACAATAAGCATTACTAGCACTTCATTGAATCTTTACAGCATAAGTAGTTCAAGCAGGTCTATATCCTGCGTCATATACTCTATGGATATTTGTTTCTGAACTTGTTGTAGGAGAGAACGCTTCACGTCAATTTATTTCAACTAAAACTTCAGCATATCAGTATGAAGCTCCGTTAGACCTAAAATCAAATTCAATTTTTAATACTCATCACGTACTCATAGTTCAAGACGTAATGGTATATCGTCACGAACTTCAATTTTTACTTCAGCTTTTAGGTCAATCTGTGAATGTTTCTGTCGGTGTTTTTATCTTAGCAAAAAGGGAATCAGATAATCAAGTTCATAAACAATAAGGCATTAGCTTGCTTCTTACTCTTGTGTCCCCATTTACTGCTACATAACTAAATCATTCTGAAAACTGCTTACTATCACAGGCTATAACATAATAGTTTGAAGCATTGACTATATTATCAGTTTGATAAATAACTATATCTAATAATTCTCCTTTTGTTCATCAGAAGTTATTATTCAATGTTATTGTCTTCTCAGCATAACTTGTCCCAACATCTCAATAAGCTATACTTCAGCTTGCTATTAAATTTCCTCATCAATATCGGTATGCTTCTGAACTACTTACGTCAACTTCAGTTCATTTTCTAACTTCTACTATAAGGTTTGTAGTAGGGCTTCAAACTTTTTTTACTTTTAATTTTAAGGTATTCCCTGCTGTTCAGCTTGCTATTCTTTGGATATGAATTTGTTTATTACTATTAGTATCTCATACATTTACGTTTAAAGTGCTATCTGATAATTTTGGAGTGTTTTGTTTAAATAATTTATCATTTAACGAATACAACTCCCCAACTATTCAGCTTTCTTCTAAATGATTTATTGCCCCTGCTTCTTCAAGAGCTTCTACCCTATCGTCCAAATCTTCTATATCTTCAATGTTCTGATTTATCAAAGCCAATAATTCTCCTGATTTTTTTATTATATTTCTTGCGTCTGTGATAGTGCTTCAGCTTTTAACTGCTAATTTTAGAGCATTTTTAGCAGGCATAGTTCCTACTTTTATTTCTGCTATTTCACTTCAATCTTCATTCATCAATTCTCCGTTATCAATTAATTCTTGTGCTATTTCTATAAAAACGTCTCCGTTTCAGCTTATTTCTTGTGCTGAATTATTATAAACTACCGCATATATAATATCTCCATTAGTTCTTTCACATTTTACTAATGCTTGTCAAACTGCGACACTAGAGCTTGAAACTGCGAATCATGAAATAACTCATGGTTCAGATACTGCTTCAATATGCTTTGAAAAATCTGTATCCCTATTGATAACGTTTCCATTAAGTAAAGCTGTTCTTGTAGCCATATTGATTGTTTAATATAATATAAATGTATTCAGTAATATACTCAAAATTACTGAAGTGTTATTTTTTACTACTGTAATATAATCAAAAAATTAAAAGTGTGAAAAAATCGCTACTCAATGGAGTAACGATTATTTCTATATTATCAGACAGTTAAAGTTCAATTTGAAGTAAAGCAATGAATGGTATAACCTCAGCAAGTATATTTTGTTCATCAAGTAATATTATATCAGCAGGCTGTTGGGTATCTCGCAATGAATACTCATGATTTTCATTCCTCTTGCATTCATGTCTCACCTCATCATCATCAGCATCATCTCCATCAACATCAACCATTTCAATATCTATTACAGCAACAGTCTTTTCAATTTCATCATCAAGCATACCAAACACAACTTCACGATATACAACTACATTTTCAATTTCATCAACTAGGTGCTTGGCTAGTAGTAGCATCACATCAAGGACTTCAGGCTCATCCACCTCATCCACTTGCAACTTGTGGTCTATTATAATATCATCAACCTCAGCGATTTCATTGTCCACAATATGCATTGTCATAAGATGAGTTTCATCATCATCAACTTCATCATCTGGCTCACTGTTCAACGCTTGCTCCATTAGCTCAAGCTCAACCTCAATAAGCAAAGAATTTGTCAAACGTTGAATTTCATCAATTACAGTGCATACATCATCAAGCTCATATCGTTATTGGATAACTTCATTGCAATATAGGATAACAATTATTTTCAATATATCATCAGGCTCAACCTCATCATCCTCATTGATTACAATTATATCAAGCTCAACCTCATCATCAAATGAGTAACATATCTATGTACTTTATCATTGAATAATCTATGCTTACATCAGGTCATTTTGTAAACGTTCAACTTCCTGCATTTGTTTTGAATTGTCCAGTTATTAGCTCGTACATTCAGATTACTCAATCACTTTTTCTATAACAAGGTATATAATGTCTAGCTAATGATGCGTTATTTATTTTTACTTCATATATTCTTCACTTAAAAAATCGTTTAGCATTACTTGCATCATTTTCGCTAAAAGCGAATATTAAAAGTGGATAACTTGAAGATTTCCACGTTGTATATGTACCAGATACTATTAAAGTTCAATCTTTATATAATCATGCTGAACTATCTGTTATTACTGTGTGTATATTGTTATCTCAACTAGCAGTTCAAGAAGCAGAGTTACTCCATAGATTTTCATAATAGTTATTATAAATATTTACATATTTTCAAATTTGTCTTTGTCATACTAAAGTTTGGTCTGAAGCGTCTGTATTCTGTTTCATATATTTAACTTCTAGTGTGAATGGATGGAGCATATATGTTACATCTGTCTCAATAACCTGTCATCAACTACTTTCTATATATTCCACTTCTTGATATTCAGCAGGCAATCTTCCCTGTTTCTTCTTATATACCATATTTATTATTGGCATCGTTTTTTAAAAGTTATATAAATCTGAATAAACTTATTCAGTAATCTCACTTAGTTTGGTTGTAATATGCTAGATAATCTGCTTCTGTCTTTTCGGCGTTATATAATACTAATTTGGACATATAACCTTTAAAACTTCTTCATGTGCTACCATTATTTATCCAAGACATTACTCATACATTATATGTTAATCATTCCCAAGTAGATGGAGTAGAACTTCATATAAAAACTCAATTTATATATAAATCAGCTCATGTAGATTTCTCTATATACCCTATACAAGTCCATCAAGTTCATACATCAATAGATGTGGCTATATTATAGGAATCACTATCAAATCTGGTGAGATTCCATTTTAATAAATTAGTAACATCTATTGTCCTATGTTGGTCATATCATCATTGTTTTTTTCTTTCTCCAATTAGTGTTGCGTCAGCAGATACTCCATCTCACTTAGCTCGTACGAATATAGATGTTACATTCGCTCTTGTAAACGTTAGGTCAATATTACTTGTACCACTACCATTATTATATAGAGCATTTATATCTCAAATTTGTGCTAAAGCTATTCAAGATCTAGTAACTGTAAATGTTGTAGTTCATTCTGCATCGTTAGTATCTGTGTCAAATGGATAATATGCTACACAATTAGCTCATGGTTGCCATCCTCATCCTCCTCATCATCAAGTTCATCCATATACTGTATTAAATATAGCCATAATTTTTAAACATAAGAAATAAATCAGATTTTTTTAACTCATTATTAGTACATTCACTACTATATCTCCACTAGGTGCTGTATCACATCCAAAAGTTAGAGTTCCACTACCTTGTGCAGAACAATATACTCATTTGTCAGCATAATCAGCTATATCACTTGGTGCAGGAGAAACTATAACAGTATTATTAGCAGTTACTCCAGTCGCTGTCACAGTTTGAGAGTTAGAAGACCATCAAGCTGTAGTCAGAGTTACTGTTATTGTACTAATCGTTGGTATAGTCAGACTTACTGCTCAAGTTTGTCAGTTTACACTTAATACAGAACTACTACTAAGGTGTAAGGCTCACGTGCTTTGATATGTTGTCTTATATATAAATAACAATGTATTATTTTTTTGTAGAAAAGTATTTCAGTTCAGAATCACTCCTGCTCAATCCATTACAGGAATCCAACTTCAACTACTTCCTATTCTTACTCTTACATTTCTTTTAGAAGAATCTACTACCATTTCAGTATTTACTACAAAACTATATATTGCTCATTCTTTCCATTTTATTCAGGAATTTTCATCAATAGTAATATTTGTATATCCGTATGAAGTATCATAAGGACTTACTCATACAGTAGCTTCTGTCGTCACGGTTGTTATATCTTCCGTTATTGTATAAGTTTTTATATTTCAGACTTCATATTCATCTCAATTTTTCCTTATATTTTTGAGAATTCTTTTAGCCATATTTTTCTCTCGTTTGAAGTAAAAAATTATTCATAAATGTAGTAATCGTTATTATCGCTTGCTTTAGAACTTGGTAAAGCATCGTATTCTGCTTGTGTGCATGGAATACTTCACTCCAAAACTATACTTCCATTCGTACTTTGATTCGTAGTAAAATTATTCTTACTTCTTCCTCATTGAGTTACGCTAATCGTAGCATTTCACAAATCAGAACTATCCAATTTCTTATAAACCTGAGCTTCTGAAGCAGGTTTTGTTCAATCATTAGTGGCATCAGTAGTTTTACTTGGAATGGCAGGTTCTGTTGTAAATGTTTTCTTTCAAGAAATGCTTTGAGCAGAACTTAAATCTACCAAATTTGAAACATCTATATCTCAAGCCATAGGGTCCCACACTTCATTTGTTCAATCCCATATTACATTTGTCCCTGCAGGGAATTTTGGTTCCGTTGTATGTTTAGCCACTACATTATACATATCTCAATTCTGAGGATTAGCAGGAAGATTATCATAACTTGCTACTTGCCCCATATATCTTACTCCACTTGCTATTTTTCATCATACATAATCGTGAATAGCTTTAGCTGTAATGAGTTTTGCTGTTGTATCTGTACCTGTATTAATATCATTTTCAGATATAGTTCAATAACTAGGAATACTATCCTTTACAGATTTTAACTGTCATTCAGTAGCAGGCTTTGTGTTACTTGGAGAGCTTGGTAAAGTAGATGCACTTGGTATTACTGGAGCCGTGCTGAATGTCTTAGTTCATCAGATAGTCTGATTTCAAGTAGTTTTAACAACTTCTCAATCTAATGTGCTTAAATTATCAGCAACTTGTTTTACTTGCCATTCATTAGCAGGTGCTGTTTTAGAATTTGAAGCAGAAGTTTCTTTAGTAGGTAAGACAGGCTCACTTGCAAAAGTCTTCACTCAGGCAACTGTCTGATTGGAAGTTTTATCAACGAAATCTTCGCTACTTGGTAAATCATAAACCTGTCCGTTTTTAATAATCTTTTTTAATAGTTTTCTTGTAGCCATTTTTTAATGTCTATAATAAATAAAATTCCCTCGTTTTTATATATTCTCATAAATGAGATATTCTTTATCATCTCCTCATGTTCAAGGAGTATCGTCATATTGCTCCTGTGTCATAATAGGCACAGAACTAAATCAAGCGTCATTTTCTAAATCACTTGATTTTCATGAAAAAGCAACTGTATGTAATTCTCCTCTTAGAGATAACAAAGCATTATCAACATATTCAGTCGTAGCAATTCTCTTGAATATTCCTGTTCATCAATCAAAGTATAATATTCAATCATCTCAGTATAGCATTCTATAATAAGAATTTGCTGTTTTAGCATTGATTAAGATTCAGCTTTTAGGTCGTCAATCATTCTCTGATACATTCCCTACATTAATTCAAATAGGGAATACACTCGTTGGAGTTAATCAATTAGAAAGCTGTAAATCTACATAAGTTTCTAAGTCTGAATTCTGATGGACTAGATTATTTCATACTCTTAATTTTAATCAAGCTGCACTAATTCCTGTGTCTACTCCTCATATATACCAATGTCCATTTTCTCAGATACTAGGAATGCTTGCATTAACCTCATCAATAATAGAGTTAATTTTTTCTCTAGCGATCTTTCAATTATCTCAATATTCTATTTTTGGTGCTGTCATTTTTTATATGTTTCAATCATTAAAAGTTCAATCAGCCGTCCATATTCCCTTATCGTTCCATCGTCAACGTGCTAATATCCATTCCAAAAGTCAGACTGGTCTATATCTCACACAATAACATACTCCGTATTTCTCTTGATTTAACTCGACAGAATAAACTGGTTTTTCTTCACATTTTACATCGTATTTTTTTTCTACGAGGTGTGCCTCTAATCGTTTGCAGTCCATTCTGGAATTTTAACACTAGATAAAATTTCTCATTTAATTGTGTCAAAGTTAAATCTGACCTTTTTTTCGTCCTTTACTCCCCATATATCACATCTGATTTTTCAGCTTCTTCATTTAGTAGCCTCACTAAGCAAATCAAATTTGACATACGAATGGATATCTCATGTATTTTCTTCTGCTTCTAAACTTCACTCATATTCTACTACTCCATTTGTGTATCTTACCTCCAATAAAATCTTATCGTAAACTGTCAAATCTACTTCGCTTGTTTGTCAGCTTTTTGTTTTCTCTGTGATATGAAATGTAAACTGTGTATCACTTCCTTCTAATATGAACATGATCATTATAATTAAAAATATAAAAGTGTTAGTTTTTTCTCAAATTTGTGAGAATTAAATCTAAAATATTTGTCTCTTCTGAATATTCTTCACTTATCTTTATTTCAGATTTTATTCATCAGTTAGCATTGATTGTTACTCTCCTACTCTGTATCAATCCTAAATATTCCAAAGGTAATCGCTCGTATCATGTGTTTAGTCTGATATTCTTTCTATCTCCTATGTAGAAATCCCACCAGTCCGTATCCCTACTTACACTTACACTTGGAATAGCTTTTCAACTTGGTAAAGATAAAGTCGCTTCACCTTCGTATTTTTCAAAGATTAATTTATATTCATTATTGAAATCTGAATTACTTTGATTTCCGTTTTCGTTTTGGATGTACGAATAGAATTTATCCATGCTATCTTTCCAACTCCAATCTGCGATATTTGTTTCTCTTGTATTTTTCACATCATATTCTCGAACTCCATCTAATACTTTTCAGGTGTTTTTACTCACTTCAAGCACTCCATCTTTTACTCTTACTATCAAATCTTTTTCACTTTCTCGACAATATTTCAATATATCATAGAAACTCGTTCAAACATCAAATTCTTTTATGATAGTTGTTTGACAATCATTCAATCAAAGAGTAATTGGTAATGCGAACGTTGTATTTAATTCTGTAAAGATTGCAGAAATCACTGACTGGATTGTTACTCATTCATAATTTTTTGTATTTCTTATAATTCTGTTCTGTAAATAACTAAGCCAATTTTCTGCTTGTATTTCTATACTATCTGTTTTTACTAACACATCTGTTATATATCCATCAAAAAGTTTAACAATTTGTCAGATTTTTAATCAATATAAAACAGATATTCTATTTCCCTTTGTTACAGGTCTTTCTTGTAGTCGTTTTTCAGTAGGAAATCTAAATTTTAGCTTTCCACCTTTATTGACTTCATCATCTACCTGTAAAGAAAAAATATCGTTTATTACAGCGACTACTTTATTTTCTCAATTTTTAATCTGAATCGTCAACATAATCGTAATTTTGCTTTAATAGATAAATGCTACCAAAGATTATCTCGTTGCTTTCTTTATCATATACTGGAGATAGAAACTGTCTAAATGCTATCGTTCACTCCCAGTCTGGACTTAATTGTCAGTTAAATTTTCCTAATAATTGTCTGATTTTATTTCTGATTTCATATCCTTTAGCGTAATTTTCATATTTCACTACTATATCTATAATGATTGGAAATATGTCTACCCCTTTTTCGTACTCTTGAATTAAATCAGGATACCCCCAGTCTCATTCATTAAATACTACAGCTGGTCAGTCTCACTGCTCTACTTTGAGAAATCAGACTCTCCTAGTTCAGATATTCGCACTGAGCAAATAACTCTGTAATGCTTTTGGTCGGTTTGGTTTTATCATTGTTGCATATATTCGATATAAATTTTTTGAATATTTTTGCGTTCATTATTTAGTGTAGTTTCAAAGGAGTGTCTTCCCTTGATTCACTTATTCGCTATTCCCCTTGCTATCACATAGACTTTTCATTTATCCGTGTAATGTAGATCATCGTAACTTTTAGTAGCATTTCATTTTGATATAATGCCTTTTCTCGAAGTCCATCATACCAGAGCATCTAATGGTGGGAATTTTCACGGCTGTCTCCCATACTCCATTATTGGAGCATATTCCAGAGCACTTCATACTTCTACTAGTCCCCTTCTTACGAGCCTGTAGTCTATACTTCATGCAAGAGTTCATAGGTCGTATACTTTATCTTTCTTCAGCTGTTCTTGTATCTTACCAGCCAGATATTCTCAGCAATACTTCAAAGCCTTATCAGATTTATCTTGGATATTCTGAATAGCTTTATTTAGTGCTTGCTGGTCTATCGTATATTTCATTATTTCACTAGCTTGATAAAATATTTATTAAATCTGACTGAATTTTTATCTTGTGCTTCATACTTCGCTATCACTTGATAACTTTCTCATTTCCACACTACATAATCAGTCGGTTTGATTTCTACTATTGGAGCTGTATGGAGTTTGAGAACGTTTACTTGGACATCGTCTATATGTTGAACCAACTGTAAATCTTTATAATTCAAAGAACTTACTCTGCATGGAATCTCCACTTCACATTCCTTGTATTGTTTTTTAGAGATTCAGTCTTCATAAACTGTGCTTTCTTCTCTACTCCTTACCCATACTTTATTACAGAAATAATCTTGTATCATGTTTGAGATTGTTACTAATGTAAATCAACATTTCGGAATCCGTACTGGTCTGAATCCATGTATCTTTTGAGAATATCTAATATATCCAGATCTACAGGAATTCAGAAGAATGTGAAAGCTGAAGTATTATCAAAGTTTTCTGTAATCGAATAATCATCGATTTTTTCTGTATAGCTTGTTCTCTTACCTGTAACTGCTGACTGCTTGAGCTGTACGAAATAAGCGTAATAGTTATCTACTAGACTTATCGTAGCCAGTTTCAAATCAGCTGGATATTCGTATGTTTCCCCATCAATAGTAAACTGTTCTTCATCAATCTTAGCTCGAATTTTATTGGACACGATATTGATATATCTATCAATCTGATTGTCTGCCAAATCGATTAAGTCTTGATTTATGCTTCATTCTCTAAGCTCTTCAGCTGTAATTATTGCTCCCATTTAATTTTTAATTAGTGATTAAAATAAATTCTTCCATTTAACAACTGCCTCGATACATTCATTATCTCGCACTCATGTATCTATCGAGACTATATTTTTTCACAGAGTCAGACTTGGTCGGTCGCTTCATGCTTCTACCAGTCAAGAGATATCTGTTTTATTATCTCCATGTTGGAAATAACACCTCCTTTTTTCTGAATCTACGATTATTTTATCTCAGATATTCAGTCAAAGCTCTATTACATCATTGATATACATTATCTGTAATCAATTTTCAGACTGGACGATAATTTTTATTCTATCATAAGGGAAATTATCATCGTCATTATCTTTTATTTCCATTTCTACTTGTAATGGAGTATCTACAGTTCAGATATAATCTATCCTTACCATTTCTTGATGATAAGCTCGATAGAAAGGAAGTTTTACAGGCAGTTTTATTCATGCTAGAGTATTTTTTGTTTCAAATGAGTATTCTTGTTTAGAATAGAAATATGGACTATCTGTGATTACTTCAGCACTAATTCATACCCACTTTTCATTCGCAAAATCAGAAAGTTGGATTCATTGATATACTTGTGCTTTACATTCCCACAAACTTCCATCTACATCCATAAATGATAAATCTTTCCAGACTTTATCGTTAAATGGAGATGGATTTCATTCAGGAGCAAAAGCTCTCTGTACTTTACTCAATAATGCTCGCCTTTCCTGTTCTGTATCTGCCAAAATATCAAACAAAAATCTGACTCTCCTATTTTTTAGCAAAGTTGGAGAAACATATTCTCCATGTCTAATTGCGTATTTTTCACTGCTCGCACTCGTAGCCACTTCATAAAAACTGAACTCCTTTAAACATAAAATTCCCCCTTCCTGTCTGAAAAGCGGATTATTTACGAAGGTCAATCAGTTATATTTTACGTTATAAGCCATTATTTTATTGTACATTCTGCGGTGTTCTTATATAAACAGCTGTAATATAATCAAAAATAAAAAACTGTTAGTTTTTCACACCAACAGCTTTATATCAATTTGAATTTATTTAGGATGTATTGCTCGAATTCAAACTTACTACTGAATTTTAGATTCTTGAATTTATTTAATCATTCAGGATTTTTTGTCAGTCAAACCATCTCCAATAAATATCAGATTTTGCTTGAAGTTAAATCCATTATCATTTCTTCAGTATAAGATGGATAGTAATGCATTATCATACAGATACTCCAAACTATAAGAGCCTCTGAATATTCTACATTTCACTCAGAGGCGTTCATACTAAACCCAAATCTCCGAGCAGTTTTTCCATCAGTTCTTTTTGTTTAGATACTGACAATTCATTATTTAAAATTTCCTGAAATTCTGATCGCTCTCACTCGATACAATAAGTTTCTAGCATTTCCATGAGTCAGAGTTTTCATAAATCTTTCATTTTAGGTTCTCTGAATACCCATTTTTTATCTCAGAGTTCTATTTCACATTTTTTATATCCATCTAAGAACTCTTGAAGATTTATAGGTGTTGTCATTTGATATTTTCTCTAAATAAAATAACAGAGAAGCAAAGACAGGAACGAAAGAAAACCTGTCGCCTCTCTGTTGTTTTACGGAGTTCGAGCATTACCTCGAACCCCTACTCTTTCGTTTTTTAGCAATGACTAGTCATCATCTTGAGAGAATCCAATGAAGTCTTGCTTGATAACAGTTCCTGTTATTTCTACAGGGAATCCAACTGTTGTATTATCACCATCAGCGATTTGCTGAAGCATTGCTTTACTTGCTTGACAGTTCTCAAGGAAAGTCTTGATGTATTTCTTTTCTCCATCATATTCAAATTCATTAACTATTACCATTACAAATGGAGTAGCCAATGCATTTGCTTTATGATCCATCAATTTTGCTACTCCATTAGTTGCACTATAAGTAGCAATAATTTTAGCTTTGTATGGAGAGTCAGCTGACAATTTAGGACTTGTTTCAGCTATCTTTAATGTGATATAAGAAGCTCCGAAAATGTTAACTCATACTGTATAATCAGCATCAGCTACAAGTGTTACTTCTTCTCCATCTATGATAGCTTTTACAGATGAAACTGTAACAGCTGTATTGTCGGCATTTGAATATTTAAGGAGCATTCCTTTATTCAAATCCCAATCATTAGGCATCCATTCTTGAGTTTCACCGCTTACAGTTTCAGCATGTACTGTTACGAGTCCACTTTGCATAATAGCCAATTTTTCAATTGTCAATTCGTGAACTTCTACGTTTACTGTAACTTTATTTCAGTCTTTAACTTTCTTGATAATTCCGTTAGAGTAAACATCTTCTATGCTTTCTCCTGCTGCTTCTAAAGATTGATTTTTATAGAACCCTAATTGTAAAAGGTCATTACTCCAATCTTTAGCAATATAAAACTCAGCTGAATTAGGCACCATATGTCATGGATTAATTGGTTTTGCTAGAGTCATTATTTATTGGACATAGAGATATAAAATTATTTTTTCTTAGACCATGCTTTAGCTGGTTTTTCTACTTTCTCTTCATCTTCCCCTTTCTCATCTTCACCATCAGTTTCACCATCATTTTCTGGAGCTTGTGGCTCTTCAGATTTAGCTGGTTTTACTGGCTTTTTTGGTGCTCAATTTACAGGTTGCATGACTGTTGGAAAGTATCCACCAACTTCTTCATTGCTTACTACTTCTCATTTCTTGTAGTCTTTATTAGCAATTCTGCAGTCTGTCGTTATTTGATATAAAGCCATATTTTCAGTTAATATGATTTAAAATTAATCAAAGGGAGATTTCTCTCCCAATGATTAGGCAGTTACTTCTTTAGTATTTACTGGTGCATCAGTAGTATTTACTACGTTAACAGCTACTGGAGTTTCTTCTCCACCTCTAACGTTAGTAATAAATGCTTCTTTAGATGCGTCTCTGAATTCTGCAGTAATAGTAGTTTTGATTGTTTCATCTATTACTTGAGAGTTAGTTGGTTCTCTGTAATCAGTGAACAATACATCTACGTTTTCTTCAGGGTCTTCAAAAACGTGTACAACTGGTCTACCTACTCCGATGAAGATGTCTCCAGTTTCGATTGAATCATCGATGATGAATTCAAGGTCTCTTCCTAAAACATCTGAAGTAAAGTAAGTCAAACGAGTACCAGCTCACTGGTCTCTACGGTCTTCATTATAAACTTTATTCTTGAATACTTTTCTAAGAATATTCTTAGTAGCACTATTCATGAAGAGTCCCTCAGGGTCTCCACCTCTTTCTTTGATAGCAAGAAGTACATTCTCGATTTTATCTTCAGAGATTACTCCTTCAGCATCAAGAACGAATCATCCAGCTTTAATGATAGCTTCTTTCCATCAACCCATTGTCTTTCTCTTTTCGTCTGATTCATCAAGAACAGCTACTCAGTAGTAAAGAGTTTTGTTGATTTCAAGCATTTGCTCATTAGTTTTAGCTTGTCTTTCTTCGTTCAATAAATCTTCTTTAGTCTTATGCTTATATCATGCAGCTTCTTTTGTAACGTAGATAGACTTAGTGAAAGTCTGAACAACGTTTCTGAATGAAGCCTCTCCAAAAGCCTTATAGTCTTCTGTGATTTTCCACTCAGATTCAGCTTTTGACATGATTTTAATATCAGCATTTTCTGCGATAGCAGATGCAGGAGTGTTACCCCATCATCTTGTTACAGTCAAACTTGTTCAGTTTTTAGCTGTAACCATCATTCTTTCGTCTCCAATCATAAGCAAATATCAAGCAGATAGTCTACTTGCTAATGCAGTATCTACAACTATTGTAGTTGCACTTGCACCAGCTGCAGCAGTAACTTTTCCTTGAGTTGCTACTGGAACTTGAGCATAATAGATGATTTCAGGAGCTTGTACAGCATCTCATCTAGTAGCTCTTTCTAATAAAGGTGCAGTCTTTTTTGTAAGTAATAATACAACAGACACCCATTCTCTTAAATTAAAGTCTTCTGATAAGTGTAAAGCCATTTTTTAATAAAATAGTAAATAAATGAGTTTTGCTAGTCTTTCTTATCTGTCAAACTAAGTAATTCTGATTGCTCTTTTGCTGTTAATGTCCCAGTTTTTTGTAACTTCTCCATTAACTCTTGCTTTCTAGTCTGTCATCATGATCATGGAACTTTACTTCCTCATTTCTGAGTAGTATCTTTCTTTCCGACCAATGTATCCATGCTATCGAGCTTTCATGAAAGAACGAAAGGGTCTGTTATGTCATCTATAAGATTCTTTACTCATTCCCATTCATCTCAGAATTTTTTACTTAGAGAGGCGATTCTCTCTTCGTTTCTTTTGCTGACAGTTTCTTCTCTAGCTTTCCAAGTTTCTTGCTGTTTTTTGAAATCAGCAATCTCTTGGTCTTTTTGAGTTAGCAATTTCTCGAACTCGCCTTTTTTCTTGGCTTCTTCTTCATCTGCTAATCTCTTTTTTTCAGCTTCTTCAGCTTCTTTTTTTTCATACTCTGCTAATTTTGCTTTCATTACTTTATTAGCATCGTTTACCTCCTTAAATCTGTCATAAGGCACATTGTCAGGAGTTTTTTTATCACCCTCATCTTTTTTACCTGAATCATCTTTAGAGGTATCAGATGTGTCAGTAGTGTCTCCTCATTCTCATCCACCAGCTCCATCTTTATTGGCATCTAGTGCAACTCGAACTAAGCGACCGTTTCTTCGTTTCCACATTCGTTTTTGGTTTTACAAATTAAAACGGCGGTAATATAAGCGAAAATAAAAAAGTGTGAGTTTTTTCTTATACTCACACTCGATATACTAGGTATTAACTGACTTTTAATTTTTTAATTTATATAACCGCAGTAATAAATCCCCTACAATTTGGATGGAATGGTGGTAGGTCTACAGTTCCTTGACTTATGTCTACAATATCACCATTCATTTCAGCACAAACTTCACAGCAGTCTGGTTGCTCGTTTATCTGAAATTTAGTAATTCAAATCTGAATAGCTCTATTGATTGTCCCTTGAACATTCGCTCTATTCGTTTCAGTCCTTACTAGCATTTCAGCATATCTTTCCATGCTCCAATATCTTCAAGCTCTATCCTGAAATTCTGTAATATGTTCAGACTGTAATAAATCTATCGCACCCCTTTTCATCTCGTTTATTGATTCTCATTTTAATACTCATTTTGCCAGTTCTTCAGTAAATTTTTCCTGAATAGTTTTTTCTAGTGATTGAATCGCTACCCTTTCCATTCAGTCCAGACTAGCTTTCACATACATATCAGATGTATCGATTAGAGCTTTTACTGCATTGACATGGATAGTTCATAGATTATTTACCATTTCTTGCAGTTCTTTATAAGGCAGTTTATTGACTGCTAGAAATATTGTACCGTTTTGTAAAAAGTCATCGATATAATAAGCACCTTTGACATATTCCCTAGTGAGTTCTACTTTACTTCGGTCTCCATATTCACTTTCTAGAGCTTGAGAAATCTGACCTAATTGTCTGAGTAATCTACGAGCTTTGGATGTATTATTTTCTGATAGAGCTTGGAAGTATAACGCTCTGATTTCTTGCATTGTATCAGAAAAAAGCCTTAACAGCTTCTTTCAGTTTGGATTGTTATAATCTGGTAGCCACTTTTTTCTATCCATAGATTATTCGATACGGTGCTAAAATACAAGTTATCAATAGGAATACTGCGAGACAAATCTGTAATCGGAATATCCAGAACAGCTTAAAAAAACGACTTGGTTTGTCTCAAATTTGTCTTAGAGAATCTTCCACCTGTTCTTGTAAAGGTGTATCATTTTCTAAGATTGCTCTTCGTTGTTCGTTCATTCGTTTTTATCGTTAGAATCTAAATTAAATGCTTGATACTTAGCATAACTATCTTTTTCTTCCTGTGCGATTTTATCCATCTCTTCTTTTACTTCTGACTCATCATATCACATGATAAATGACAAAGCACTTTCTTTACTCATTATTCCTGCATTCACTAGCTGAATTGCAGTAGTAGCTTTCGTTGCTATATCATTTGCAGTTGGTTTGATAAATTTGATAGTTGGTAGACCTACTTCAAATCACTTCATTTTCATTATATCTCTACATAATCTCTGCAAAGATGAATAAAGTAATTGTTGCTTTTTACCTACTCTCTTATAGAATGGCTCGAATTCTTTATCAGTAGTTCCGACTGGTGTATTTCCACCATAAATAGCATTTGAAAGCAAGATAGCAGGTACAGTAGTCAAACATGTAATAAGTTTGAATAGCATTGGCATATAATCATTTATCGTTGCTTGAACATATGTTGCATCTTTTGTAATATATTGAGCAGGTTGCTCTCATGGATTATGTACCAAATAATCAGGATTTTCAGAGAATCTAGGGTCTTTACCTTCTTTTTTCTCTTTCAGAGCTTTTGCAGTTTGAGCAGCAGCAAATCCAGCAGGTACAGACAATTTACTTGTAAGATTTTTGATGAATTCTACAGAGATTTGACTTTCTCTATCGTTTATCTCTTGAAGGATATCGATTATATCTCTGTAATCTGACTGATGAAAATATCTAGGAATTTCTCATACATCATTTTTGGTTTTTATGTCTGTTTCATCACTTACAACATGTGGATTATCCAGATCATTGTTGAATAAATATAATGGGAAGAAATCTAATGGTTCTTCTTCTCATTCTTTGATTTTTTTAGTAAGAATGAAATTTGAGTTATAATCTCGTTCTTCTCCGTAGTATCATTTCCAACTTCCATCTTCCTGTTTCTCATATCTGTCTACATAGAAGAATCTTTTACCAGTTTGCTTATTTTTCTGAATAGAGAAAATAAAGTGTTCTTTTATATCCATGAATCAATCTCCTATTCCTAGTCACTCCATAAGTGCACAGTAATTTGGTAATGGGACAACATCTACTCTGATTTCTCAATCTTCATCCTCTCTTAATCTAAGGATTCAATAACCTATACTTGACTGGTTTGAAACTCATTCATCTAGTGATATTTGCAGTCAAATTTCATCAGCTGTTTCAATAAAAGTCTGATTTGCTTTATCTTCATTAAAATCAACCATAATTCAGTTACCTATCACATAATCCGTAAAAATTCTCGTGATAGCTCTTCATAGATTGATTGAAAGATACAATTTATTATCTTTCGTTATATCATGTGCTAAATCTGATTTGATTTTGAATACTTGCTCTCTAAAATTTTTCTCAGCAAAACTTGATGTAGAATTAGAGTATATCATAGCATATTTTTGGTTGCCCTTGATAAATTCTCTAAATAAACTCATGTTTTTCTTTATGTCTATTGGCATTTTTATTTGGTATAAAATAAACTGCTGTGTAATATAATCAAATTTTGAAAACTGTTAGTTTTTAGATTTCTGGCACAGGATATTTTCTCATTTGTCGGCATATTGCATCAGCCATGATTCAGTCATCATGATATCAGACTTGTGCGACTTCCTTCATCTTATCATCATAAATAAATGTAAATAATTCTGCTTTTACCCTACTGTCCATCTCAGTAATTAATCATTTATTTATCGCTACTTTATATTCAGCCATCATTATTGGTCTCGTTTTGCTATTCGTTACCCATCAGATTTCTTGCGTCACTCTGTCGTATGTTCTATCGACTGTCTCATTCACATAGCACAGTACATATCGCTCTCTTTTCTTAGCTTCTGAATAAAAAGCATATCATGTATTGTTTTTTTCAGCTCCGATTCTTCCCCAATATCAAAGGTCGATTAATCTATCTACGATATTACATAATCATTCTCAAGGGTCGGTGTGTCAATAATAGCAAGCCATCAATACATCTGTTTCTCGGTCTCTTACTTGTATACAACAGTAATCTCATCCGTTCACTCATTCCGATGTGTCTATTCAGAAAACGACCTGTCATTTGCCAGCTTTTCTGTAAATTCTCAAATCAGGAATAATCTCATCTTCTGTATAGTTTGGTTCGATAAGAGCTTTAATCACACTAGACTTAAAGACTGGCTTTCATGTATTCAAGAATGCTTCTTCTGGAGTAGATGGATATTCCTGAAATGCATAATCAGGATTAGTTTGTGAGTTATACATATTCAGATACCACTTTTTTTGTCATTCTGATAGCACAGTTCCATCTATCATTGGCTTGTTTAAATGTTCCAATTCAGGCGGTAGCTTTACTATTTCTCATTTCTCTACAGGTAGATCATATTCAGGCATCAGCCACCATCATAGGAAAATACAGCTCCGTTCGTAACTATCATTATTGTAATATTTGTGTCGCAATAGCTCGAACTCGTTTCAAAATCCGTTGGCTGTACTTTCTATGATAATGTCTCAATCTTTAGGTACTGATGGAAGCGTACCAGCTAGCAATTCTCATGCATTAGCAATAAAAGCAAATTCTGAAATATGAAGTTTACTCCATGTTCATCATCTGGAGTCTGTAATCACTGCGATTTTGGAGTGATTATCTAAAAATTCTAGCTCTTTTTTTGTCGAATATTTAGTCTGCGGTTTGTATCGTACTTTTCAGTCATTCAGCTTTAATGCATCAGGGAGCTTGAGATATGCAGTCTTTACTTTATCAAAAATTTCATCTCTTGTAGTATCTACCTGTGCAAGTATTCAGATATTTTGGTTAGGAAAAATTACAGCATCATCCAGTCAAGATATAGCTTCATTGGTTGTAATACCCATCTGTCTTCACTTCAACACAATAAGTCTGATTCTACCGTAGCGGTCTTTCAATTCGTTTTTGCGTTTCTCTAATATTTCCTGTGCTCTGTTCCTCTTGAATCAGACTTCTTGTTGGTTCTTGTCTACGATGGTGTACAGTCATAGTCTCTTGCTCTTCCTGTAAAAGTTCTCCATGCAATCTGATTTTTTTATAAATATTGCTAAGCATCCATCTTACTACTTCACTTGACACTCACAAAAGTGTCCCAATTTCTCTACTTGATAAAGTCCTTCAGTCCCATTCATAGTCACAGTAAGCATTGAAACAGAATCGTTTGACTGTATCAAATGCTTGTTTATCACCCATCGGAATTCGCTCCTTTACATTAAAATCTATAAAAGCTGATTTGTAATGTACTTTCACTATTCCATTTTCTGCGATTAGTCTAATATTTCCATTTACGAAAAAAGGTCTAATACTCTGCATATACACTTTAATTTTCTGTAAAGTAGTAGCCTCCATATAAAAAACTAATCTCTAATAAAATCATTAACGTCTAAAGGTTCTGACTTGTTTATATTCTCATTCTTGCTCTTTGGCACTCTATTATATACTGTATTCAATACAAATTGAGCAATAGCAGGATTAAATTCTCACTTACTAGATTGTTCTACGAGAATTGACTCTAAGTAATTCCTTATTCATTCAACCGTTCAGCGAAACTCCTCTTTTTCTCAATATCTCTCAAAGGTAGAATAAGCAAGTCCTCCACAAAAACGCAAAAATCATCAGATAGTTGGAGTCTGTTTTCGTCTAATTGTTTCTTCTATCTCATATCTGCTTTCTAATTGATTTGTTATTTCCTGTATTCCTGCTTTCTTTTTGCTTGCTTTACCTTCAGTAATTTCTTCTTCTACTGTAAGTTCATCTGATTCTACGTTTTCTAACTTTACATGCTTTGCTCATATTTCAACAGTTTTAGTAGGGACTATCTGATATTTTCTCACTTTTTCTAAACAACTAGCAATATATGAATTAAACATATCTTCTAAATCTGAAGGCTTTTCAAATATTCTTGGTTTACCTATTTTGTAATGTTTAAACTCTTCACTATCTACTGTGATTTGATTTCGTTTTTTCTCCTTTGTTATTCTCTCCTTTACCTTTTGTATTTTATTTCAGGTCTTTGTCTTTATTCAGGTTTTTTTCTTTACCCTTATTGCCATTTTATCCATCGATTAATGAATAAATATCAATCTCACATCTAGGATTATTCCTATCTACTCAATTACAACTAACTTTTAACTCTCTGATTACCTCCCAATTATCATCTGCTAATAATCAGAATTTTACTAGCATGTCGTTTATACTCTCCACTTTGTTTGATAAGTCTGTTCTCCTTCTATCTGGCATCCAAAAGCTATACTCTATTCTTAATTTTTCGTTTAGATTTAGTGGTTCTACTCGGTTTTTTAGTTCATCAATCTTTTTGATTTCTCGCTCCTTGTACTCCTTTGAGCTTACTAATGCTCTTCCTGTTCGGACTTTGCTGTTTTTCTTGCTTGGTATCCTTCAGGATAGAGTCAGACTTACTATTAATTTCTTTTCTAGCATTTTGATTTTTCTTAGGAGATAAAACTTCTGCATTTACTACTTTTACTCACATTTTCTCAAACATTTTTGATAACATTGCTCCTTTCGGGTCTTTCTTATTACGTTCTTCTTCCTTACAATGCGGACAATAACTTAATGCTATCGGTCGGTTATATTTGCATTTAGGACATACACTAGGATGTGACATTTTTTCCTTTCGTTTTTAATTATTAAAAAGAATTAATTCTGATTTTCTTCGACTGCATTATTTACTTCTTCAGCTCTTGCCCCTTCTTCGAGTTCTTCTTCTGCTTGCTTTAGAGTTTCTCGTACTTTCTTCAAATCTTCTAAAGATTCACAGTTCTTTATCATCAGCACTATTTGCTTGAATTGTGTTAAATCGAACTGTAATCTTTCATGTGCTTTGATTAAATCAGCAATCTGTTTCTTTAATTCTGCCTTGCTAGGCTCTTTTGGTTTTCTAAATCCTTGCATGATTATTTTTTTGAATTAAATAAAAATCGCTGATATCTCAGTCGGTCAATCAGCTTTCATTCTTTTACTTTCAATTCGATTTCGTATTTTCTACCTGCCACCATACTATCTACTCGATGGTGCTGTTCGATAGAATCTACGAATACGATATTGTTTACATTGTTTCTGTATAAAGGATAAGCCCCTTTCGGTAAGGCATGGGCGAACTGAAAGGACTGTAAATCTTCCTTGCGGTAATAAGTACCAGTAAGGTCAGATTTTCCTTTATTTTGCTTTCGTTTTTGTTCAAAGGTTATTAGCTCACTTCATCAGCTTGCTATCCTTTTTTTGTGTTTTTGTCAGATTTTGTTTATCATAACGCAAAAGACCTAACTATATAAAGTTAGGTTCTACCGTTATTTTGTCTATCACACAATTAAAGAGTAGCATTATTTTGCGAGATTTCAAGAGAAATATTTGAAAAAATCTGGATATTTCTACCCAGACTTCCCCCAAACTATGACAAACAAACAAATTTATTGTAAGAATTAATACATGTAATTCAACTATTTTCTGTATGTCATTCTCTGCCTTAATTCATCTAAGAAATCATCGACATTATTTACATTTATCTGCATTCAATTAATGCTGAATGAATTATCTGTTGTATTATTTACTGTTGAATAACTATTACTAGCGTTTCTTGGCTGTACGTAACTGGCTGTTCTTGCTATTATCTGCTCTGGTCAGTTTTCTCATACGAGACTGACTTTCGCATTACTAATATCTCATCCATAAGCTCTTGCAGAAGTCGAAGTTCAATAATATTCGTTTTTCTTAGCAATCAATTTTTCCCATCACTGATATAATTCTTCTACTTTACGTTTCTGATTTGTGATAGATTCGTTAAATTTCTTCTCGTACGCATCTTCAAGCTCAATTTTTCTTGCTGTAATTGTTGTTAAAATTTCTACCTCATCATTCTTCTCTTGTTCAAATTGTGTTTTCTGATTGTTTAATTCCTGAAATTGTTGTTCTAATTGTTTTGCATATTCGATATTATCTACATCATGAATCTTTTCTCGTTTTTTATTCTCTACATCATAAAACCATGTTCCCCATTTATCTTCATTCTGAGTTTGCTCACTTGTTATAGTTTGAATAAGCTCTTTTCACATTTGCTGATTCATTACAGCAACTGCTATCTTTTGTTTTTCCATTGCTATCGCTTTTTTTTCTTCCAATTCAGCTTCTTTCTCCTTCATTTGATTTAATATCTCTTGTGCTTTACTTGTTCTCTCTGTAAATTCTACTGATTGTCTTTGTTCTTCAGTTGTATTTTCTTCAATTAATCTGATTTCATCATATATTTCTTTAATTTCTTTTAATTCATTATAATTATATCATTTTCGAGTATATCATTCATCTCTAATTCTCCTCCAATCACTATCTGTGATATCTCCGATACGATTTTTTAAATAACTATCCTCAATCTCAGCTCGTTGCTCTTTTAATTCTATATATCTTTGTCACAATTTTTCTAAACTATCAATTTGATTTTTTTCTAATTGCTCATTATAGCTCTTAATAGATTTCTCCAAGCTATGCCACATATCATCTGCTTTTCATTGTAATTTTCAGTATTCTTCTTCTACTTTTTTAATATTTTTTACTAAATCATCATAAATTTTTTGATGATCTTTTACTGTAGAATCCATATCTGAAAAAATCTCTTTCATCTCTTTACCAAAACTTTCTAGCATATCTTCAGCTTTAGATTTACTACCTCATCATCCACTTCATCATGATCATCATAATAACTCATCTCATAATATTCCTCCATCTTCCTCTGTAACATCTTTTCATGTATTTCTTGCTAATGCTACTTTTCTAATATCTCTATTTAAAGCTGTTAAATATCATCATCTTTTACTCCATGATTTACCTTTTCAATCAAGAGCTAAATCAAAGTATTTCATCTTTGCTGCATAAGCATTTTGAAAAGCAATCATGGCATTTAATGCAGCTGTTCTATCTGCTTCAAATTCAGCTCTAGTTGCACTATCATCTACTTTTGTATTGTTAAATTTATCCAAAGCATCTCTTGCCTCTTGCCGAGATTCTCACAATTTTTGAGTCGCAAGTTGTAATAATAATTCTTTCTTTTCTGCCTCTTTTACGGCTTTTCATTCTTCATTTAGAACCAATACAAACTGTCATCATTCAAATTTTAACTCTCTGTATCAATTTATCCAATCTTTTCGTGCAGATTTTGTTTGCTCAAACTGTTTTCTTGATTCTTCTATTGCTGGGTTTAATTCATCTTTTAGCATTTGCCATAATTCTCTTGTTGCTTGGAATCATTTATTATTCCACTCCACAAAACTTGCAACTGCTCCATTCCATTTTCTACTTATAAATTCTCCTAAAGTTTCCATATTTGCGTATGTATCTTCAACCGCACCTGAAACATTATTCAAACTATCTTTCATAGCATCCAAATCAAATGTTCAATTCTTTATAGCATTAAACATCGCAGCTCCTCATCTACTTCAAAAAGTATCCATTACATCTGATAAAGATAATGTTCAATCTCTTACTCATTCTATTACATCATTTAATGCTTGTGTAGGAGACACTCATTCATCAGCAAGATTCTTTAATCACATTTTCATTGATTGTAAAACTTGAGTTGCCTCTATTCATGCTTGTTCAAAATTACTTAATAATGCTATACTATCTTCCAAACTAAATCATAATTCTTGAAGAACTGGAGCGTTTGTTTGTAATTGACTTGTTAAATTTTGTACACTAACCCCTGTTTTTTGTCATGCTACAACCAATTTATCTAAATATTCTGCTTGCTTATCAAGACTTACTCACCAAATAGAAAACATTTTGACATTACTTTCTATCGCTTGTTTTCAATCTTGCCCTGTCACACTCGCAAATTTTAAATATTTAGTTGTAAATCTCTCTAATTCTTCTCAACTCAATCAAAGTCTTGTATTTAATTCCCCAACAGCTTCTGCGATCTCTCATTGTGTTTGAGCTACTTGTCATTGTACATGTAGCATTACATTTGATAATTTTTGTAATTCTTCTCAACTTGCACCTGTTGCCATAACTAATGTTTTTTGAGATTGTTGAAAATCATCAAATGTCTTCTTTAAAAAACTTAATGCCTTACCAGCAATTGCTAATGCAGAGATTTTAGTAGCAAGTTTCCCTAATAATCAAGCTGTTTTATTGCTGGTATATCACATATCATTTAATGCTTGTTCATCTTCCTTTATCGCATTTCTCAAATCTTCCATCTGATATTCTAATTGCTCTAATTGTTTATTCGTATTTCATCACATAGGCTGATCCAATAAGTTCTGATATGCTACCCTCGTCTCCTCTAATTTTTTCTTTAAATTAGATAAATTATCTTCAATCTTTAATTTAATTTCTTTTTTATCTAATACTTTTTGTGCAGTATCTGCCACTTCTGTCGCTTCTTTTTGTACCTGTTTTGTATCTACTGTTGCCTCTAACTGAACTTTTACTTTTAATGCATCATCTGCCATGATTATTTTGAGAAAATAATAAAAATCTGAGTGTAATATACTCAGATTTATAAAAGTGTTAGTTTTTATTATTTTAACCAATCTGCAGGATTTCCCCATCAAATATCTTCTGTGTCTTTACTATCCTTTTCTGTATTTACAGATAAAATATTTCAATCTAACATTAAACTAATCATTTTATTATTTTTCTTTTTTATTGCACATATAAATTCCCTATCTTTGTTATTTTGTATTACATTTCAAACTATATATCTATAATCATCTCTTTCTTCATGATTTACACTTGTTATATCATTTATATTTCAAATCTCTCTTCAAAGCCATTTCAGACATTCAAATTCTTCCGTTCATTCTTTCACTCATAAATCTTTTATAATCTGATCCATAGGTTTTATAAAATCAGCCTTATAAGCATTCCTTGTATTTTCCCCACTAGGAATTATAAGAACTATTATAGTTAGTACTCAAAATATAGCCAATAAATACATAGCTCATAAAAAGATTTTTTTTCATAATTTTTTACTTTCTAACATTTCTCCACAATGTTTACACTTCTTAGCAACTGTAAGAATCTCCTCTCAGCAAAAAGGACATGCTTTCGTTTTTCCCTCCATTTTTACAAAATTTTAATAAATAAAAATTATCAATTCACGATAATAATTGAAACTACAAAATAAAGTCATATTAACGCTACTATTCACGTCAATATGTACAGAATTTTTACAGCAACATTCTGCCATTTTTTCATAATGCGAAACCCTCATATAAATATCAGTAAGATATAAATATTTTAGCAAGAAACAAGAGCAACTTCAAATGCGAACAATAATCCAAAGAATCAGACTATTACACTACAGGAATTGATTATTTTTACCCACATTCAGATTGTCTCTGTCTGTTTATATTTCATCAGAATTTTACCATAGTTATTGATATTATTTGTGTATAGATTGAATTTTATAAACCATTCAGAATCGTAACAATGACTATTCAATAATTTCTTTAACTTCGATTTATTCTGACTAACAATCGCTCCTGCAGTTTCTTTTTCTTTTCTACATGCTCTGCATAATCTGCTCCTATCACTTTTCTTGCCACAGTTCATGCATTCCATAAGGTTTTTATTTTGTTTCAAGTAAATTCTCACAAGGAATTCAGTTTTTATTTCAATCTAGGTGCTTATGTCCTAAGAAATATAATAATTCTGATTTCCAATGTGTATTAATATTCTCACATGTGACAGCCTGATTTCTTCGTTGAAAGAAGTTTAAGCTGACTGACAATATCAGTAAGAATATCAGTAATGCTCGCAGTAATTTTTTTATCATTTTATTTGATAAATTAGATAAATTAACAAGGTATAGCTTTATTCACAGGATTATCTGGACTCGTTGCATAAGTAAACGGACTCTGTGGTTGTTGCGGATATCAAGGATAAGGATAAGACTGTGTAGGTGGATAAGGTACAGCTGGTGTCAATGTGATATTAGAACTTCATCACAAAGTAACTGATGGTTTAGGATTCCTTATCTCATCAATTTCCTCTTGGAGCTTCTTATTCTCCGCTTTGAGCTTTTCTACTTCTAGCTGTTTTTTTAATTCAGCATTTTCTTTTTTGAGTTGCTCTAACTCATTTGTTGTTTCTTTTTTCTGTTCCATGATTTTAATATTTTAATAAAGTAAAGGAATTTTGCTTATAACTTCATCTAAGAAGTCTTTTGTGAATTCGTTTGTGTGCTGATTGCTTATATCGAAATTAAAGTCATTCATTCACAAACGTAATGGAGTATGTGCTACCATAGGATATTCTCTCATATTGATATGACTTTCATATCCGTATCTTTCCCAATCAGTTCAAGCTCGAACTACTAGAGCTTTTTTCTTGAATGCTTTGGCTATATGGTGTAAAGAGCTATCACATCAAACGACTGGATATCTAGCACACAGACTGACTACGAATCTTAAATCAGGAGTATCTAAAATCTGACATCATTCTAATACTGGTTGTTCTCACGGTTTGATTACTTCATAAGGAGTATATCACATTTCTATCATTTTATTTGCTATATATTGTGCATCTTTTACTTTAATGCTCCTATATGATTTGTCTGTTCAATTCATCCTCATAGTACTTCAGAATGGTTGGAATAATATCGGATTATTTCAATTCAGATAATTATTCTCTTTTTCATGTTCTGCCAAGAATAAACACGGTTCAGCGATTTTTTCTAATCCTAACTCTTCTCTGACTATTTCTAATCGATTCACTCAATCATTAAAGAATCTCGGTTTAGTGTAAGGTTCGATTTCTATATAATCGTTCCCTTTTATCACATCCTCATATAATCTCCTATCATCTAATCAATGAACGGATTTTATGATCGTGTTTCATCGAAATACTAACGGTCGTGAAGTCACCACCTTTACAGGTCTGTTTTTAGCGACTTCTGTAATAGCTCCACTCATAGCGACTACTCTTCCAAGTCATCAGTTGATATATATAACGAGTGTCTTCTCTTCCATCTCTATTTTCTATTAACATATAAAAGTTTATCTCAGAATCATTTTACAACAGGAGTTTTTACAGCATCTTCTATGCTCCATTTACTTTGATAAATCCTTGACATGAATGTACCATAACTTATTGGTGGCTTTTCCATATCATAGATTTCCTTTAATAAGTATTCTCATCATTTCCATTTATATCTATGCTCTTGATTTATGAATGGAGTTTTGATAGCTTCTTCTATAGTCCATCATCTATCATATACTCTCCAAGCAAATGTCTTATATGCTATATTTGGAGTTTCTTTATCATAAATCTCTCTTAGAGTAAGATTCTTTCATCCCCAATTGAATCTACGATTTCTGCTTGTATTTCTTCCCTGTTCTATATTTGTCGCCCATCTGCAGTTCTCTTTACAATAATCTCAATTACTATCTATTCTATCAATAGTAGTTTCTTTTTCTCAATACTTAGCTACATGATCTAGGTAACTTTCATACATATCATTCTTAAAGCTCTTATAAGAATCCCATCTACACTTAATTCATCTTCATCAATATAACCTGTAATGTGTACTCTTAGGATCATTACATCTTTTTTTCATATTCCTGTATGTTCTTCAAAATCTTGTTTTAGATTCTCACATCATATCTTCTTTTACTAAAGTCTGTTTGTCTGTCATTGGTATTTGGTATAATCTGTAAAAGCTACACAATAATAAGCTCATGGGTATCATGGGACTTTGTTAGGAGATTTTCTCCAATTAGCGATTCTATCTATTTCTTCTATCTCATCTTTATAGCATTTCTCTATTTCTTTGTGAGATAGTTTAGGATTCAACCATCGTGGGAAGTCTTTGAATTCTGGTTTTTCTTTTCACATTCTTTATTTCTTTTAGGTAAATATCAATAATGCTCAGTCAGTAAAATTTTAGCAATCTCAACCATTCTCTCCTTATTTTTCTCAAAATTTTCTGAAAGCTGATTGAGTTCCTGTACCAATTTATCTTTTTCTGTTTCTGCCATTTTGTAAAGGTTCATGTTAAATTTTCTTTGATTTTTTAACACGAGGCTTTTCTCATGTTAAATTTTCTTCATCTTTTTTACTTATCTTTGCCACCTCTTCTACATACTCCTTCACATATTCATATGCATCTTTGTATGTCGGAAAGAGCATATCTATCCTTGTACTATCTGACCATGAACAATGTTTCAGAAATACACGGTAATTATCAGAGAATCGTTCTTTAGATATCCTCATACTCCACTCTCCATATTGGACTGATGCCTCTTTGATTTTTACTACTAGATTGTTTATGTCTGACATTTTTCTAAAAAAAATAATATAAAAGTCTGATTAACAAATATCTCTCACTTGTTTAGCATTATAAATATAAGTATCATCTTCCTTAAATATATTCTTAGCTTTCTTATCTTCATCAAAGTATTCTCTGTCGTATGCACTTAGTTCTTCTCTCAGCTTTCTATTTTCTTCTCTTAAATTCTTATTTTCTTCAAATATCTCATTTACATATTTTAGGTATTTACTGAAATCTCTATCAGCCTCCTTCCTTAATTGTCCCATAAGACTTAATTCTTTAGCCATAATCTATTAGTTAAAATAATTAAAACACTCAATAATAAATTGAATTAAACTTCATAGTAAAACAGCCCATCATCAAACTATTCCACCATATACAAACATAGCATATAGTATTTCAGATTTTTCTTTTTTCATTTCCATCTCCATAGGTAAATAATATAAAAGTCTGATTAGTCTAATAATAAATCTATACATTTTTGTTTGTCTATTCTCTGTAAGTCAAATACTCTTTGTAATAATATATCGTTTGTTTCTTCCATTCTATTTACAGCATTCTGAAATCATATCACACCTCATATCATAACAGCAGATACCATTGATAATATCACTATAACTAAGCTATACAATTCAGATTTTTCTTTTTTCTTTTCCATAGGTTATTAAATTAAGTAAATAAATCTGATTATCTAAAATCTCTTTTTGATAAATAGTGAGGTTGTTCTTTATGATATTTTCATATTCGGTATCAATTCTTCAAATCGGCTACATATATAGTTTTATATACTTTCTGTCTTCGGTTAATCAGCTTTATCTTTGCTTTTATTCTCTCACTCCTTATCTTTTTGTCAAAATATCAACTCCTCATTTTATCTCAAATAACTAATTAAATCTTCAATAGGTGTATCTGATATTGATAGTAGCATTATTAAACTTTCATAAACTCAATGCTCTGTTACCTGATATATTTCTTCTCCATCCCTACTTTCAAATAATGTTCTTCGTTTATCTAAATCTCCAGTATATACAGTTTTATAAGCATCTGTGTCTATTTTCTCCTTCTCTACAAGTCGCTTGATAAATCAATAACGAGCCGATATTAAATAAGTCTGATAAATTTTAGTTTTTATTGCTATCTTCCAATTATATATTGGTTCTTCTTTATCTCATTTTATTTTATCATACTCATTCAAAAGGTATATAAGTTTTTCCATCCTATTCATCAATTTTTAAATAAATTTCTTCAGCAAGCCATCCAATAAGATAAGCTCCTCATTCTTCCCCTAAGTCGTATGCATCTTTGATTGCATTTACAAGATGGTACATTTCATGTATTAGATACCTAACAGATGTTTTATCCCTTATTCGCATTGCTCGGAAATATCATCCATCATCAGCTTCTATTGGCTGTGTTATCGTATTTCCTGCCTCTCCTGTATCAAGGAATCTACCACTGACTTCTTGTAAAAGCTCTCAATATTCAAACTCTCATTCATCACCCATGTATAATCTGATTTCGAGATTTAGCATAGGCTCATAAAAAGATAAATAAGTCTGAACTTTCTCTGATTTAGTTTTCTTTGGTTTTTTATTCATGATTAATATCTATACAAATTAAAAGCTTCATCATCACACGGAACTAATGTTTTTATCGTGCTTTCTCTTGTGAGTTTATCTCCGACATCAGCTATCGCTTGCCAATTCCATTTACAACAGTAATAGAAATCTGCATCAGTTTTGGCTTTATCTCTTTCTTCTTCATTAGATAAGTGATAATAAATCGCTCGATCATGGTGTCATTTACCCCTTACTGCTACCCATTGGACATGCCATCATTCTCACCAGATATTGAATATCTTTCAGTCATCGATTCACTCACCTTGTGCGAAGATTTCTCAAGGTTGCATGGCTTTTAGTTTTTCTACTGTTAGCATGATTATCTTGTAATATTACTAAAACCTCAATCTACAAATGCGAATCACATAAAAAATGCAATAAACGTAAACAATCAGATGCACGTTCGCATACTATCAGAATAGTCCTTACAACTATAAAGATTCCTTCTGTAATAATAGATTGTCAGACAGAGTAAAAATGCTTCAATTAATACACCCCATCAAAAAACATATTCTTTTACTGTTAACATGATATTTTTCTAAAAAGAAATAAAAGTCTGATTTAATAATCCGTATCTGTACGATTGTCTATTATTTCTTGATATGCTTTTCATATAAAATCATATCTATTATTATTTCTTAGCCGTTCTATATTATCATAAACGACATCATTCAAATCTCAACATTGTTCTTTTAATAAATTCCATAACTTATCTAGTGAGATTTCGTCAGCTTGGTACAAAGCTAATAATGTTTTTATATAAAATTCATCTCTCATTTCTCCATAGGTAACAAATCTAAAAATACATAAATTCCCTTGCCTCTCTCTTTAGTTCTTCCATTCTTTTATTTTCTTGCACTTCTTTTTCATATTCTTCATCGGTTATTTCCTTTTCCATAAATACTTGTATAAATCATCAATGATGAATTATTCAAGCAATCTTGTAATCTTCATAGCCATTTTCCATCTTTTCTTTTATTTCACCATATCATCATTCTATAACTGTATGCTTATATTTCATGCTCTACATAGTTAAATTCTAAAGTGTTACAATTCTCCCATCTGAAAGGAAGAATACATCAAATACATCATCTACTATTATATGTCCCACTTCTTTGTCCCATCTCCTGATGTCTGGAATTGCCATATTCCAAATCTCTCCTAATTCATATTCAAACGAAAATCATAATTCTGATTTCTTTTCTTTCCATCCCCATCGTTTCTTGTAGTATGGTTTCCAATATTCTATCCCTGTATAATAATCTTTGAATTTTTTTAATCTTCGTTTCATATTATTTTAATATATCTGCTAAAAAC
>Ga0310697_10000671_pt1 | contig 44159 bp, 35 predicted proteins | sample 172DNAGHGlowgp2_FD_203883 | JGI IMG/M metagenome (GOLD analysis project Ga0310697, IMG submission 203883) | Sheep rumen microbial communities from Palmerston North, Manawatu-Wanganui, New Zealand - 1728 DNA GHGlow gp2 (v2) (version 2) | ecosystem: Host-associated > Mammals > Digestive system >...
TGGAAATGTAATATCTTATTGAGCATTGAGAATTGACCAAATGAGAAGACTTTCAGCATTTCTTCTTTTCTTCATTTCTACATTTCTGTTCGCTCAGGAGTCGTTGCTGCTGACGCTCAACGAGACGGTAGAGATGGCGCAGCAGCAGTCGAACGATGCCTTGGCGGCAAAGCACTCGCTGGAGGCGGCGGAATGGAACTACCGCTACTATCAGGCGAACTACTTGCCGTCGGTATCGCTCTCGTCATCGCCTTCGCTGAACCGACAGGTGAGCAGCATCACGCAGCCCGATGGTACCAATGTTTTTGTGCGGCAGAACCAGTTGAGTACAGACCTATCGCTCAGCATCAGACAGAATGTGGCATTGACGGGTGGCACGCTGTTCGTGAACAGCAACATCTACCGTCAGGATGAGTTCGAGCAGCATACGCATGGCTATAGCACCGTACCTTTTTCTATCGGCTATCAACAGAGCATCTTTGGGCACAACAGCCTAAAGTGGGCAAAACGCACGGAACCATTGCGGGTACGCATTGCCAGGAAGCAGTATCAAGAGACCATGGAACTGGTGGCAGCACGGGCAAGCAGTTACTTCTTCATGCTGGCATCTGCTCAGACCAACCTCGACATTGCCCGACAGAACTATGCCGTGAGCGATACCTTGCACCAGTATGCCCTACGTCGCTACGAAAGGGGCAGCATCACAGAAAACGAGATGTTGCAGCTGGAGGTGAGCCGTCTGACGGAAGAGACAAACCAGCTGAATGCAGAGGCAGAGGTGGAGGAGTCGATGCTGGCACTCAAATCCTATTTGGGCATAAAGGACGCAGTATCGCTGAGGGTTGTGCCCGACACGCTGATTCATGATGTCGTTATCGACGCGAACGAGGCACTGGCGCTGGCCCTCGAGAACAATCCCGACCCCGACAAACTGCGCCTCAACGTTCTGGAGAGCCAAAGTTCCTTGGCTTCTGCTAAAGCGAATCGCGGGTTGAAAGCCGACCTCTACGTCCAGTTCGGTCTCTCGCAGACGGGAACGACGCTCGGCGAAGCTTTCTCCAGACCGCTCAATCAGCAATACGGCAGTCTGACGCTATCGTTGCCCCTCTTGGATTGGGGACGCGGCAAAGGGCAGGTGCGTGTGGCAAAGTCGCGACTGGAACTGACGAAAACACAAAGCGAACAGGCGATGGAGGACTTTAGGCTGAACGTGTTGAAGATGGTGCGCCAATACAACTTGCAAGGCTATCGAGTCCGCATCGCCTATCGGACTCGCGAGACGGCTTTGCGTCGCTACGAAGTGGCACGGTGGCTGTATGTGCAAGGTCGCTCGTCGCTGCTGGAACTGAACACAAGCATCAACGAGAAGGATAATGCCCAGCGGGCCTTCATCGGCGCATTGCAGACGTATTGGAGTCTGTACTATGGATTGAGGAGCCTGACTTTAAAGAATTGACAATTGATAATTGAAAATGATACAAAATGGATATAAAGTTGCCAAAGAAGCCCTGGTACGTAAGGTACCGCACGTATCTCATCGGCGGAGCTGTGCTCATCGCCCTGATTGTCTATGCCTTGATGCTGCAACTTGGGCCGCGAACGCTGAAGATAGAGATTGACGACGCGCAGATAGCGATGGCAGAGGAAGGCGAGTTTCTGGAATATATTGATGTGAATGGTGTTGTCTGTCCGGCCACAAGTATGCGAGTGAACGCGAAGGAAGGCGGTACGGTGGAGCAAGTCTGCTGCCATAATGGAGATTTCTTGAAACGAGGCGATACCATTCTTATTCTTTCTAACCCGAAAGTGCTGGAGGAGATGGCGGCAGAACGGCAGAGCTACGACCTGCAACAGATGCAGCACCGCCAGCAACTCATCGAGATGCAGCAGAAGAGCATCACCCTCCGCAGCCAAGCCCTACAGGCAGCCTTCGAAATGAAGAAGATGGAACAGGACTATGAACTGGCCAAGGAGGAGGCGCAGATGGGTGTAAAAAGTCAGGCGCAGCTGAAGGTGGCAAAAGACGAATATGAATACAACCGCCGCCGAACGCTGCTGAATATCGAGAGCTTGCATCAGGATTCCGTACTGAACGTGATTAACCGTCAGCTCATTCAGCAACAGATGGCGATGGAAGCGCAGAAGCTTGGGAACAGCAACCGCCGTCGCGAAGCCCTCGTCATTCTAGCTCCTACCGACGGACAGATAAGCGACCTCAACGCCGTCATTGGCGGACAGGTGTCTGCTGGCGAACAGGTGGGCGAAATCGGTGTGCTGACAGATTATAAGGTGACGGCCAAGTTGAACGAATACTACATTGATCGTGTCCAATCCGGCCTACCTGCCACATCGATGTTGAAAGGGCATAAGTATTTCTTTGAAGTCAGCCGCACCACTCCTCAAGTACAGGAGCATAGTTTTGCTGTTGAATTGAGAGGAGATTGTGAAAATCTCCGCTTGGGGCAAAGCCTCCATCTGCAAATCGAGCTTGGCGCACCTGAGCAGCGACTCATCATTCCTCGTGGTAATTTCTACGCTCAGACAAGTGGACAATGGATAATGAAGGTCGATGAAACAGGGCACTCAGCCCGTCGCGTCCCCATTAAACTAGGACGACAAAATGCCGAACGATACGAGGTCATAGAGGGACTTCATGCTGGTGACTACGTCCTTGTCAGCGGCTATGAGTCTTTCGGCGACGCTGAGGTCGTGACATGGTGATAAATAATTATTAACCCCTTGTCGTTTCTTTGATTAGTCTTTCCTGCTCGCCTGCTCGTAAAGGGTGGCGGGGCTTTGATTGTACAAAGGCTCTAAACATCAATTTCATTTTCAAAAGCCATTTTTTGCTCATGCTTACACTTTTGCTTATAAACAAATGATATTTATAGCGTTATCACGTGTGTAGGGTACGATTATGCTTACACTACCCTACACTATTTGGCCTGTTTTTGAGGCTTTCGATGTAAAAGTTTGCCAGGAGGGGTGTTGGAGGGGCATGTTTTTGCAGCGGGTTCAGATGGCTTAAGCGGCGAAGCGAAGTTGGCAACGTGACTGGTTTCGCACGGAACAGCGACTGGACGGCGGAAAAGTAAAACAAGTTGTTTTACCTCAAATTAGTTGACTAAACCACCTCTCACACCCAACTGACCAGAGGTAAAACAACTTGTTTTACTTTTCGACGACGTAGTGTAAGGTAGTGTAAGCATAAAAGTACCTTACACACCACTTAACCATTTGAAATTATTCAGCTTACAGCGAAAAGTGTAAGGAGAAGCAAAAATCAACAAAAATTTTCGGGAGGCGAAAAAAGGAGGAAGGCGAAGATGGAACAATGCACAATTCATAATTCACAATTCATAATGCACAATTCATAATGCACAATTCATAATGCACAATTCATAATGCACAATTCATAATGCACAATTCATAATGCACAATTCATAATGCACAATTCATAATGCACAATTCACAATGCACAATTCGTAATGCACAATTGACCTCTCCTTATCTCCGGATTCTCTGCGCTTCAGCGCCTCTGCGTTGAAGGAAGAATTATACATTATACATTGTCCATTATACATTGTCCATTATACATTATACATTATACATTGTCAATTGTCCATTATACATTATACATTATACATTGTCAATTGTCCATTATACATTATACATTAAAAAGCAACGAGGCGGCCAGATGGTCGCCTCGTCGCTTTTTACAACAGATGTGGGGTTACTTCTTGTTCAGGGCCAGGTCGATAGCCACGGCGATGGCAACGGTGGCGCCGACCATCGGGTTGTTACCGATGCCGAGGAAGCCCATCATCTCGACGTGAGCAGGCACGGAGCTGGAACCGGCGAACTGAGCGTCGGAGTGCATGCGGCCCAGGGTGTCGGTCATGCCATAGCTGGCGGGACCGGCTGCCATGTTATCGGGATGCAGGGTGCGGCCTGTGCCACCACCGGAAGCTACGCTGAAGTAGGGCTTGCCAGCGAGCACGCGCTCCTTCTTGTACGTTCCTGCCACGGGGTGCTGGAAGCGGGTGGGGTTGGTGGAGTTACCCGTGATGGATACATCGACGTTCTCGTGCCACAGGATAGCTACGCCTTCGCGGACGTCGTCGGCGCCGTAGCACTTCACCTTCAGGCGGCTGGGGTTGTTGCCATAAGGCACTTCCTTCACGATCTTCAGCTCGGAGGTGTAGTAGTCGAACTGTGTCTGCACATAGGTGAAGCCGTTGATGCGGCTGATGATCTGTGCAGCGTCCTTGCCCAGGCCGTTGAGGATGACGCGGAGGGGCTTCTGACGAACCTTGTTGGCCATCTCGGCAATCTTGATGGCACCTTCGGCGGCAGCGAAGCTCTCGTGGCCGGCCAGGAAGGCGAAGCACTCGGTCTCCTCACGCAGCAGACGAGCGGCGAGGTTACCGTGGCCAAGACCCACCTTGCGGTCGTCGGCGACGGAGCCGGGGATGCAGAAGCTCTGCAGGCCGATGCCGATAGCCTCGGCGGCGTCGGCTGCTGTCTTCACGCCCTTCTTGATGGCGATGGCAGCGCCGCAGACGTATGCCCACTTAGCGTTCTCGAAGCAGATGCGCTGTGTCTCCTCACACATCAGGTAGGGATCCACGCCTGCCTTGTCACAAATCTCGTTGGCCTCTTCAATACTGTTGATGCCATTCTCTTTCAGAGCTGCCAGCACCTGTGCGATGCGACGCTCCTGACTTTCAAACTGTACTTTACGTATCATAGTTTAATTCACAATTTTACGATTTCACAATTTTACGATTTCTCTCTGTCAATTTGTCCAATTGTCTAATTGTCCAATTAAACTATTCCTTACGTGGGTCAATAGCTTTCACAGCGCCCTGCTCCTCGGTCGTGCGACCGTAGGAACCGGTGAACTTCTTGATCGCTTCGTTGGCATCCATACCGTTCTTGATGGCTTCCATCATCTTGCCGAGGTGAACGTATTCGTATCCGCAAACCTCGTTGTTCTCGTCGAGATACTGCTTGGTGATGTAGCCCTCGGTGAGCTCGAGGTAACGTGTGCCCTTAGCCACGGTGCCGTAGAGGGTACCGGTCTGAGAGCGTAGGCCCTTGCCGAGGTCTTCGAGGCCGGCGCCGATGGCGAGACCGCCCTCTGAGAAGGCGCTCTGGGTGCGGCCATAGACAATCTGCAGGAAGAGTTCGCGCATAGCGGTGTTGATAGCGTCGCAGACGAGGTCGGTGTTGAGGGCCTCGAGGATGGTCTTGCCAGGGAGGATCTCGCTGGCCATAGCTGCGGAGTGGGTCATACCCGTGCAACCGATGGTCTCGACGAGGGCTTCCTGGATGATGCCGTCCTTGACGTTCAGGCTCAGCTTGCAGGCGCCCTGCTGAGGAGCACACCAACCGATGCCATGTGTGTAACCGGAAATGTCCTTGATTTCTTTTGCCTGAATCCACTTACCCTCTTCGGGAATGGGTGCAGGTCCATGGTAAGCGCCCTTGCAGACGCTGCACATGTTTTTGACTTCTGTTGAATAAATCATAAAGGTTATTGATTAAAAAGGTGTGTGAATATATTCATTAGGTCACAAAATTACCGCGATATTCCGAATATACCAAAGCCTTCTTTCAACATTTAAGAACAATTAACAGAAAGACGTGCTGCTCGTCAGTGCTCAGTCATTCAATGTGGGGTCGGCCTATCGGCCTCCGCTCGGCGCTTGCGACGCTTGACCCTTCAAGAATGTTATAAAAAAATTGAATAAGAAACTTATCAAAGGCTTCGCATAGCGTCTGTTCTTATAATTTTTTGAATTAATTTTCTGGTAATTTTGAGCGTAGCGACCATCCATGGGCACATGACTGAGCTATTACCGCTGCTCGTCAGTGCTCAGCGAATATCAAGGAGTGCCCTGTCGGGGGCTTTTAAGAAAAAAAAGACAATAAAAGGTACGCGTATGTGAGAGAAATGTTGTACCTTTGTGGCGGAATTAACACAACGACAATATGATGAAAAAGATTAGTCAAGAAGTATTGGATGCAAGGGTGGCTCGTGCCGTGGACAACTTCATGGCAGGCTACGGATGCGCACAGAGTGTTGTGGCGGCTTTCGCTGACCTGTATGGGTTGGACAAGACGATGGCCAAGCGCATCGCCGCGGGCTTCGGTGGCGGCGTAGGACGGATGCGCATGATGTGTGGTGCTGTATCTGCCATCGTCATGCTCGTGGGCTTGGACTGCGGTCAGACCGAAGGCAGCGACCGCGAAGGCAAGTCGGCGTGCTACAAAGTGGTGCAGGAACTGCTGGCGAAGTCCAAGGCACAGAACGGCAGCCTCATCTGTGCCGAGATACTCGGCATCCAAGGTCACGAGAAAGCGCTCTGTTCATACGAGGCCTCACCTCGGACTGCCGACTATTACAAGACACGCCCCTGTGCCGCCAAGGTCGAGAGCGCCGCCCGCATCTTTGCGGACTACCTTGGAGATAAATACCGTTCATAACAACGAGTCTTTTTTCAAACAACGAATTATACGAATTAAACGAATTCTGGCTGCGCATGGTATGTTTACCAATGAACCATATAAATTCGTATAATTCGTATAATTCGTTGTCGAAAAATGGCCTTTAATGTGTCTCGACAATCTTTGTTGCCGCTTGCTCGGCGTTGCGGCGGTCGGTCTGCGTGATGACGCGGGCAGCGAGTTGGAGGTAGGCCTGACCCGTAGGGGTGGAGGGATCGAGGACGGCAGGCGTACCGGCATCGCCACTCTCACAGATGCTCTGCACGAGAGGTATCTGAGCAAGGAGCGGATAGCCTGTCTCTTCGGCTAACTGCTTGACACCCTCGCGACCGAAGATATAGTAGCGGTTGTCGGGCAGCTCGGCAGGCGTGAACCAACTCATGTTCTCCACGAGGCCGAGGATAGGCACGTTGACCTTCTCATTCGTGTACATATTCAATCCCTTGCGGGCATCGGCCAAGGCCACCTGTTGGGGCGTCGAGACGATGATGGCACCTGTGATGGGGAGCGTCTGCACGAGGGTCAGATGGATGTCGGAGGTTCCCGGCGGCGTGTCGAGGATGAAGTAGTCGAGGTCACCCCAGAGCGCTTCGCCGATGAGCTGCTTCAAAGCGTTCGAAGCCATACCGCCGCGCCACAATGTCGGCGTGTCAGGATCAACGAAGAAACCGATGCTGAGCATCTTCACACCATATTTCTCTATCGGCACGATCATTGCCTTACCATCTACTTCCTCGCTATAAATCTGTTGTCCTTCAACCTGGAACATCTTAGGCATCGAAGGGCCGAAGATGTCGCAATCCAAGAGTCCTACGCGATGGCCGAGACGAGCCAGACCGATGGCGAGGTTGGCTGCCACAGTACTCTTGCCTACCCCACCCTTGCCAGAGGATACGGCGATGATGTTGGATTCCCGTGGCCCACCGACGGAGGGGGTTGATTGGGTTTCAGTCTCTCCTCCCTTAGGGAGGGGCTGGGGGTGGGCCACTTTTATCTCCACCTCCACGTCTTTGCTGACGTAGGCATGGATGGCGGCTTCGGAGGCCTTGACCAGGGATTTGAGGAAGGGATTCGTGGGTTTGTCGAAGAGGAGGGAGAAGGAGACGTGGAGGCCCGCGATGCGCAGGTCGTCCTCCACCATACCCATCTCCACGATATTCTTGCCCGTGCCGGGATAGCGCACGGTCTTCAGGGCATCTATGATGAGTTGAGGATAGAGAGTGAGCATATTGAGGAATGAAGAATTAAGAATGAAGGATGAAGAATAATAGGATTGAGGAATGAGGATTGAGGAATGCAAAAGTAAAGATTATCCAGAGATTCGCCAAAAAAGTGAAGACGATTTATAGATAGTTAACAGAAAACGTGGAGACATCGTTTGTGTTAAATTTCATTTTTCCTTCACCTACACCAAGAACATTTCGTAACTTTGTGCGCAAAACAAACCACATGATATGCTCAAACGCTTAGGACAGGAGATCATCGACCTGCTGCTGCCGAGGGAGTGTCCCGGCTGCGGGCAACGGCTGACGATAGACGAGCGGATCGTATGTGCCGAATGTATGATGCGCCTGCCGTGGGAGACGAAGCTCGACTGGACCCATAACCCTCGGATGGTGATGAGCGAAGAACATCCGTGTCTGCAACGCATTGGGGCTCTCATGCGTTACCATCGCGGCAACACGGCCTCGCAGATCATCCACCAGCTGAAATTCCACCACCGTCCCGACCTGGGGCCGTGGATGGGACGTCTGGCCGTGAAGCAGCTGCAGGCATCAGGATTGTTCGACGGCGTGGAGGTGTTGGTGCCGATTCCCCTCTCGCGTTCTCATTTATATAGCAGGGGTTTCAACCAATCGGAATGGATTGCACGGGGCATAGCGGAAGCGTTAGGCATCGAGATGAGGACGGACGTGCTCAAGCGATGCAAAGACCATGAGTCGCAGACGCATTTCACCTACGAGGAACGATTGAAGAATGCCGACAACGCCTTCGAGCGTACTGCACAGGCTCAGACGCTGGCAGGCCGCCACGTGATGCTCGTCGATGATGTCATCACGACGGGCGCCACGATGCTCAATGCCATCCGGGCTTTGGAGAAGATTGACGGCATCCGTTTGTCATCGTTTGCATGGGCATGGCTGCCTCATCCGCCGCAAATGACCGTGTGAGAACCTTAAAAAAGCATAAAAACAAGGCTTTTTCACCTCAAAAACAAAAACTTTCTACTCTCAACTTTCTACTCTCAACTTTTATCCGTACCTTTGCGCGGTTTTTAGATAAACTGCCGTAATTCCGCATATTATCAGACGCAAGAAGAAGATAAATTGTAAAATTGTAAATCGTAAAAATTGTCAAATTTCAAGATGAACGTAATCACCAAGACAGTCCAGTTGCCCGATGGCCGCGAGATTTCCATCGAGACTGGCAAGCTTGCCAAGCAAGCTGACGGAGCCGTGATGCTCCGCATGGGGAACACGATGCTTCTGGCCACCGTATGTGCCGCCCAGGATGCCGTCCCCGGAACTGATTTCATGCCCCTTCAAGTAGAGTATCGCGAGAAATATTCGGCTGCCGGACGTTTCCCCGGTGGCTTCACGAAGCGCGAAGGCAAGGCTAATGACGACGAAATCCTCACCTGTCGCCTCGTTGACCGTGCGCTCCGTCCCCTCTTCCCCAGCAACTACCACGCTGAGGTGTATGTAAATGTCAATCTGTATTCTGCCGACGGCGTGGACATGCCCGACGCTCTGGCCGGCTTCGCTGCTTCAGCAGCCCTCAGCTGCTCCGACATCCCCTTCGAGGGTCCTATCTCCGAAGTGCGCGTCATCCGTCTCAACGGCGAATACATCGTTGATCCCACCTTCGAACAGATGAAGGACGCCGACATGGACATCATGGTCGGTGCCACCGAAGAGAATATCATGATGGTCGAGGGCGAGATGAAGGAGGTCAGCGAGCAGGATCTGCTCCAGGCCCTGAAGGTCGCTCACGAAGCCATCAAACCCATGTGCCGCCTGCAGAAGGAGCTCAGCAAGGAACTCGGCAAGGACGTCAAGCGCGAATACTGCCACGAGGTCAACGACGAGGAGCTGCGCGAGCAGGTCAATAAGGAGTGCTACCAGCCTGCCTACGACATCACCAAGCAGGCTCTCGAGAAGCACGCCCGTGCCGAAGCCTTCGAGAAGGTTCGCGAGGACTTCAAGGTCCGTTATGCTGAGGCTCATCCTGATATGGACGCTGCCGAGCTCGAGGAGAAGAACGCCCTCGTGGACCGCTACTACCACGACGTGGAGCGCGACGCCATGCGCCGTTGCATCCTCGACGAAGGCATCCGCCTCGACGGTCGCGGCACCACCGACATTCGCCCCATCTGGTGCGAGGTCAGCCCCCTGCCCGGTCCTCACGGAAGCTCCATCTTCACGCGTGGCGAGACTCAGTCTCTCTCGACCGTCACCCTCGGCACGAAGCTCGATGAGAAGCTCGTGGACGACGTTCTCGACCGCTCCTACATGCGCTTCCTGCTTCACTACAACTTCCCGCCCTTCTCCACTGGTGAGGCCAAGGCTCAGCGCGGCGTAGGTCGTCGCGAGATTGGTCACGGCCACCTCGCATGGCGCGCCCTGAAGGGTCAGATACCTGCAGACTATCCCTACACCGTACGTGTAGTAAGTGATATCCTTGAGTCGAACGGTTCCAGCTCTATGGCTACCGTCTGCGCTGGTACCCTCGCCCTCATGGACGCCGGTGTGCCCATCAAGAAGCCCGTAAGCGGCATCGCTATGGGTCTCATCAAGAACCCCGGTGAAGAGAAGTATGCTGTGCTCTCCGACATTCTCGGCGACGAGGACCACCTCGGCGACATGGACTTCAAGACCACAGGTACAAAGGACGGCCTCACCGCCACGCAGATGGATATCAAGTGCGACGGCCTCAGCTACGAGATTCTCGAGAAGGCCCTCATGCAGGCCAAGCAGGCCCGCGAGCACATCCTCGGCAAGATTCTCGAGTGCATGCCCGAGCCACGTCCCGAGCTCAAGCCCCACGTGCCCCGCATCGAGCAGCTCATCATCCCGAAGGAGTTCATCGGTGCCGTCATCGGCCCTGGCGGCAAGATCATCCAAGGCATGCAGGAAGATACCGGTGCCACCATCACCATCGACGAAGAGGACGGTGTGGGCAAGGTGCAGGTCAGCGGTCCCAATGCCGAGAGCATCAACGCCGCATTGGCCAAGATCCGTGCCATCGTCGCCGTACCTGAAGTGGGCGAGGTTTACGAAGGTACCATCCGCTCCATCATGCCTTACGGCTGCTTCGTAGAGTTCATGCCGGGCAAGGACGGTCTGCTCCACATCTCCGAGATCGACTGGAAGCGCCTCGAGACCGTCGAGGAAGCCGGTCTTAAGGAAGGCGACAAGCTGACCGTTAAGCTCCTGGACATCGACCCCAAGACAGGTAAGTTCAAGCTCTCGCACCGCGTGCTCATCCCGAAGCCCGAAGGTTATGTCGAGCGTCCGCCCCGCCAGCGTCCCGAACGTGGCGAGCGTCGCGAACGTCCCGAACGCGGAGAACGTGGCGAGCACCGTCCACGCCGCGAGGAATAATGCTTAAGCCCTTTCATACTCCCAACGTTATCGAAGCAGGCTGCGACGAAGCAGGACGAGGCTGTCTGGCCGGTCCTGTCTTCGCCGCAGCCGTCGTTTTGCCACCTGACTTCCACAACGACCTGCTCAACGACTCGAAACAGTTGACCGAACGGCAGCGCTACGCCCTGCGCGAGGTCATCGAACGGGAAGCGGCGGCTTGGGCCGTGGCCGAGTGTTCACCCGAAGAGATCGACAAGCTGAACATCCTGCGCTGCTCCATACTCGCCATGCAAAGGGCGGTGGAGAAGCTCAGCATGAAGCCCGAGCACCTGATCATCGACGGCAACCGATGGTACACCTACCCGATCCCCGCCGACACCATCGTGAAAGGCGACGCCACCTTCATGAGCATCGCAGCCGCCAGCATCCTGGCCAAGACCTACCGCGACGACCGCATGAAGGCATTGGCCAAGGAATATCCTCAGTACGGCTGGGACAAGAATATGGGCTACCCGTCGAAGGCCCATCGCGATGCCATCCGGCAGTACGGTGCCACGCCCCACCACCGCATGACCTTCCGGCTGCTGCCCGAGGAGCAACTGACCTTTGATTTCTGATATATATATTAAATAGGTACGCGCACATGAGACATTTGCGTTATTTCTTTCTTTTATGTAGCCTGCTGACCGCCTCTTTTGCGGCAATGGCAGAAGACTACACCACCTACCTCAATTCGACCCGCGGCTTCCTTGAAGTGAAGCGCCTGCCGAGTTTAGTGGCCAATCCCAGCTACTGCTATATCATGACGGCAGCTGAGGATCCGACGCTCATCGTCGGTGTGGGCAAATATGAAGGCAAGCCCGAGTGGGCTGGCGAGGGGACGAAAGCGCTGCGCTACAAAGCAGTAGAGAGCGACCCCGTGCTCGACCTCTCGAACTTCTTCACCATCGAGAAGAGCGACACGTACGTCGGCTTCCGCAATCTCGTCTATTGTGCCGACCTGTTCCAGACGCACGAGAATGCCGGCTTCATGTATGTCAACACGTTCACGGACAAGAGCCTGGACGAGTGGAGCCGCCTGACGCCGACCTTTCAGGACAGCTACTGGTTGTTTGAGAGCGGCAAGTACCCGGTCGCGAGTGACGACTGGGCGTGCGGCTACCTCGGACCATGGAACAAGACCGTAGCCGCCGGCGAACCGATAGCGCTCAACCGCCGCAATACGGAGGGCGACGAGGCTGGTCATTTCCGCCTGTTCCGCATAGAGAAAGCCAAGCTGATGTCATTATACGCCGCCGTTCTGCGCACACAGCTGGCGACAGCTTCCACGACGAGTCCCGTCGATGCCACAGGCCTCATCACCAACCCTTCCTTCGAAACAGCCGACGAAACGGGCTGGACGCTGAAGTTCATGGCAAGCGGTGCGACAGAATGGACGACGGTTGTCAGGGCCGACGGCAACGAAGAGTTCAGAACGCGCGAATATGAGATGACCGGCAAAGACGGCGGCTATCTCATGAACGCCTACCAATGGTGGGCGCCGCAGGTCAGCGTCAGCCAAACGGTGACGAACATCCCCAGCGGGAAATATGAGCTGACGGCAGTGGTGGCGACGTGGGAGGACCGCGAGATGACATTTGCGGGCAACGAGACTACCGTCACGACAAGAGGTGCAGGCGACAAGACGGGCATTCCCGTCAGCGTGGACGTCTATGTCAACACGGGCAAGCTGACCATCGAAGCCAGCGCTACCGCGGACTGGTGGAGCAACGGGCATCCCGAAAACGCGTCGCAGACGTTCTTCAAGCTGGACGATGTCAGACTGACATGCAAGGGATTATACCTCAGCGCCATGGCTAAGAAGCTGCCCAACAACGACACGACGCCCCTGCAACCCGACACTTGGTACTACTACGACGTGGACTATCCTTGCGAATACCAGCTCGTCGGGAACCTCGAGGGCATGGTTTACAGCGCCGATGCCCAGAAGATTGCCGATGAGGCAAGCATCGCCGATGCCCAGGAACTGACCTCCCTGACCAAGGGACGCAACTATTTCAAGACCACGCAAAGCGATGTCACCCTGAGCCTCAGCCCTGCACGCGACATTCAGGAACTGGGAACCTTCACGTGCGTAGCATTAAACGTCGATGGACTGCCCAACCGCATCGCCACGGTGGACCTGAACCCCGATGGTCCGGGCAGCGACGGCACGAAAAAAATCAGCCGATACCTGGCATCAAAGGACTACGACTTCATCGGTTGCAGCGAGGATTTCAACTACAACAATTCGCTGATGGAATCGCTCAACGACAGATATAGCTGCGGAACCATCCGCAATACGCTGTCGGTTGGCGATATCGACATCTGGCAACTGCTTCAAGGCAATCTGCACGTGGACACGGACGGTCTGAATCTGATCTGGAAAAACAGCAAGGTCGCGGTCTCCGGAGAGAGCTGGACGAAGTGGAACGACATGGAGCCGACGGATGGCAACCAATACATCAACAAAGGCTACCGCCACTACGACATGACGGTGGACGGCAACGTCTTCGATGTCTTCATCCTCCACATGGATGCGGGCGATGCTATCTGGTCCCGCGAGTCGCAATGGCGACAGCTGGCAGCGGCCGTCAACGAATCCGATGCCACACGTCCGAAGCTCATCATCGGCGACACCAACAGCCGTTGGACACGCGAAGACATCGCAGCCCATTTCATGAAACTGCTGAACAGCAATCTCATCGCCGCAGACGTATGGGTGGAACTCTACCGCAACGGCGTCTATCCCACGACGAAGATGGACGACCTGACAGACCAGAGCAACCCCTCGGACTTCAGCAAATATGAGGTCGTGGATAAAATCATATACATCAATCCTACGGCTGCCAACACGCTCCAGTTCAGCCCGATGAGTTTCTGCATCGAACAGGACTACACCTACGGAACCATCGACGGCAACGACAACACGACGCCCTTAGGCGACCACAGGCCCGTCGTGGTGACCTTCAAGTACATCAAGTCGGGAGATTTCCTGCCGCACGATCCCGACGGGCTCAACGCCGCCAGCATCCGCGGCGAGACCGACACATGGTACACGCTCGACGGCCGCAAGCTCAACGGAAAGCCTACCGCCAAGGGCGTGTATGTCAAGAAGGGCAGGAAGGTGATGATTCAGCCGAAGTAACCACACCGCAACACAAGAAGCCAGCAATCATTCGACTGCTGGCTTCTTCTTTCTGCTGTCGGGATGACTAGATTCGAACTAGCGACCCCACGCCCCCCAGACGCGTACTCTAACCGGACTGAGCTACATCCCGAACAGGGTTGCAAACGTGAAAGAATGTATTCTTTTTCGTTTTGCGGGTGCAAAGGTAGGCGTTTTTTTTGATACGTGCAAACTTTTTGCTACTTTTGTACCGAAAATTCGAAAGAAAACTGTTTTTACAATGAAATATCGCATCATTAAACCCCGAAACATGACTGCCGAGATACGTATTCCGGCCAGTAAGAGCATCTCTGGAAGAGCGCTCATCTTGAACGCCATCACCGGCGCACCTCCGGGATTGGTAAGTAATATCTCTGATTGCGACGACACCACCGTGACGATGGAAGCACTCTTCCTGTTGGACATGGAACGCCGCGAAGGCGCAGCGTGCATGATGCCGCCTAAGGTCAACGTCAGGGCTGCCGGCACGGCCATGCGCTTCCTGGCGGCGTTGTTCGCCATCACGCCCGGCACCCACACCCTCACCGGCACCGATCGCTTGTGCCACCGACCCATCGGCATCCTCGTCGAGGCGTTGCGGACCATGGGCGCAGAGATTGAATACCTCGGCGAAGAGGGTTTCCCGCCGCTGTGCATCACCGGCAAGAAGCTGCGAGGAGGTACGCTGCAGCTGGCGGGCAACGTCAGCTCGCAGTTCATCTCGGCGCTGCTCATGATTGCGCCCTGCCTGTCCAGCGACCTCACCCTTCAGCTCACCGGCGACATCGTCAGCCTACCTTATATAAATATGACGGTGGCGATGATGCGCGAACATGGCGCTACGGTGAAATGGGTCGATGATCATACGCTGCACGTGAAAGCTAAGCGCTATCGCCCGACGCCCTACACCATCGAGTCCGACTGGAGCGCCGCTTCGTACTGGTATGAAATGGTGCTCCTGAGCGACAACCCGGACGAGACGGCGACGTTGAAAGGTCTTTTCAAGAAGAGCCTGCAAGGCGACAGTGCCGTGTACGAAATGTTCCACGCACTCAGCGTGCAGTCGTTGTTCCTCTCGTCGCGCACCGATGAGCCCAAGGTCACACTCATCCGACGTGGCAGCCTGCCCGATTACGTGGAATGGGACTTCACGGCAACGCCTGACCTGGCGCAGACGATGGTCGTGACGTGTGCAATGAAAGGCATCCCGTTCTGCTTCAGCGGCCTCCAGAGCCTTCGCATTAAGGAAACCGACCGCATCGCAGCCCTCGTGACGGAGCTCGCCAAACTCGGTGTGCGCCTGGAGGTGGAAGGCGACAACATCATCCGTTGGGCAGGACCCGATGCGCAGCCCGAAGGCGAGATTCCCTACCTGCAGCCGCTACCCGACACGGCCATTGACACCTACGAGGACCACCGCATGGCAATGGCCTTCGCACCAGCTGCCATGGTCTTAGGAAGCATCGACATCAACCATCCCGAAGTGGTATCAAAATCCTACCCACGGTTCTGGGACGACTTGAAACAGGTCGGGTTTGAGATAGTTGAAAGTTGAAAATTGAAAGTTGAAAGTTGAACTTTCGGAGCAGCGAGAGCAATCAAGCTTGCTTGAATTGCCGAGTCGTGACGAAAGTCAGCGAAGCTAAAGTTGAAAATATATGAGTGTAGCTGAAGATTTTATATGTTGCGGACAACACGCTGTCTGCGAGAAGGAGCTGCTGATGAAGGCTGCCGCAGAACCCATCGACTATTTCGACGATGAGGATCTCGACCGCTTTCAAGGGCGCACCGCCGATGCCTATACCGAGGCCGAGGAGGAGGAGTTCAGGGAAGTGCTCTACACCACCCTGCCGCGAGAAGTGGGCGACTGGCTTCGAAGCCTGCAACTGAGAGGCATCGAGCTGCCCGAAAGCCTGAGGGATGAAGCGCTCATGCTTGCCGACAGCCACAGCTGACGCGATGATCGGGCAGAATAATACGACCAGCCAAACAATAAAAACGCCATGGGCGACGTTATATAAATAATTATGGTACGCGCGCGAAAGATAGCTCTCTGGTTACCCCTGCTCCTAGCAGGGTGCTGCTTGCTGTCGTGCTCCACGAAGAAGAACACGGCAGGGACGCGCTTCTATCATGGTTTCACGGCGCGCTTCAACACGATGTACAACGGACGCAAAGCGTTCGACGAAGGCGTGGAAGCCCAGTACAAGGGACACACCGACAACTATACCGAGCTGCTGCCGATGTTCATCGTCGCCGACAAGAAAACCGCCGCCATGGGCAAAGGCAACTTCGAGACGGCCATCGAGAAGAGTCAGAAAGCCATCAAGAAACACAGCATCAAGCGCAAGCCCAAGAAGCCGTCGGGGCGCATGTCCGCCAAGCAGAAAGCCTTCTTTGCACGCAAGGAATTTAACCCCTACCTGCGCCATGCCTGGATGATGATGGCCGATGCACAGTTCCATAAGGGCGAATTCATCGAGGCGGCCGCCACGTACAATTACATCCTGCGGCTCTACGCCGAACAGCCCGAGGTGGCGAGTGTGGCACGTGCCAAGCTGGCGCGATGCTACGTGATGCTCGACTGGCCCTACGATGCCGAGGACGTGTTCAACAAGATCCGTCGCGACAGCATTTCGCCGGAAGGACAGCGCGAGCTGGAGGCCACGCGGGCCGCCTATCTCATCGAGACGGGACAGTACAAGGAAGCCATCGAGCCCCTTGCCGCAAGCATCAAGCAGGCCAAGGGCAAGCAGGCCAAGGCACGCCTCTACTACCTCCTCGGACAGCTCTACCAGCAGGCCGGCGACAAGCAGGGCGCTTACCGTGCGCTCAAGAAATGTACACGCCTCAACCCGCCGTATGAACTGGCCTTCAATGCACGCATCCTTCAGACCGAGGTGATGGCCGACGGACAGGGTAAAGCCATGATACGCAAGTTGCGCCGCATGGCCAAGAGCCCCAACAACGCCAACTACCTCGACCGCATCTACTATGCCATCGGCAATATCTATCTCGCCAGCCACGACACGACCTTCACCATCTACTCCTGGAAGAAAGGCATCGAGGAGAGCACGCAGAACGGCTTTGCCAAAGCCGTCGTGCTACAGCGTCTCGGCGAGCTCTATTGGGAGAAGGAGAACTACATCGATGCCACCGCCTGCTACAACGAGTTGGCGGGCCTGATGGATAAAGAGAACAAGGACTACAGCGAGGTGCAACGCCGCTCGAAGATCCTCACCGAGATCGAGCCGCATCTCTCGGCCGTGAAGCTGCAGGACAGCCTGCAGGTGCTGGCCAAGCTGCCGGAGAAGGAATACCTCGCCGCCATCGACCGCGTCATCGACGATCTCAAGAAGAAGGAGAAGGAAGCCGAGAAGCGCGCGGCCCTCCAGGGTGCAAATGCGGCCCGCGCCGCCACGGCTACCACCCAGCAAACCACGAAGGGTCAGACCGGAGCCGTGCGACGCGGATCGCAGTCCACCACCTTCTATTTCTACAACCTGCAAACCGTGAACCGAGGCAAGGAGGAGTTCCAGCGCCGATGGGGCAACAGACCCAACGAGGACCTGTGGCGCATCAGCCAGAAACAGTCCATGCCCGGATTTGAAGACATGGACACCGCGGCGCTCGACAGCTTAGGAACCTTGGGCGAAATGGAAGGCGAGGGCACACTCAGCGATGAAGAACAGCGCCTGAAGGATTCACTCGAGAACGACCCGCACCACCGCGAGTTCTACCTCAAACAGATTCCTTTCACCGAGGATCAGCTCGCCGAATCCAACGACATGATTCTCGACGGACTCTACAACGGCGGCGTGCTGGAGATGGACAAGATCGGCAACTATGACCTCGCTGAGAAGACCCTCCTGCGACTCATCAACGACTTCCCCGACTTCGAGAAGATGGACGACGTCTATTACCACCTCTTCCTGCTCTCGTTGCGGCGCGACAATCAGGAGGACATGGACCGCTATCTGGCCTTGATGCAGGAATCCTTCGCCGACAGCAAACTCACCAAGACCATTTCCAATCCGCGTTTCCTCGAGCTGGCACAAAACGGACGGCACCTTGAGGACTCGCTCTATGCCCAGACCTACGACGCCTACAAAGCCGGGGATTATTGGAAGGTCGAAGAGAACACGAAGGAGAGCACGGAGACCTTCGAGGAGGGGGCTCACCGAGCCAAGTTCCTGTTTATCCACGCCATGACGCAGCTCTACACAGGTCATCGCGACTCGTTCTTCACCGAACTGAAAGTCGTAGCCGAGAAATACGGCAAGGATGAGATTGCCGCCCTGGCACAGGCTTACGTCAAGGGCATCCAGGAAGGCCGCCTGCTGGCATCGGACAAATGGGATGCCTCCAGCATCTGGAGCGCCCATGCCATTGACGTGGCCAGCGACAGCACCGCCGTGGCCGACACCCTCGTGGCTGACCCCGCCGTGCCATACGTCTTCGTCTTGGCTTACCCCACCGGCGAGCTCGACGAGGACCAGCTGCTCTTCGAGATGGCACGCTTCAACTTCACATCGTTCATGGCGCGTAACTTCGACATCGAAATCGTCAAGGCCGGCACAATCAGCCAGCTCCGCGTGACGGGATTCCTGAGCTACGACGAGGTGCATGCCTATGCCCAGCAGCTCTATGCCAACGCTCACATGCACGAACGGCTCGAAGGCATACGTGCCATTCTCATCAGCGAAGCCAACCTCAAGCTGTTAGGCACGCGCTACAGCTACGATGAGTATGCCGAGTTCTACGAAGCCGAGCTCTCACCCATCAACGTGCCCGAAGACCTCATCCTCGACGAACCCACCGACAACTTCCCCACCGACATCGATGATATTCCCGAGAATCAGGAAAAGACCGATGATACCGATGATACTGATGACGAAGAGGAAGAAGGCGGCGATGACGACTGGCTCTTCTAACCGCCTCGCCTCATCCCACGTTTCAACAAATCACCCCAACCCTGTCCACAGCCCATTTCCCATTATCCATTGTGAAACGCCCTCTCCTTTTATCCCTAACTTTATTCCTGCTCATACTTGCAGGCTGCGGCGAGAACCAACAAAAAGAATTGTTGATTAAGGCCGAAAACTTTCTACCATTAGAACCTGATAGTGCAGACGCCTGTTTAATTGTCGTCAAACCGTCAATGCTCGGAAGCGATGAAGAAAAGGCACTTTATGGCTTGTTAAGATCTACGACTGACGCTATATTGGGTAAAGATCTTCCTGCTGACACTGTTATTAGAACTGCCTATTCCTTTTATTATAAGCAGTCAAAAAGCCCAAATTCAAGTATAATTCAATCACAACGTTTTGCTAAAGCTGCTCTTTATATGGGAGATTGGTTTTCTGCCAAAGACAGTATCAAATCTAGCGAAGACTGCTATAGGCAAGCCATTAATGCTGCAGAAAAAGCCAAAGATTGGCATACTTGTTATATCGCCCATGAGAGGTTGGCCGAACAAATCAAATGGAGCGACAGCCACAATGCACTCAACCTCATTAAACGTGCCATTGATTATTACAACAAATGTGATGATAGCATAACCAACTTAATTTCTCTGTATCATTGCGCTGCAAATTATTCATTATCAATTGCCATTCAGGAAGAAGGGAGTTTTGAGGAAGCTTTGAATTATGCTGCAAAAGAATTCGGCCTCGCACATGAGAACAATCTTCAAGCGTATGAGAACCAAGCGCAAAGTATGCTGGCCAACATTTATTGGGCTCAAGATAATTACCATGAAGCTCTTTCTCATGCCAAACAAATCAAACTTGACGACACCATCTCAGAACATACTGCCATCTTGAGAGATCTGATAGCACGTTGCTACCTGTCTTGCGACTCTCTCGAACAAGCTAAAGCGCTCTATCAACTTCCCAGCTATATACAAGATAAGAAAACCCGCTATCTTTCTTTACGTTCATTGACCGAAATTGCTATAAGACAACATGATGAAGACACCGCATTGACATATCTCGATTCAACCTTCAATACCTCCGAGAGCATATTTTTTAATGCGATGAAAGCCAAAGATGACTACTACAAAGAGGTCATTCAACATGAAAGAGCAAACGAAAAGATACAATACAAATCGAGACTCCGAACCTGGTTGTTTACCTGCGGAATGCTATTTCTTCTATGTACAGGATTCTATATAGGTAGATTATTATATTTAAAGTTACGGATCCAACACGAGCGTCGGCGCAATAGCATCACTGCCCGTAAGAATGAGATAGAGAAACACATCATTGAAAGAAAGTACCTACAAAAAGAACAAGAATGGCTTATGAAAAGCCAAAGTAAAAAAGAGAATCTGATTAAAATTCTGCAGCTAACGATTTTGGACAGGACTAGCGTTGGGAAGAAACTCATGGACCAAGAATCTCAGTCCATCAAAATGTCAGTCAAAGACTGGAGAGAAATCGAACGGTTGTTGGACGAAATCGACGATAAGAGTATTTCAAGATTGAGGGCAAGAAACAAAGAGTTAACAGAAGATGACATCCATTTATGCATGTTAGTTCGACTACACATGCCCAATCCTATAATAGGGCGAATTTACAACATAACAACATCAGCCGTCCAACACAGGAAACAGAAATTGAAGAAAGAAAAATTTGGAGTAACAAACACTAAACACACCTTAGAGGATGTAATTTTGAATTGTTAAGTGCTTCAAATTCCATACCTGACAAAAACAAATTAAGAGGAGAAATAGCAACCAATTGAATATCTGCGGCTTGCCACAGTACCAAGAATGTGATATTTTCCATAGCAAACTCTTGTCGCAAATCATTTTAATGTATACCTTTGCACTCGCTTAACACTCATAACTACTAATATGAAAAGGCTTCTACTTGAACATCCCGTGTCTGCAAGGATTAATAATGGTACAAAAAGCTATAATTGCAGACAATTATATAAAAATATTGATAAATATTTGCACGGAATAGATCTTTGCAGTATCTTTGCAGCGTTTTTGAAACAAAAAAAGTTTAACATCAATATAAACTAAAGAAAATGAAAAAGGTATTTGTTATGATTGTCCTGGCCGCCTCCATGCTGAGCTCCACGGCCATGGGACAGGAGAACAGGAGTTTTGCAGAAATCAGCGTGGGCACACAGGCCAAGGAACATACGTTCATGAGCGGAACCGTGAAGGCCTTCCACGGCGCAAACGTCTCGTTGGAGGTCGGTCACGACTTCAACGGCCTCTCGGCAAGCCTCTATTTCGGCTATTTCAGCAACGACTGGAGCGGCAAGAATCAAGCTTCCACACACTTTCATTCCAACTCCAACACCCAAGCCACGCCCAAGGCTATATATGATCAGTCGATCATCAGGAGCGCCGATCAATTGTCATCCGTCACAGCGTTCTCAGTCATGGCTAACGTGAGCTACGACTTGCTGCGCTTCATCAAAGGCAACTGGCGCCACCACATCCGTCCTCGTGTAGGTTTGGGCTACTCCCACTTCGGCGCTTCCAGTTTCAGCTACTCGACAAACAGCAGAGAGCTCATCCCCAGCAGCGGCATCAGCGTCATCACCGACACCAACGTCAACAACGAGAAGACCTCCAACAGCGGCTTCGAATGGTCGTTAGGCATCGGCTATGACTTCAGCATCACCCGCGACTGGTCCATCGGCCTGCAGTACGAGAAGTTCATGCGTCTTCGCGATCAGCAGCTCCTCGGCCTTCGTGCCCGCTACGCCTTCTAATCCATCGAACGATAAGCTACAAACGTGCAGACTGTTTGACGCGGGTCAGACAGTCTGCACGTTTATTCGTTTCTTCAACAAGAGTTTTTAACACCTGAAATTTGGAATGTTGGTTATTGTGGTGTATCTTTGTGGCGAAATAATGAGATATTAGTGTTATGGCGATCCAAAAGAGACGATACTCAGTTGGCATTCAGACCTTCTCGGAGATTATCAAAACAGGCCGCGTTTATGTGGACAAGACCGACTTGATGTGGCAGGCCCAAGAGCTATCGAAGTACATCTTCCTTAGCCGTCCCCGCCGTTTTGGCAAGTCGCTGCTCACGACGACCTTCGCCTCTTTTTTCCGCGCGGAGAAAGAGCTGTTCAAGGGGCTCAAAGTAATGGAACTGGAGCAAGAATGGACAGCCTATCCCGTCATTCAGCTGGATCTGAGTTCAGCCAAGGGCAAGCGTACGGAAGAAGACCTGCGCAATCATCTGATATGGTTGCTCAGGGACGAAGTGGAGAAGTACGGAATCTCCGCAGATCAGAAATACCCTGGCACAGTGCTTGCCGAATGCATCCAGAGTGCCTTTCGTCAGACTGGCAAACAAGTGGTTGTCATCATCGATGAGTATGACGCGCCATTGTTGGAAGTGCTGCACGAGGAAGAGACGCTTGCCATGAAGCGTTGGGTGATGCAAGAGTTCTTCCAACCGCTGAAAGCCTATGAGGCCATGATCCGCTTCTGCTTCATCACGGGCATCACCAAGTTCTCGCAGCTGAGCATCTTCTCTACCATCAATAATCTCAACAATATCTCTATGCTACCACAGTTTTCAGCGATCTGCGGCATCACGGAGACAGAGCTATCGACTGTTCTGGCAGAGGACGTAGCCATGCTGGCAGAAGCTTATGAAGAGACTCCCCAACAGATGCACGAGCGACTGAAGAAGCGCTACGACGGCTATCACTTTGCCAAAGTGTCGGATGACGTTTACAATCCCTACAGCCTCTTCAAGGCATTGACGAACAAGGAGATCAGCAACTACTGGTTCGACACGGGCACACCTTCATACCTTCTGCATCAGATGAAGCGCTTCCGCACAGACATTACAGCAATGGAAGATGTCATGGCACAGGAGACAGACTTCGACGTGCCCACAGAAGCGATGCATGACGCCTTGCCGCTGCTCTATCAATCGGGCTATCTCACCATCAAAGACTACGACCGCAGCATGGAGTGCTATACGCTGTCCATTCCTAATCAGGAAGTGCGCGTCGGGTTCACGGAAGGACTGATTCCGACCTATCTCGGACTGCTACCTCGCGAAGTGCGTCAAGGCTTTGCTTTCAAGTTCTACCAAGCGCTGAAACTGGATGACATCGACCTCGCATTACGCGAAATGCAAGCTTACTTTGCCGGATTACCCTACATAGAAGGCTTCAAGGCCAAACTGCAAGACGTGACCAAAGCAGAAGGTTTTTACGAATGGACCTTCAACCTCATCTTCACAATGCTCAACTCCTTGGTCCGCACGCAGGTTAAGACCATTAATGGCAGGGCAGATATGGTCGTACACATGCCTAATACCATTTATGTCTTCGAACTAAAGATTAATGGAACAGCCCATGAGGCACTGGAGCAAATCAACTCTCGAGGCTATGCAATCCCCTATCGGACGGACGGTCGTTCCATTGTCAAAGCGGGACTTCGTTTTTCCACCGAAACGCTGACCATTGAAGACTGGGAGATTGAAAGATAATGCTGCATACAAATGACGTACACAACCCTCTAAAAAGACCTACGACGATGACGAATGGCAGACTTCTATGGATAGACGATGAGATAGACTTGCTGAAGGCGCATATCATGTTCCTCGAGAGCAAGGGCTACGACGTGGACACGACGACAAACGGCTACGATGCGCTGGACCGTTGTCGCTCAAACGCCTACGACCTCATTCTCTTAGACGAGAACATGCCGGGCCTGAACGGGCTCGAGACACTGGCCCGCATCAAGGATATCACCCCAACGACACCCGTCGTGATGGTCACCAAGAGCGAGGAGGAGGACATTATGGATCAGGCCATCGGCAGCAAGATAGCGGATTACCTGATCAAGCCCGTCAACCCCACACAAATCCTGCTGACGCTGAAGAAGAACATCCACCATCGCGAGATCGTCACCGTGCAGACACAGACGGCCTACCAGCAGGACTTCGGGAAGATGGGACTGCTCATCGACGACGCCTCGACCATCGACGACTGGAAGGATGTCTATCGACGTCTGGTCAGCTGGGAGCTGCAGCTCTCGGAGACGGACAGCGCGATGAAGGAGATGCTGGCCATGCAAAAGAGCGAGGCGAATGCAAAATTCGCACGGTTCATCGAGAAGAACTACCTCACATGGATCAATGACGCCGAAGCCGAAGGGCGACCCGAGACGATGAGTCCCGATATCTTCAAGCGCCAGGTGTTCCCCCTGTTGGACGCCGGCGAAAAGGTGTTCCTCATCGTCATCGATAACTTCCGCTTCGATCAATGGCGCATCCTCATGGATGAAATCGCCGACCAGTTCCACATCGACGAACAGCTCTACTGCTCCATCCTTCCTACCGCCACGCAGTACGCCCGCAATGCCATCTTCTCAGGACTCATGCCCAACGTCATCGCTGAGATGTTTCCAGAGCTATGGGTCGATGAGGATTCGGAAGAGGGTAAGAACCTGAACGAGGCTCCACTCATCCAAACGCTCTTCCAACGCTACCGCCGCCAGCATACGTTCTCTTATAATAAGGTGAACGACTCAGCGGCCGCCGAACGCCTCGTGCAGAAGCTGCCGCAAATGGAGCACTACGACGTCAACGTGTGCGTGCTCAACTTCATCGATATGCTCAGCCATGCCCGCACCGAGAGCCGCATGGTCCGTGAACTGGCTTCCAACGAGGCGGCCTACCGCAGCATCACGCTGAGCTGGTTCCGCCACTCGGCCGTGGGCGATCTCTTCAAGGCTTTGGCACAAAGCAACTACCGCATCATCCTGACCACGGACCACGGTAGCATCCGTTGCCAGAACCCCATCCGCGTGAAGGGCGACAAGAACACCAATACGAACCTGCGCTACAAGCTGGGTAAGAACCTCGACTACAACCGTAAGGAGGTGTTCGAGATCACGGATCCACACCGTGCCTTGCTGCCCTCACCCAACCTCTCGACCCACTACATCTTTGCCCGCGGCAACAGCTTCTTCGCCTATCCGAACAACTACAACTACTATGTCAGCTACTACCGCGACACGTTCCAGCACGGCGGCATATCAATGGAAGAGATGCTCATCCCGCTCATCGGACTGACGCCTAAGAAGCGATGAATGGATAATGGACAATGGATAATGGACAGTGGACAATGGATAATGGACAATGGACAATGGACAATGGATAATGGACAATGGACAATGGATAATGGACAGTGGACAATGGATAATGGACAATGGACAATGGACAATGGACAATGGACAATGGACAGTGGACAATGGACAATGGATAATGGATAATGGATAATGGACAATGGAGATAACAATTAAAAATCTTGATGAAATGGGCGAAAAAGCGCGCATGTTCATCAATACGTTAGGCGAACAGCGTGTCATCGCATTCTATGGTTCCATGGGCGCCGGTAAGACGACGTTCATCCGTGCACTATGCCAGGAGCTGGGCGTCATCGAGCCCGTGACCTCGCCGACCTTCGCCATCGTGAACGAATATGAAGTGGTGGATGATCAATCATCAATTCATCAATCATCAATAAAAAAGGTTTTCCACTTCGACTTCTACCGCATCAAGCGTTTGGAGGAAGCGTACGATATGGGATTTGAGGATTACCTCTACAGCGGCCAGCTGTGCCTGATCGAATGGCCGGAACTGATCGAGGAGCTGCTGCCAGACGATGCCGTTCGCGTTCATATCACGGTCAACGATGACGGCACACGCAGCGTAAGGGTCGCTTGAGACGAGCGGAAGAGGGATACTTACTGGAAGAGGGAGAAGTTGACGCTGCCGTAGGAGCGGTGGGCAACGAAATGAGGATGGGATGAGAAATCCTGCGACTTACCGTGCTCGAGGACAAAGAGTCCGTTGGGAGCGAGGAGCGAGGAGTGGAGATGAGGGTTGGAGGATGGAAGCTCCTCTGACTCGTTTGTCATGGATGCGGGGAGGGCGGACTGAGGGAAAATGAGGTCGGGGAGTTGTGTGAGCTCGGGGAGGGCGTAGGGAGGATCGGCAAAGATGAAGTCATAGCTGCCAGGAGCCTTACGCAGGAAACGCAGCACATCGGCACGCAGGATAGTGACATCGTCCTCAGCCTTGAGGGCACGCAGGAACTGACGGATGAAGGAGATGTGCTGGGCATCGAGTTCCACGGCGGTGACGTGAGCACAGCCTCGCGACAGGAGCTCAAGCGTAATACTGCCCGTGCCGGCAAAGAGATCCAGGGCACGGGGTGCATCAGCCTCGAAGTCGATATATGATCGCAAGACATTGAAGAGGTTTTCCTTGGCAAAGTCCGTGGTGGGACGTGCCTTGAACGAACGAGGCACATCGAAATGGCGACCGCGATATTTTCCTGCTACTACACGCATGAGGTGGAGTTGAAAGTTGAAAGTTGAGAGATGAGAGATGAGAGTTGAGAGTTGAGAGATGAGAGTTGAGAGTTGAGAGTTGAGAGATGAGAGTTGAGAGATGAGAGATGAGAGATGAAAGGTGAAAGTCAGCGAAGCTAAAGGTGATTTATAGATTAGAGGCGGTTGAGGAGGAGGGCCTTGAGGTCCATGGGGACTTCTTTCTCTTGAGCCAGAGGCACGCGGGAGAAGAGGTCTGCGGAGGTGAGGAGATCCACGTGACGGACATAGAGGGCGAAGACAGACTGCAGCGAACCGGGTTGGAGGGCATTAGCCTGCTGGCCTTTGGGCTGCAGGGCAGAATCGTCAGCGAGGAGGACGAGATGATCCTGCTCGACATCGTAGCCAAGCATCTGCCACACGTTAAGCGCAAAATACTGACGATCGGTGTCGGTACGACAGGCAAAGGTGTTGGCAAAGTGGAGACGGCAATCCTTGAACGCCACGACGACAATATCTTCGGCAGCAAGACAGACCAGGAGACGGCGGTGGCGGCTGTCGGCATCCTGCTCGTAACGCATGAGACGCTCCAGGAGCATCGCCTGCGAAGCGAAGAAACGTGCCGTGGGATAGTACTGCAGGATCACTTCCTCGATGTCGCGGTCTATGGCATAGACCTCCACGGACTCCAGCTCCGGCTGAATGGTGTAAGCCACACGTAGGCGGCTCATGTCCTGATCGGCGAAGGAGAAGGCATAGAAAGCAGCAGCCTCATCGCGATGGAACTCCTCGAGAGGCACATGGAGCGAGGGTGAACAGACGAGGACATAGACCTGGTCGATCTGACGATTGTAGTAGTCGCTGCGTCCTAACTCACGCTGCAGGCGTTCGACCAGATTGTCCTCGGCAAGCTGGAAATGTTCGCCACGCACGAGGCTTGACGACTGCGGGTCGCAGACGAAAAAAGAAAATCCATCCGCGAAGATGCGGATGGATAAGGTGAGTGGACGGTAACTCTTATTCCCAGTTGCCGGCATTGTTGTTCCAGTTATTGAGGTCACCGATCTTCAGGCCGGGGTAAGCACCCATATCATCGGCCAGCTGACGACGGTTGACGATGAGGCGTTCGCCATTGCGTCCCATATTCTTGAGGAAGCTCTCGTCGGGAGCGCAGCACTCCATGACGTACTGCAGGGCACCGGACTTGGTGACGGCGAGGAAGGTCTTGAGTTGGAAGGTGTCGCCCTCAGCAAACGGGATATAGCGGAGGGAGTCGGCATCAAAGCCTTCGCCGAAGAGCGAGTCGGCCAGGTTAACCCATGTCGTATCGCGACGGAAGCCCTGGAGTCCGTTGGCAGCGATGGCGGCAGCGTCGCCGCTATTGACGATGGCGGCAGCCTTCTGCTCGGTGAGGCCCTTATCCATCTGCTCGTCGGAGAGAACGCCTTCCTTGACAATCTTAGGAATGCGTCCGTTGCGGACGAACTCGACGAGCTTCCACAAGCTGTCGCAATAAGCCGCCTCGGGGCTCTGAAGTTTAAACTCTTCCTCTGCAGCCTTGATCTGCAGGAGACGTGCCTTGACGGCATTTTCACGAACTGTGACTTCCTTCTGGAAATCGATGTCGTCCTGGATACTGCGCCAGCAGATGAACAGCAGGCCGACCACACAAAGCGCTAAAAGCGCGTTAAAAACCTTTTTCATGACGTGTATATGATACTTTTTGTTTATATTTGCATCGCAAAAGTAGCAATTATAATCGAAATAATAAGCATCTTAACAGATTTTTTTCGCGAAACATGTCGATAAAAGAGCAAATGACGGCTTTCATCCTCGAATATTTCGGGTTTGAGGCCACTTCGGAGCAACAAAAAGCGGCAAAAATGATCTCTTCATTCATTTTTGAGCGCGATGAAAAATCGTTGTTCCTTTTAAAGGGGTATGCAGGCACGGGAAAGACGTCATTAGTGGGTGCCGTGGTGCAAGCTTTGGATGCCTTGAAGCAGCGCACGGTGCTGATGGCTCCGACGGGTCGGGCGGCAAAAGTGTTCTCGCGGCACGCCAGTCATCCGGCCTTCACCATCCACAAACGGATCTACCGACAGAAGAGTTTTTCGGGCGAGATGGTGGACTTCATGCAGAACGTGAACCTCATGAAAGATGCGTTGTTCATCGTTGACGAAGCGTCGATGATAGCGAACGACAGCTTCGGCAACAGCGTCTTCGGCACCGGACGACTGTTAGACGATCTGATACAGTTTGTCTATTCAGGGCACGGATGCAGGCTGATGCTCGTCGGCGACACGGCACAGCTGCCTCCCGTCGGCGAGGAGATGAGCCCGGCATTGGAGCGTGAGATGCTGGAGGGTTATGGCCTGAAGGTGGAAGAGATGACGTTGACACAGGTCGTACGCCAGCTCGACGACTCCGGCATCCTCTGGAACGCGACGATGCTGCGTCGGCTGATGGCAGTGGATGAGCTATGGGCGTTTCCGCAACTGCGTCTGAAAGGATTCGCCGACGTGGTCTTTATGCCCGGCAACGAACTCATCGAAGCCATCGAACAAGCCTATTACCAAGTGGGACAGGACGAGACCATCGTGGTCACACGCTCCAACGTGAGGGCCAACGCATTCAACCAAGGCATCCGATCACGTATCTTAGGCTTGGAGGAGGAGCTGACCAGCGGCGACCAGGTGATGGTTGTGAAAAACAATTATCATTGGGTGCAGCCCGACAAGGCAGACGCCAAAACCGACGATAAGACGCAAGCTGAGGGCGACACAGCCGAGACAACCGCCGCCATGGACTTCATCGCCAACGGCGACGTCGCCGTCGTGCGACGCTTTCGCAACGAACGGCGCGTTCATGACTTCCGCTTTGCCGACGTCACATTGCAGTTCCCCGACTACGACGACACCGAAGTGGAAGCGACAATGCTCTTAGACACCCTGAGCAGCGAAGCACCGGCCCTCACCCGAGAGGAACAGGAGAAACTGTTTCAGCACGTATGGGACGACTATCCGGAGCTGACCACGAAGCGCGACCGCATGAAAGCCGTCAAGGAAGATCCGTTCTTCAATGCCTTGCAGGTGAAATACGCTTATGCCGTGACTTGCCATAAGGCACAGGGCGGACAGTGGCAGCGCGTGTTCCTGGATCAAGGCTTCATGACCGAGGAGATGCTCGGCCCGGACTATTTCCGATGGTTGTACACGGCAATTACGCGAGCCACCGAAACGGTGTATCTCGTCAATTGGCCCAAGGGAGAGCTCGACGACGAAAGCCGACGGCTCGTAGGCGATTGATCCCTGCATAGCCAAGCACCGAAGAGGAGATAGCGAAGAAAGAATCCTAAAAAAAGTTATAGGAGAGGCAAAAAGTTTGGTCGATTCTTCCAAAATGAATACTTTTGCAGTCAGAAAGCGCCCCATACAGCGCCGAAAAACGACAAAAAGCACAAGAAACGATTAAAACACAAGAACCGAAATGTCCATCTCTCCCCACATCTTCGAAATCGTCCGTTTGCCTGAAAGCTTCGGCACCGGCCGATTGCAAGACCTATTGCTGACGTTCGACAACCTGAACAGCTATATCTCGGTGCAATCGGTGATGAACACCTTCCCCATCAAGTGTAACAACTTCATCACGGTTCATATCGTGAAAGGCTGGGTGCGTCTGGTGGTCAACCTTCACGAGGTGGAGATACACGAAGGGCAGACGCTGGTGATGATGCCAAGATGTATCTTCGAGGGCAGAAGCGTGAGCGAGGACCTGAAATTCTTCGGCGTATTGATCGAAGAAGAGTACATGGACAGCATGCGTAAAGGCCTCGGCCTGCACATCGACCTGAGCAAACGCTACTACAACTTCAGCATCCAGAACAACACCGAGGCCGTTCAGAAGAACCAGAAGGTGATGTACGACATGATCAACCGCGAGCTGAAGGGCGACGACTATAATTATAAGAAAGAGGTGATCCAGCGCTACTGCGAGATCTGGGTGCTCAAGAACCTCTCCTTGAGCGAAGGCGCGGCCTCGGAGCGCGAGCTGACCAAGACGTTGAACCGCCGCGAGCAGATCTTCCGGGACTTCCTGACCCTGCTGGAGCGCAACTACACACAGGAACGAAGCATCAGCTTCTATGCCAATCAGATGTGCCTCACGCCGAAATACCTGTCAACCATCATCAAAGAGGTCAGCGGCAAACACGGGATGCAGTGGATCGACGACTACGTGGCATTAGAGGCCAAAGCCCTGCTTCGCGAAGGAGGGATGAGCGTGAAACAGGTGAGCGACCAACTCCACTTTCCGTCACAGAGCATGTTCGGCCGTTTCTTCAAGAAGATGACGGGCTATTCCCCCAAGAAGTATAAGCTGTTGTAATCGCGGCTATGCCTCCTCGACTTCGGGAATGGGCATCTGGCGGATGAAGGCTTCGTGGAAACTGATGATAGACTCCGTGCGCTGCAAGCCCAGGGGACGCAGTTTGTCCTGGATGATTTCCATCAGATGGGCATTGTTGCGGGCATAGAGTTTAACAAACATATCGTAGCCGCCGGTCGTGACATGACATTCGACGACTTCCGGAATTTCATGCAGCCCGGCCATGACGCGGTCGAAATCGGAGGGTTCCTTGAGGTATATGCCGACGAAGGCACAGGTGTCGTAACCGATTTTGTTGGGGTTGAGGATGAAATGAGAACCTTTGAGGACACCGATCTTAAACAAACGCTGGATGCGCTGATGAATAGCAGCGCCGCTCACATTACATAACCGGGCCACCTCAAGAAACGGTTTTCGGGCATCTCCGGCAATGAGATTCAAGATCTTCTCATCAAGCTTATCTAAGGTAGAATGGTTCATAGGGATGGTTAAGGTGTTGATTGATCACAGAGCCTGTTGATTCGTTGGAAAAACGGCGACCTCCACGAACAGAGGCCGCCGTTTGAGGTAGAAATAGTGCTACACGGACGTCGCCATCAGTTGCGGCGCGTAGCAGAATAGTTGATCTTCAATGCCCACGACTTACGCAGCACTTCCTTGATATCGGTGATGATACCCATCTGAGTGTGCTGGTCAATCTTCATGGACATGACCTGCGAAGCAGGATCGGGCATGGTCGTACGCTCCTGGGCAACGAAGTCCATGACCTCACGGGGTTCAGCATAGCGGTCGTTGAGCTGGATACGCGTTCCGCTACCCATCTGTGCACGGAGCTGATCGGTAGGAGGACCCACGTAGATGAACGACACACATGACTTCTTCTCGAGCTTCTCCAATTCCGTACCTGAAGGCACGGTGAACTTCACCTTAAGCGTCACCTCACGCATGGTGGTTACAATCATGAAGAAGAACAGGATCGTAAAGATCAAGTCGGGGAGAGATGAGGTGTTCATCTCTGGCATCTCTCTTTTAGCCTTGTTTCTAGCCATGATTAGTTTCCTCCATAGTTTTTAGGTTCGGCCTCGGAAATCTTCTGAGGATAATAGGTGCGGATGGCCAATTGCTCGTCTTCGGAGCAGCGGGCATAGGGATGACCGAACTTGGCGATAGCGAGGTCGTCGCGCAGCTCATTGTAAGCGGCCACGAGTTCGTTCTGCACCTGGAAATAGACGTTATAAGGCGTACCGCGGTCGGTCTGCACGGAGATGACGTGCTTGTCGGTGACATAGCATGTTCCGAGCAGGTCGATGACCTTGGCGTGGCGTTCGGGAAGCTTGGGCGAATTGTTCCTGTTCTCGATGAACTCCTTGGCACGCGGGCGCAGCTGACTGATATCGATGAAATCGTGGTTCACCATCAGGTTGCCTGCAGCGTTGAGGCGTACATTGAGTACGTTGCGCTCCTTCACATCAATCTGAGCATCTTCCTGATTGGGTTCAGGCGGCTGAGGCAGTCGGCGCGCAAGACCCATATCCGTGTCCATCGAAGTGGTCACGAGGAAGAAGATGAGCAGGATGAACGAGATGTCGGCAGTAGAACTGGAGTTCAGCCCTGGCACTTTTTTCTTCTTTCTTGCCATATTGTTTGGTTTATTGTTTAATGTTCAATGTTTAAACAATATAAACTTATTCCTTCGGGGTAGCGCTCTTGGTGAGCATACCACTCATGCTAACGGCCACAGCGATGATAGCGACGACAGCGAGGATATAGATGGCCCAGATCCACATGTCAACGACAGTCACCATGCCAGCGGACGTCGTCACGCCGGAATTGGTCGTATAAGGTTCTTCGCCAAGACCGAGGACAAGGCCGATGATGAGGGCGACAATGACGATGGCCCATGTCAGCAGCGTAACCTTACCTCCGGCAATACCCGTGGGGCTGGGACCCGTATTGCCCGAATTGATCATGGCACCACGGACGAGACTCCATACCGTCAGACATGCGGTGACTGCGAGCAGCGCATACATCAGGAAGATAATCAAATCCGTCAGCTTCGGGGATACGTGCACTCCGTCGAAATCCATATTGCTGTAGTCCACCAGGAAGAACAAGGCGAAGCAGACAATACCGATTCCGATGCAAGAATACAACGCGATTTTAGATATCTTTTCGAGTTTCATAACTTTTTAAGGTTTTAAGGGTTTGAGGTCTTGAGGTCCTGAGGTTAAATGTCTTGTCACCATATAACCTAATTAACCTTATTACCTTATTAAATTACTTCTTGCACTTGGGGGACTTAACGCACATGTCGAGAAGGCCCATAGCGGTCTCTTCCATGTTGGAGTTGAGTGCCTCGATACGGGAGAGGATGTAGTTGTAGAACACCTGCAGAACGAGGGCAACGATAATACCGAAGATGGTGGTGATAAGGGCGACCTTCATACCGCCGGCAACGACTGTCGGGCTGATATCACCGGCGCGCTCGATATCGTCGAATGCCTGGACCATACCGATCACCGTGCCGAGGAAGCCGAGAGACGGGGCCATGGCGATGAACAGCGTAATCCATGAGCAGTTCTCCTCGAGGTAAGCACCCTGCACCTCAGCTTCGGTGTTGATGGTACGCTCGATGGTTGCGATGTCGTTCTGGTCGTCAGAAGCGAGGCATTGCATAGCCTTCTTTGAAACCTGAGCTACGGGGCCGCGAGTGCCGGCGCAGTAGTCGATGGCCTCTTGGAGCTTGTTGGCTTCAACCTTGCCGCGAAGCGTCTCGAGGAACTTGCGGGTGTTGACCTGAGCGAGGGAGAGGTAGATGACGCGCTCGATGCAGAATGCAAGACCCAGTACGAGGGCGATGGCTACGAGGCTCATGAAGCCGGCATCACCTTCGATGAACTTTGTCTTGAGCGTCTTGTGCAGACCTTCTTCCTCCTCGACGGGAGCTACGGTCTCCTCGACGACGGGAGCTTCTTCAGCTACACTGTCAACGACAGCCTCAGCGCTGTCAACGACCTGCTCGGTAGCAGCAGCCTCGTCAGCTACTTCGTCCTGAGCCACTACGGAAGGTGTCATGCCGAACGTGCAGGCAGCCACCATTGCAACAATTGCAAAATACTTTTTCATTTTGTTTTGAGTTTAATGATGAATGAAATTGTTATTATTTTAATTTATATTTCACGTAATTCGCTACAAAAATATCCTTTTTTTTGCTTACTACCGCCTTTTTCTTGAAAAATTTTTGTTTCGAGGGGTGATTTTCCTGTTTTTAGGCCATAAAATGGGTCATTCTTGCCCTTTCGCGAAGGTTTGAAGTGCATTTCGGGTGGTAATTTGGCGCACTTCGTCGCTTCCGACGTGATAGATTTCAGAAAGCTTGTCGATGGCCGCCACGATGAAGGCCGATTCGTTACGTTTTCCGCGATAGGGAACGGGTGCCAGATAGGGGCTGTCGGTCTCGACGACGATGCGTTCGAGGGGCACCGTCTCGCGCAGCACTTCCGGCAGCGTGCTCTTCTTGAAGGTCACGACACCGCCGATGCCCAACATGAATCCTTCGAAGCCCAACAGCTCCTCGGCCTCCTCGGACGTACCGCCGAAGCAATGGAAAACACCATGTAATTTACAATTGGACAATTTACTATTTGACGATTTACAATCATTTTTGAGCACATCGACCATTTCGCGATGAGCAGAACGGGTGTGGATCATCAGGGGAAGATCGTACTTCAGCGCCCACCCCACCTGAATGGCGAAGGCTTCCTGCTGTTCGTCGTAGAGCGTGCGGTCCCAGTAGTAGTCGAGCCCCACCTCGCCGACGGCGATGAAAGGATGGTCGGGTGCTGCCAGCTGGGCTTCCATCTGCGCCAGCACCTCGCGCCAGTCATCACCCAAATCCTCGGGATGAAGACCCATCATCGGGTACAGGAAACCTGGATGACGGCGGACGAGCGCCATCATCGGTTCTACGGACGCAGCATTGATATTGGGCAGAAAGATCTTTCCGATGCCTGCGGCACGAGCACGCTGCAGCACGTCGTCAATGTCGTCGGCGAATTCTTCTCCGTAGAGGTGGCTATGGGTATCTATTATCAAGTTGAAAGTTGAAAGTTGAAAGTTGAAAGTTGAAAGTTGAAAATTGAAAGTTGAAAGTTGAACAATCTCTCAGCTCTTTCTCCCTAACAGCGAGAGGGCGAAGGTGCGGAGGGGTTGTTTGCGGTCGGCAGGGAGATTGACGCGGTCGAGGCACTCGAAAGCGAGGTCGAAATAGGCGTTGATCTTACGCTCTGCCAGCTGGCGGACACCGATCTGGTCGTAGAGCGCCGTGACGGCAGCGATCTTCTCGGCTGCGCTGTGTCCCTTCGGCGTGCAGCCGTCGGCACCGATACCTTCGTCCACACGGGTGGTGAGCCAGCCCTTCAGTTCTTCGAGCTGTCGGTCGTCGGCCAGACGCAGCGCATTGATCAGCATGAACGTCTTCTTGCCTTCGAGGATGTCGCCGCCGATGTTCTTGCCGAAGGTCTTGGGGTCGCCATAGACGTCGAGCAGGTCGTCCTGCAGCTGGAAGGCCAGGCCGATGTTCTCGCCGAACTGATAGAGCAGGTCGGCATCCGCAGCGGGAGCGTCGGCCTGTATGGCACCGAGCTTCAGGGCACAGGCCAGCAGCACGGAAGTCTTCAGGCGGATCATCTCGATATACTCCTCCTCGCGGACATCCATCCGCTGCTCGAAGTCGAGGTCATACTGCTGTCCTTCGCCGATCTCCAATGCCGTCTCGGTGAAGAGTTCCAGCACGTCGCGCAGGTGGCGGTCGTCGGCACGGCTCATCAGCTGATAGGCCAGCACGAGCATCGAGTCGCCGGAGAGGATGGCAGTGTTCTCGTTCCACACCTTGTGAACGGTGGGCTTGCCGCGCCGCACATCGGCCTTGTCCATCACGTCGTCGTGCAGCAGCGTGTAGTTGTGGTAGGTCTCGATGCCCAGCGCCGCAGGCATGATCGTTTCGATGTCGTCGCGGTAGAGCTCGTAGGCCATGAGCATCAGCACAGGTCTGATGCGTTTTCCGCCGAGCGACAGCACATATTTCACGGGTTCGTACAATCCGGAGGGCTGACGGTCGAACGGCTGTGCCGCCAGCGCCGCATTGACGAGGTTGAGGATTTCCTGGGCAGTCTTCATCGTGGTTTTGTCTTTTGGTTGAAAAAGAGGCTGCACGGAATGGCGCAGCCTCTTTATATATATAAATAAGGTGTAAACTTATTGCAGCTTGAACATGATCGGGAGGTTGAAGCGCGAACGTACGGGCTTGTTACCCTGACGTGCGGGCTTCCACTTCGGCATGAGCTTCACGACGCGCTCGGCCTCCTTCGAGAGCGAGGGATCCGGCGAACGCGTCACCTCGACATCGACGATCGAACCGTCCTTGTTGACGACGAAGCGTACGAACACACGGCCCTGGATGCCTTGCTCCTGAGCGATGGCGGGATACTTGATGTGGTCATACAGCCACTTGTAGCACTCCTCGTCGCCGCCGGGGAACTGCGCGTTCTCTTCTACGACCTCGAAGATGCGGTCGTCGTCGCTCTCCTCACGAACGGGACCTACGGGACCGGCCTGGACAACCGTGGGTGCGCCGTCGCCGACAGCTGTCGTGATGGCCTGGTTCACTTCCTCCGAGGTCTGCACCTCTTCTTCGTTGAGCTCCGTTTCGTCGTCCACGATGTTGAGGATCTCGGCGACCTTCGGTGCTGCTGCGGGTGGCGGTGCCATCTGCTCCTTCTGCGTCGTGATGGGGATCATGTCCTCCTCGAAATTACTCTCGTAGATGGGCTCCAGCTCATCATACTTGATTTCACGCGTCGTGTACTCGAAGGCCACGAACATCAGCGCAAGCACCAACACATAGCCTAACAGCAGACTTGTGCCGCGATGGTTGCGCAACTCTTCAGTCATAGATTTTGTTTCTTCCATAATGGTATTTAGTTTTTCTTATTATTCACATACGTGTTTACGGCGCATTTTTCAGCGTCCACGGGACAAAAGTAACACATTTTTTCGACACATGAATTCCTTTACGCCATTTTTTTTCATCTAAAGGCACATTTTTCTAAAAAAAAGGCCTCTGACACCCTAAAATGCCCCCTTCATACGTTATATTTTGGAAATAATGTGTACCTTTGTGCGCAAATAACCGACATGAGACAACATTTTCTTTTCTTCGCCCTCGCGTTGGCTCTCTTTTGTCCTTCCTCAGTGAAGGCTCAAAACGAGAGCACGACTATTTTCAACTTCCTCCGCCTGCCCACCTCATCCCATACGACGGCGCTCGGCGGCTTCAACGTGTCGTTGTCCGACGACGACGCCTCGCTGTTCTTCCAGAACCCGGCGCTGATGTCCAACGCCCCCGACCGTGCCATCAATCTCGGCTTCTTCACCTACATGCAAGGCATCAAGGCCGGCAATGCCGCCTGGACGATGGCCGCCGGCGAACGCGGCACCTGGGGCGTCGGCGCACAGTTCGTGGGCTACGGTTCGATGAAGGAGATGACGGTTGACGGCATCGAGATGGGCGACTTCTCGGCCTTGGACATGGCCATCACCGGCGGCTACTCCTACACCCTCACCGACCGCCTCGCCGGTGGCGCCACGGGCAAGTTCGTCTATTCCAAGTACGGTCCCTACTCGTCCGTGGCCTTGGCCGTAGATTTAGGCATCAACTATCTCAACGTCGAGAGCGACTTCTCGGCCTCGCTCGTCGCCGCCAACCTCGGCGGACAGGTCAAGTCGTTCGCCGACCACCGCGAACACCTACCCTTCGACCTCCGCCTCGGCATCTCGAAGCGCCTGGCCCGCGCCCCCATCCGCTTTCACGTCACGATGGTCGATCTCACACGCTGGTCCTCGCGATACTATTATAATCCGTCGCGCGAGAAGGAGAAAGCCGGGCGCATCCTCATGAACCATTTCGTCGTCGGCGTCGATGTGCTCCCCATGGACCTCTTCTACATCTCTGCCGGCTACAACTTCCGCCGCGCTGCCGAGCTGAAAGCCGCCGGCTCCTCCCATGCCGCAGGCCTCACCTTCGGCGCCGGCCTCAACCTCAAGCGCTTCAGCATCGGCCTGGCCTACGCCAAGTACCACGTCTCCGTTCCCAGCTTCATGATCAATGCACAATACCACCTATAGACCCACCCCCAGCCCCTCCCGTTAGGGAGGGGATGCCTGCGGTTGGGCTCAGTTAATCGCTCCTAAATTATACATTTATATGAATAAACAGCAAACTACGCGCCAGCCTCACCCCTCCCTGACGGGAGGGGCCAAGGGTGGGTCTTTAATCACCATAGCTATTGACGGCCACAGCTCGTGCGGCAAAAGCACGATGGCCAAGGATCTCGCCCGCGAGATCGGTTACATCTACATCGACAGCGGCGCCATGTACCGCTGCTGCACCCTCTTCGCCCTCGAACAGGGTCTCATCGCCGCCGACGGCACCATCGACGAAGCAGCCCTCGAGGCCCGCATGTCCGAGATACATGTCAGCTTCCAGCTCAACGCCGCCACCGGACGCCCCGACACCTACCTCAACGGCGAATGCGTCGAACAGCGCATCCGCACCATGGAAGTGTCGTCCCACGTCAGCCCCATCGCTGCCCTACCCTTCGTCCGCGCTGCCATGACCGCACAGCAGCAGGCCATGGGCCGCGAGGGAGGCATCGTCATGGACGGACGCGACATCGGCACAGCCGTGTTCCCCGACGCCGAGATGAAGGTCTTCGTCACCGCCTCCGATGAGATACGCGCCCAGCGACGCTACGACGAACTCGTGGCCAAAGGACAGCCCGCCGACTTCGACGAAGTCCTTGCCAACCTCCGCGAACGCGACCGCATCGACTCCACCCGAGCCGTAGCACCCCTGCGCCAGGCCGACGACGCCATTGTCCTCGACAACAGCCACATGACCATCCCCGAACAGAAGCAGTGGCTCTTAGACCTGTTCCATAAGAAGACCCACCCCTCACCCTCCCTGTGAGGGAGGGAGTAATTACCTTTCAAGTATAGAAGTTATTCCATACTATTAATGATTGAGGAACAACAAGTAGCACAAGTGACCACTCCCTCCCTCACAGGGAGGGCAGGGGGTGGGTCTGTTGAGATAGATTCCAAATCCGGTTTTTGCTTCGGCGTTACCCGTGCCATCAGCAAAGCCGAGGAGGAGCTGGCAGCAGGACAGCCCCTCTACTGTCTCGGCGACATCGTACACAACAGCCGCGAGGTAGAGCGCCTGCGTCAGCTCGGACTCATCACCATCGACCACGACGAGTTCCGCCAGCTGCGCGACGCCAATGTGCTGCTGCGTGCCCACGGCGAACCGCCCGCCACCTACCGCCAGGCTCAACAGAACAACCTGAACATCATCGACGCCACCTGCCCCGTCGTGCTCCACCTGCAGGACCGCATCCGCCGCGAATACGAGTCCGACCCGTCCCACGCCAAGCAGATCGTCATCTTCGGCAAGCGAGGCCACGCCGAAGTGCTCGGTCTCGTAGGCCAGACCGAGGGCACCGCCGTCGTCATCGAGACGCCCGAGGAAGCCCAGCAGCTCGACTTCTGCCGCGACATCGCCCTCTACTCCCAGACGACGAAATCCCTCGAGGGCTTCCGTCAGATTGTGGAATACATCCGCGAGCACATCTCGCCCGCCGCCACCTTCACCTATGCCGACACCATCTGCCGCCAGGTCGCCAACCGCATGCCCCACATCCGCGACTTCGCCGCCTGCCACGATGTCGTCCTCTTCGTGTGCGGCCACAAGAGCTCCAACGGCCACATCCTCTTCGAGGAATGCCGCTCCGTCAATCCCCGTTCCCATCTCATCGATTCCCCCGCCGAGATCGACGCCTCCTTCTTCGATCCCGCGCCCCAGACCATAGGCATCTGCGGCGCCACATCCACGCCCAAATGGCTCATGGAACAGTGCCGGGAGCGTGTGCAGGAACTGCTGCGTTGAACAACAACTCCCCTCTGTTCGTCATTCCCTCGGCCTCGACGGTGATGCTTGTCGTCTGGCTGTTGTTGAAGAAGCTGATGGTTGCTTTACCGTCGGCATCCAGTTGCAGGTCAGGGTTCCAGTAAAGCGTCCGTCGATAGTCTTTCTGCCCTTCTTTCGGAGGATTGAGATGATAGTCAGGGTGGTAGAAATCTTCTTGGTAAGCGAAACCGGGTAGCACGTAGCGGCGGTTGAGGTAAGTGACGCGACGCGACCAGTCGGAGTAACGATGTAACGAAATATCTACACTTGGTTGATTCGCCTGGTCAAAACGTACATCTCCTTCTCGACGGGGTGAATAGTCCGTATAAATGTATATCTTGTCAATATATTCAAGCCGTTGCCAACGACGACGTTCAGCAGGTCCAGGGTAATGTGTATTTACCCAATTTCGTCCAGAATCGTAGGGGTAGTACGACTCTACTTTTATGGTGTCGAAAAACACGGAATAGTTATATGCACGATCAACGCCCATATCACCGATATATGTGTCAATAATGCCATAAAGGATTCTGTCCATATCTCCAGCTCCAAGCGGCGGATTCGCTTGGTATTCCGTAGTGTTTAAATAAGTGAGGCGTCCGGCATCCATGGCCGTATTACAAGCCTCATAGGCATCGATGACATACGCGGGCTTCGATAAATCAATATGTCGCAGTCCTCCATGACGAGCCCTCACTGTAACCTGTTCCATCAGATGTGTGCCGTCGGTTAGTAGGCGTGGAGACAGATGTGTAGTATCGCGCATCGGAGCATTGTGCACCTGATAGAAAGTGTAGGGCTTGACGAATCGTGGATAGGGGTAATTCAGGCGGACATAGAATTCCGGGTCATGGGGTAGGCGTGTGTATTCATCATCTTCCATTTGTATCCATTGGCGAGGCTTTCTTTTACTTATGCCGTCCCATTTGCGCTTCCATTTCGTGGTGTCGCTGGCATCAATATAGAAAAGACATTCACCCTCAAAACGTGGAAGGTCGATCTTGAAACAGCCATTCTGAGTTTCCATCTCTCCCATGAGATTATCCTGCGGATTATATGGATTCACGAATTCTGCATGCACACGAACCTCTTTCTTCAGATTTCCTCGCTCGATAAAACGACGCTGCCCCTGTAGCAGACGATCTCGTTTTTCCTTGTCGTAGGATTTCAGGCTCTGAGAGAACGAACGATAGTCGTTCTGTATCCATTGTCGGTTTTGCCGTCCTTGCACGCCGAACCGTAAACCTGCTAAAGCTCCTACACTTTCTTGCTCGTCGTAATAAGGATTCAGGTCTATCGACGTTCTGCGCGTACCGCGATAATTGTATTGTATTTGACTATTATCGAGTATGTTGTATTGTTCTTCCAGGACATCACGAAAGAAACGTTCCGACGTGTCGTAGTCTGTAGAATAGCGGTTGACGGTGCCCGTCACCATCTGAGTATATTCGGCTGGATGTGTCAGCTCGAAGGCCCCGTCAACGGCCATCTCCTGCCAGTTGAAGCGTCGCCAGCCCTGCGTCATCATCAACAGGTCGAGCCCCCGACGATGCTCTTCGTCGTCGCTCTCGAAGAACCACTCCGGTTGCGGCACGAAGCCCTTGATCTCGGATGCCAGCAGCATCTCCGTCATGATGTTCCCGCTGTCGAAAGTGATGTCCGAGTGAACGGCATCACGAACGGCCATCGAGATCACCGTTGGCGTCGCAACACTGTCCCCTGCCCCTATGCGCTCATCCTTAATCTCCAGCTTCACCTCTTCAAAGGGCTCGTATTGATCCTTGATGCCATTGATGGCAAGCGTCGGCTTCATCAACTCAGGCTTCGTGACGAAGAAAAGTCGGTCGGCATACACGCGGCCTTGATCGTCAAACACGGTGAGCTGGTTTACTCCGGCGGCAAGGATGGAGTCGGGCAAAAGCAGGGTGGAATCAAGCGACTCAAGAGCCTGAAAGAATTCCAGCACACCCTCGTGCATTACGGTGACTCCAAGTGACTGCTGCCCCGTCACGCCACAGACGTGGATGTCTGCGATGATCCCTTCTGAAGTATGCCTTACTTGCAGACTCACCCCATTGGGCTGCACATTCTTTATCGTCTGCGTCACACGGTTTGAAGCCTTCTTATCCTTGTCCGCACCCAGCTTGCTGCGATCGTCCTCATCAGCCGTAAACACGACCTCGTATTTCCTATCTTCTTCGGGCGTGAAGGTGAACGTGCCGCGTCCTCGGTTCTCCGTTCTAACTGACATCACCTCCTCACCCTTATCATTCTTAATTCTTAATTGTTCATTTTTCATTCGAAGAACGAGCGTCCCTTCCCTGACTTCCCCCTCGCTCGTGGCAGCCTCGAAAGCCATGCGACATGGGACACCTGCCACGAGGTTTCCACCCTCAGGAAACAACGATAGGCGAAGTTTTGGCGGTGGTGGTGCAGAACTGAAATACCGTCGTAACGGACGAAAAGTCATATCTTTGTAGAAGTCTCCCTCCACTTTCGGCTTATCATAAACAGGAAACACACGGGAATACAGATTCTCATAATCGCGGAAATAGTCCTTGGCCATGGCCTTGTTGTAGAACCCCAGTTCCTTTCCCCAAGAATGGTAATGCTCCGACTGTCCCCAGTTGAGCTGCCAGCGCGTGTAGGCCCTCAGCTCAAAATACCCGCTATACAAAGTATCGGGCAGGGCAAAGAAGCCTCTGCCACGCCCGTCAATCATCTCCACCAGCTTACGCTCCACCAGGTAGCCGTCGTGGTTCCACAACTCGGCATACAGCACGCGCGAGATCTTACTCGGCCTACCGCTGTTCGTGCGCCTCGTATAAGCCGCAAACCATATCGTGTCGCCAAGGAAGTAGCCCGTATTGTCCATGTGAACATACACCTTCTCCTGAGGTATGCGTTCGCCAAACAGCCGCAGCCGCTGGACAAGGCTGTCCATACGGCTCGCAGCGGAAGCGTTCACGGCGAACAATACAAATGCAATATAGAGCAAGCTTCTTCTCATTCGATGGGGCAATTGTCAGGTTCTGGCTGCAAAGGTAAGGCTTTTTTCGTGACTAAGCTAATTTTTAGCATGGAAAATCTGAGCGGGGTGGATGAATGTTGAGTTAATTACGATAATTTGTTTCCATAAATTTTCGTTTTCGTCTTCGTTTCATAAATTATGAATTATGAATTGTGAATTATGAATTGTGAATTATGAATTGTTTTTGTTTTCGTCTTCGTCTTCGTTCAAACCCTTAAGGGTTTTGCCCGAAAGCCTTATAGCTTTTGCCGTAAACCCTTAAGGGTTTGGGGCTTAACCCTTGAGGCTTTTTCCCGCCGGAGGCGGTCGATCTTTCCTGATTGTGCACTGTTGCATGATGAATGATTTGGATGTTACATGGCAGACCTTTTGGTTTGCGAGTGCAAAGGTATGGCATTGCAGCCCCCGAATCATAGGCATCATAGCGCATCATCACGTTCTATCGCGTTTCCATGTGATTCGTGATTTTCGTGAATATTTTCTGTGATCTGAGAGAGCTGTGTGATAATTCCATGTACTATGCGAGACCGATTTTCCCCAAAACTCTCGTCAAAGGTTAGGGCCATAGCCCCCCCCTAGGGCCCCCCTTATATAGGGGGCCAAGGGGAGGGGCTTACGCCCAAGTCGGCGGCGATTTGGTCGAAAAGGTCAGCCTCTGCTGTTGACTGAGTGCTGGAACTTGCAGATACGTACAGCTGCCAGACAGCTGCTTCTCTTCGTCGATCAGGGCATGATCCGCCACCGACCGACGCACCAAATCAAATGCCCGATTCATAAGCTCATGTTTCATGTTTAAAGTTTCATGTTTTAAGTTTCACGCTTTGGCCAAAAGCTCGGGCGCAAAGGTACAAACAATTCTCAAAATAAACCTATGATATACCAGGGATATATACCAAGGATATATACCAGGGATATATACCAGGGATATACCTATCGAAAGGCAACAAAAACAATTGAGGATGAAGACAAAAACATAAAAAACACCAGTTGAAGAGGTGGGCACTGCGTGCCTTGATGTCTGTGAGGGTCTTAGCCCTGGTGAGCAAGCTCCCCGATGCTCAACCCTCACA
>Ga0310697_10000672_pt1 | contig 44145 bp, 34 predicted proteins | sample 172DNAGHGlowgp2_FD_203883 | JGI IMG/M metagenome (GOLD analysis project Ga0310697, IMG submission 203883) | Sheep rumen microbial communities from Palmerston North, Manawatu-Wanganui, New Zealand - 1728 DNA GHGlow gp2 (v2) (version 2) | ecosystem: Host-associated > Mammals > Digestive system >...
ACGCAGGACAAGCCCTTCATGTCGGACTCGACGATGGTCCTCGTGGCGGACTCGACACAAATGCTCGTGGCGGACTCCGCGGTGGTACTCGTGACGGATTCTGCACAGGCAGCGAAAATCGACAGCCTGGCCTCGAGGATCGGCGCTATGCTGAAGCCGCCATTCAAGCCCGACCCCACCCGCGCGTTGTGGCTCAGCCTCGTGCTCCCCGGTGCCGGACAGATCTACAACCACAAATACTGGAAACTACCCATCGTGTACGGCGGCTTCCTCGGCTGTGCCTATGCCCTGAACTGGAACGGCCAGATGCTGAGCGACTACTCGCAGGCCTACCTCGACATCATGGACAACGACCCCAACACGAAGTCCTACGAGAAGATGCTGCCGCTGAACTACAGCATCGCTGGACGCGAGGAGCAGTTCAAAGAGATCTTCAAGAACAAGAAGAACTACTACCGCAAATACCGCGACATGAGCATTATGGCCTTTGCCGCCGTGTATGCGCTGGCCGTCATCGATGCCTACGTCGATGCCGAGCTCTCGAGCTTCGACATCTCGGAAGACCTCTCGCTGCAGGTGCAGCCTACGCTGATAAAACCCATTCAACAGACATCCGATTGGCGACACCACGGCCTGGGGCTGTCGGTTTGCCTAAGATACTGAGGAATGAAGAATGAAGAATGAAGAAAACTTTCAACTTTCAACTCTCAACTCTATAACATGCGTCAGACACCACTTATTATCTTTTTACTGCTATTTATCACCAACGTAGCTTACGCCCAAGACGTCTATGACGAGGATGAAGACGACGACATCGAAGTCCTCGACGAAGACGACGAGGATGACGAGGATGACGAAGACGAAGACGAGGATGACAACGACGACGGCGAGATAGCGATGCCAGAGGGCATGACGACAGAACTCGACCGCCTGCTCATGGAATGGAACAACAAGAGCTACCTCATCCCAGAAGGCGACTGCGAGACCGGCGAGAATCCCGAATTCGACAAGGAAACGTATATCCATCGCCTGCAACGCCTGCCCAACGTCATCGAGATGCCCTACAACGACGTCGTGCGATCGATGATTGATGCCTACACGGGACGGCTGCGGCGTACGGTGAGCATCATGCTGGGAGCCAGCAATTTCTATACGCCCATCTTCGAGGAAGCCCTCGAGGCCTACCAGTTGCCGCTGGAGCTGAAATACCTGCCCGTCATCGAATCGGCATTGAACCCGACGGCCGTCAGCCGAGCCGGCGCCGTAGGGTTGTGGCAGTTCATGATCACGACGGGCAAGCAGTACGGCTTGGAAGTGACCAGCCTCATCGACGAGCGCAAGGACCCGATCAAGGCCAGCTACGCCGCTGCCCGTTACCTCAAAGACCTATACGACATCTTCGGCGACTGGACCCTCGCCATCGCCTCCTACAACTGCGGTCCGAATAATGTGCGCAAGGCCATCACACGTGCCAACGGCGAGCGCGACTATTGGAAGATCTATCCCTACCTGCCGCGCGAGACCCGCGGCTATGTGCCTGCCTTCATCGCCGCCAACTACGTGATGAACTACTACTGCGACCACAATATCTGTCCTGCCGGGACGCAGCTGCCCGCTGCCACCGACACGGTGCGCCTGAACCGCAACCTGCACATGGATCAGATCGTGGCGATGTGCAACGTGCCCGAAGAAGAGGTGAAAGCGCTGAACCCGCAGTACCGCACACCCCTCATCCCCGGTGAGAGCCACACCTGCACCCTGCGCCTGCCGCAGATGGCAATGAACGCTTTCATTGAAGCGGGCGACAGCATCTACAACTACCGCGCCACAGAGCTCCTGACGAGCCGCAAGGAGATCGAGATCGCCAAGGACGAACCGGCACCGCGCAAGGTGAGCAAGGGACGCAAGAGCAAACGGTCGCGTGCGGCACGCAGCTCACGCAGCTCACGAGGAGGACGCAGCGTCACCGTCCGCAGGGGCGACAACCTCGGCGCCATAGCACGGCGCAACGGCACCACAGTGGCCAAGCTGCGCCGTCTCAACGGCATCCGCGGTAATAACATCCGTGCGGGGCAGAAATTGAGAGTAAAATAACCTGTTCAACGAGAAAAACGTTTCGACCATGGCCGAACAAGATAACAATCAGCTTCATCCGACAACGCCCCTATCGTCCGAGGCGCAGGGAGGCGTGACGGCGACTTCCGCCGACGACACCATGGTGCAGGAGGCGTTCCAGCATCTCATTGACACCTATCTGGCATCGCCGCACCGCAAGAAAATCGACATCATCACGAAGGCTTTCAACTTCGCCAAGCAAGCCCACAAAGGCGTGCGCCGCCTCTCCGGAGAACCCTATATCATGCATCCGCTGGCCGTAGCGCAGATCGTCTGCGGCGAGATCGGCCTCGGGTCCACGAGTATCTGCGCCGCCCTGCTGCACGATGTCGTGGAGGATACGGAATACACGGCAGAGGACATCAGCAATATCTTCGGCGAGAAGATTGCCCAGATCGTTGACGGGCTGACGAAGATCTCCGGCGGCATCTTCGGCGACAAAGCCTCCGCGCAGGCCGAGTCGTTCAAGAAGCTGTTGCTGACGATGAGCGACGACATACGCGTCATCCTCATCAAGATCAGCGACCGCCTGCATAACATGCGAACCCTCGGATCGCAACCGCCGCACAAGCAGTACAAGATTGCCGGCGAAACGCTTTACATCTACGCGCCCCTGGCCAACCGTCTCGGCCTGAACCTGATCAAGGAGGAGTTGGAAGACCTCAGCTTCCGCTACGAGCAGCCTGAGACCCACGCCCGAATATGCCAACAGCTCGAGGAGATACGTCCTCATCTGGATGAATCGTTCCGCACGTTCATCCTCCCCATACGTCAGAAGCTCGACAAGCTCGGCTTCACCTACGACATCAAGGCACGCATCAAACGACCGTTCAGCATCTGGATGAAGATGCAGAACAAACACGTCAGCTTCGAAGAGATCTACGACCTGCTGGCCGTGCGCATCATCTTCGACCCGAAGAGCGAGGAAACGGAGATCGCCGACTGCTTCCAGATCTTTGCCGCATGCACCACCATCTATCGCGCCCACCCCGACCGCTTCCGAGACTGGCTCACCAACCCAAAGAGCAACGGCTACCAAGCCCTGCACACCACCCTCATGAGCCCTCAGGGACGATGGATTGAACTGCAGATACGCTCGCGCCGCATGGACGATATGGCAGAACGCGGGTTTGCTGCACACTGGAAATACAAAGAAGGCGAAAAGGACACCAACGCCAGCGAAACGGAACTCGACAAATGGCTCGCCACCATCAAGGAACTGCTCGACGACCCGCAGCCCTCGGCCATGGACTTCCTCTCGACGATCAAGCTGAACCTCTACTCCTCGGAGATTCTCGTCATCACGCCAAAGGGTGAATTCAAGACGATGCCCGCAGGATGTACCGTGCTCGATTTCGCTTTCAGCATCCACTCGGAGCTGGGAACAAAATGCATCGGAGCTAAGGTGAATCACCAGCTTGTGCCAGCCAACTACCAGCTCAAGAGCGGCGACCAGGTGGAGATCCTGAGCTCCAACGCAGCCCGGGTCACCGAGGACTGGCTCAACATAGCCACCACCGCCAAGGCCAAGAACAAAATCGCGGCCATCCTGCGCAAGCAACGCCGCAAGCAACAGAAGGACGGCGAGGACCTGCTCGAGGAATGGAGCATTCAACACGAGGTGGTGGTCAACAGCCTCGTCATGGACCGCCTCTGCGAAGCACACGATATCGGAGCACGCGAAGACCTGCTCGTGGCCATCGGTGCCGGACAGATCGTCCTCGACGACAACGACTATCTGGCCGTGACGCAGCCCGTCGAAGAGGCGAAGACACGGAGCCGCAACGGATGGAAACGCTTTGTGCCGTTTCTCAAGAACAAAGACAAAAACGCGGCTGCGAACGAAAGCGCTACGAAACCCGACCTGCCGGCCATCGACCGCAAGAAACCGCTCTACCTCAACGAGGAGAACATATCGCGCGTGACGATGTGTCCCGAATGCAATCCCATTCCCGGCGATGAAGTCTTGGGCTACTACGACGACCAGAACCGCGTCATCGTCCACAAGCGACGCTGCCCCATCGCCGACCGCCTGAAGAACGTCGATGGCAACCACATCATCGCCGTCTTCTGGGACACCCACAAGAAGCTACACTTCGCAGCGATGCTACATCTCGAAGGCATCGACCGCGTAGGCATCATCAAGAGCTTGACCGACGTCATCACCGAACAGCTCAACGTCAACGTACGTCAATTCTCCATCGCTGCCAACAACGGTATCTTCCAAGGCGACATCGAGCTCAGCGTCCACGACACCGAAGACCTCAACAACATCATCAAGAACCTGAAGAAAATCGATGGCATCGAAGAGGTCACACGCATCAACTGACAATCATCCAAGGAAATCAATATTCACTTCACCTACACTATGAAACGCTCATTACTTTTCAGCACTTTCCTTCTTGCCGCCGTCACGCTCTTCGCGGCAAAAAGCACTCTGGTCACTCGCATCGACCCTACCGACTGGTATGTGGGGCTGCGTCATTCATCGTTGCAGCTGATGGTCTATGGTCCCGGCATCCGCGAGGCCGCAGTCACCACACCCCGCACCGATGTACGCATCGACTCGCTGGTACGACTCGACTCGCCCAACTATCTTCTCGTTTATCTCGATTTAAAGGAATCACGCGCAGGCGAGCTTCCCCTGACCTTCACCATCGGCAAGCGTAAGCAGACCGTGGCCTACCAGCTCCGTGAGCGTGAGAAGGCCGGTGCCGAGCGCGAGGGCTTCACCAATGCCGACGTCCTCTACCTGCTCATGCCCGACCGCTTCGCCCAAGGCCCCAACCACCAGAAGCAGATCAAGGGCTTGAACGCCTATGTGGAGAACCGCCAGGAGCCCAGCCTGCGACACGGCGGCGACCTCGAAGGCATACGTCAGCACCTCGACTATTTCAACGACCTCGGCGTAACGGCACTTTGGTTCACCCCTGTGCTCGAGAACAATTCGCCCGACGACGGCACCGCCTCGACCTATCACGGCTATGCCACCACCGACTACTATCGCGTCGATCCCCGCTTCGGCACCAATGCCCAGTACCGCGCCTTCATCGACGATGCTCATGCCCATGGCCTCAAGGTCGTCATGGACATGATCTTCAACCATTGCGGCTTCGACCACCCATGGGTCGCCGACCTCCCCGCCAAGGACTGGCTCAACACCTGCGAATGGCTGCCCGGACACGACCGCCGCAACGAGAAAGGCCACGTCATCACGGGCGACGGCTTCGTGCAGACGTCCTACAAGATCACGCCCGTCTTTGACCCCTACGCTTCGGAAGTGGATCTGCGCGAGACCGTGGACGGATGGTTCGTTTCGTCCATGCCCGACCTCAACCACCGCAACCATCACCTCATGACCTACCTCATCCAGAGCTCCATCTGGTGGATAGAGACTGCTGGCATCGACGGCATACGTATGGACACCTACCCCTATGCCGACGCACGTGGCATGGCCCGCTGGATGAAGACGCTCGACGAGGAATACCCCAACTTCAACGTCGTCGGCGAGACGTGGGTCACCGAACCGGCCTACACGGCAGCCTGGCAGAAGGACTCACGACTGACGCCCTACAACTCCTATCTCAAGACCGTCATGGACTTCAGCTTCTTCGACAAGCTCGCCAAGGCCAAAAAGGAGGAGACAGATGCCTGGTGGGACGGCTACAACCGTCTGTACAACAGCTTCCTCTATGACTATCTCTACGTTGACCCGACGCATGTGATGGCTTTCGTTGACAACCACGACACCGACCGTTTCCTCGAGAACACGCAGGATGCCGACCGTCTGCAATGCGCCCTTGCACTGCTGCTCACAGCTCCACGCATTCCACAGCTCTACTATGGCACCGAGATCCTCATGAACGGCACGAAGGAAGTCACCGACGGCCTCGTACGCAAGGACTTCCCAGGAGGCTTCCCCGGCGATCAGCAAAACGCCTTTACGGCTGAAGGCCGCACGCAAGCGCAGCAGGCGATGTTCCAATGGCTGAGCCGCCTGCTCCATTGGCGCCAAGGCAACGAAACCATCATTCGCGGCTACACGACACAGTTCACACCGTGGAAAGGCGTGTACGTCATCGCCCGACGCTGGCACCGCGACACGGTGATCACCGTCATCAACGGCACCTCCAAACAAGCCGTGTTCGAAGTCAGCCGCTTTGCCGAACTGCTCGACACCACCGCCACCGCCACCAGCCTCAAGGCCGTTGACGTCCCCACCAGACGCACGTTTGATCTCAGCCGTGATGTCACGCTGGCACCTCATGAAGCCCTCGTACTCAATCTGGAATAACCCAAAAAGAAAGTACTATGCCACTCAATCCCAACAAAGACCTCAAACAATACTACTCCATCGCCGAGGTCAGCGAGATGTTCGACCTCCCGGCATCGCTGCTGCGATACTGGGAAAAGGAATTTCCGACCATCAACCCCAAGAAGGGCGGCAACAACGTGAGAATGTACACCAAGGAGGACATCGAGGAGATACGCCTCATCAACGATCTCGTGAAAGGCCGCAACATGAAGCTGGCCGCCGCACGCGAACTCATCCAACGCAACCGCGAGGGTGCCAAGAACAGCAGCGACCTGCTACTCCGGCTCACCAATGTGCGCGAACAGCTGTTGGACATCAAGAGGTCGCTCGATGCCATTGTGTAATATATTGAACATGTGAAATGAAACGATTAACTACCATCCGACTCACCCTGCTTCTCACCCTCTTCACGCTCACGGCTGCAGCACAGAAAGAGAACCAGTTCGCCGTGGATGCACAGCTGCGCACCCGTGGAGAGTACGACAACGGCTATGCCACCCTACGCTCGCAAGGCCAGGAGCCCATATTCTATATCTCCGACCGAGCACGCATCGCCCTTGACTACCAACGCAAGAACCTGGAGCTGAAAGCCTCTGTTCAACACACGGGCATCTGGGGCAGGGAAGATATCAACAAAGGCGCCGGCAACGTCACGCTCAACGAAGCCTGGGGAAAGATGACCTTCGACCCCGGCATCTTCGTGCAGATCGGTCGCATGCCCCTCTCCTACGACGACGAACGTCTCCTGGGCGCTGCCGACTGGAACAATGCCGGCAACTGGCACGATGCTCTGCGCTTAGGTTTCGAGAACAACGTCCACCGCGTCCACCTCTTCGCCACCTACAACCAGAACACCTCCGACACCCACGGCGGTTACTACGCCAAGGTCATGCCCTACAAACAGATGCAGGGACTGTGGTACCACGTCGATCTCCTTCCCCAGATGCCCCTCGGCATCTCACTCCTCGCCCTGAACATCGGCTACGAGGACGGCAAGGCCGAAAGCGGTCACACCCGTTTCATGCAAACCTTCGGCGGCTACGTTAACTTCCGTCCGGAGCCCTTCTTCGTCGATGCTTCCTTCTACTACCAACGCGGCAAGGACAGCTCCTCCGACTACGTCTCCGCCTTCATGGCATCAGGCAATGTCAGCTACGACATGCTCGGCTATCTCGACATCCGTGCCGGCTACGACTACCTCAGCGGCAACGACGGCCTGAACTACAACCAGCACGCTTTCGATCCCCTGTTCGGCACGCACCACAAGTTCTTCGGCGCTATGGACTATTTCGTCGGTCGCGTCGGCTTCGGCTTGCAGGACATCCACGCCAGCCTCACCGGTCACTTTGGCCGGCGCGTTGACCTCAGCGCCGACTACCATCGCATCTCGATGGCCGAATCCGTCTATGGTTTCCATTTCGGCAAGCATCTCGCCGACGAAGTGGACATTCACCTCAGTGCCAGGATCATGAAGGACGTCACGCTCACGGCCGGCTACTCGATGATGTTCGCACAGGAAAATCTCGCCTACATCAAAGGCGGCGACCACACGAGCTGGCAGGACTGGGCATGGCTGAGTCTCAACATCAATCCACGCATTCTGTTCACCACATGGTAAGCGCTCCGCGGTCATGGAAACGCTCACCCTATACCAGCTCAACACCCTCGTCCGCGACGTTCTCCAGCAGACGCTCGGCGACGAATACTGGGTCGAGGCCGAGATTGCCGAAGCCCGCGTGGCACAAAACGGCCATTGCTACCTCGATTTAGTGCAGAAGGACGACGCAGGCAACCATTTCGTCGCCAAGGCCAGAGCCAACCTTTGGGCACGCAACTACCAGATGCTGGCACCCCTCTTCGAACGGGCTACGGGCGAAAAGCTGCGGGCAGGACTCAAGGTGCGCGTTCAGGTCACCGTCGAGTTCCATGAGTTCTACGGCTACGCCCTCAACATCCTCGATATCGACCCCACCTTCACCATGGGCGACCTCGTCCGTCGCCGTCGCGAGATTCTCGCACAATTGGAAGCCGACGGCATCATCCACGACAATCAGGCGCTGCAGCTGCCTCGCCTCGTCAAACGCATCGCCGTAGTCTCGTCGGCCAGTGCTGCCGGCTATGGCGACTTCTGCAACCAGTTGGCTCACAACGACTACGGCCTCTACTTCGAGGTGCGTCTCTTCGCCGCCGTCATGCAGGGAGCCAACGTCGAGGAGAGCGTGCTGGCAGCGCTCACAGCCATCGCCGCCGAGGCCGACCGATGGGACTGCATCGTCATCATCCGTGGCGGCGGTGCCACCAGCGACCTGTCCGATTTCGACAGCTACCCCCTTGCAGCCGCCGTAGCACAGATGCCCCTGCCCGTCATCGTGGGCATCGGCCATGAGCGCGACGAGACGGTGCTCGATGCCGTAGCCCACACGCGCGTCAAGACCCCAACCGCCGCTGCTGCCTTCCTCATCGACCTCGGTGCCCAGCAGCTCGCAGCCTTGGACGCGCTGCACCGACAGCTTACCCTTCATGCCCGTCATCAGCTGGATCACGCCCGTCAGCGACTCACCCATCTCACCACACTCCTGCCCCATTATTTCTCATCCTACCACGAGCGCCAGCTGCGCCGCCTCGCACAGCTCTCCCTGCGTCTCGCCACCGCGCCCCGCCAACGCCTGCTCACAGGACGCCACCGCGTGGAGCTCCTACACAGCCGCTTCACCCAAAGTGCCCGTCTGCGCCTGCAAAAGGCAACCTTCAAGGTGCAAGCCTACGAGCAGCGCCTCACCGCGCTCGACCCTACGCTCCTGCTGCGCCGCGGCTATTCCCTCACCCACACCTCCGACGGCCGCCTCGTCCGTTCCATCAACGACGTCCACCCCGCCGACACCCTTCACACGCGCGTTGCCGACGGCACCATCACAGCAGCCGTGGTTGCGATAACGAAAACGAAAACAAAGACTAAAACGAAAAAGTGAAAAGTGAAAAGTGAAAAGTGAAAAATAAAAGTAACTTTCAACTCATCAACTTGTCCGCTCGGCTCTGCCGCTTGACCCTTCAAGAACTCTCAACTTTCCGCTCGGCGTTTGCGACGCTTCGCTTGCGAAGAACTCTCCGCTCGGCCCATCGGGACGCTTGACACTTCAAGAACTCTCAACTTACCAAAGATAATGAACAAACTATTATTGCCCACAATTACACTGTGCATGATGCTGACAACGGCTCAAGCACAAAGTGTCATTTTCCCACAAGAGCAGCAGGCAGGTACAGCTTCGGTCACGGCTTATGCACTCCCCTCCTCCGAAATGTACGCCATCGGCAACGACCTCTTTTCGGCCGGCTATGCGAAGGCCGACGGCGTCATGCGTTTTGCTGGCTGCGAGGCTTTAGGCCTGAAAGGCGGTACGGAATTGTTTGCCATTCGATTCGGCAACGGCGCTGAAGTGAAAGCCTCCGAGATGACCCTCGATGACGTACGCACGGCTGATCTTAACGCCGACGCAGCCGCCGCAAAAGGCTCACTAAAATTGCCAGGAAAGGCCATAGAAGCAGACTTCACCTACAAAGACCTCAGCCTCACGTGGCGTGCTGTACTACGCGACGGCTCACACTACCTTCGCACGGAGCTGGAGTTGACAGCACAGGCCGACGTCGCCATGAACGCCATCATACCGATGCTTTATTCCGTGGACCTCAATAGCAGCGAGCAACCGCCAGCCGTAGTGGGCAACACCCGTGGAGCCGTCATCGCCAGCGACAAGATCTTTGCCGGCCTCGAAACGCCGATGGGCAAGAACAGCGTCGTCAGCGCTCAGGGCTCCATTATCGCCGTGCCCTTTGCGTTCACGGCTTGGACGGGAACGACGTTCGGCTGGGTTCCTGGCAGCGCTACGCCACAAGGCATCCTTGCCCTGGGCTTGTCCACCGACTACATCACCGCTACGCAAGGCTATCTCGCCATTCACGAGAGCGGCCGCCACAGCGTGAAGTTTCAATACACCAGCGGTTACCATCGTCTCGACATCGCAGGCGTCGATGTCGTGGATCCGCTGACGGGCGACGTCGTAGCCAGCGACTACCACAAAGGCACCACGGGTGGCAGTAGCAGTCGCAACATCTACACACTCACTATCCCCGAGGCCGGCTACTATCTCGTGCGCTATTTCCGCGACTTGACCGAAGAACGTACAGGCGCCATCACCGGCTCGTTCAATTCCAACGGCACCATCACGTGGAGCGGCACTGTTGTAGCCGCCGACGTGGTTTACGACGGCGCCGCATCGGTGCTTGCCGACAACGTGCTGCACCTGCCGGCAGCCACAGAAATGAACATCTGCGGCGAGTGGAGCCGTCAGGCTACGCTCAAGGCCGGACAGACTTGGAAGGTCAGCGCCGTCGTAGGGCTCATCGCTCCGAGGCAGGCCCGTCGTTCCTTCCTTTGCTACAGTGAGCGTGAGCGCGCCGTACCGTGGCGACCGTTCCCGATGTACAACTCGTGGTTTGAACTGAACATCAACCGCAACAATGACCAGCACTACACTACCAACTTCAACGAAGCGCAATGCATGCAAGTCCTCGACCAGTGGAAGACACACCTCTTCGACAAGTACGGCGTGGGCATCGGTTCCTTCGTCTGGGACGACGGATGGGATGAATACGGCACGTGGCAGTTCAACCCCAACTTCCCCAACGGTTTCCAGCTCCTCAGCGACAAAGCCGCAGCTATGGACTCGCACATCGGTGCCTGGCTCGGGCCGGTCGGCGGCTACGGGCAAAGCGGCAACTACCGCCGCAACTATTGGAGCTCGCGTGGCGGCATGCAGCTCTCCAATCCGGCCTACTATAACGTCTTCCTTGAACGCACGAGCTTTATGCTCAACACCTACCACTTCAACTATTTCAAGTTCGACGGCATCAGCGCGCATTTCAGCGCCTTAGGTCCCGACGGCGGTGCCACGGGCGAGGAGAATGCCGAGGGCATCATCGACATCGAGCGCCGACTGCGCGAGGTCAAGCCCGACGTGTTCTTCAACACCACAGTAGGCACGTGGGCATCGCCCTTCTGGTTTCAGGTCTCTGATGCCGTTTGGCGCCAGGAGAATGACTGGGGCACTATCGGCGACCAAGGCAACTCACGCGAACAGTGGATCACCTATCGCGACCGCCTCGTCTATCAGAACTTCGTGCAGAACTCACCGCTTTGCCCCATCAACGCGCTGATGACCCACGGCTTCATGCTATCCAAATACGGAGGCGGCGTAGCCAACATGAGCCGCTCTTATGCCGACGTCGTGCGCGAGTTGCGCTGCGCCTTTGCCTGTGGCAGCGGCATGGTTGAGGTCTATGCCGACTACGCCCTGATGAACAGCATCAGCAACGGCAAGCTCTGGGGCGACCTCGCCGAATGCATCCGATGGCAGAAGGCGCAGGAGGATGTGCTGCCCGACGTTCATTGGGTTGGTGGGAATCCGTGGGACGGCAGCCAGGCTAACGTCTATGGCTGGGCTGCGTGGAACGGCAAGAAGGCCACCCTCGCGCTGCGCAATCCCGCGGCTTCGCGACAGACCTTCGTCACGACGTTGCGCGAGGCGCTTGATATCCCCGACTACATCCACACCACCATCACCTTCAGCAAAGCCTTCACGCAGAACAACCTCTCCGGTCTTCCTGTCGGCGAGCCCATCGATATCGACACCCAGCTCTCGCTCTCCTTAGCCGCCTCCTACGTGTATGTCTTCAATGGCAGCGATGGCAGCGATCCCGATGCCATTGGCGAGGTGCAGTCCGAGGAGCGCGCGGCCGGCAATGCTCAGAAGGCTGCACCAACCTACGACCTCTCCGGCCGACCCGTAGGCAGGTACCACCACGGCATCACGATTACCCAAGGACAAAAAACATTCAATAAATAGCTTATGTTAACCTACGAAACCGCCATGGAGCGCCTCGAAGCGCTGGCACGCGAAATGGAAAACGGCGACATCGTCATTGACGAACTCGCCACGAAACTCAATGAAGCCCAACAACTGCTGGCCTTCTGCAAGGACAAGCTCACCAAAGCCGACGAAGAAGTGAAACGATTGCTCGAAGATGACGAGCGGAATGACGAAGGTTAATTTCTTACGCAGAAACGCAAAAAACTTTCAACTTTCAACTCTCAACTCTCAACTTTTCCTTATCTTTGCGCACAAATTTATTCACCAAACGCAAGAAGTAACATGAAAGAAATCGATTGGAGCAATCTGTCCTTCGGCTACATGCCGACCGACTATAACGTCCGCTGCAACTACCACAACGGCAAATGGGGTGAGATCGAAGTCCACTCCGAGGAGACAATACCCATGAGCATGGCCGCCACCTGCCTCCACTACGGTCAGGAAGCCTTCGAAGGTCTGAAAGCCTACCGCTGTCCCGACGGCAAGGTACGCATCTTCCGTCCCACCGAGAACGCCGCCCGCCTGCAGGCCACCTGCCGCGGACTCGTCATGCCCGAGGTGCCCACCGAGATGTTCATCGAGATGGTCAAGAAGGTCGTGCGCCTCAACGAGCGCTTTATCCCGCCCTACGAGAGCGGTGCCACACTCTACATACGTCCCCTGCTCATCGGCACCACGCCGCAGGTCGGCGTCCATCCCGCCAGCGACTACCTCTTCCTCATCTTCGTCACCCCCGTAGGTCCCTACTTCAAGGGCGGCTTCGCCACCAATCCCTACGTCATCACACGCGACTACGACCGCTCAGCACCCCTCGGCACCGGCTGCTACAAGGTCGGCGGTAACTACGCCGCGAGTCTTCGTGCCAACAAGTGGGCGCACGACCAGGGCTACTCCTGCGAGTTCTACCTCGATGCCCGCGAGAAGCGGTACATCGACGAGTGCGGAGCCGCCAACTTCTTCGGCATCAAGGACGGCACCTACGTCACGCCGAAGTCCAACAGCATCCTGCCCTCCGTCACCAACATGAGCCTCATGCAGCTCGCCGAGGACCTCGGCCTACGCGTCGAACGCCGTCAGATACCCCTCGAGGAACTCGATACCTTCGAGGAGGCCGGCGCCTGCGGCACTGCAGCCGTCATCAGCCCCATCCAGCGCATCGACGATCCCGAAACAGGCCACAGCTACGTCTTCGCCAAGGACGGTCAACCCGGACCCGTCTCCACCAAGCTCTACCGCAAGCTCGTCGCCATTCAGTACGGCATCGAACCCGACACCCACGGATGGACAATGGTCGTGATAGAGTAAAAACATTCTTTAGACAACGAATTACACGAATTATACGAATTATTTAAACCATCAATGGAATATCTGATTTGACGTTATGGTTAAGAATGATATCGTTTAATTCGTTTAATTCGTTGTGAAAGAGAAAAAGCAAGCTCATGTCTAAGGGTAAGTTAGCCAAGTTCGCCGACATGGCGAGCTATCCCCACGTCTTCGAGTACCCCATGGGGGCGTTTTCGAATGACGAGTTACGAATGACGAATGACGAATGCAAGTTACCTGCATCTTCTGGCAGTGACTCAGATTCGCCATTCCCCATTCCCCATTCGTCATTCCCCCTAAGAGGTCGTTGGCGCGAGCAGTTCTTCCACAACGCGGGCCCCATCGTCCTCGAGCTGGGCTGCGGCCGCGGCGAATATGCCGTGGGGTTGGCACGACGCTACCCCGACACGAACTTCATCGGCGTCGATATCAAGGGCGCCCGCATGTGGAGCGGAGCCACGGAAGCCCTCAACCTCGGCCTCACAAATGTCGCCTTCCTGCGCACCAACATCGAGATCATCGACCGCTTCTTCGCTCCGGGCGAGGTACAGGAGATCTGGCTCACCTTCTCCGACCCGCAGATGAAAAAGCCCACGAAGCGCCTCACCTCATCCTATTTCCTCGACCGCTACCGCCGCATCCTCACCGACAGAGGCCTCATACACCTCAAGACCGACTCCCGCTTCCTCTTCACATACACGCGCCACGTCACCGACGTCAACCATCTGCCCGTGGACGTATGTACCGACGATCTATATCGGAGCACCGTCGGCCAAGCGACCCTCGACCTCTCCATCCGCACCTACTACGAGCAGCAGTGGCTCGACCGAGGCATCACCATCAAATACATACGCTTCCACCTCCCCGCCCAGGGACAGCTCATCGAACCGGACATCGAAATCGAAATCGATGACTACCGAAGCTACAAACGAGACAAACGAAGCACTGTCACAACGAGAAAGTAAAGAGCTTGTACGGAGAAACTATATAGCTTTGCGCTTTTTCCTTTAGCGGAAAAACGTTTTTCCACTAATGGAACAACCCGATTCAGCGATATGAATCCAGCTAGTCTATCAGCAGAATCGCATTAAATGCTCATTAAGATGAAACAGATAGAAGTCGTTGCAGCAATCATTCGTAAGGGAGATCGGATCTTCGCCACTCAAAGAGGGTATGGCGAATGGAAGGACTGGTGGGAATTTCCCGGTGGAAAGATGGAGGCTGGAGAAACGTCAGAGGAGGCGCTGAAGCGAGAGATACGTGAGGAGTTATCAACCGAAATCAGTGTGGACGAGTTGCTATGCACAGTGGAATACGACTACCCTAAGTTCCACCTCACCCTGCATTGCTTCATCTGTTCGCTGCTTAACGAAGCATTGCACTTGAACGAACACGAAGCGGCTCGATGGCTCACGAAGGACGAGCTGGGCAGCGTTCGGTGGTTGCCTGCTGACTTGGAAGTAATCGAGCGATTGAGCGATACGATGTAGAATATCATCGCGAAAGCAGTGTCTTTGTTTATAAAGAAGGAATAAAGGTTATATGGCATTCACGAAACGGACATATTACTATGCTGCGCTGGCGGCTGTGGCAATAGCATTGGCAATGACAGGCTGTGCTACCCCACAGGAGCGCGCCGAACGACAGGCACGCACGCAGCGGGCCGTGGCCGAAGCTTTAGAACAACGGCATATTCACATCGATATCACATCCATGAGCACGGCACGTTATGGCACCCGCATGATGTCGTCAGGCTTCTTTCTTGAGGTGAAAGGCGACACGCTGAACAGCTACCTTCCCTATATGGGACAGGTGTATCAAACAAGTGTTTTTTCAACGTCGCAGGGACTGAACTTCGAGCTTCCCATGCTGAGCTATCGCCAGACCCGTCCGAAGCCAAGCTACACACGCCTTGAGATAGCGGTTAAAACGCAGGAAGACCTGTACCACTACGTGATAGATGTGTTCGACTCAGGGAAGGCTATGATACGGGTACGTGGTGAATTGCGCGATCCCATCAGCTTTGACGGTGACTGCGATGTGGCAGTATGACGTTATCCTTCTCGAAGCTTGTAAATCACATATTATGAAGAAAAGTATTTTGCTCTTATGCGCCTTGTGTCTTACTCTTGTTATTCATGCGCAGACAGCACCGAAGAAAGTGTATGACGAAGACATTAATCCATTGACGCAGATTGACGAGGCGTTGGCAAAAGCCCGCAGAAGCGGGAAGTTCGTCATTTGTCAGGTGGGTGGGAACTGGTGCCCGTGGTGCCTGCGCTTTGCGGCATTCGTGAGCAACGACTCAACCATCAGCAAGGTGGTGGACGACAACTTCGTGCTAATCCACGTTAACTACAACCCGCGCAAATCGGAAGGAGAGGAGAAGGCGATGCAAGCCAAGGCGATGCTGAAACGGCTGAATAACCCGGCTCGCTTCGGCTTTCCCGTATTCGTAGTTCTCGATGAACAGGGCAAAGTACTGCACATCCAAGACTCAAGCTTCCTTGAAGAGGGACAGGGCTATAGTCCAAAGAAGGTTCTCCGCTTCTTCCAGAGCTGGACACCAGAGGCGATGAAAAGTACAGATTAAGTCGTTGCAAGAGCGTAAGCGTGGTGTTACTCTTGCTTGACAATTTATCATCGCGTGTCGCCCATAGCATTCATATATTCTTCCCAGAGGGCATCGACAGTGTTGCCTGGCCCAAGGACGTAGGCTATAGCACCGTCCCATGACCAAGGTATGACGTGGAGGCAGGATTGGTTGATTTTGCGAATGAAGTCTGGGTCTTTGTTGAGGCGCAGCCAATTGAAGAAATAACCGATGTAACGGTATCCGTCGTGATAACTGCCGCCCTTGGGACGGTCGGCCTCACCGTGGAAGCCGTCGCAGGCTACGCGCACAGCATCAGCCGTTCCTTCTATAAGTTCCCACACTGCTTTGTTAGGGCCTCCGTAAGGACCTATGCCCTGAGGCTCAAGCTGGAAGGCATGGGTCAGTTCATGAAGCAGCACGCCACGTGTCTCGAAATCGACGCGAGCAGTGTCATTGCCTCGGAACGAACGTTCAATGTGACCTGTAGTGTAGGTAATGCGAACGTGACCGTCACCGCCATCCTTCCACGAAACACCGTCGGCATCACGAAGGATGTAATCGAGACGGCGGAGCATTGGTATGCTGTCCTCAGGCGAGAAATAGAGGCATCGCATAACCTCGCGAGCCACGCTGCGAATGTAGGGATCTGGATCTGGTATGAGGGCATGGTAGATGGATGATCCGAGAGTGGAGGGGGCATTGTCTGTAAAAGTGATGGCTTGCAGATGGGTATTCCACCGACGGTCGTCGTCAGTGAGCGGTGTACTCATGCGCCGGGCTATGGAGGCACTACCCGATTGCAGCTCATTGGAAAGGGAATAGGGTTTGTCGGAGGGTGCAAGGCCGCGCTTGGTATTGGGCTTCGACGACATCTCGAAATCGATAGTACATCCCTCTGTGAGCTGGGCATGAGTGACGTAAAGCTTCGTGTAGGGCTTGCCATTTAGACGCACACTGCGAACGTAACGGTTCTTGTCACTGACTTTAGGGGCTCGTATCTCGATGGTGCGGCCGTTCTCGAGCGTGACCTTCATGTAAGGTAGATAGGGCGCGCCGAGAACGTACTGATCGGAACCTGGGCAAACGGGATAGAATCCCATGGCGGAGAAAATGTACCACGCCGACATCTGTCCACAGTCATCGTTGCCTCCAAGGCCACGAATGTGGTTGCGGTACATCTTGTTCATGATGGTTCGCAGCCACAGCTGTGTTTTCCAGGGCTGCGAAGTCCAAGCGTAGAGGTAGGGCACGTGGTGCGATGGCTCGTTGCCGTGGACATAACCTCCTACAAGGCATTCGGCGGTGATATCCTCATTGTCGGCGTAGTAGCGCTCGGGCAAGTCCATGCCGAAGAGGCTGTCAAGCTTAGCTGTGAAGGAGCGTTCGCCGCCCATACATTGGATGAGGCCGCTCACGTCGTGGGGCACATGGAAGGAAAAGTTCCATGAGTTACCCTCGATGAAGCCTTCACCATAGGTCTGATAGGGATCGAGGTCGGCTTTAAAGTGTCCGTCGCGATAGCGCGGCGAAGCCATACCGCGAGCGGGATCGTAGGTATTGCGATAGTTGCGGGCACGCAGACGGAACTCATTGGCAACATCATCGCGTCGCAGATGGCGAGCGGCAGCATAAACGGTCCAGTCATCGTAGGCATATTCGAGAGTGTTGGAGGCTGCCGTGCCATCACGGTCGTAGGGGGCATAGCCCAAGCGCCGGTAGGCGGTGACGGAGGGGAAGTAGCGGTTGTTGGCAGTGGCAGTCATGGCGGCAAGGGCTTCATCGGCGTTGAGGCGAGCGCCCTTGACGAGAGCATCGGCGACGACGCTGACGGCATGGTAGCCGGTCATGCACCATCCCTCGTTGCCCATCAGGCTCCACACGGGCAGCATCCCAACGATGTTCTGCTGCTGGTGGGCAATCATGGAGCGAACCATGTCTGTGTTGCGCGAAGGCTTCAACAAGCCCAGCAGGGGATGCTCGGCGCGGTAGGTATCCCAGATGGAGAAAATAGTGTAGTTGTTAAAATCCACAGCTTCGTGGATATTGCCGTCGAGGCCACGATAGCGGCAATCTACATCCATATAGATGGAGGGATTGATCATCGTGTGATAGAGCGATGTATAAAGCATCGCCTTCTGGTCATCAGTGCCCTGACACTCAATGACAGAGAGTTCCTTCTCCCATGCCTTACGCGTATTATCCGCTATTTCATCAAAGGTTTTGCCAGCCGTCTCTGCCTCAAGGTTACGCTTGGCACCTTCGGTGGAAACTGCAGAAAGGGCTACCTTAAGGGTGAGTGTCGATTCGCGACGGGGAGAAGTGCCTTCAGCACGGCGAGCATTGTTTCGCAATGGTGAGAGGAAATCGAAATAGGCAACGATGCTGCGGCCTGCAATGTCGGGGAAGTTGTGATGAATATCGAACTTACCCCAGAAGCCACGGTACTTTTCCTGTTGGCGGTCGGTGTAACCATAGTTACGGATGGGACGGCTGAATGAGATAGCGAAGTAGGTGTAGTTGGAACGTGCCCAGCCATCGGTGATGCGGTAGCCGGTAATGAGCGTGTCGTTCTCGATGCGTAGCGAAGACCACAGCACTTTGCCGTCGTAGTTATAGATGCCGTGAACGAGATCGAGAATGATACGCTGATTGGGGGCATCGGCAGGGAAGGTATATTCGTGGATGCCGACTCGCGGCGTGGCGGTGAGGCGTGCTCGTACACCGTTGTCGGCCAGAGTGACTTCGTAGAGACCGGGCGAGGCGTGCTCGGTGGAGTGGGAGAAACGTTGGCGATAGCCGCCGTCGGGGTTATCAGCAGTGCCAGGGTTGAGTTGCAGGGGGCCTGTCTGCGGCATGACGAGGAGGTCGCCGAGGTCGGAATGACCCGTTCCGCTGAGGTGAGTGTGGCTGAAACCGACGATGGTATTGTCGGTGTGCTGGTATCCGGCGCAATACTCATAGACCTTACCTTGGTAATGGCCATCTACGTTATGGGGAATGGTGTCGGTGTCGGGTGAGAGCTGCACGATGCCGAAAGGCGCACATGCTCCGGGGAAGGTGTGTCCCATTCCCTCTGTACCGATCATGGGATTAACGTATTGTACGCTACTCTGCTGTGCATGAACGAGAAGAGTTGCGCAGCAGAGCGCGATGAGTGCTTTTCTTTTCATGTGTGTGGTTGTGATTATCTGTATTTGCTTTCGTCCTCATCGTCGAGCATGGAGAGGTAGGAGCGGTAGCGGCTGTCGGCAATGCGGTGGTCGGCGAGGGCTGCGAGGACAGCACAGCCCGGCTCGCGGGTGTGGGTGCAGCCACGAAAACGGCAGTCATGGCCGACGGCGAAGATGTCGCGGAAGTAGTGGGACACCTCCTCGCGACTCATGTCGTAGGTGCCGAAGCCGCGGATGCCGGGGGTGTCGATGATGGCGCCCGACGGCAGGTCGTACATCTCGGAAAAGGTGGTGGCGTGGCGACCCTGGTCGTGGGCGACGCTGAGAGCAGCGGTTTTGGCACAGGCATCGGGCACGAGGCGGTTGATGAGCGTGGACTTCCCAACGCCACTGTTGCCGCTGAAGAGGGTGGTCTTGCCCGCGAGGTGCTGCCGCAGGATGTCGAGCCCCTCGCCTGTCGCAGCCGAGACGGCGACGCAGTCGTAGCCGATATGGCGATAAAGCGCCATCATGGCGTCGAGGCGGCGATGCTGGTCGCCGTCGTAGAGATCGACCTTGTTGAAGATGAGGAGCACGGGGACGCGGTAGGCTTCGGCCGAGGCGAGGAAGCGGTCGATGAAGGTGGTGGAGGTCTCGGGATGGGCCACAGTGACGATGAGGCATGCCATATCAACGTTGGCAGCGATGATGTGACTCTGCTTCGAGAGGTTGGAGGCACGACGGACGATGTAGTTGCGGCGGTCGAGGATCTCGGTGATGAACGAGACGGAAGCCTCACCCCCAGCGTCTCCCGCGGAGGAAGGGGAAGACCACTCCCCTCCTCTCCCCGAGGGAGGGGTGAAGACAACGCGGTCGCCGACGGCCACGGGGTTGGTGCTGCGGATGCCGCGCAGGCGGAAGTTGCCCTTGACCTTGCACGCAAAAACCCGGCCGTCGTCCGTGCGGACGTCGTACCAGCTTCCTGTATTGCGAACTACGAGACCGGTCAAGGGAGGAATGGGGGAGTGAAGGATGAAGAATGAAGAGTGAAGAATGACGAATGAAGAATCAAAATTACCTGAAGCTTAGTCGGTAACCTGTATTCGTCATTCTTCATTCGTTTAAACGGTCATGATTTCCTTTTCCTTGGCGGCGAGGAGGTCGTCGATCTGCTTGATGAACTTGTCGTGCTTCTTCTGGAGCTCGGCTTCGCCATCCTTTTGGAAGTCCTCGCTGAGTCCGTCCTTGACGGCTCGCTTGAGCTGTTCGTTGCCGTCGCGCCGTGCGTTGCGCACGCTGACCTTGGCCTGCTCACCTTCCTTGCCGCACTGCTTGTTGAGCTGTTTGCGTCGTTCCTCGGTGAGCGGCGGTATGCCGATGCGTATGATCTCGCCGTTGTTCTCGGGCATGATGCCGAGGTCGCTGTTGATGATGGCCTTTTCGATGACCTTGAACATGGACTTGTCCCAGGGCTTGATGGCGATGGTGCGCGCATCGGGGGTGGTGACAGCGGCGCACTGGTTGATGGGCACCATGGAGCCATAGTTGTCGACGCGGATGCCGTCGAGCAGCTTAACGTTAGCCTTGCCGGCACGGATGTGTGAGAGTGCGTCCTCGAGATACATTACGGCCTCTTCCATGCGCTCCTCGGCGTCGGAGAGAATTTCTTTGTAGTCTGCCATATTATAAAGTTGAGAGTTGAGAGTTGAGAGTTAAGAGTTGAGAGTTGAGAGTTGAAAGATGAAAGTTTATACATTATTCATTGTTTCGGCGACAAAGATAGGTGTTTTTATTGATACAAAAAGCCAATTAGTAGAAAAAAAGTGCTGAAAGCGCAAAAAACTTTCAACTTTCAACATTCAGCTTTCAACTTTTTGTTATCTTTGCCCCCGAAAATGTATGTTTTTGCAATGCTAAGCACGGATCAACGCATAGAACACTGGCTCGCACAGCTGCCTCCCATCTCGCTGGATGAGATGAGCGGCATCAAACTGATGAACCGCACCGACACAAAGTTCGTCACGAACAAGGAGAAGCTGGCGAGCCTGCTGGAGCTGGCGCAGGGGCAGTACTACGCCCAGCAGATCGACGGCAGCCGCGTCGCCAACTACCGCACGACGTACTGGGACACGTTGGCCCACCGCTTCTACCTCGACCACCACAACGGCCGTGCCCCTCGCCAGAAGATACGCGTGAGGACTTACGTGGACAGCGACCTGACGTTCCTCGAAGTGAAGACGAAGAACAACCACGGCCGCACGAAGAAGAAACGCATCACGGTGCCGTCGCAGGACAAGGCCGACGTGGTCGGCGCTGGCGGCACGGCGTTCATCCAAGCGCTGACGGGCGAGACGTTCGACGGCATCATACCCACGGTGCAGAACCGCTTCCAGAGGATCACGCTCGTGAACTTCGGCAAGACGGAGCGCCTGACCATCGACTTCAACGTGGGCTTCCACAACTTCGAGACAGGGCACGACGCTGCGACTGGCGACTTGGTAATCATCGAGCTCAAGCGCGACGGCAACGTGTTCTCGCCCGTGCTCGACATCCTGCGCCAGCTGCGCATCCACCCCTCGGGATTCTCGAAGTACTGCATCGGCTCGCTGATGACCAACGGCCGACTGAAGAAGAACCTGTTCAAGAAGAAGATGATACGCGCCAGCAAACTGTCTGGAGCAGACATCCGGCCTGACGAACGGTAATGATAACGAAAAAAGATAATAAGAAAATAAGATAAAAAATAAGATAATAGTATATAATTATGGAAGTTATCAGAGAACTAAACTATCAGCTTGGCAACATGTTCGGTGTCACGCTGTTCGATCCCCAGCATTTCATCTCGCTGCTGATCCGCTTTTTGATTAACCTGGTTGTGGTGAGCATCATCGCCCGCTACTTCTACTTCCCGCGCAGCCGACGTCACGACTACGCGTTCATCTTCATCCTCATGGCCATGAGCATCTTCCTGCTGGTGAGCCTGATGGAGGGTGAGGGCATGAACATAGGTGCTGCGATGGGTCTGTTTGCCATCTTCGGCATCATGCGTTTCCGCACGGAGGCAGTGCCCATCCGTGAGATGACCTACCTGTTCATGCTCATCGCGCTGAGCGTGGTCAATGCCGTAGCGCACGGCGACTACCATCCGAAGGCCGACTACTGGGACGGCGTGGGCATCGTCACCATCCTCTTCGTGAACGTCGTCTTCATCGTTATGGCCTGGATCTTCGAGAGCTCGAAGGTGATGAGCCAGGAGGCTTCGAAGATCATCCTCTTCGACAACATCAACCTCATCGTCCCCGAAAAACGCGAGGAACTGAAGGCTGAGCTGGAGAAGCGCACAGGACTGAAAATCACGCGCATCGAAGTCGGCATGATCGACTACCTCAAGGACAGCGTCATGATCCGTATCTTCTACAACGACCCATCAGACGTCGCCAACAGCATCGCCCGCTACGGACGGATGCCAAAGGAGATGTGATGGGATTGGACAATTGGACAATTTACAATTTGACAATTTACAGTTTGCAATTTGACAATTCATTCAATGCAATGAGACGCTTTTTACTCTGTACCCTCTGTTTATTTGGTGTCCTCTGTGTGCAGACATATGCCCAGGACACCGAGAACTACGGTGCCGTGTGGACCGAGGTGGGCGCCACGAAGGTGCTGCCCTATAACCTGAGCCTCGAAGGCGGCGTGGGTTTCCGCACCTTGGACTGGTTCCACGATGCCAACCGCTTCGACGCCAGCATCGGTCTGGGCTACAAACTCGGCAAGTACCTGAAGTTCGGGCTGAGCTACACGTTCATCGAGCGCCGCTACCTCGAGAAGACGGAGTACAAATATGCCGGCGACTATGATTTCTCCTCCTATCAGGGAGCAGTTTATGTTGCCCCGGACGGCTTGTCGTACGACTACGAGGGCTACAACATCGATGGCGCCCATTGGGCGCAGCGCCACCGTGTGTCCTTCGACATCACCGCCGACAAGCGTTTCTGGAAGACCCTGCGCATCAGCTTGCGCGAGCGCTATCAGTTTACGCATCAGTCTTCGCGCGCCGTGGACCGCACGAAGTTGCGCGAGCCGTCCTTCGACGGCAATGTCGTGAGCTATGCCGAGGAAGAACAGACGGTGAAAGAGAAGGAGGCGTGGAACCGCCACCTCCTGCGCTCGCGACTCAAATTCGCCATCGACAAGAAAGGATGGAACTGGGAGCCCTTCGTCAGCGCTGAGCTGCACAACGACCTGGGCAATAGCTGGCATCTGGACAAGGTGCGCTGCGCTGCCGGCACGGAATATGCCATCTCCAAGCAGCACAAAGTCTCAGCCGCCTACGTCTTCACCCACGAGAACGACGATGACGGCAACGAGAACATCCACGCCATCAGCGTGGGCTATAAGTTTAAATTCTAAGAACACATACTTAAATATCGACTTTTATGAAACACAAATTTCCTTTGATCCTACTTGCAATGATCGCCCTCACGAACCTGGCAGTAGGATGTCACGACGATGATTCGAACGAACCTACGCCAAGCGACACAACACAAACCAAGCCCCCTGTATTGAAGCCTGCCGAAGGTCTTGTGCAAAACCTGACAACAGAGGCCGGGGAGGCCATCAAGCTGAAAGTCGTCGCGACGGATGGTACCGACATCACCGGATGGAGTTTCGTCTGGAGCAAAGGAACAGATACGGATGCCCTGACTAAAGATGACCAGCAGGCCACCGACACCTACATCTTTGCAGAGACCGTTGCCGGCACCTATTATGTAGCTGTCAAGGCGACCAATGCAGACAAGACCTTGACAACGGAAGCATATACCTTCACGGTCACTGTCAATGAGGCAGCACCCATAGACAGCACCGTTTACATTAAATGGAGCGGCATGACGGCGACCATTGAAATGGCCGACGACCTGAGTGACGCGATCACATACGAGATCAACGGTGCTGACGTCGTGCTGACCAACAACAATGTCGAGAACGAGTTCCTTTTCGTGCTCAGTGGCACAAGTCAGTCGGGCTCGTTCACCTATAATGGAACGTTCAAGACATCGTTCCAGTTCGATGGTCTCAATCTCACCTCCACCAACGGCGGCGCCATCGACATACAATGTGGCAAGCGCATCAAGCTCAACTTGAAGGACGGCACCACCAATACGCTCGCCGACGCTACCACAGGCGAACAGAAAGCGGCTTTCAACTGCCAAGGCCACATGGAGATTGACGGTAGCGGCACCTTGAGCATTGCCGGCAACCGTCGTCACGGATTGCGCACGAAAGAATACCTTCAGCTGAAACAGGATGTAGGAGCCATCGGCGTAGCTGCAGCTGCCGATGGCATCCACTGCGGCGAATTCTTCCTGATGGACGGTGGCGAGATCACCCTGAGCGGCATCTCGGGCGATGGCTTGCAGGTGGAGACAGATCCCGGCTCGGAAGAAGTGCTCAATGGTCAGTTCATCATGAATGGCGGCAGTATCAACCTCATCATGACAGCAGAGGACACCAAGGGCATTCGTCTTGACATCGATTCGTTGAACCAAACCTCGCCAGTGATGAAGATTCTTGGCGGCTCAATTACCGTGGATCTCACCTCTACGGCTCTCGGTGCCAAGGCCATAGCCAGTGACGGCGACCTCATCATCGGCAGCAGCACCACGAATCCCACTGTGGACATCACCGTGGCCGCCGAGACCTTCACCGATCCCACCACCTCTGAAGAGAACCGCGCCACAGGCATCAAGGCCGACAAGACGCTGACCATAGCCGGAGGCACGACGACCGTAATCGCTTCCGGCAAGAAGAGCCGCGGCGTACGTGCAGCAAAACTGGTGGCTGCCGGCGGCACGCTCACCGTGAAGAACACGGGCAGCAAGAGCCAAGGCATCAAGCTCGACGGAGCCAAGACAAATACTGATTATTATCAAGAAACGGGCGGCACCGTCAATTGCACCAACTGGAAGTACTAATCCCTTTTTCATGCTTAAAAGCAATAAAAGTGCACGCTTCAACGTTCTTATAATGATGAAGCGTGCACTTTTCATATTCCTGTGCTGTCTCACGGCCTGCTGCGCGCAGGCTCAGGAGCTGCGCATACAGAACCGCCCCTATCTGGACCGGCGGTTCCTGCACTATGGCTTCTTCATCGGACTGAATATGATGGACATGGAGCCTGTCAACAACGGCTTCATTGACCCTGAAACAGGAGAGCAGTGGTACACCGAAGTGGACAGCTACCAGCCCGGCTTCACGGTGGGTGTCCTGGGCGAGTTGCGACTGAGCCAAACATTAGGGCTACGACTGCAACCGACCATCCACTTCGGGCAGAAGCACGTCGTATTCCACGAGCAAACGACGGGGCGCGACACGACGCAGAATCTTAAATCCACATATTTTGCGCTGCCGCTGAACCTGAAAATTGCAGCACCGCGCTACAACAATTTCCGCCCCTACGTTGTGCTTGGCGCATCACCGACCATTGACCTCACGACACGCAAGCACGGCGCGCTGCTCACTGATCGCTTCGACTGCTACCTCGAAATAGGCATGGGATGTGACATCTATCTCCCTTATTTCAAACTTATTCCTGAGTTGAAGTTCAGCTTCGGCCTGCGCGACATCCTTGTGCACAAGCGTAACGACCTGCTCGATGCATCGCTGATGAAATACACGCAATCCATCGACCGAGCCCCGGGAAAAATGATCTCTTTAGTCTTTTATTTCGAGTAGCATTCGATTTCAGCGGACACTTTTGGCGTCCCTCCCCACCGTCAGGCGCAGTGTGCCGACATAACGGGCATTCTTGCCCATCTGATTGTTAGGCACGAGGATCCCGTCGAGGTTCTTCAACAACTGAGGGTTAACGAAATAGGTATGGGAATGGCCGCCGATGACGACATCGATGTTGCGCGTGGCTGGAATGAACTCATCGTCGCTTATGCCCGCGACTTTCCATCCGAGATGTGAGAGGCAAACAACGAGATCACATTTTGCTTTATTCTTCAGATAGTCGGCGATGGGCTGCGCGGCGGCAATGGGGTCGTTGTAGCGGACACCAGCGCAGGTGTGAGCCGACACGAGACCTTCCAGCTGAGGCGAGACACCGAGGATGCCGATTTTCAGTCCATTGCGTTTGATAATCACGTAAGGCTTGACAATGCCCTCGCACGCCGTGCCCGTGAAGTCGTAATTGCAGCAGACGATGGGGAAGTGGGCCATACGGAACAGGCGCGCCATATTCTCCACGCCGAAGTCGAACTCATGGTTGCCAATCGTAGCGGCGTCGTAGCCCATCAGATTCATCAGCCCCACCTCGACGTCTCCATGATAGAGGTTGTAGTATGCCGAACCTTGCGAGAAGTCGCCGGCATCAACCAGCAAGAGCTGCGGATCCCTTGCACGTAGGTCGTTCAACAATGCCGCACGACGTAGGTAACCGCCCTTGTCGGCTTGTGCCGTATCGGCGAGATTGGGATTAAGGGGTTCTACACAGGAATGGGTGTCGTTGGTGTGCACGATGAGCAGTTCGCGCGTCTTGCTGCCGCCGACGGGTCGGATGCTCATCAATGTCTTCTCTGCTTCCTGCTGCGATGCCGCCTGATGAATCGTCTCGCCAACGATGTTTATCGTGACACGTCCCTCGATGGCAGCATGAGCCTTCTGCCCTTGCTGATCCAGCAGCTTGACGTGCTTCATCAGCGTCTCGCGCACGAGTTCGTCGGTGTCGATTCGCTCCACGGCTTTCTTCATTGCCACGAGTTTGTCGTTGCCGTCAGCTACGTAGTCGAGCGTGGCAATGGTGTATATGCGATTGGGATCGATGGGTTGCCCGCCGATCGAAGCACTTTGGAGCTGCCCATCGCTCGTGATGACGACGCGCACAACACTGCTGACACCTTCACCCTTGACGGTGGCGATATTCTGCATCAGCTCCATGACGTCGCTACCCTTGAGCTTGACGATGGAGAATTTATTCTCGAACGGGGCGATGGCCATGATGTCGCCGCGGCACACACGGCCTTGAGGCAGCGCGGCACGGAGGCCGCCGATATTACAGAGGCCGAAGTCAGCCGTAAAGCCCATGCGACGAGCGGCTGTTACGAAAGCATCAGCGACCCAGTTGCTGAGCAGGCTTTCAGGACGATGACCAGGCATATAGACGGCGCTCTCACCGATATAGGGCATCCTGAGGCTGTCCACTCCGACATGGTAGGGAGCGATGAAAGCGGTAACCTTGGCATCGGGATGCGCATCCAAGGCTTTGGTGACTTCTATGCGATGAGGAACAACGCTGAGCAACTGATAGGGCGTGCTCTGGCAGCCCGTCAACACGAAAAGGATGACAAGGCTTGAGATGATGGAACGATAGGAGGTATTCATTGTTTAAAGAGTGAAAAGTTCATTCTCCACTAATCATCAGTGTAGCTTTTTTTAGGCCTTTAGCTGATGCTTCGATGGTGATGGTGCCCGGTCGGTTACTGCTTTGGACGATGGCGGTGAGCTGTCCGGCGAAGGCATGATGCTGAGGCTGATGGAAGAGGTCGAGGTTGGAGGCGTCGCCATTGGCTGCGGCTCGGAAACGGCCTGCTCCCTTGACCTTGAAGGAGACGAGGTCGGCAGCATCAGGAATGAGATTGCCGTCGCGGTCCACGACACGTACGGTGACATAGCAGAGGTCTTCGCCGTCGGCGGCGAGGCGCGTGCGGTCGGGGATGAGTTCGAGATGATGAGGACGGCCGGCTGTCTTCACGGTGACGCTGGACTCATTGGTCTGACCGGGATAGTGGGCGACCACTTTAATCTCGCCCGGCTCATACTTCACGTTGGTCCACATGAGACGGTAGCGACGCTGAAGCCACAGGCTGTCGCCGGCAGCTTTGGCGGCCAGCGCTTCCTCGCGCGAGTACTTATATTGTATGCCCTGGCTCTTGCCGTTGACAAAGAGTTCGGCAGCAGGGGCATCGGTATAGACGAAGACGGGCACCACCTGTCCTTCATGGCCGGGCCACGTCCAATGGGGAAGTACATGCAGCGTGTGCTCACGGCGGTTCCAGATACTGCGGTAGAGGTAGTAGCGATCCTTGGGAATAGAAGCTAAATCAATGATACCGAACACACTGGAATGCGAGGGCCAGGCATTAGTGTCGTAGGGCGAGGGCTCGCCGAGGTAGTCGAAGCCTGTCCACACGAACTGACCCATCTCCCATTCGTAGTCGTCAGCATTCGCAAAATCGACGTCTGGCGTATTGGACCACCAGCAATACTCGAGGTCGTAACCGCTGCACTGATGGTCGGGGTAGAGAGCACCAGCCCGCAGACGTGCCGGCAGCTTATAAACACCTCGGCTACTGACGGTAGAACTGGTCTCACTGCCGAGGACGACGTTCTTGGGCAGACGGGCATAAGCTTCCTCATAGCGGTTGGCACGATAGTTGAAACCCGGGATGTCGAGCTGGGCAGCAAAACCGTTATTCATCGCACAATCCACCTGATCCATGCCACAAGTGACAGGGCGTGTCGGATCCTCGCGATGGCAGATGTCTTGCAGGAAGCGGGCAACCTTGTAGCCGTCGGGAGAGCATTGCGTCGGCACTTCATTGCCGATGCTCCACATGACGACACTGGCGTTATTGCGATAGTGATGCACCATATTGAGCATATCTTTCTCAGCCCATTCCTTGAAGAAACGGTGGTAACCATTCTTGCACTTGGCACGGTCCCATTCGTCGAAGGGCTCGACCATCATCATGAAACCCATGGAATCGCAGAGCTCTACGAGCTCGGGAGCCGGCATATTATGACTCGTTCGGATGGCATCGCAACCCATCTCCTTCAGCAGGGTGAGCTGGCGGCGCAGCGCGGCGCGGTTGATGGCAGCGCCCAAGGGACCGAGGTCGTGATGGTTGCACACGCCTTGGAACTTACGCCGCTGACCATTGAGGAAGAACCCTCGGTCAGGCACGACATCGATGCTCCTGATGCCGAATACCGTAGAGTAGGTATCCACGAGGGTGTCATCGTTGAAGACACGCGTGACAGCCTTATATAAATAAGGTGTTTCGGGTGACCACAACTTGGGATTAGGCACAAAGAGATTCTGCTGCAGCGGTAAGCCGTGGGCCACGGTCTGCACATTTTCTTTCTCGCTGACGGGTCGTCCGTCGGGACCGAGGATCACAGTCTTCAAACGAAGCGTCTTGCCCTCGGCGTTGGCGATAGTGGCCTTCAGAGTGACTGAGGCAGCATCGGAGAGCTGTTTCGTCGTCACCTGCGTACCCCAGACATCGACGTGAATGTCAGAAGTCGTGACAACGTGTACATTGCGGTATATGCCTGCGCCGCAGTACCAACGGCTGCTCTCGGCACGGTTCTCGAGGCGCACAGCAAGGGTATTGGGCGTCCCGTCCTTGTGAATCAGGTCAGTCACGTCAACGTAGAACGAGTTGTAGCCATAGGGCCAGAATATCGCCTCTTGGCCGTTGACATAGACGCGCGCCTCGCTCATTGCCCCGTCGAAGATGAGAGTTGTCCGTGAGGCAGACTTTGAACCTTCAACGTTCACTCTTGAACTTTCAACTTTAAACTGCGTCCTATACCATCCAACTCCGATGTAGGGCAGTCCGCCCGTGCGCCCCGTCTTGAGGCTGGCTTCCTTCTCGCCATTCTGCGTGACGGCTACGTTTTGGAGATCATATTCGCTGCCGAAGGGACCTTTAATAGCCCAGTCGTGCGGCACGCTGACGCGCTCCCATTTGCTGTCGTCGAAAGAGGGTTGTTCGGCACCTGGTTGTTCTCCACGGATGAAACGCCATCCGTCGCGCAACAGTTGTTCGCTGCGCTGAGCTTGGACAGGCATTAAAAAGAGAGCCATTACGGCCATGAAAACGTTAAATCTGTGCATAATCTGTTATTTTGTCTTTGATTTGAGGGCAAAGATAAGTAGTTTTTTCCAAACTCTGCTCGTCAATTGCAAAAAACTTACTATCTTTGCGCCGCTTTTATGGCTGCAACGATGAAAATCATCAAGAAACTCGACATATTTATTCTTAAGCAGTTCTGTCTGTTGTTCGCCGGCACTTTCTTCATCGTACTGTTCATTTTCATGATGCAGTTCCTGTGGAAGTGGGTCGACGAGCTTATCGGCAAGGGCTTGAGTCTCGACGTGTTGGGACATTTCTTCTTCTATGCCGCGATGACACTCGTTCCCGGCTCTTTTCCGCTGGCGCTGCTATTGGCTTCGCTGATCAGCTTCGGCAACTTGGGCGAGCGCCTGGAGTTGCTGGCGATGAAGTCAGCGGGCATACCCTTGGTGAGGATACTGCGTCCGGTTATCGTATTCTCGGTTTTCGTGGCTTTCGGTTCTTTCTACTTCCAAAACGTCGTCTCCCCCGAATCGAGCAAGCAGCTGGCTGCACTCATCTATTCTATGCGCCAGAAGTCGCCCGAGCTGGAAATACCGGAGGGAGTGTTCTACAACGAGATTCCAGGCTATAACCTCTTCGTCGAGCACAAGGATACCGAGAAAGGAATGCTCTATGGCATCATGATTTATAATCAGGGCGCCAGCTTCGACGACACACAGGTCGTTCTTGCCGACTCCGGCCGCCTGCAGAGCACTGCCGACCAAAAGCATCTCCAGCTCACGCTCTACGACGGCCAGCGCTTCCGGAATATGCAAAACACGGGCAGCGCCATGGATCGTACGACGGTACCCTATATGCGCGAGACCTTCAAGTCGGAAGTGGACTTGATACCTTTCGACAACTCGCTCGACCTGATGGATGCGTCGCTTTTCGACAACGATGCGCGAACGAAGGATTTGAAGATGCTCACCAGGGGCATCGACTCCCTGCGCTCAGCGCTCGATTCTACAGGTCGCGATCAGTACATGCAATATTCCTACAGTTTCCTTCTTCACACGCGTTTGGAGGGTCGCAAGGACTCGGCCATGCTCAGGAATCGTGTCGCTACGCAGCCCCGCAACCTCGACACAGTCTATGCCCACATCCCCGACGAAGTACGCGGAAAGATAGCGTCATCAGCTTTAGACCGTGCCAACAGCGGCCAACAGCAGACTTCGATGATGGCGGAAATCAGCACCTTCAACAACCGTGTGCTACGCACCCACCAGCTGGAACGGCATAAGAAGTTCACGCTGTCGCTGGCTTGCATTGTGTTCTTCTTCATCGGCGCTCCCCTCGGTGCCATCATCCGCAAGGGAGGATTAGGATTGCCGGTAGTCGTTTCCGTCATCATTTTCATCCTCTACTATATTGTCAACCATTTCGGCGAGGTGATGGTGAAGAACGGAACCATGGATCCCGTGTTCGGCTCATGGCTCAGCACGATGGTGCTGGCGCCTATCGGCGGTTGGCTGACGTGGAAGTCCAATCAGGATTCTGCCGTCTTCAACTGGGAAGGCTACCAGCGCTTCTTCCGTCGTTTCCTCGGACTGCGCCAACACCGCAACATCGCCATGAAGGAGGTCATCATGGAGGATCCCGACTACGAGCGTCTGCTACCCGAGCTCCAACAGTTCAGTGCCGACTGTTCGACCTACGTGCAACAGCGCCGTTTGTATCAGATTCCCAACTACTTCCGTGTTTTCTTCCGCTACGAGCCCGACACCGTAGTCATGGAACTTTGCGAACGCCTCGAAGCGCTCATCCTCGAACTCGCCAATTCCAGTGATATATTCATCCTCTCCACCCTCAACGATATGCCCATCGTGGCACCCGACGCCCATACACGTCCGTTCCGCAATGCCCGCCGCAACATGATTGTCGGCGTGCTGTTCCCCATCGGCATTATCCTTTGGATTCGCATCTGGCGCTATCGTCTGCGACTCTGGCGCGATATGGAGCAGCTGCAAAAGCAAGTGGGCTTCATCTGCCAGCGCATCGTCAAGGAGCACCTGCCACAAAAGCCTGCGGCTGAAACCATTGTAGAAACAGAAGAAACAAATTCGCTATGATAGAACTTTCATCCATTCAGGATGCCATCAACGATTTTCGCGAAGGCCGTTTCGTCATCGTTGTCGATGACGAGGACCGCGAGAACGAGGGCGATTTCATCATCGCCGCCGAGAAAATCACGCCCGAGAAAGTCAACTTCATGCTACGCGAAGGGCGTGGCGTGCTCTGTGCACCCATCACCATCAGCCGTGCCCAGCAGCTCGAACTGCCTCATCAGGTGCAAGATAACACCTCCATGTTGGGCACACCCTTCACGGTAACCGTCGATAAGCTCGAAGGCTGCACCACAGGTGTGAGTGCCGCCGACCGCGCTGCCACGATTCTCCACTTGGCCAACCCCGAGGCCAAGGCCGCCGATTTCGGTCGTCCGGGACACATCAACCCGCTGTACGCCCAGGACCGCGGAGTGCTGCGTCGCGCCGGTCACACCGAGGCCGCCATCGACCTTGCCCGCCTCGCCGGACTCCAGCCTGCTGCTGCGCTCATCGAGATCCTGAACCCCGATGGCACGATGGCCCGTATGCCGCAGCTCAAGGAGGTAGCTGCGAAACACGGCATCAAGATCATCACCATCCGCGACCTCATCGCCTACCGCCTGCAGCGCGAGCAGATGGTAGAAGCAGCCCCCGAGGTGGACCTCCCCACAGCCTACGGTCATTTTCGCGACATCACCTTCCGCCAGCTCAGCAACGGACTCGAGCACGTAGCCTTGATCAAAGGCTCTTGGGAACCCGACGAGCCGATCCTCGTCCGTGTCCACAGCTCATGTGCCACGGGAGATATTTTCGGCAGCCAACGTTGTGACTGCGGCGAGCAACTCCACCGCGCCATGCAAATGATTGATGCTGAAGGGAAAGGCATTCTACTCTACATGAATCAGGAAGGACGCGGCATTGGGCTGTTCAACAAGATGAAAGCCTACAAGCTACAGGAACAGGGCGACGACACCGTGGAGGCCAACGTGCACCTCGGGTTCCGTCCCGACGAGCGCGACTACGGCGTGGGTGCTCAAATTCTGCGTCAATTAGGTGTCCACAAGATTCGTTTGCTCACCAACAATCCCGTCAAGCGCGTCGGCCTCGAAGCCTATGGCCTTGAAATCGTCGAGAATGTGCCCATCGAGATTCAACCCAACCCCTACAACGAACGTTACCTCAAGACCAAACAGCAGCGCATGGGCCACACGCTACACTTCAACAAGTGACCTTTTCCGCATCGCAAACGCCCTTTAACCCGAATCGGTCATTAGCGTTATGATGATAATAACCATTATTTTAGAACAGATGTTTTGCCGCTTTGAGGGCGCAATGGGGTTCCATTGTAACCGAGAAGCGACGAAACAGATGACTAAAAGATGGCTTCATTAGCGCGTAACTGTCTAATGGCCGATTCGGGTTTAACAGACACGCCTATATGAAATCGCCAACTCATATAGGCGTGTTTGTGTTGCCCTGTATCAAAAATCTTCATCTATGATGAAAAATAGTAGCGCGTTTCGTGCGGTGGATTCAAGTTTTTGTGCTACCTTTGCAGCCGAATCCAATGACCCTTACGTAATGAACACATTATCCGATCGTCTCAATCGCCTCGCACCGTCAGCTACACTGGCCATGAGCCAGCGTAGTAGCGAGCTGAAGGCCCAGGGCATCGACGTCATCAACATGAGCGTCGGCGAACCCGATTTCAATACTCCTGACCACATCAAAGCCGCTGCCATCAAGGCCGTAGAGGAGAACTACTCGCGCTACTCACCCGTGCCGGGCTATCCTTCGTTGAAGCAGGCCATCGTCGAGAAGCTGAAGAACGAGAACGGCCTCGACTTCGCGCCCTCGCAGATTCTGTGCTCCAACGGTGCCAAGCAAAGCGTCTGCAACGCTGTGATGGCACTCGTCAACGCTGGCGACGAGGTTATCATACCCGCCCCCTACTGGGTCAGCTACCCGCAGATGGTACTGCTGGCCGAGGGTACTCCCGTTTTTATTGAAGCGCCCATCGAGCAGGATTTCAAGATCACGCCCGCTCAGCTCGAGGCTGCCATTACTCCCAAGACACGCGCCTTCATTCTCTGCTCGCCGTCGAACCCCACGGGCTCGGTTTACAGCAAGGAAGAGTTGCGGGGGCTGGCTGAGGTCATCGCCCGCCACGAGAACATCATCGTCCTCGCCGACGAGATCTACGAGCACATCAACTATGTCGGACGCCACGAGAGCATCGCGCAGTTCGAGGAAATTCGCGACCGCGTCGTCATCATCAACGGCGTGTCCAAGGCTTATGCCATGACGGGTTGGCGCATCGGCTTCATCGCTGCCCCCGAGTGGATCGTCAAGGGGTGCAACAAGCTGCAGGGACAGTACACCAGCGGCCCGTGCTCCGTGAGCCAGAAGGCTGCCGAAGCTGCCTACACAGGTTCGCAGCAGTGCGTCGAGGATATGCGCAAGGCTTTTGAGCGTCGCAAGGAGCTCATCGTACGTTTGGCCAAGGACATCCCCGGCCTCGAGGTGAACAACCCGCAAGGCGCCTTCTACCTCTTCCCCAAGTGCAGCAGCTATTTCGGCAAGGCCGATGGCGACCGTGTCATCCGCAACAGCACCGATTTCGCCATGTACCTTCTGGAGGTCGGTCACGTAGCCACCGTCGGCGGCGACGCTTTCGGGTCACCCGAGTGCTTCCGCATGAGCTATGCCACCAGCGACGAGAACATCATCGAGGCCATGCGCCGCATCAAAGAAACATTAGCAAAATTAAAATAACACGATATGAAACAGATTCAGACAGCCCTCATCTCCGTCTTCCACAAGGACGGCCTCGACGAGTTACTTGCCAAGCTTCATGCCGAGGGTGTGAAGTTCCTCAGCACCGGCGGCACACAGGCTTTCATCGAGAGCCTCGGCTATCCCTGCCAAAAGGTGGAGGACGTGACCACCTACCCCAGCATTCTCGGCGGTCGTGTGAAGACGCTGCATCCCAAGATCTTCGGTGGCATCCTCGGCCGTCGCGACCTCGAAGGCGACCAGCAGCAGATGGCACAGTACGAGATTCCGGCGATTGACCTCGTCATCGTCGATCTCTATCCCTTCGAGCAGACCGTGGCCAGCGGAGCTTCCCCGGAGGATATCATCGAGAAGATCGACATCGGCGGCATCAGCCTCATTCGTGCCGGAGCCAAGAACTTCAACGACGTCGTCATCATCCCCTCCAAGGAGCAGTATCGCCCCTTGCTCGACATCCTCAACGCCCAAGGCGCTCAGACCACCCTCGAGCAGCGGCGCCACTTCGCCACCGAGGCCTTCGGCGTCAGCAGCCACTACGACACCGCCATCCACGGCTGGTTCAAGAAGTAAATTGTATAATTGTAAATTGTCAAACAGTAAATTTCAATGGGATTTTTCTCTTTCACTAAAGAAATAGCCATGGACCTCGGCACTGCCAACACCATCATCATCAGTGGTGACAAGATTGTGGTGGACGAGCCCTCCGTGGTGGCTCTCGACCGCCACAGCGAGAAGATGATTGCTGTGGGCGAGAAGGCCAAGCTGATGCACGAGAAAGTGCATGCCGGCATCAAGACCATCCGTCCGCTGCGCGACGGCGTCATCGCCGACTTCAACGCCTGCGAGCAGATGATCCGCGGACTCATCAAGATGGTTCATACGGGTAGCCGCCTGTTCACACCCTCCCTGCGCATGGTCATCGGTGTGCCGTCGGGCAGCACCGAGGTCGAGCTTCGTGCCGTGCGCGACTCTGCCGAACATGCCGGAGGACGTGAGGTCTATCTCATCTACGAGCCCATGGCAGCAGCCATCGGCATCGGTCTCGACGTGCTGGCCTCCGAAGGCAACATGATCGTGGACATAGGCGGCGGTTCCACCGAGATTGCCGTCATCAACCTCGGCGGCATCGTGGCCGACCAGAGCCTTCGCGTCGCCGGCGACGAACTGACACGTGACATACAGGATTACATGAGTCGTCAGCACAACGTCAAGGTGAGCGAACGCATGGCCGAGCGCATCAAGATCAACGTAGGTTCCGCCCTCACCGACCTCGGCGACCAGGCACCCGAGGACTACATCGTCCACGGTCCTAACCGCATCACGGCGCTGCCCATGGAGGTGCCCGTGTGCTATCAGGAGATCGCCCACTGCCTCGAGAAGACCATTGCCAAGATCGAGACAGCCGTGCTCGCAGCTCTCGAGGAGACACCGCCAGAGCTCTATGCCGACATCGTCAAGAACGGCATCTACCTCACCGGTGGCGGCGCCTTGCTGCGCGGACTGGACAAGCGTCTGACCGACAAGATCAACATCCCGTTCCACATCGCTGAGGATCCCCTCCACAGCGTGGCCAAGGGTACGGGCGTGGCGCTGAAGAACATCCACAACTTCTCGTTCCTCATGTAGTAGCCGATGCGCGCCCTGTTAGACTTCCTCGTTAAGTACTACCATTGGCTGATATTCATTGCGCTGGAAGGGATAAGCCTCGTGCTCCTCTTCCAGTTCAATCATTATCAGAACAGTGTGTGGCTCACTACGGCCAACACCGTCGTGGGCCGCATCAACGACTGGGAGCAGCAGGCACTGCGCTACATGACGCTCGGCGAAGTCAACGAGGCGCTGACCCAGCGCAACCTGCTTCTGGAGCAGAACAACCGGGCTTTGGCACAACACATCAACGAGCTGTCGCACGACAGCACACGCTCCGAGCGCCTGCAGGCCGATCGCCTCGAAGGCATCAAGCTCATACCTGCCCGCATCACCACGAACAGCGTCATGCGTCGCGACAACCTGATGACCATCAACGTGGGCGAGGCCGACGGCGTGCTGCCCGAGATGGGCGTCGTCAGCGGAACGGGCATTGTAGGCATCGTCTTCATGACATCACCCCACTACTCCATCGTCCTGCCCCTGCTGAACAGTCGCTCCAACATCAGTTGCCGTCTGCGCGGCACGAAATATTTCGGTAGTCTGAAATGGGACGGTGCCCATCCGCTCTATGCCATCCTCGATGATATTCCCCGTCATGCCCGCTTCAAGATTGGCGACATCGTCGAGACCAGCGGTTTCAGCTCCGTCTTCCCGGCAGGACTCTTCGTCGGCAAGGTCAAAGCCATCGAGAACAGCGACGACGGCCTCAGCTACAAGCTGCGCGTGCAGCTCAGCATCGACTTCGCACGTCTGCAGGATGTATGCGTCGTAGCACAGAAGTTCCAGGCTGAGATTAAGGATCTCGAGCAGCGCGCCGACTCATTGATGAATCAGTAATCCGCAACCATTCCCGAAGGCTTTCCCTGATGACCAAAGAGATATGATCACACAATTCCTTCAACGACTGCTTTGGCTGGTGGTGCTCGTCGCCGCTCAGATGGTGGTGTTCAACTACATCCACATCTACGACTATGCTACGCCGTTGCCTTTCGTGTACCTCGTGCTGCTGTTTCCCCTGGGCACTTCGCGATGGAGCATTCTGTTGTGGGCATTCGTCTGCGGTCTCCTTTGCGACATCGCCTCCCTGACATTGGGCATCGGTGCCGCCTCCATGACCCTCGTAGCTTTCGTGCAGCCCGTGTTGCTGCGTCTGATGACGCCCAAGGATGCACCAGAGGATATGCAGCCCGCCTATTCAACCATGGGCTTCTGGAACTATGTCGGCTACGCCGCCATCCTCACCTCCCTCTTCATCCTCTGCTACTTCCTCCTCCAGTCGTTCACCTTCAACCATATCATCGACCTCGGCATCTCCTGTGGTGCCAGCTGGCTCCTCACCCTCTTCCTCTGCCTCATCTTCGAAGGCTTCCGTGACCACCGCAGTCCTAACACCCAGTCCTAATTATCGTTTAACGTCTAACGCTTAGCGTTTAAATCGTTATTTCGAAGCCGAGCGGTTCATTATCCATTGTCCATTATCCATTATCCATTATCCATTCTCCATTATCCATTGTCCATTATCCATTATCCATTATCCATTGTCCATTATCCATTGTCCATTATCCATTATCCATTGTCCATTATCCATTATCCATTGTCCATTCTCCATTATCCATTCTCCATTATCCATTCTCCATTATCCATTCTCCATTATCCATTGTCCATTATCCATTATCCATTGTCCATTGTCCATTCTCCATTATCCATTGTCCATTATCCATTATCCATTGTCCATTATCCATTCTCCATTAATCTTCCCCCGTGTCCAACAACCTGTCGAACCGTAAATATATTCTTGGCTTCTCGGCGATACTGATCATCGTCGTGTACATCGTCAGGCTGTTCACCCTGCAGCTCATGTCCGACGACTACAAGCAGCGCGCCGACTCCAACGCCCTCATGCGCCGCATTCAGTTTCCGGCACGTGGCACCATCACCGACCGCAACGGCACCCTCCTCGTCTATAACCAACCTGCCTACGACATCATGGTCGTCATGCAGGAGCAGCTCGGCGTCGATACCCTCGACCTCTGCAACAGCCTCGGCATCGATGTCGATTGGTACAAGCGGCGCATGGTGGAAATCAAGGACCGCAATCGCAACCCGGGCTATTCACCCTACACGCAACAGCTCTTCATGAGCCAGCTGTCCGTGGAGGAGTTCAGCGTATTTCAGGAGAAGCTCTTCCATTTTCCCGGCTTCTATATCCAGAAGCGCAGCATTCGACAATATACCTACCCCTATGCCGCACATATCCTCGGCGACGTAGGTGAGGTGAACCCCAAGGACATTGAGAATGACGACTACTACCGCTCCGGCGACTACATCGGCACACAAGGTGTCGAGCGCAGCTACGAGCGGCAACTGCGCGGCATCAAAGGTTCCGAGATCCTTCTCCGAGACGTTCACGGGCGCATCAAGGGCCGTTATCAAAACGGTAAGTATGATGTCAAGCCCATCCCGGGCAAGAACCTCACCCTCAGCATCGACCTCGAACTCCAGAAGCTCGGCGAGCACCTCATGGAAGGCAAGCTCGGCAGCATCGTTGCCATAGAGCCCTCCACGGGCGAGATTCTTTGCATGGTCACATCGCCCACCTATGACCCCCGCTGCCTCGTCGGACGCCAGCGTGGCAAGCGGCACAAAGAGCTGTCGCGAGACCCCATGAAACCGCTGCTCAACCGCGCCATCATGGGCACCTATCCTCCCGGCTCCACCTTCAAGACCTCACAGGCGCTCACCTTCCTTCAGGAAGGCATCATCAACCCCGATACCCGTTACCCGTGCTCTCATGGCTTCCACTACGGTCGGCTCAAGGTGGGCTGCCACGGCCACGGCTCGCCACTGTCTCTCGTGCCCGCCATCGCCACGTCGTGCAACGGTTATTTCTGCTGGGGGCTGTTCCACATGCTGGGCAACCGCACTCACTACCACTCCACGCAAGAAGCCATGAACACCTGGCGCGACTATATGGTGTCCATGGGCTTCGGCTATCCTTTAGGCGTCGACCTGCCATACGAATCACGCGGCATGATACCGAATGCCGAATACTACGACAGCCACTTAGGAACGTCCTGGAGCGGCCTCACCGTCATCTCCATCTCCATCGGACAGGGCGAGGTGACCCTCACACCCTTGCAGATTGCCAACCTCGGTGCCACCATCGCCAACCGCGGATGGTACATCACCCCTCACGTGGTCAAGGAGGTGCAGGACGACACGCTCGCCAGCAAATACAGCAAGAAGCACTTCACAAAAGTTTCGCGCATACACTACGAGACCGTCTGCGAGGGCATGGAGAATGCCGTCAAGGGCGGTACCTGCAGGACGGCCTATACCTCGCAGTACATCACTTGCGGCAAGACGGGTACGGCACAGAACGCCGGCCACGACCACTCCGTCTTCATGGGCTTCGCGCCACGTGATAACCCCAAGATAGCCATCGCCGTCTATGTCGAGAACGGCGGTTGGGGCGCCACCTACGGCGTGCCCATCGGTGCACTCATGATGGAACAGTTCATCAACGGTCACCTCTCCGAGTTCAGCGAGCACAAAGCTGAGGGCTTGGCCAAACGCCACATTGACTACAGCAACTACTTCAAACGGGAAAAACGTGCACAAGAGCGAAAAGATTCATTACGTACTAAACAGCAACTGCAATAAGTGGAAAAGCAAAAGAGCGTCTTCGCCAGCATCGACTGGTTCACCATACTCCTCTACCTCCTCCTGCTCGCCATGGGCTGGATGAGCATCTGCGGCGCCTGCTACGAATACGGCCAGCCCACCGACATCCTCTCGCTGGCCTCCTTCGGCACCCGCACCGGCATGCAGCTCGTGTGGATCGGCTCCTCCATCATCCTCGCCATCGTCGTGCTGCTGTTGGACGACCGTCTCTTTGACACCTTCGCCTACCTCATCTACGGCCTCCTCATCATCCTCCTCTTCGTCACGCCTTTCCTCGCCCACGACATCAAAGGCTCCCTGTCGTGGATCAAGATAGGCCCCTTCAGCTTCCAAAGCGCCGAGTTCGCCAAGTTCGCCACCTCGCTCGCCTTGGCCAAGTTCATGGGCAGCTACGGCTTCAAGCTGCAGGGCTCATGGAAGAACATGACCATCTGCATCGCACTCATACTCCTCCCCATGGCACTCATCATCATGCAGAAGGAGACAGGGTCGGCCCTCGTTTATCTCAGCCTCTCACTCATGCTCTACCGCGAAGGCCTGCCGGGCAGCGTCCTCTTCTCCGGCCTCGCTGCCGTCGCCTACGTCGTCGTCGGTCTGCGCTTCGCCGATGCCATGGTCTTCGACAACACCACCAGCCTCGGCACCCTCCTCGTCATGACCATGATCGTCGTCTTCATCATCGGCATGATCTATGTCTATACCCGTCCTGCTGCCCTGCAGGCCAGCGCCGTCGGCGAGGTGCGCAATGCCACGCAGACCTACCACCGCGCCCTGCTCGACACCTTAGGCTTAGGACTCGGCACGATGCTCCTCGCCACCCTCGTAGCACGTTACATCTACGCCTTCAACATCGGCCCCATCTTCGTCGCCGTCTGCATCCTCCTCGTGCTGCGCCTCGTGTGGCTCGGCCTCACCTCCCACATCTACCGCTACGGCATGATCGCCCTCTTCGCCATCGGCTCCATCGTCATCTTCTTCTCGTCCAATTACATCCTCGACCACCTGCAGCCCCACCAGCAGGCCCGTGTCCAAGAGCTTCTCGGACTGCGCGAGGATCCTAACGGCGTGGGCTATAACGTCATCCAGGCCAAGATAGCCATCGGCTCGGGCGGTCTCGAAGGCAAAGGCTTCCTCAAGGGTACACAGACCAAGCTCCGCTATGTGCCGGAGCAGGAGACTGACTTCATCTTCTGCACCATGGGCGAGGAACAGGGATTCATCGGCTCTGCCATCGTGCTCATCCTCTTCCTGGCACTCCTCCTGCGACTCATCTTCCTCTCCGAGCGGCAGCCATACACCTTCGGACGCGTCTATGGCTACTGCGTCTTCTCCATCTTCCTCTTCCACGTCCTCATCAACATCGGCATGGTCCTTGGCCTCATGCCCGTCATCGGCATCCCCCTACCCTTCTTCAGCTACGGCGGTTCCTCCCTATGGGGCTTCACCCTCCTCCTCTTCATCTTCCTCGGCATCGATGCCGGCCGCGTCCGCTACCAGCGATAATCCCGACTACACCTTATTATATATATACGAAAACCATAACGAAAACGAAAACGAAAACTATGACCTTCCAATAAGTCTATTCACCAAAATAACCCCAAATTTAGTGAATAGACTCACTAAATTTAGTATAAATTTGGTGAATTGAGGGTTAATTGTTACTTTTGCAGCCGAAATACCCAAAGGTGACTGGACATGATACAAAGACAACTTGAACAAAGGCTCACCGATGCCTATAGACGCAAAAAGGTGATTGTTATCCTTGGCCCTCGACAAGTGGGAAAAAGCACCTTGCTCGAAGTGCTATCAGCTGGAAAACAAAATGTGCGTAGTGTGAATTGCGACAATGAGGACGAACGGCGTCTGCTGCAAGACCGCACATCTACCGAGTTGCGGCAGCTGGTGGCTCCATACGATTTCTTCCTCATCGACGAAGCTCAGCGGGTGAGGAATATAGGGCTTACACTCAAGATGATCGGGGATTTGAAATTGCAGACACAAGTGATTGTGACTGGTTCATCATCCCTGGACTTGGCCGATGAGATCAACGAACCAGCCACAGGACGCTTGCTGAATTACAATCTATTCCCGTTTTCTTTGTCGGAATTAGCAGCATCAACGTCCCGGTTGGAAGAACAGCGGCTATTGGAAACCCGGATGGTCTATGGATTGTATCCTGAAGTGGTGAACGAACCAGAGGCCGCCCGCGAGACGTTAGTGAACCTCACCAACAACTATCTCTATAAAGACTTGCTGGCTTTCCGGGGCATCAAGAAACCTGATGTCATCATGAACCTCGTGCGGGCTTTGGCGCTGCAAATCGGCAGTGAGGTTTCGTATAACGAACTGTCGAATCTCATTGGCGTGGACAAGGTGACCGTCGAGAACTACATCAACCTATTAGAGAAGTGTTTTATTGTCTTCCGGCTCAATTCCTTCAGTCGCAATGTGCGCAACGAGATCAAGAAAGGTAAGAAGATCTATTTCTTTGACAACGGAATCCGCAATGCCGTCCTCTCCAACTTCGCGCCACTGGAACTGAGGAATGACGCAGGTGCGCTGTGGGAGAACCTGATGGTGAGCGAGCGCATCAAGCGCAACGCATACTGTGGCAGCTATGCACATCTTTATTTTTGGCGGACACATGACCAGAAGGAAATCGACTTCATCGAAGAAATGGACGGGAGGCTAACGGCCTACGAATTCAAATGGAGCGACAAGAAGAAAACCACTGTTCCGAAAGTTTTTGCTGAAAACTATGCTAACTTCACCTTCCAAGTCATTAACCGCGACACCTTTTGGGATTTCACCGACATCTGTTCGCGGTGAGCAAGTCCTCAGCCAACTGCACTATCACCCCCTAAGGGAAAGGCATACTACAACTAATTGCGCAGACCTCCATCAAGAAAGATCTGCGCAATTAGTTTGGCTACAATGTAGCGCTTGCCACATTTGTTCTTTTTAAACAACGCGCTCGACCTTGGTCGCTTCACACTTGAAGAATTATACTAATTAAACGAATTTAAGCTTGCATCGTGTCCATGCGAAGATAGGACTATAGGACAAGAAATAATTCGTCTAATTTGTATTAGACACGAATTGCCATAATAACCATAATCATTACGTTCATAAACATAATTCTTCAAGCGTGAAGCGACCAAGGTCGAGCGCGTTTCCATTTTCGTCTTGTTTCGCGCAGCTGCCTGACTTGGTTCACACGACTGCCTGACTGGCATTGATGTGGTAACGACTCAGTCATGCAAAATATGGTCGGCCTATCGGCCTCCGCTCGGCGCTTGCGACGCTTGACCCGTAACAGCTCAGTCATGTGCGCATGGATGGTCGCTACGCTCCGCTCGGCGCTTGCGACGCTTGACCCTTCAAGAATGTTACCAGAAAATTAATTCAAAAAATTATAAGAACAGACGCTGTGCGAAGCCTTTGATAATTTTCTTATTCAATTTTTTATTTAACTTTCGGGAGCTATTTATAGAAGAAAAAAACATAAAAAACACCTCAGTGAGTGTCAGTGGGCTACGCCCTACATTCTCAGCTCGTGCCTGAGTGCCTGAGAACAAGTTCTCGCACTCCTGCCCAAGCTGATAACAGCTTCTACGAAGCACTGACACTCG
>Ga0310697_10000674_pt1 | contig 44099 bp, 34 predicted proteins | sample 172DNAGHGlowgp2_FD_203883 | JGI IMG/M metagenome (GOLD analysis project Ga0310697, IMG submission 203883) | Sheep rumen microbial communities from Palmerston North, Manawatu-Wanganui, New Zealand - 1728 DNA GHGlow gp2 (v2) (version 2) | ecosystem: Host-associated > Mammals > Digestive system >...
TCGAGATGCTGCTGCCCATCCATATCGATGCTCAGGGCGCGTGGCACATGACTGGCTATCAGGGACTGGCCTCCCACGGCGGCACGCTGGGCCTGATTATCGCCCTGCTGCTCTACGTGAGGCGCATCAAGGTGCCTCTGTGGCAGGTGCTCGACAATATTGCCATCGCCACCGGCACCACAGCCTGCTTCATCCGCCTGGGCAACCTGATGAACTCGGAGATTATAGGCAAGGTCATCACCACCGCGGCCGACGAGGCCCCCTGGTACTCGTTCTGGTTCACCCGCGTCGATGCCACGCCCGCCTTCCGCCATCCCGGCCAGCTCTACGAGGCCATAGCCTACGCGCTGCTCTTCGTGCTGATGTGGGTCATCTACCGCAGGTCGGCCACGCCCAGCCAAACGAACGGCCAAACGACCAAACGACCGGTACCCCCTGTAGGCACGGGATTCTACTTCGGGCTTTGCCTGACCTATATCTTCACCTTCCGCTTCTTCATCGAGTACACGAAAGAGGTGCAGGAAACCTTCGAGGAAGGCATGCTTTTCGACATGGGCCAGCTGCTCAGCATACCCTTCGTCATACTGGGTTTATGGTCTATGAGAAGAAGTTATAAATAGAACACAAGAACAATTAAAAACCTTAAAGCCATGAGACTAAACAAAATAATCAGAAGCAACCTCAACTCAAATGGCCAACTAATCAAAAGGTATGAAAGCGAGAACCTGCTGGAAGGACAAATAGTGGAACTCACCTATGGAGAAGCAGCCATCATCACCATAAACGGAAGAATCTACAAAAACGGCATCCTCACAGAGGCCGGCCACAACACCCTTAACACGGGCAACCCGTTTTGGACGCAGCTGCCTTTCATGCCGAAAAATAACACACAACTCTTTTTCATCCGCACGCACAATATGCCCATACAGCCCTGGTGTACCAAAAGCAACACCTACTACAGCGACCCTGGCGCAAACGGCAGTCTGGCTGAAGTAAGATGCAAGGGTACTTACAGCTGGAAAATAGAGGGAGCGGAGAACATCATGCGCTTCATCAACTCGGGCATCATTACCGGTGGTCTGAACTCGCTCAACAAACTGGACTATAAGGACATCAACGAGCTGCTGACCAATCAGATAGGCGAACAGACCATCCCAGCCATCGCCGAACTCACTAAAAAAAACATCTCCTTACGCCAGATAAACGCACACAACTTGAAAGATGTCATGCAAGATGCAGTGAAACGGATACTGTTAGACAAGTATGGCATCGCACTCAATGAATTCAATATCCAAACCTTCGATGTCGTCGGCTCAAAAGAATGGGAAACCCAGCAGCGACTCCACATAGAAGGAGTGAAAAAGAAAATGGAGCTATGGTATTTGGAATATAAACAGATATACGAATATAGGGGAAAAGCCGCCGCCATCAGGGAATTAGGCCAAAACTGGCATTTCATTGAGTTTATCGGCCTTTTGAAGTCGATGTCGAAAAACAGCACTCCGGGCGACATCAACAACTTTGTCAACTCGATGTTAGGACAGCAGACCAACGGCTTCGCCACCGTACTCCAGACTCTGATGAGCCAAGACAGTACGGCCGGCATCCCCATAGAAGGAGGACAAACAAAAGGACTGGCTAACCACCGGGCGGAACCCTCTCTGCTCGAACCGCTCACTGCCGATGAGAGGACCGACCCGATGAGACCGAAAAGAGAAAGTTTTATGAAAGAAATGCAGAAACTGAGAGAGGAACTGGAAAAAATGGGAGAATAGAATAATATGAGCACGACCAACGAAACACTGTCGCTGAGCAATGGCAGCATTGTCGTTGCGCGTACATTTCGCATCAACACCATACCCCATCTCTCCCTGTTGGGCGACGCCACGCCCTCGGAAAGCAACGAGCAGTATGCCGTTGGTCAGCAGAAAACAGAGATGGGCAACCTGCTTTTCCAGCTCTATCAGCTGTTCCTCTATCACGGACAGGATTTCTCAGCAGAACTGCTCTGGATCACCACCCCCGTCAGCGGGCAGCCCTTCCGCGCCACAATCAACCTCTACCTGGTGTTGCGGCTTATAGGTACCGACCTGCCGCTGCTCAACCGTAATGCCGATGAGATGGCTTCCACCGTGCTTTCATCGCTGCGCATGCAGTGGTATGGGGCAGAGCGATTCAGCACCGACAGTCTGTCGGACTTATTCAAAAAACAGGTGGTCAAAGAGCGAGTAGTAGCGGTGAAAAAAGAGATGCGCATGGAGGAACTGAACCCCTTCCCCCAGCAAGGGCAGAGCCAGCTGCCCGGTGTGCTAGCCTTCGACATTATTCCCCACACAGCAACACCCCTCCATCATATAGCTGCCACACTCACCGACCATCCCTGCTGTGCCCTGAGCATACAACTGCTGCCCACCCAGCTCGACAACAGTCTGATCCAAGAACTGCACACCAAGCTACAGGCACTCATGGTAATCGGTAATGACTTTAACTACAAGTATTCCGCCAGAAAAAGCCTACACCTGCAATTGCACAAAGCTGAACAGATGGCCCTGCTCTACAAATATTACTGCGACCATTGTCACCGACCCCTCTTCCGCTTCAACATCACTGCTTGGGGCGACAGCAAGGGAGCGACTGCTCTCTGTTCGCGCATGGCCGTACAACTGAATCCCCAGCCGCTCGAACAGCCCGTAGCCACCACTTTCGACACGCTTCCCACAGACAAGCTATACCCCACCAGCAGTCATTTCTTTCTCCTGCCCTGGAACATCGACCTGATGGCCAATGCCCCCGCCAACTCATTGAAGGCTCTCTCGCACACCGTAACCACCGAAGAAGCTACCGAGTTCTTCTGCCTGCCCATTGCCTCACGACGCCTGGGAGCAGGCTTCACGGTCGACGAGACGGGGTTCACAAGCCGAACCTATGCCCGAGGCACCGTGGATCAAAGCGAACTGCCCTTAGGCCGCATGCGGCAGAGTCCGGAACACCTGCTGGGCCTCAGCCTGAGCGACCTCACCAAGCATCTGCTCATTGTGGGTACGCCCGGCTCGGGAAAGAGCAACTTCTCCGTGGGCCTGCTCCACCGCCTGTGGAAAGACCGTCAGGTGCCCTTCCTCGTCATCGAACCGGCCAAAAGCGAGTATCGCGCCCTGGTGCAGGTGCTCAGCCCCGACGTAAGGGTATTCACACCGGGACAGGCTGGACTGTCGCCCTTCATCTTCAACCCCTTCCGCCCCCCGCAGGGCGTCACGCTGGAGAGCTATAGGTCGGTGCTCGTCACTGCCTTCGATGCCAGCATGGGACTCTTCTCTCCTCTCGACAAGATATTCGAGGAAACCGTCATCAACTGCTACGCCGAACTGGGATGGCTCGACTTCAACACCGTCGACGACGGGCTGCCCGTGCCTACCATCGCCGACTTCATGGCCTGCTTCGAACGTACGTTCAATGCCATCGGCTATACCGACAAAATGCTCAACACCCTGCGTGCAGGTATCGTAAGACTGAAAAACGTGACATCACTTTTCGACTACCAGCACTCCATACCCATAGACGAGCTGCTCGGCAAGCCTGCCGTCATCGAACTGGCGGCTCTGGAAAATGCCGAACAGAAGTCACTGGTCATCGCGCTACTGCTACTCTCTGTCCTTTCCTGGCTCAACGCCAACCACACTGCCGACGATCCTGAAGAAGTAGTCCTACGAAACATCATCCTGCTAGAAGAGGCCCATGTGCTGCTCGACGGCGGCAAGAAGAAAGCAGAAAGTGAGGCCGACCCTACCGGCGTGGCGCAGACGCTCTTGAAACGCATGCTCGCCGAACTGCGCTCCTACGGCGTAGGCATTGCCGTGGCCGACCAGTCGCCACGCAAGGTGGGCAGCGACATCGTGGCACTGACCGACGTGAAAATGGCCTTCCGCCTGGTGGAACAGGAGGACCGTCAGATCATTGCCGACAGCACGGCCATGAACCAACTGCAGCAGCAGCGGTTGTCGCGACTGAGGCCGGGCGAGGCGTTTCTCTATTACGGCAAGCTCGATGCCGCCGAGGAAATCATCACCCCCAACTACCGGCATGAACACCAGATACCAGTTTCTATCAGCGACCGACAACTGAAACCGTTCTGCACCTTTTGGGAAGAGCATCCGGAACTCACCCTACCCTACCCCCAGTGTGCTTATGCCCAGGGCTGTCAGGGACATCCGTGCAACCATCGCCAGCGGTTGCTGGCACGGCAGGTGGCGCAACGGCTGTTCAAAACCTTCCTTATGCCTGTAGCCAACAATAAAAAGGAATGTAAAGAAACAGCTCAACAAGTATTGAGAACATTCTCCAAAAGTATCACTCAATGCATGAGAGAACAGAATCTTACACCCCAGCTTAAGGCCTGCATCAAGGTGCATCTGTTCCGCCTTATCCGCTATGAAACGGCAACTGATTTTTCTGACCCTGCCATCAACAACTCTATAGCTTATGAACAACCCGCAGAATAAAACAGCATTACTATTATGGAAGAAGATGAAGAACTGATGAACGAAACTCCTGAGCCGGAACCTGAAACTGTGGAGGAAACAACTCCTGAGCCGGAACCTGAAATAGTGGAGGAACCAACTCCTGAGCCGGAATCTGAAATAGTGGAGGAGAATGAAACATCCAAACTGTTCGTCCGCCACGAAGAATGGGACACACTGCAGTGGGCAGCCGACGTAAAAGAAGCGGAAGCCCGTGCAGAATTGGGTGAAGAGATGAACACGGGCGGATTCTCGGGCAGCGTCAACGGCGTGGAGGCCGCAAACCTCAGCGGTCCCGCCGACGAACTGGAAAGCATCAAAAGCCAGCGGGAGATAGACGAGCGAATCAATGAGTATATAGCTAAGCAGAACCAGTGGTCAAGGAACAGCTACGATGAAGAGGTATGACCGCCCAAGGCCAGGACTCGGAGCCCGATCACTTCCCTGCCACGATGCGCCTGATGCTGTCGAGCTTGTTAAGGGCCTCCATGGGCGTGAGGTTGTTGATGTCGAGACCCAGTATCTCGTCGCGCACCTGAACGAGCACGGGGTCATCGAGCTGGAAGAACGAGAGCTGCATGCCCTCACGCGAGTCGGCTATATGTGCCGTGGGCTTGCCGGCCGCCCCCACCGCATTGCCTTCGTTCTCCAGCTGCTTCAGGATGATGCCTGCCCGCTTCACGATGCTGCGCGGCATGCCGGCTATCTCTGCCACGTGGATGCCGAAGGAATGTTCGCTGCCGCCCCGTTCCAGTCGGCGTAAGAAGATTACCTTCCCGTCGACCTCCTTCACCGACACGTTATAGTTCTTGATGCGCGAAAAGCTCTTCTCCATCTCGTTCAGCTCATGGTAATGGGTGGCGAAGAGCGTGCGGGCGCGGGCCTTAGGCTGCTCATGCAGATACTCCACGATGGCCCAGGCGATGGAGATGCCGTCGTAGGTGGACGTGCCGCGTCCCAGCTCGTCGAAGAGCACGAGCGAGCGCGGCGACACGTTGTTCAGGATGTTCGAGGCCTCGGTCATCTCCACCATGAAGGTCGATTCGCCCAGCGATATATTGTCCGACGCGCCGACGCGGGTGAATATTTTGTCCACCAGACCGATTCTCGCGGCTTCTGCCGGCACGAAACTGCCCACTTGGGCCAGCAGAACGATGAGGGCCGTTTGGCGCAGCAGAGCCGACTTTCCTGCCATGTTCGGGCCTGTGATGATCATTATCTGCTGCTTCTCACTGTCGAGCAGCACGTCGTTGGGCACATACTGCTCGCCCACGGGCAGCTCGGTCTCGATGACGGGATGACGGCCCTGACGGATGTCTATCACGTCGCTCTCGTCCACCACAGGGCGCACGTAGCGGTGCTCCTCGGCTGCCTTGGCAAAGCCCAGCAAGCAGTCGAGACGGGCCAGTTGCACGGCATTGGACTGCAACTGGGCGATGGACTGCTGGATGCCCGCCACGAGGTCGGCAAAGAGCCGTGCCTCAAGCGAGAGTATCTTGTCCTCGGCACCTAATATCTTCTCTTCGTATTCCTTCAGCTCCTGTGTGATATAGCGTTCGGCCTGAGCAAGCGTCTGCTTGCGCACCCATTCCTGCGGCACCTTGTCCTTATAGGTGTTTCTCACTTCGAGATAGTAGCCGAACACGTTGTTATAGCCTATCTTCAGCGACTGGATGCCGGTCTGCTGGGCTTCGCGCTCCTGTATCTGCAGCAAGTAGTCCTTGCCGGAGTAGGCTATCTGGCGCAGCTCGTCGAGCTCCTGGCTCACGCCACTGGCAATCACCCGCCCCTTCCCCACCTGCTGCGGCGGGTCGCTCACCAGTTCGCGGGCTATCCGCTCGCGTATCTCCTCACAGAGCGACAACCCTTCCGACACGTCGGAGAAACTGCCGTCGCCGGAGTATTCCTTTATCTCTTTCACTGCGTCCAGGGCCACGCGCAGCTGTCCCACCTCGCGGGGGGTGACGCGCCCCACGGCCACCTTCGACGCGATGCGCTCCAGGTCGCCCACGCGGTGGAGCTGCTCGTCGAGCATCTGACGGTAGTCGGGCTCGCGGAAGAACAGCTCGACCTTGCTCAGCCGTTCCTCGATGGGCTTCTGGTCTTTCAGGGGAAATACCAGCCAGCGGCGGAGCAGCCGGCTGCCCATGGGCGACACCGTGCGGTCCACCACATCGAGCAGCGAGCGCCCGTCTTCCTGCATGGGGTACACCAACTCCAGGGAGCGTATGGTGAACTTGTCGAGCCTTACGTACTTCTCTTCCTCGATGCGGCGCAGCTGGGTGATGTGGCCTATCTGCGTGTGCTGCGTCAGTTCGAGATACTGCAGGATAGCCCCCGAGGCGGCCAGGCCCTGCCGCAGATGGTCCACGCCGAAGCCTTTCATCGTCTTCACGTTGAAATGACGCAGCAGCCGGCCCCGGGCGGTGTCTTCATTGAAAGCCCAGTCGTCGAGCTCGAAAGTGAAGAAACGGGTGCCGAAGAGCCGTTCGAACTCCTGGCGGCGGCTCCGCTCGAAGAGCACTTCCTTCGGCTGCATGTTGCCCAAGAGCTTGTCCACGTAGTCGGTGGTGCCTTCGCCGCAGAGAAACTCGCCCGTGGAGATGTCAAGGAAGCTCACGCCCGTCACGCCGCGACCGAAGCTCACGGCAGCGAGGAAGTTGTTCTCCTTGTAGTTCAGCACGTTGTCGCCCATCGCCACGCCGGGGGTCACCAGCTCGGTAATGCCGCGCTTCACGAGCTTCTTCGTCAGCTTAGGGTCTTCCAGCTGGTCGCAGATGGCCACGCGCCGGCCGGCACGGATCAGCTTCGGAAGATAGCTGTCCAAAGCATGGTAGGGGAAGCCCGCCATCTCGTCGCCCTTCACGCCGGCTCCGTTGTTGCGCTTGGTCAGGGTGATGCCCAGTATACGCGACGCCTCGACGGCATCTTCGCAGTAGGTCTCATAGAAATCGCCGCAACGGAAAAGCATCAGCGCGTCGGGATGCTTCTTCTTCAGGTTGAAAAACTGCTGCATCATGGGTGTCAGCTGCCCCTCTTTCTTTGCCATGGCTTTTCGGTTTTGACTGCAAAGTTACACATTTTTTCTTAAATTAATAATGAATTTTTGGTAGTTTGAAAAGAATAGCGTAATTTTGCAACCATAAAACAAAGTGAAAAATGACTTTTACCCAGCAAGCCAACAGCATTTTCGACCAGGTGATTAAAGATTATCACCTCACTGACAACGTAGATGCGCCTATACGCAACCCCTACAACCGTGACTCTATCGACTTCAATCTCTACCTGAAATGCTGGATCGACACTGTTCAATGGCATTATGAAGACCTTATTCGCGACACGCACATCAACCCTACGGAAGCCCTGCAGCTCAAGCGCCGCATCGACCGCTCCAATCAGGACCGTACCGATATCGTGGAGCAAATAGACACTTACTTCCGCAAGCTCTACAGCGACGTCACTCCCCTACCCGATGCGCGGCTCAACACCGAGAGCCCGGCATGGGCGGTGGACCGCCTCTCCATCCTCGCTCTGAAGATCTATCACATGAAGGAGCAGACGGAGCGCAAGGATGCCACCGAGGAGCATTGCCAGCGGTGCAGGATGAAGCTCAACGTGCTCCTGGAGCAGCGGGCCGACCTCTCCCTCGCCATCGACCAGCTGCTCGACGACTATCAGGCGGGGCGAAAGGTGATGAAGGTCTACTGGCAGATGAAAATGTACAATGACCCTAATACCAACCCGGTGCTCTATAATAATAAGAAGTAACCGTTCGGAACCTTGAAACACGAGCATATTCTCATCATCCGCTTCTCAGCCTTGGGCGACGTGGCCATGACCGTACCGGTGGTCTGGGCACTTGCCCGGCAGTATCCGCATCTGCGTATCACCATGCTCAGCAGGCCCATGGCAAGACCTTTCTTTGAGGGACTGGCTCCTAACGTCAACTTCATGTCGGCCGACCTCAAAGGCGAATATCATGGCATACGAGGACTCAACGCCCTCTTCCGAAGACTCGCTGCCAAGCAGTTCACGGCCGTTGCCGACCTGCACAACGTGCTCCGGTCGGAATACCTGCGGCTGAGGTTCAACCTCGGACGCTACCGCGTGGAGCATATCGACAAGCACCGCCGCCGCCGCCGCAAGCTCGTCACCCTACATTCCGACAAGTGCAAGGAGCAGCTGCCCACCTCCTTCCAGAACTATCTCGACGTGCTGGCCAAGCTGGGCTATCCCGTCGACACAGAGAAATATCATTTCCGCTCAATTTTCGAAACCACTGGCAATCTCTCCCTGCTGCCCTCCCAGATAGGCTCCAAGCCTCAGGGCAACCTCTCCCTGCTGCCCCCACAGATAGGCTCCAGGCCTCAGGAACAGCCGTGGATAGGCATCGCTCCCTTTGCCGCCCATCAGGGGAAGATCTACCCCACCCCGCTCATGGAGAAAGTCATCGAAGGAGTCCTTTCGCACCGGCCCCAGGCCCGTATCTTCCTCTTCGGCCGCGGTCAGCAGGAGGACGAGCTCTTCCCGCAGTGGGTGGCCCGATGGCCGCAGTGCTGCCATGTGGGCAGTGTGCTGAACGACATGCAGCACGAGCTGATTCTCATGAGCCATCTCGACGTGATGCTGTCCATGGACTCAGCCAACATGCATCTCGCCTCGCTCGTCGGCACACCCGTCGTCTCCGTATGGGGAGCCACTCATCCCTATGCCGGTTTCATGGGATGGAACCAGCACCCCGACAATGCCATCGGTCTCGACATGGACTGCCGGCCCTGCAGCGTCTTCGGGCAGAAGCCCTGTGCCAAGGGCGGCTACCCCTGCCTCTACGGCATCAAGCCCGAAACCATCATCAACAGAATTCTATCCTTTTAGTCTCCCCTTCCGTCTCCCTTCTGCGCAGCCGTCCCGTGGGTTGCCTTTCAAGGCGACAAGAAGGAGAAGGCGAAATGATAAATCACAATCCCCGCCGTGACCGAAACATTCATCGAGTGCTTGGTGCCCAACTGCGGGATCTCCAGACACCCGTCGCAGGCATCAATCACCTCCTGATGCACACCCTTCACCTCATTGCCCAGGACCACCGCATATTTCCGCCCCGCCTCGGGCTGGAAAGAGGGTAGTGCGGTGCTCCCCTCGGCCTGCTCCACGGCAAGCACGGTGAAGCCCCTCTGCCGCAGGCTCTCCACCGCCTGAAGAGCCGTGGCGCAGTGCTGCCATGCCACGCTGTCCTCCGCTCCCAGGGCCGTCTTGTGAATCTCGGGGTGGGGTGGGGTAGCGGTGATGCCGCAGAGGCACACCTCCTCCACGCGGAACGCATCGGCCGTACGCAGCACCGACCCTACGTTATACATCGACCGCACGTCGTCGAGCACCACGGCGAGCGGTACCTTCTCTGCCTCCCGGAACTCTTCCACCGTGAGGCGTTTCATCTCAATGGTTCTCAGTTTTCTCATTGGTTCACTTTTATGAAATGGCTGCTGGTCGGTTCCAGGTTGTTCTCGCGGAACACATCGAGGATATGCCGGTGCAGCTCGGTATACACATCGGGCAGCCGCTGGCTCTCGCGGGTGTAGGCATTGATCTGGTAGCGCGTGTAGAAGTCGTCCAGCTCGGTGATGAGCACGAAGGGTGGGGGACTCTTCAGCAGCAGCTCGCAGCGTCCTGCCGCCTCTAAGAGCAGCGGTTCTATCTGCTGCCGGAACACCTTGTAGGTGAAGGTGAAGTCGCTATGCACGATGGTACCCCCGCTCTGCCTCACCGCTTCCGTGTAGTTCACCGTGGGCAGCGAGAGGATGGAGTTGTTAGGCACGGTAATCACGTTCTCCTTGATGTCGCGCAGCCGGGTGATGAACGTGTTCTTCTCAATCACCGTACCTTCGCGGTCGCCTATGCGCACATAGTCGCCCACCTGGAACGGCCTCATATAGGTGATGATGATGCCCGACACGAGGTTGCCTATCGAGGCCGTGGAGCCCAGCGAGAACAGGGCAGCCACGAAGATGCTCACGCCCTTGAAGATGCCCGACTCGCTTCCCGGCAGCAGGGGCCAGATGACGATGAGGGTGAAGGCGATGACGAAGATGCGTATGATATGGTAGGTAGGCTGTGCCCAGTCCTTGTAGAACTTGTCTATGCGCAGCCGTCCCGCCTCTATCTCGTTGCTCATGTGCCTGATGACCTTGAGCACCCAGCGCACCACGTAGATGATGACAAGAATCTTCACCAGGTTAGGGAAATATTTCACTGACGAGAGGAAGATGTCTCTCAGCGGCGACCAGACATAGTCCACCATGTTCCATGTGAACCGCTCCGTCTCGGGGAAGATGCTGAAGAGCAGGGGCAGCGAGATGATGAGCTGGCCCACGACGAGCAGCACCTGCAGCACCCGTGTGAGCACCAGGAGGATGCGCTTGCTCTGCTCCACGCCCAGCACCTCATAGTCCTTCACCACGAGAGGCCGGAGCCGTCCGCGCAGGCCGCCGCTCACCTCGCGTCGCAGCCAGCGGATGAAGCGGGCGGTGAGCTGGAAGAACACTATCTGCAGCACGATGAGCAGCACGGCCGCGCCCAGCCCCCAGAGCTTCGCCTTCAGTCCGTACTCCGCCTGCATCTCGTCAATCTTCTGCTGCAGCACCTGCCGCTGTTCCTGTGCCAACTGCTGGCGCGTGGTGCCGTGCCACAGACCGTCGAGGTCGCTGAACCGCATCACCACCGTCTCGCCCCACATCACGTCGGACGTGAGCTCGGAGTCGAACACATGGAGCGTGTCGGTATGCATGCCGAAGCTCTTGCCTATCTGCTTCAGGCGGTACGCCACGCCCTCCACGCGGTGACGCGCATCCTCGCCGCCCAGCGAGGCATAGACCACGAGCAGCGTGTCGCCTTCGATGATGAGGGGTACGCCGGGGGTAATCTTCCTCAGCGAGTCGATCTGCTGCTTCCGCTGCACCCGTCGCAGGGAGTCGTCGCGGGCGGTCTGGCCGGTAGAGTCAAGCTGGTGCTGCATCATCATCGTGCGCAGCTGCATCTCCTGCACCAGTCGGGAGAGCGAGTCAATCACCAGCCGGGCTGAGTCGGGCTGTTCTTCCGCTCCCATCGTAAAGCAGGAAGCGAGAAGGGTCATAAGGAAAAAGAGTCGTTTCATCATCGTCGAAAAGTTTGCTGCAAAGGTAGGAAAAAATCAAAGAACAGGAGAATAAAAATGAAAAAAAGGGGACAAGACTGATTATATCCTTGTCCCCTTTGACAGTTCGGTTTCAGTTTCCTCCGGCTACTTCACCACGAACTTCCGTCCGTTGCGGATGAAGAGGCCCTTGGCAGGAGTCTGAACGCGCTGACCGCCAAGCGTGTAGACGGCACCCTGCTCGCGGGTCAGGCGCACGGCTTCGACGTTGCTGGTGCTCTGTCCGTTGACGGTGAGAATCTTGCCGCCGATGGCCACCTCGGGCGTCACGTTGCCATCCTTCACAAACTTCTGCAGCTTGCCCCGCACGGTCACCTCGTCGCCGGCCTTCAGCAGCTGCTCGTCGGTTATCTTCCCGCCGTCGGCATCCTTGGCACGATAGACGGTGAGCACGTCCTTGCCATCTTTCGCATCAGCGATGGTAAATGTTGCATTGCCGTAGGAAGTCGAAATATCCTTCACTTCCACCACAAAGCCCTTCACGATGTACTCCTCGCTGGTGGTCTTGCCGTCCTCCAGGGCGTTGATGATGTCAAGTGCCTGCTTCACGTTCACCTCCTCCACGTCCTGCGGCTCGGGTGAGGGTGTGTCGTCCTTGGTCTTGCCGTTGAGGGAGTAGATGTAGCCGCTGGCCAGCTGTCCTTCCTCTTTGTAGAGCTGGAACGTGCCGTAGACCACCACCTGGTCGCCCACCTTGATCTGGTTCTCCGAGGTGAAGGCGGCGTTCTCCAAAAACTTGCCGCGATAGATCTTCAGCTTGTACTTGGCATCCTGGTCATTGGCGGTGGCAATCCTGAAGGTGGCATTGCCATACTGCGTGCTCACCTCATCTACATTGGTGATGAAGCCCTTCACGTAGACAGATTTTCCTACCATAGCGTCAACGCCCGCCTCTACCATCTCCTCGATGGTGTAGGGGTTGCTCAACGTACCCTTGGCATTGGGGTCGGGGGTATCGCCGCCGTCGCCGGTCTCAATCTTCTGCACGCGCCAGTGGCCGGAGCCGCTGGGACGGGTGAAGACTACCTTTGCTGCATCACCCGTCCATACGCCGGTAGCGGGATCATAGGTGCCGCCGTCAACCACGTCGGATGCCTCGGGCTTATTGGCACCGTCAAAGGTGATGGTGATGCGCTTCAGCGTGCCTTCCTTCGCGGCAATGGTCATCATGCCGCCGCCGTAGACGCGGATGCCGCTGCCGGTGTTGTAGTACTTGCCGTCGTTGGAACCGCCGGAGAACGTCACGGTGAAGTCGCCGCCGTCGAAGGGGTCGCTGTACTGGACACTGTTCTCCAGCCCCAGTTCACCAAAGGTGATGCTGCCCGCCAGCACTGTTCCTGAGAGCATAGCAAGCATACTGAATAACAAAAGGCGTAAATTTTTAATCATAATGCTTTTGGTTTAAAAAAATGAATAAATAATTATTTCTTCACTGCAAAAATAGGTAATTAATTTGAAACTGCAAAGTAATTCGATATTAATTATGAAGATTAGCCGAAAAATTTAGGTATAAAAAAAGAAAATGTTGTATCTTTGCACAAAATTAAAATCGAACAAAGATTATGGAATACAACTTCAGAGACATCGAAAAGAAATGGCAGCGCAAATGGGTGGAAAACGGCACCTACCGCGTGGTCGAAGACGAGAAGAAGAAGAAATTCTACGTGCTCAACATGTTCCCCTATCCCTCCGGGGCAGGGCTGCACGTGGGTCATCCCCTGGGCTATATTGCCAGCGACATCTACGCCCGCTACAAGCGGCTGAAGGGCTTCAACGTGCTCAACCCCATGGGCTACGATGCCTACGGACTGCCCGCTGAGCAGTATGCCATACAGACGGGTCAGCACCCCGCCATCACCACCGAGCGGAACATCAACCGCTACCGCGAGCAGCTCGACAAGATCGGCTTCTCCTTCGACTGGAGCCGCGAGGTGCGCACCTGCGACCCGGGCTACTACAAGTGGACGCAGTGGGCCTTCCAGCGTATGTTCCGCAGCTACTTCAGCTCGTCGAGCCAGAAGGCCCAGCCCATCATCAAGCTCATAGAGCATTTCGAGCTCATGGGTACGGAGAACTGCTCGGCCGTGGGCACCGAGGAGCTGCACTTCACTGCCTCGGAGTGGGCCGCCTACTCGGAGAAGAAGAAGCAGGAGGTGCTGATGAACTACCGCATCGCCTACCTCGCCGAGACCATGGTGAACTGGTGTCCCGCCCTGGGCACGGTGCTGGCCAACGACGAGGTGGTCAACGGTGTCTCTGAGCGCGGCGGCTATCCCGTGGAGCAGAAGAAGATGCGGCAGTGGTGCCTCCGCGTGTCGGCCTACGCCCAGCGCCTGCTCGACGGACTCGACACTATCGACTGGAGCGACAGTATCAAGGAGGCGCAGCGCAACTGGATAGGTCGCTCGGAGGGCACGGAGGTGAAGTTCCGGATTTTCTCCGAGAACTCCGAGAACTCCGAGAACTCCTTCACCATCTTCACCACCCGCGCCGATACGATGTTCGGCGTCACATTCATGGTACTGGCCCCCGAGAGCGACCTCGTGGACCAGCTCACCACCCCTGAGCAGCGGAAGGCCGTCGACGACTACCTCGCCTATGTGAAGAAGCGCACCGAGCGCGAGCGCCAGACCGACCACTCCGTCACCGGAGTATTCTCCGGCTCCTACGCCGTCAACCCCTTCACCCAGCAGCCCATCCCCATCTGGATTGCCGAGTATGTGCTCGCCGGCTACGGCACGGGAGCCATCATGGCCGTTCCTGCCCATGACTCCCGCGACTATGCCTTCGCCAAGCACTTCGGTCTTCCCATCGTCCCCGTCATCGAGGGTGCCGACGTGTCCCAGGAGAGCTATGATGCCAAGGAGGGTATCATGACTAATAGTCCGAGAATCTCCAAGAACTCCGAGAACTCCTTCTCCCTCAACGGCCTCACCGTCAAAGAAGCCATCGCAGCCACCAAGAAATACGTCACCGAGACCGGCCTGGGCCGCGTGAAGGTCAACTACCGCCTCCGCGATGCCATCTTCTCCCGCCAGCGCTACTGGGGAGAGCCCTTCCCCGTCTACTACAAGGACGGCATGCCGTATATGATCCCGAAGGAGTGCCTCCCCCTCGAACTGCCCGAGGTGAAGGATTACAAGCCCACCGCCACGGGCGAACCGCCCCTCGGCCACGCCACCCACTGGGCCTGGGACACGAAGACCGACAGTGTGGTCGACTGTTCCGCTATCGACAATAAGTCCGTTTTCCCCCTTGAACTGAACACCATGCCGGGCTTCGCCGGCTCATCGGCCTATTACATCCGCTATATGGACCCCCACAACGACCGCGCCCTCTCCGACAAGGAGAAGAACGAGTACTGGCGCAGCGTCGACCTCTACGTCGGCGGCAGCGAGCATGCCACCGGCCACCTCATCTACTCCCGCTTCTGGGATAAGTTCCTCTACGACTCAGGCTATACCTGCGAGGACGAGCCTTTCCGTAAGCTCATCAACCAGGGCATGATACAGGGATGGTCGTCGTTCGTCTTCCGTCTCAAAGGTACGAACCGCTACGTCAGCTACGACCTGCTCGACGTGCAGTACGACAACGACCAGAAGAAGAACCGCTACTTCTACGACGGTCAGGAGGCCGACCCCATCTACACCGATATCAGCACCGTCAACGGCAAGGAACTCGACGTGGATAAGATCCGCCAATGGATGCCCCACTTCAAGGAGGCTGAGTTCATCCTCAATGCCGAAGGGAAGTACATCGTCAGTCAGGCCATAGAGAAGATGTCGAAGTCGAAGTACAACGTGGTCAATCCTGATGACATCTGTGAGAAGTACGGTGCCGACACCCTCCGTCTCTATGAGATGTTCCTCGGTCCCGTGGAGCAGTCGAAGCCCTGGGATGTAGCCGGCATCGACGGCTGCCACCGCTTCCTCAGGAAGTTCTGGAACCTGAGTTCTCAGAGTTCTCAGAATTCTCAGAGCTCTCAGAGTCCTCAGAGTTCTCGGAGCGCTCTGAAGTCCCTCCACAAGCTCATCAAGAAAGTCACCCAGGACATCGAGGCCTTCAGCTACAACACCGCCATCTCCGCCTTCATGATCGCCACCAACGAGCTCACCGCCCAGAAATGCGCCGACCCAGAGATCATCAAGACCCTCGTCATCCTCATCGCTCCCTTCGCCCCTCACATGGCCGAAGAGCTGTGGGAGCAGCTGCGGCAGAACCAGCCCGCCCTCATGGAAGGCCAGCCAGCGAGCGTCTGCGATGCCCGGTGGCCTGAGTGGGACGAGCAGTATCTCGTGGAGAGCGAGGTGCGCATGGGCGTGGCCTTCAACGGCAAGACGCGTTTCGACATGGCCTTCCCCGCCGATGCCGACAACGCCACCATCGAGGCTGCCGTACGCGCCGACGAGCGCACCGCCCGCTATACCGAAGGCAAGCAGGTTGTCAAGGTCATCATCGTTCCCAAGCGCATGGTGAACATGGTGGTGAAGTAAAATTATTAACAGTGAATTGTGGACTATAAACTCATTCGTAGCGAGATTCAGGATTATGTCTTCATAACCCTGGGTCTCCTTTTGTATTCCTTCGGCTTCACCGTCTTCCTCATGCCCTACGAGATTGTAACGGGCGGTGTGGCGGGCATCTCCGCCATCATCTTCTACGCCACGGGATTCCAATTAGAGTATAGTTATTTCCTCATCAATGCCGTGCTCCTGGTACTGGCACTGCGCGTGCTCGGCTGGCGGTTCCTCTCCAAGACCATCTATGCCATCCTCATGCTCTCCTTCCTCCTGGGCCTCTTCCAGACGCTCCTCCCCCGCGACGAGTCGGGACAGTTCGTGAAGATTCTCGGCGAGGGCCAGAACTTCATGTCGCTCATCCTCGGATGCACCATGACCGGCAGTGCCCTCGGCATCGTATTCCTGAACAACGGCTCCACGGGCGGCACCGACATCATCGCCGCCTCGGTGAACAAGTACCGCGACATATCGCTCGGCTCCGTGCTCGCCTTCCTCGACCTGGTCATCATCGGCTCCTGCCTGCTCATACCGCAGTTTGGCACCATGCTCGAAAGGGCCTATATGGTGGTGTTCGGACTCTGCACGATGGTCATCGAGAACTTCATGCTCGACTTCCTCATGAACCGTCAGCGACAGTCCGTGCAGTTCATGATCTTCTCCAAACGGTGGCAGGAGATAGCCAATGCCATCGGCACCCGGCTCGACCACGGAGTGACCATCCTCGACGGCCACGGCTGGTACACGGGCCATGAGCGCAAGGTGCTCTGTATACTGGCGAAGAAGCGCGAGAGCCAGCTCATCTTCCGTATCATCAAAGAGATAGACCCTCAGGCCTTTGTCTCGCAGAGTGCCGTCATCGGTGTCTTCGGCGAGGGGTTTGAAATAATTAAGTAGTAATGAAAATTGTCTTTGCCACCAACAACAAGCATAAGCTCGACGAGGTGCGTGCCATCCTTGGCGAGCAGATAGAGGTACTCTCCCTCGCCGACATCGGCTGTCATGACGACATCCCCGAGACGGGCCGCACCCTGGAGGAAAACGCCCTGCAGAAGGCCCGTTACATCTGGGACCACTACCACCTCCCCTGCTTCGCCGACGACACGGGCCTGGAGGTGGAGGCCCTGGGCGGTGCTCCGGGCGTTTTCAGCGCCCGCTATGCCGCCGTCAGGTATGCTGCGCTGACTACGCAACACGCAGAACCCCATACCCCCCCTCTCTCCCACGACTCCCAGGCGAACATGTCACAGCTGCTCCGCGACCTGGGGGAGTGTACCAACCGCCGCGCCCGCTTCCGCACCGTCATCGCCCTCATCGAGAAGGTCGATGTGTGCCCCTGCGGATGCACCAGCGTGAAGCGCGAACACCTCTTCGAGGGCATCGTCGAGGGGGAAATCACCCGCCAGCCCAGCGGCTCCAACGGCTTCGGCTACGACCCCGTGTTCCGGCCCGAAGGCTTCGCCAATACCTTTGCCGAGCTTCCTGCCGAGACCAAGAACGCCATCAGCCACCGCGCACGCGCCACGGCAAAGCTCTGCGAGTTCCTTAAGTGTTTTTAGTTTTTTAGTTTTTTAGTTTTTTAGTTTTTTAGTTTTTTAGTTTTTGAAGTTTTGAAGTAATGCAAAAAGTAATAAAAAAGACAGGCTTCACGCTCCTCCTGTTCCTCCTGCTGCCCTTCTGCGCCACTGCGCAGACCGGCTCGTGGCGGGCCTATATGTCCTACTACGAACCGCAGCAGATAGTGAAGGCCCGGCAGTATCTCTTCGTGCGTGCCAGCAACAGTCTCTATGCCTATAACCTCAACGACCACAGCATTACTACCTACGACAAGATACGCCAGCTCAGCGATACCTATATCACCCATATCGCCTGGAACCCCACCGCGCAGCGGCTCATCATCGTCTACCAGAATGCCAACATCGACCTGCTCGACCTGCAGGAGAACGTGGTGAACATCAGTGCGCTCTACCTGAAGACGATGTCCCAGAAGAAGACCGTCAACAGCATCTTCATCCATCAGGAATATGCCTATCTCGCCACCGGCTTCGGCATTGTGAAGGTGAACATGAAGCGCGAGGAAATCACCGAGAGCTACATCCTGAACAAGGACATCCTGTCGGCGGCCATCAGCGGCGACCGCATCTATGCCCGCACCAGTGACGGACAGGTGCTCAGTGGCCTCACCTCACAGAACCTCATCAATCCCGGCAACTGGACCGCCGCCGCCAATGTCCCGGAAGGCATCTTCGACGCCGACCAGAGCGACTGGGCGGAGTATCAGAAACTGATAGCTACGCTGAAGCCCGGCGGACCGAAGTCCAATCACTTCGGCTTCATGAACTACCTCTACGGCCGGCTCTACACCTCTTCCGGCGGCGATTATGATGGCGACAGCCATATACAGGTGAAAGAAGCCGACGACTGGACGTTCTATCAAGACACGGGACTGTCGGAAATATCCGGTCTCAACAGTTTTACAATAGTGAAATCACTCGCTGTCGACCCCGACAACCCCAACCATGTCTTCGCCTCTGCCAGAAACGGTCTCTACGAGTATGAGGACGGAGTGCTTACTCATCAGTATAACCAGTCGAACAGCCCTATAGAGATTTTCGACAAGAAATCCGCGGAATACCAGCTCGTCTACGGCAGCATCTGCGACGACAAGGGCAATGTGTGGTGCCTGAACAGCCAGGCCTACACGCGGTCGGTGCTGAAGATGAACATGGCCACTCGCGAATGGACGGCCTACAACGTGCCGGAACTGATGTTTTTCGATTCCGACGTGAAGAACAAGAGTCTTCCCTACTTGATGGGCATGATGACCGACCACAACGGCTATATATGGTTTGTCAATAATCACTGGATAGTGCCCTCCGTCTACTGCTTCGACCCTCAGGCGGGAACAATCAGGAGAAAGTACACTGGTCCCTTTATAAACCAGGACGGCACTTCCTACAACAACACCTATCCCACCTGCCTCGCCGAGGACTTGTCCAACAATATATGGATAGGCACCACCCAGGGACTGTTCATGCTCGATGCCGCACAGATAGAGGACGAATCCAACACGAGGGTCACGCAGGTAAAGGTTCCCCGCAACGACGGCACCGACCTTGCCGACTATCTGCTCACCGGCACCGCCATCAATGCCATCGCCATTGACAAGGGCAACCGCAAATGGTTCGGAACGCAGGGCGCGGGTCTCTACCTCATCTCTGCCGACAACATCGAGGAGGTGGAGCACTTCACCACCTCGAACTCCCCCATCCTCTCCAATAACATCGAGAGCATTGCCATTGACCACACCACCGGCGAGGTATTCATAGGCACCGATGCCGGTCTGTGCTCCTACATGGGCGATGCCACCACATCGGCAGAGACCATGCAGAAGAACGACGTCTACGTATTCCCCAATCCTGTTCCCTCAAGCTATAACGGCATGATCACCATCCGCGGCCTCACCTTCGATGCCGACGTGAAAATCCTCACTGTCAGCGGCCGCTTAGTGGCAGCAGGGCGCAGCAACGGAGGCTCCTTTACCTGGGACGGACGCGACAGCAAGGGCCGACGCGTGGCCTCCGGAGTCTATATGATTGCTACGGCTACGAGCAGCGGCGAGTCGGGCGTAGTGGCGAAGGTGGCAATGATAAAATAAAAAACTGGCTATTATGAAGTCGGGCATATCGCTGGTCATCATATCTCTCTGCACGCCATTCCTGCTGATGGCAACCATCACCATACTGCCTACTTTCGATGACTTCACCACCCTGCAGTCGCCCCAGTTCACACCTCTCCTCCATGAACTGCTGCTTCCCAACGACAGCTTCTGGCGACCGTTCGACTATCTCTTCGGGTGCCTGCTGGGCAGACATATATGGCTCTTCCCCGCGCTCAACCATATCGTCATCACGCTCGGACATGCCGCCAATGCCGTGCTGCTATGGGCCGTCTGCCGGGAGTTCAAGCTGAGCCATACCGCCGCCGACATAGCCACGCTCTTCTTCTTTTTCTCTACGGCCACACTGGGCACCACCCTCGCCGTCGACGGGCTCAATCAGACGTTTTCGCAACTGTGGGGCTTAGCAGCACTCCACGTCTATATGAAAACACGCCAGAAGCCTTTAAAACACGTCCTGTGGCCCCTGTTCGTGATGATGGCGGCCCTGTCGAAGGAGAACGGACTCGCCTGGGCAATGGTCATCCCCTTGCTGGCCTTCACGTTCAGTATCACCGGCAAGAAAACCGCCCTGCGCGACACGGGCATCGGATTGCTCACAGCTCTCGCCTATCTTACGGCACGACTGCTGCTCGCCGTCACGGCCGACATCAACAGCGAGTACACCGAAGCCACCCTGGCCAGCCACCTGAAGGACCTGCTGCAGCTGCTGGCCTTCACCTTCCTTCCCATCGACTACATGAGCCTGCTCTATGCTCCGTCGCGCAACTGGCTGCTGGCTGCCGCCACGCTGCTGCTGGCACTGCCGTTCGTCGGGGTGATGTTCTTCGGTAACACCACCACAGGCTTTCGGAACAAAATATTCTGGGGACTGCTGGCCGCCTTCCTTATCATCGTCTCACCCCATCTGCTCACGCTCGTGAGCATCATGCACAACTATGCCGGACTGTCACTGGCGGCTATCATCACGGCCTTCCTCATCGACAGCAACCGGTTCCATGGCAGAACAGTCATTACCGCTTTCCTGCTCTTCACCCTGTCGGCTGCTGTCGCTGACGTACATCATTTCATGTATGCACGGCAGTCGGGCTTCCTGGGCAGACAGATGGCCTCACAGGTCATCGACCTCACGAAAGGGGAGCCGGAGAACGTGGCTTGCATCACCGTATGCGATGATGCCACTCCGAAATACTCTTCTTTCGGTGTGCGACCCGTCGACTGTTTTGCCTGGGGGGAGTCAGTGCGCTACTACACCGGCTATCGCTGGCCGAGGACACTGGAGAATTTCAACGTTGACAAGCAGGACAGCCTCGCCCTGCGACGTCTCACCGACAGCCTGCTCCATCATCCCCAGTCAAAGGTAGAGTGCCTATGGATCGTCAGCGACCATAGCATAGAGGTACTCAGGCCTTGACAACCGCTTCCGGAACCGCTTCCATATCTTCATTATTTTTTTTATTATTCTTTTTTAAAATAATAATGGTTATTATAATGGAGTGTGAATTTGTGGATAACTTTCCTCCTTTTTTCTTGTCCAATCCGTTATGCACCCGTGACAGGTGGTTTTTCCACAGCCGATGTGCATAGCTACTTATTGAATATGAGACGGATACGCCTGTTATCCACTGTTTCGACTCTCACGATGCAAAGTTACGAAGTTTATATCTTTTTCCTGCAAAAACCGGTGGAAAACTTGTGGAAATCGGTTGAATAACTGCCGTTTTATCCACACTCCTGATTTCTGGCAAAGATATCCACCAAGTTTTCCACACGTTTTTCACACGTTTTCCACTGAGTTATCCACAGTGTTTTCCACAATTTCCGCATTTGACATTCTTCGGTGATGAAAAAAAAGGAATACTTAATAATAAACCTCCCTCAAATTAATTATCCGTTGCCGCCTAATTCGATATTAATTACGGGCAAACGGATGATGAACTATTCCGTTAATATTTGCATAATAACTGCATAGTTAAAAAGACTGAAATTCGGGGGATTTTAACACATAGGATTGAAAAATTGAACCTTTTGTGCACACTAAAGGGCTAATTTTGCAGTGTGAAATCAGAAAACTGATCAGCTAAGGCAAAAAAAAGTAACAACAATTATTCACAACAAAAGGTAAAACAATTAATTTTTTTAATCTTATGAAAACAGACACTATGGAAAGACAAAGCACACAGCACGAACAGGCTGTGATGCGACTCTGCGAAGAGGTTACGGAACTGCTGGGCCATCAGGAACAGGAGCAGCTGTCGTGGCAGGCCTCGCGCATCGACCTGATGGAGGCCCTCTACACCGTCTACCTCATGGACACCGTGCGCGACCGCCGGGGCAACAGCATGACGTTCATGGGCATGGTGCGCCGTGCCTGCCGCCTGCTCCACGTGGCCGTTCCCCACAACCCCTACGACTGTGCCGCACGAGGGCGCAACCGCAAGGGCCGCATCTGCAGTACCTATCTCGACCGCTACCGTCATCTGCTCTGTGAAAAACACATCGACCGCCCTCTCTGGCAGGAAATAAACTATGAAAAATAAACATTGGATTATGGATTGCAAACTGACCTACAATTTGCACGAGCGGCTGAGCGAGCACTTCATCCTAGCCGAGTTTCTCGTGTCCGACTATGCCTACCAGCATAATATCATGAACCTGCCGCACTCAATGGACGTCGTCGACAACCTGCGCCTGCTCTCCCGGAACGTGCTGGAGCCGCTGCGAGGACTGCTGGGACGACCCCTGCGCATCACCAGCGGCTACCGCTCGGAACGCCTGAACAAGGCTCTCCACGGGGCTCCACGCTCACAGCACCTCACCGGCGAGGCCGCCGACCTCTACTGCCGCGACTCGGCTGCTGCGGAGCAGATCTATCGGCTCATACGCGACCACCTGCCCTTTGACCAGCTCATCCTGGAGAACCGCTGGCGCACGGGGACGTGGTGGATACACGTGAGCTACACTGCAAGGCGACCCCTGCGCCGCCAGCAGCTGTATAAGCTGCTCTGAGCAGTGAAAAAGAGACGGCCGCAACCAGGAGTACTGGCTGCGGCCGTGGCATCAGGCGGGGTGGGGGAGGAAGTATTCTACTCTTCCCACACCTTCCTGTTCGGGTTCCATGGGTCGTACTCGCGGCTCAGGGCGTCGCTATCGTCGGCTACATCCTCGCTATCTCTGACCAGCGAGATTTCCATCAAATCTTCTGTCTCTGCCTCCATCTCGCGGATGAGAGGCGAAATATACAGTTTCTTCATAATCATATATTCTTTAGGGTTAGTTATCATTGATTACAAATCACTTCACCACGATCTTCTGCGTCTGACCGTTCTTCAGCACCACGATGTTCAGACCCTTCACGAGGCGCTGCTGTGCGCGTCCGCTGGCGTCGAAGATCTGTGCGTCGCCCTCGGTGAGAGCCTTCAGGGCAGCAATGCCTGTGGTTCCGCCCTCAGGGAAGAAGAAGGCAGCGCGGCTCTGGCCACCGTCAGTATAGGTGAGGTAGGCATGGTTGGCGGGAACGTAAGGCTTAGCCTCTTCGATGTCCACCTTGTCCACCTTGTAGAAGCCCACCTTCTCGCCATGCTTCTGCAGGATGTACGAGCCGTTAGGAGCAGAAATCGTGGAGTAGGTACCGGTGAGCAGACCCTCGGTGTAGGTCAGGGCAGTACCCTGGGCGTCACCGGTCAGCGTCTCATTCCAGGGACCCTCAATGATGTAGGGCTTGTTGGCCTCTAAAGCGTAAACCTGTTCAAGCGTCAGCGTAACATTGTTGTCGCCGATTGCTGCGCAGGTGTAAGCATTCACGTCCTTGGGCAGAGAAGCCACGGCGAAGGGCAGCATCACAGTGCCCCAGCCGGCGGCAGTAGTGTTGATGGGGATAGAGGGCTTCGTGGTCTCAACGAGTGAGAATGACTTATGATCGATGTCAGTGTCGGTATAGAGCGAACCACCATCTTGGTAATCGATGTAGTCTTTATGTTGAGGATTGTAGATATAGAAGACATTATCCTCAGTTGAAGCTACGATGGTAAAGGCACACTTCTTTTCTGCATCGGTGGTAGCCTGAATCTGCTGTGTCTTCCAGCCGGCGGCACTGCCATTGAGCGAACCAGTGGTAAGATATGTTGTACCTGCGGCTGTCTCAAAGCTGATGTTGTAGTTGTTGCCAGATACCTTGGTGAAGGTCACAGCCTGATTGAGGTTGGTGTTGGGAGCAAGATTAACGTTCAGGCTATAACCAGTGGGGTTATTTGCACTTGTTGCACCTGTTGTTATTACCACAGCATTGCCGTTCTTTGCATTGTTCTCTTCAGCAACTATAATGTTATAAAGCTTATCCTCTTCAGGAGCATTCAGAGTGGTCAGAGCCTCGTAGGCAGCCTCTACATCAGGCACGGTAGCCTCGCCCTGAACGAGAGCGTTAGCAGCATCGATAGCATCCTGCGAGTACTGGAAGGCACCCGTGCCGATGTTGGCAGTAGGAATGGCAGCTTTTGCGTAATCTACATTACCCACGATGGTGTAGGTAGCTTCAGCGAGATAGAAGTTGTCGAAGCTCTGAGCATTTGCCATCCAGCGGGCATTGAATACCAACCACTTATAGTTATCGGTGTTGGTGAATGTGTAAGTCACATCTTGCCACTCTGTTCCGTATGCAGGAGTCTCAAACTTCTTACTGCTATTTTCAGAACCCTTCGTGTTAGAAAGAGATGTGCCGATGTAGCCAAGGTCGGTAGTACACTGCTTATTGGCCTTAATCTTGTATCCGAAGACGTATGTCTTTCCATCTTCAAGAGGCCAGCTGGTGTTGATAGACTTTGCATCAGCTCCACTCTTGCTTTCCTTAGCCTGCAGATACTGGTTGCCATCGGCTGCACCTTCAGTGACGATATTGAAGTTATCGGTACTCATCGCGTTGACTGATCCTGTACCCGTGGTCCAGCCGTAGACAGGATTAGCATACTCGAACGAGCCGTTCTTGATCAGGTTCTCGCCCAGCGTGTAAACAGTGCGGGTTGCACCTTCGTTCACATAGGTAGTTGTGGGAACGGTAGACTCTGGATAGGTGACGGTCACGGTAGCTTCGGCATATACATCATCGTAACCAAGGGCGGTAGCACGAATGGTGGTAGTACCAGGCAGTACACCAGTGACAACACCTTCGGCCACGGTGGCAACAGCCTCATTGGAAGAAGTCCATACCACTGTCTGAGGAGCACCCTCCTCGCCGACGATAGCTGTCAGCGTAGCGGTGTTAGCGGTGGCAGTGAGGGCAATCTCGGTCTCGTTGAGTTCAACAGATGTAGGTAGGACGGCGGGGGCTACAACATTGATGTCGAAGGTCTTCGACACGTTCTCCATCTCAGCCTTGATGGTGATGGTAGCCTCACCCTCAGCAACACCAGTGACAACACCAGCCTCACTTACGGTAGCGATAGTTTCGTCGCTCGAAGTGATGGTGTAGGCATTGAACGAAGCTGTTTTGGGCGTAACAGTAATGTCACTGATGGTAGCAGTCTTGCCAATCTCAATATCTGTCTTGTCAATAGTAGCTGCAATCTCTGTCACAGGATCATAGTTGGTCATGAAGACTTCTACCTTGTCATAGCAAAGCCATTTGGAAGAAGAGCAGTCGCCCTCGAAGCCAATCTTCAGGGTACGGTTAGTAACGGTTACGGTGACTTCGTTGGGATACAGACCCTGTGCGAAGAGGGCAGCAGCAGCCGAGCAACTGCTGGCACCACTATCATTGTTCTTCACATCAACCTTCTGATCGTTGGCATAGAACTTCACATCGGTGCCAGAGGTGAAAGCCTGGACAGACACTTTATAGGTACCGTTAGGAATGTTCTCGATGGTCTGGTAGTTATCGACCGCAGCATTATAAACCTGAGCGGCGAAGTTTGAGTTGTTCTGTGTTCCACCTACGTTATACTGGCTCCATGCGTTCACATTGTGAGCACCGGCAGAGAGGTTGCGGCTGATGTCAGCCTGCTTCACGTAATAGGTAGCATCAACAGGATTCTCGCTTGTGGCAGCAGCCAGCATCTTGTCGCGGTCGTTCTTTGAGAGGAAGTACCACTGAGCAAGAGAACTTTCAGTATTGGCAGCCGTATTAGATACTACTGTAGAGCCGGAAATAGCAGTTACGAAAGCAGAACCTTCGGCAGTAGAGATGCTGAACTTGCCATTGCCGAGAGCCGTGATGTAAAGGTCGGTCGAACCACTGTCAATGTATGTGCCGCCGAAGAAATGACTATTAGCATTGTTGTAGGTATGCGAGTCGAGGGTGTACTTACCGTCTTTCAGAGCAGCGGTGAAGGGGATGCCATGCTCGATGAGCGAAGCCTGCGTACCCCAGTCGTTAGCACCACCGAGGAACTTGCCGGTAGCAACGTTCATGATGTAGTAGTCGCCGGCGGCAATCTCTGTGCTATAATAAGAAGGTGCAGCGCCATCGGCTACGGTAATGGTAGCAGTAGTAGCTACGTTGGTGCCGGCGTATGCGGTGGCCGTGATGGTAGCCGTACCAGCCTTCAGGGCAACGACAGTGCCACCGGCAACAGTAGCCACGGTCTCGTCGGACGAAGTCCATGTCACGGTCTTGTCGTCGGCAGTGTTAGGAGTGATGGTAGCAGTCAGAGCTATGCTTGAGCCTGTTGTCAGGGCTACGCTTGTTTTGTCCAGCTCGATTGCGGTGGGAACGTCACCCGTCCCTGCTGCAATGGTCACATCCTTGATAGATACCCAGTTGATGGGAGAGTCTTCAGCCAGCTCAATACCGAACTGCAGATGACCTTCTGCATCGACTGTACCGGCACATGAGAGTACGGCAAACTTACCCTTTGAGGCATAGTCGCCTGTGCAGGCAGCGCCGAAGGTTTCAAGAGCCTTGCTGCTGCTGCCAACAAAATAGGTAGCTCCGGTAACGCCTGTTGCCGCCTCGTTGAAGACACGCACACGAGCTGTCACCACATAGGTTTCGCCAGGAGTAAGGTCAGTGAACTCATAATACAGCTTTCCGCCGGCATTGCCGCCTGCAAGAGGTGTACCTGAACCAACCCAGTCCTGAATGAACGGAGTGGTCATGCCTGAACCATCACTATTGCCTTCAGTTGACCAGGTGTTGCATGCCAGATCACCATTGGTTGTAGACTTTGCCCAACCGGCAGCATCGTTTGTGGGAACTACACCAGCGTCAATGATAGCATATTCATTGGCAGAGGTCTGAGCGGCCGTGATGGCTGCAGAAAGCGCATTGTAGTTGGCAATCGTTTTGTTGGCCTCTAAGGCTGTCTTGGCAGCTTCCAAGGCGGTAGCTTGCTTTGTACTAACCTTTGAAGGAATAGTTGCTATCAAGGCTGCAACATCCTCGTCGGTAACAGAATTGTTATAGTAGGTCAGTGTAATTCCGTTGAACAAGAACCAGCTGCCACCCCAGTAGGACTCGGAAACAGCCTTCAGCTCCAGATTGCCATCATCACCAACATAGGCAAATACCTCAGACAGATAACCACCGTTATTGGCAATAGTAACAAAGTCACCTGTACTGTTGGGATTAGTTGCAGAAGCGCGGCTACTGTACCAGTCCTTAATTTGGACAACATAGCCATTGGCGCTCAGATATGCACTGCTGTTAACATAACCTGCGTCACCGACTGTAGAACAAACAGCATTGGAAGTGGAACGGAACATGGCTTTGATTCCGACCTTGTAGATACCCTTGGCCAGACCTGTTGCAGTATAGCTGTAAGTGCCACCACCCTCATAGCGTTCTACACCGTAGGAACCTTGATTAGCATAACCACCACGGCTGGGAACACCAGTTTGTGTCCAAGAAGAATTGGAGGGGAAGGGAACGGCAGATGAGACATCGGTGTGACGCCAGTTGTTCTCGTCGCCAACAATAGCAGATAGGGTACTTTCACCTAATGAAATGCCAGCCGTGGTTGCTATAGCAGCCTCTTGAGCAGCTGTTTTAGCAGCTAATACGGCTTTATATTCATTGACATTGAGAAATTGCCAGGTGGAGTTTCCGCTTGCAGCCAATACATCGCCACCGTATGTCTCAGGTGAAACAAGAACGTTTGAGCCGTTGGTCAGCGTGTAGCCATTGGCATCGCCGCTTGGAGTAAATGAAATGGGGCTGCCGTTATCAGAAAAACTATTGCTGCCCAAGCCACTTGTACCGCCACCAGAAACAATATCCAGCATACGTAGGGTGTATTGCCCATTGCTGATAGTTACCTGCCACGGTGAGCCGACTTCGTTAGTCACCGCCTTAGTACCCCAGGAGTTACCACGGGTAAGAAACTGTCCTGTCTGGACGTTGTACAGATAGTACGACGTACCACTTTCAGGCACTTGCTGTGCATACAGTCCTGACGAAAGAGTCAGGGCGCATGCCGCCAAGATTAGTTTTAATTTGTTCATAATGTTAAATATTTAGTTAGTAAAAAAAAATCCGTTATTCATGCATGTTCTGCGCGTGGCAGGCATCCTTTCGCGAAGCCCTTGGACTTATCTCATATCTATAGTGTTTCACTTTTGCTGATAGAGATTGTTCATATATTTTTTCTTTTTATAAAGATGTGCTCATTCCGCGCAAAGATAAGAAAAAGGTGGGGAGAATGGCACATTATTCGTCAATAATTAGGGATAAATATTATTTTTTATTGTTTATTAATAAAAGGAAGGCGGAAAATAAGTTCACTTATCCCTACAAGTCTATCCTGCATAGATATTGCGGGGTTGCGGAAAACGTGTTACCTTTGCATCGTCAAAATCGCGATAGTGACACCATGAGAAACAAAACACACAATTATTAACAAACCAAAAAAAACACACAAGAGAATTATGAGTCTGTTTATTAAAAAGTACGTGAACAACAATCCCAAGCAGGAGAAGGCTTACCAGAAGACCTACGCCCGCACCGTGATGATCGACACCGTAGGCATAGAGCAGCTGGCCGAGGAGATGAGCGAGACCTGCACCGTGACCCGCCATGACATAGTGGCCGTGCTGTCGGCCCTGGGTCCTTCGATGGCCCGCGTGCTGCAGCAGTCGATGAAGGTTCAGCTGCCCTATCTAGGCACCTTCAAGCTGGGCGTGAAGACCATTGGCGAGACCGATGCCGACAACTTCGACGTGAAGAAGAACATCAAGGGCGTCCACGTGGTGTTCCACCCCGAGACCCGCGTCAATGCCAAGGGCCTGTGGGAGAACGGGCTGACCCGCGGCGTGAGGGTGGCCGAGCTGCCTAAGAACCTGCGCGACGTGCCCGAGGACGGCGATGACGACCAGGACGGCAACGGCCAGAACGGTTAACCAGTAGTCAACGAATGTTTGAACCATGAAAAACACAGAGAGCAAAAGTACCTGGACCATCCTCCTCAAGGTGGTGGTAGCAGTGGCCACGGCCCTGCTGGGTATCCTCGGAGGCGCAGAGGCCTATGCGCTGATGTGGTGAGAAGAATGGGGGCATGCCAGTGACGAGGCATGCCCCCACGGCTTTTTTGTGGTTAAAAAGTGTAAAAAGTACGCCCAAATATTCCAAAAACATGCACAAATGGTTTGTGAGTGTGCAACGGAATGTTAGTTTTTTTTGAAAAAGTTTGCGTAACTCAAAGAAAATATGTTACTTTGCACCCGCATTTTAAAAAAGAATCAAATTAAGTATTAACAATTAAAAAAAAGATCATGTCAGAAATTGAAAACAAAGTAAAGGCTATTATCGTAGACAAACTGGGAGTAGACGAGTCGGAGGTGAAGCCCGAAGCAAGTTTCACCAACGACCTGGGTGCCGATAGCCTGGACACCGTGGAGCTCATCATGGAGTTTGAGAAGGAGTTCGGAATCTCCATTCCCGACGACAAGGCTGAGAAGATCGGCACCGTTGCCGACGCTATTGCCTATATTGAGGAGAACTCTAAATAATACTTTTATAAAGGTAAAAGTGAAAAGTGAAAAATTTGCTGCCGCCATTCTTTCACTCGATGTGGTGCGGTAGCAAATTTTTCGCTTTTTTTCCTTTTTCCTTTTTCACTGTAATCAAAGAAATATGGAATTAAAACGCGTAGTCGTAACAGGACTGGGAGCCGTGACCCCCGTGGGCAATACGCCTGAGGAGACCTGGCAGAACCTCGTGGCCGGCAAGAGCGGCTCAGCACCTATCACGCATTTCGACACCACCCTTTTCAAGACAAAGTTTGCCGGCGAGGTGAAGAACCTCGACGTCAGCCAATACCTGGACCGCAAGGAAGCCCGCAAGATGGACCGCTACACGCAGCTGGCCCTCATCGCTGCCAGGCAGGCCGTGGAAGACTGCGGCTGGGACCTGGAGCAGGAGGACAGGAACCGCATCGGCGTGGTCTTCGGCGTAGGCATCGGCGGCATCAAGACCTTTGAGGACGAGGTGGGCTACTACGGAGCCCATCGCGACCAGGGCCCGAAGTTCAACCCCTTCTTCATCCCGAAGATGATTGCCGACATCGCTGCCGGCCAGATATCGATAATGTACGGCCTGCACGGCCCCAACTATATCACGGCCTCGGCCTGTGCATCGAGCACCAACGCCCTGGCCGACGCGTTCAACCTCATCCGCCTGGGCAAGGCCAACGCCATCGTGGCGGGCGGTGCCGAGGCAGCCGTCTGCGAGACGGGTGTGGGCGGCTTCAACGCCATGAAGGCCCTGTCCACCCGCAACGACGAGCCGGAGAAGGCCTCGCGCCCGTTCAGTGCCAGCCGCGACGGTTTTGTCATCGCCGAGGGTGCCGGCTGTCTCATCCTGGAGGAGCTGGAGCATGCCAAGGCCCGCGGCGCGAAGATCTATGCCGAGATGGTGGGTGCAGGCATGAGTGCCGACGCACACCATATCACCGCCTCCCACCCCGAGGGACTGGGTGCCATCCTCGTGATGAGGAACGCCCTGGAGGATGCAGGGATGCAGCCCGAGGACATCGACTATATCAACGTACACGGCACGTCGACCCACGTGGGCGACATCTCCGAGGTGAAGGCCATCAAGGAGGTCTTCGGTGAGGCCGCCTACAAGCTGAACATCTCCTCGACCAAGTCGATGACCGGCCATCTGCTCGGCGCCGCCGGTGCCGTGGAGGCCATGGCCAGCGTGCTCGCCGTGAAGAACGACATCGTGCCCCCCACCATCAACCACGAGGAGGGCGACGAGGATCCGGAGATAGACTATAACCTGAACTTCACCTTCAACCACGCCCAGCAGCGCACCGTGCGTGCAGCCCTGTCGAACACCTTCGGCTTCGGCGGTCACAACGCCTGCGTGGTGTTCAAGAAGTACGATTCATAGTCAATTGTCCATAGTGCATAGTTCATAGTTATAACCCTGAACTCATAACTGTGAACTATGCACTATGAACTCTAAAACTCTAAACCCTGCACTCATAGCTATGAACTATAAAGACCTTCTCGCCCGCCTGCGCCTTCGCTTCCAGGACGACCGGGAGTTGCGCCAGCAGCTGCGTGACATCATGGGTTTCTACCCCGACACCATAGAGCACTACAAGACCGCCCTCACCCATAAGAGCACCGGGCAGCGCAACGACAAGGGCAGGCCCTTGAACAACGAGCGGCTGGAGTTTCTCGGCGATGCGATGCTCGACGCCGTGGTGGGCCATATTGTCTACCGGCACTTCCCCAACAAGCGCGAGGGCTTCCTCACCAATACCCGCTCAAAGCTCGTCTCACGCGAGACGCTGGGCCGCCTGGCCGACGAGATGGGACTGACGGCACTCATACAGACAGGTCAGCGCACCTCCAACTCCCACAACAGCTATCTGGCCGGCAACGCCTTCGAGGCCCTCGTGGGCGCCATCTTCCTCGACCAGGGCTACGAGGCCGTGGTGCGCTTCATAGAGCGTCGCATCCTGGCCCAGATGGTCAACATCGACAAGGTGGCCTACAAGGAAGTGAACTTCAAGTCGAAGCTGCTGGAGTGGACACAGAAGAACCGCGTGCGCCTGACCTATGAGATGATGGAGCAGACCAAGGACGAGAAAGGCTCGCCCGTGTTCGGCTTCTGCGTACACATCGAGGGCGTGGAAGGCGGCAAGGGCCAGGGCTACTCGAAGAAGGAAGCCCAGCAGCTGGCATCGAGGGAAACCCTGCAGCGGCTGCGCCGCGAGCCCCAGTTCATCGATGCCGTGTTCCAGGCCAAGAGCGAGCGCACGAAGATGGAGGAGGAACCCACCATGGCCGCCCCCAACCTGGAGGCGGAGAACACCGCCTTCATCATCCCCCAGGAGCGGAAGACACATGCCGGCGATGAGCGTGCAGCGCAGGACCCTTCCCCCAGGACCCCTATCGGCAATCAGTCCGAACCCGACGACGCTAACGAGTTCGACCTGAGCGACATCACCCACAACCCCATGGAACCCTCCCGCGAGGATATTATAGCCGCCGCTGAAGAAGCCGCGTTCAGAGAGTAGGGGGAACAGGGCCTCCCAACCAGCATAAGTAGGGAAGAATTTGTACAACATGTTTGTAATATTTCACAAATATTATTGATTCGCCCTACTTTTTTATATTTTCTTTCTTCTTTTTAAAAAGAAAAAATTATTTTTGCAGATGATTTCCCATGGGCTTGCACCCTTTCCTCAAGGACAGGATGGGGGCATGTTGGGGATATTGTTTATCAATAGCAACACTGCTAAACAGTAAATATCACTACGACAAAAAACAAGGAAATGAGTGAAATATTGATTGGAAGAGAAGGCAACCAGCCGTTTGTTATCGGCGACCCCGACGTGAGCCGCCGCCATGCCGTGCTGACCATCAACGAGGCCACAGGCCAGATGCAGTTGAAGGACAACAACTCTGAAAACGGCACTTTCATCTACAATGGTCAGGCCTTCGTGCGACTGTATGCCGGGCAGCCCTATCCCGTGACCTTCGACACGATGATACAACTGGGCCCCAACACCCGCTTCCATATACGCCGCCTGTTCCAGCAGAAGAAGGTGGAACCACAGCAGCCCTTAAAGCCAGAGAAACCGGAGAAGAAGACGGTGGACATCGGTCACCTGCGCCAGGTGTCGGAACGCTACGTCAGCGAGCGCATGGCGGTAGAGTCGAAGATGGGTCTTGTCAACGGTTTGCGCTCCTGCAGTATCCTCGTGTCGATGCTGGCAGGTTCGACCGGATTCATCTTCGACAGCTTCGGCTACGGTCTGAGCAGCACCCAGGCGAAGCTGATCCCCATAGTGTTTGCCTTCATCCTGATGGTGGTGCTCCTGCTGCTCATCAACATTCTGAACAAGAAGCTCCTCATGCGTCGCAGCAAGAATGACCATGACTACGCCGTGAAATACTGTTGCCCCGTGTGCCATTTCTCGTTCCAGGGAAAAATCTACGAGAACGTGCTGGCCGAGGGCTCATGTCCCAAATGTAAGACCAAGTTCTATGACTCCCGACAGAAACATTAGCCGGCGGCTGCTCACGCTGCTCATGCTCCTGCTGACGGCAGGCGGCACATGGGCGCAGAAGACCTACGTGGTGTGCGTGGGGCTGAACTATTACGACAACGGTGAGCGGCCGTTGCCCTGCAGTGACGGCGATGCCCGCGGGATGGCCGAGTTCTTCGACCACTACAACGGCAGCGAGGTGTTCATGCTGCTCAACGAGAACGCTACGCGCAACCATATCCTCCGCGTGCTGCGCAGCAAGTTGGCCAAGGCCACCCCGCAAGACGAGGTAATCTTCGCCTATAGCGGTCACGGCTTCGACGGAGGCATCAGCTGCTACGACACGCGCAACGTGGTCTACTGCTCGGAGGTGCAGCAGCTGATGCGCCAGTCGAGGGCAGGTCGGAAGATTATGTTCATCAACAGTTGTCATTCGGGTTCGTTCGCGAAGAAGTACGGCCGGTCGGCCAAGGCATCGGCCTACAAGTCGACGTCATCGGACGTGATGCTCTACCTGAGCAGTCGTGCCAATGAGTACTCCTGGGAGCGCACCGACATGAGGATGTCGTTTTTCTTCACCCGACTCATCAGTGCGCTTCGCGGAAAGGCCGACAAGAACGGCGACCGGCTGGTGACCGCACGCGAGCTGTTCAACTATGTCAATGCGGGCGTGATCAGTGACACCCAGGGGCAGCAGCATCCGCAGATGTATGGCCGCTTCTCCGACAATATGGTGGTGGTGAGAGTGAAACCCTAGAAACCCTAGAAATTATAGAAACCGTAGAAACAAACAGTTGGTAATAAAAGCAAAATAAAAAAAATGGCTATAATCAACATACGCTGTCCAGGCTGCCGCAGAGGCTACAAACTGACCACGGAGAACCCCATGACGCTGCGGATGAAGATGTTCCGTTGTCCGAAATGCGGATTTGCGGCCCCCTTCTCCATGCTCTTAGGCACAGGGCAGCCCGACAATCCTTCCCTGGAGACCCATATAGGCGGACAGCCCGCCAACCCCCTGGAGACCCATATAGGCGGACAGCCCGCCAACCCTCTGGAGACCCATATCGGCGGGCTCGACCGGACCCTTCACGTCACAAGCATGCCTACAGGCCGTGGCAGCAAAACCCGCGTGTCGCCGGGCAGCAAGGGCGGGGGAGGACACTCCCTGAGAGTGCTGAGCACCGGGGCCAGTTTTCCGCTCATGCCCGGCATCTATATCCTAGGCCGTGACAGCAGTGACAGCCGCGCCACCCTCCGACTGGCCGCCGACCCCTACATGAGCCGCCAACATGCCCGGCTGACCATAAGCGTGGCCAGTGGCAAGGCGGTGTGCCAGATCAGCAGTCTGTCGACCACCAACACCCTGTTTGTCAACGGCAAGGAGGTGCCTAAGGGCAAGGTTCTGACGCTGCGCCACGGCGACAAGATCCTGATGGGCATGACCGAGATAGTATATTCAGAAAAATAGTTTTTACCACAATGTCGCAGAACAAGACCTTCATACCCGGCGTCGACTATACCAGTCACGACGCGTACGGCGACGAGCGAGACTTCTACAGTCGCACGCCCGACAGTGAGCGGGGCAGTATCACGCGGACCTATGTGCCGGATGCCTACAGGCAGGCTGCGGCTGCCAACAGTGCTGCCAGTGATGCCGACCGCGCAGAGCCGGCGCCTGCCCGTCCCGCTGATGCAGGCCGCACCTTAGTAGGTGTGCTCTACACCATCTCCCGCCGCTCCGAGGGCGAGCTCTTCCCCCTTTACTTGGGTCGCAACACCATAGGCAGCGACCCGGAGAGCAGTGTCTGTCTGGACGAGGCCACCGTGTCGCCCAACCACGCCGTGCTGCTGGTGCGCATGGTGTCGGGTACCCGGCAGATGACCGTGACGCTCACCGACTACGACTCAGAGTACGGCACGCGGGTGGGCGATGTGCAGTTGGAGTACGAAAAGGTGGTGCTGAACGACCATGATGTCATTGCCGTGGGACGGGCCTACAAGCTGCTGCTCTGCCTCTTTCCCGTCGATGCGTTCGGACTCTCGGTGGCATCCGACTTCAAGCCCTGTCCGCGACCTGCGGCACCAGAGCCGGAGCCGGAACCCTTCACGGGCCGGCTGAAGGATAAGGAAGGCGACTATGACGGCGACTCCCACGATGACACCTTCGACTTCTACGCACCCAGTCGTCAGCCCGAAGGCGACCATTCCACCAACAAGACCGTGGTGCTGTAGTTTTGAGAAGTTAGAGAAATTAATTCAACAGGTTAATAGAGAACAAATAATAAAATAAGAAATGGCTATAATCAAGCTACAAGGAAAGAAAGAACAGGAGGAAGGCATCTACTATGAGTTCAACACCGCAACCGAGCCCCTGGGCGAGGGTGGTATGGGGAAGGTGTATCGCGGACGCAAGGTGTGGAGCGACGGCCGCATGTGCGAGGTGGCCATCAAGTTCATGTTCGATGGTCTGCCCGATACCGTCATCGACCGTGCCCGCCGCGAGGCAAACATACAGATACCCCACGAGAACCTGGTGCTGATGATGGGTTTCCTCACCACAGAGACCGTCAACCAGGCAGGCGAGAAGCGCATGCACTATCATGTGGTGAGCGAGCTGCTCACGGGCGTGATGCTTGCCGACCTGCTGCAAGGTGTCACCGCCACGAAGAGCGGTGAGCAGATACCCTTTGCCCAGAAACTCTACACGATGTACCAGACAGAGCGGGAGAAGTTTGCACTACTCGTGATGCGTAACGTCCTCTCGGGCATCCTGACCCTGCACGACCACGATTACATACACCGCGATATCGACCCCACGAATATCATGGTGACCAAGGACGGCAAGATAAAGCTCATCGACTTCGGCATTTCCAAGCACCTGAACACCCTTGCCACGCAGGACAAGGCCCTCACCAGCACCGGCCAGTTCATGGGCAAGGCACAGTATGCTGCCCCCGAGCTCGTTTTAGGCGACGTGCCCAACCAGAACAAAACCACCGACATCTACGAGCTGGGTATTCTTTTCTACCAGTTAGTGGCCGGTCATCTGCCCTTCGAGGGTACGTCGAACGCCATCCTTCAGGCCCAGCTGAAGACAAAGACCCCCGTAGGTGACATTGAAAACCCCTATTTTGCCAATGTCATCGCCAAGGCCACGGAGAAGGAGCCGAAGGACCGCTATCAGAGTGCTGCCGAGTTCCGCGTGGCAGTGGAGCAGCTCGAACCGATGATTGGACGCAAGCGCTCGTTCATTGACAAGCTGGGCAAGCCCCTGTTCTTCGGCGGACTGGCCATCGTGGCGGCCGTGGTGGTGGCAGCCGTGCTGCTGGTCACGCCGTGGGGCGGCGACCCGTCTTATGATGACAGCAGCAAGGCTATTGTTCGCGAGATTACTTCAGACTTAGACCGAGCCTCAATGACTATGGATGGGATACGCAACATACTCTACAGTCCCGCGAGCGAAGAAGAACTGAAGACCGCCTTCGAATCACTGGAGGACAGGAGCAGGAGCGGTGAGGCCGATGCCCTCTACCTCCTTAGCCGCATCTACTACAAGCCGCTGAACCCTTCGGGACTGTCCGACTCGATTATGCAGATACAGCTGACGCTGAAGGGGCTCGTGGAGCAGAACAACGTCACAGCTCATGAATACCTGATGAGGGCCGTCGGCGCAGATCCCAACCATGCCAAGTCGCTCTATGAACTGGGGCTGGACTATCTCGCCGGGCAGGACCGTGGCGTAGACCGCGACCTGGCCCTCTCGAAAAAGTATTTCGAAAAGGCCTTGAAGGCGGCCCGCGATGCCGGCGACGACCTCCTGGCCAGCAAGGCGCAGGCTCAGCTGAACAATTTCTGACACTGACTGACACACACACACTGATACAATCCTCTTTTGACCCATGAACAACAACCCGAACAACGTCATTATGCAGAGCGACCCCACCCATGCGGAGGGCGGCGAAAACAATGCCCGTTACTCCTACTACTGCAAGACCATGCAGGGGGGGCGCAGCGAGAACCAGGATGCCTGCGGGGCCGGTTTTGATGCTCAAGGCAATCTGGTGGCCACCGTGTGCGACGGCATGGGTGGTGCGGCGGGAGGTGCCACGGCATCGGCCCTCAGCGTGGTCAACATCCTGAACTATCTGAAAGAAGACCGGCCGTTTGAAACAGGTGTGGAACGCGTGGTCTCCGCTGCCCGGCAGGCCAATGCCGAGGTCTATCGCCACTCTGTGGCCGATGTGACGCTGCGGGGCATGGGGTCCACCACCACTATAGCATGGTTCACCGCACAGGACGCGAGCGTGGCCCATGTGGGCGACAGCCGCATCTATCAGTTGCGCAGGGGGCAGAAGCTGTTCCGCACCGACGACCACTCCCGCGTGTTCGAGATGGTGAAGGCCGGCATTCTGAAGAACGAAGAGGCAGCCCGCGTTCATCCCTATTCAAACATCATCATGCGGGCCTTGGGCATACGGCCCGAGGTGGAGGTGGAGGTGCATCGGCTCTCCTATCGGAAAGGCGACCGGTTTGTGCTCTGTTGCGACGGCGTATGGAACAGCATGCCTGAGCCGGAGCTGCTGGCCATCCTCACGCAGGAAGGCACGCCGCAGGACATCGTCACCCGGCTCACTGCCCGCGTCGACCAGATAGGGCGCGACAACGGCGGGCAGCACGACAACCTCACCGCTATTGTCATCGACATGCTGGCCGATTCGGCCTATCAGCCCTCCCTCTTTGAACGGATAGCCCGTCTGTTAACGATAAAGAAGAAGTAGAACAATGAGAAAGATTGTGATAGGACGCAGCAAGGACTGCGACATAGTGATCAAGGACACCACCGACGTGGTGAGCCGCCATCAGGCCGTGATTACCGTGGATTTCTGGGGCAGGATGATGCTCTACGACACCAGCATCAACGGCACCTACGTCAATGGCGTTCGCATGCCCAAGCCCGACGGCATGGCCGTCACCCGCAAGGACAAGGTGAACTTCGGCCATGTGTGGGACTTCGACCTCACTACCGTAGCCGACCCTTACCGCACCACCAAGCTATGGTGCATCGCGGGCTTTGTGGCCGTCCTGCTTTTGGCATTCCTACTTTGTCTGATTCCTTGGGGCGGGAAGGAAGAGCCTGCCGTGGCAGGTAGCGACTCTAAGGTGGTGGACACACGGCGACCTTCCGCTCCCGACACGACCTCAGCAGCTACGCCCGCACCGCAGCAGCAAGAGGCACGGCCCGCCAGGAAACCGTCAGGCAAGAAGAAGAGCAGTACGAAGAGCAGTAACGCCGAACAGGCGGAAACGGCACCGGAGAAGGTCACCCCTCAGCCGGCTAACGATAATCCCGCCGACAAGGCTCCGCTAATATTCTAAGAAACATGACAATGAAAAGTATTCCTATTCTCTTCGCCCTTGTCCTGCTATGTACAGTCGGGGCAAAGTCACAGGGCGTCTACTGGTCGATGCAGCCCCGCAGCTATCAGAGCATAGAGCGCATCGCCCCGGGCCTGTATAAGGCCGTGCAGCAGGACAAGGTGGGCGTGATTGATGCCAAGGGCGGCATCGTAGTACCTCTGGAGCACACTCAGATAGAGCCTTTCTACGAGGGACGTGCGCTGCTGGTGGTGAAGGAAGGGGATAAGGAGCAGGTGACCGGCGTGCTCACCAGCGACGGCACTTATAAGGCTTTTCCCAAGGCATACTATCTCCTGGCCGGACAGAAGTTCTATTCCGAAGGCAAGCTCACCGTGCAGGACGAGCGTCAGCGGCGCGGATATATCGACGACCAGGGCAGTCCCGTACTGGGCTTCGACAAGGGATACACGAAAATCAAGCCCTTCACTGAGGGCTATGCATCAGTGTTCAAGGGCAATAGCTATCAGCTCATCAACCACCAGGGCGATGCCTGCCATATCATGCTCGGCGTGAATCAGGTCAACGGCGGCACGAATGTTTATCAGGGCAAGGCCATCGTCTGGGACACCAATGGCGACGTGTTTGAGTATATGCCTGCCACGGGCGGCTGTCGCAAGGTGGCCAAGCCGTCGCTGATGACGCTCGACTATCTCTATTGTCTCACGGTCGTATCCCACCGCTCGAAGCAGTTGCCCTACGACGCCGTGAAGCCGTCGGCAAAGGGGCTGGCTCCCGTCAGCGAAGGCGGCAAGTACGGCTATGTGATGGGCGGCAAGACGCTCATTGCCCCGCAGTTTACTGCTGCCACACAGTTCGAGGACGACATCGCCGTGGTGACCATCGGCGGCAAGTGCGGTCTGCTGCGCTACGACGGCAGTCAGGCTTCCTTCTCGCTGGAGGCCAGTGAGGTGGCCTATGACTATGCCCCGGGCGAGACAGTCACCTGCGGCTTCTCGCTCACGGTGCCCCAGGCATGGCGCAACAGCGGGTTGAAGGTGAGCCTCACCGACGAGGAAACGCGCAGCAGCGTGCCTGTCACCGACCATGGGCAGAACGAGTATAGCTTCAAGTGCAAGCCTATGGGCAATAGCGGCGTCTATCAGGTGGGGGTCTACAGTGCCGACGGTATGCTGCTCTGGAGCGGCGAGCAGGCCTATGTGTTCAAGAAGAAGGTGACCCAGCAGAACCTCTCGGTGAGCATATCCGTGAAGAACGACAAGGCGAACTCCCAGGACCAGTGCGTGGTGGTGGCTACCATCCACAACCCCAACGACCAGCCCGTCAGCTGTACGGTCACGATGAAGGGGTCGGCGGCGTTCCATCAGCACCAGCAGGCCATCACCGTGCCGGCTCACGGCAGTCAGAGCGTGAGCAGCTACTTCATCGTGAAGAAGAACCTGCCCGGACAGTCGGTCACCGTGACCACCAGCCGCGGAGGCTCCGCCACGAAGAGCGGGCTCGACCTGATTCCCTTCTATACGGGAGGCTAGTTCTTAATCCATAGTTTGGATTCCTTATGTTAAACCAAATAAAAAATTGAAGAAAATGAGAAGATTATTTTTCTTGATGTTATCGCTGCTGTGCCTTACGCCTGCCGTGGCACAGGAAGACGACGTGATTCAGGTGGGACAGGCCACGTTCAAGGGCAATGCACTGTTTGTTGGCGTAAAGGGCGGTCTCACGTTCACCTCGATGACCCAGCCCAAGCAGTCGGACCTCTACGACAAGTCGGGCATAGGCTTCTCCGCCGGTCTGGCAGTCAACCTTCGCTTCGGTGCCGGCAGCGACATGCCCCCCGCATCGGGCGTGTTCGGTCTGGGCGTTGAGGGCAAGTATGTGCAGAACAATGTGAAGACGCTGGCCGATGAGGGCGACTTCAAGATGGGCTACTTTGAGGTGCCGGTGTTTGCACGCATCTATCCTTTCTACAAGAACGCTGCCACTAACAGCCTCGCCTTGGAACTCGGTGCAGCCGTGGCCGGTACGATGTCGAAGGATCCCGATGTGCTCACCATCGATAATGGCATAGATCGCGTGTCCTATCCCGTGAAGGAGCTGAAGGGCTTCGATATCCGTCCGTTCGTGGGCGTGAGCTACGGTATCCCCCTGGGCAGCGACCGCGATGCCGGCGGCAACTACAAGGTGCGCCATCTGGCCGACCTGAACGTGCGCTACTATCTTGGCACGAGCAACCTGGCCAAGGACATGGAGTGCAAGATGAACCACCTCGAAGTGTCGGTGGCCTTCCTCTTCTCGGCACTGAAGTTCTAAGAAAACATGTATCACCTATTTTAAGAATATAAAGATGAAAAAATATTTCTTTGCCATTGCCGCTATAGTCGGCGGTTTCATGGCTACGAGTTGCGAAAACGATGCCATCAACGTGGAAGAAGCTCAAGAAATTACCGTCAGAGTGCAGCCTGAGGGCATTATAGACGGACTGGTGGAGCATAATGCAGGCGAGCTGAACTCACTGGGCAGCTACAGCCTGCGCACTCATCTGCTTATCTATAATGACAGGGGAGTGCTCTGCAGCGAGGACGTGAAGTACAGCAGCTCTTATTCTTCTACATTGGTGTTCAACCCCAAACTGTCGAAAGGCACTTTCACGGCTATCACCATTGTGGATGTAGTGACCCAGAAGAACAACGTACCCACCCTGACCTTCTGGAGCCTGTCCGACAGTACCAGTCTGAACACGGCCACTATCAAGGACAATGGCTATATAGGTTCCCGTAAGATGCTGGCAGCCGACAAGACGGTGATGAATGTCACAAGCAGCACATCCACCTATACGATTCGTCCCGAGCGGCAGGGTGCCCTTATCCGCATCAGTTACTGGGACCAGTCGGGACTCGTCAATCCCACAGGGTCGCTCGACGTGAAGTATTTCAAGCTCCTGACGAAGAAAGCCAATGATGAGATGTCCATCTCCGCAGCCGGTTTTGAATACTCGTTCAAGAGCGACCAGTGGTTCCGCATCAGCCGCATCCTGTCTACGGAAAAGAATGCACAGACCACTTCCGGCACTCCCTATAAGTTCGGCTATGCTGAAAACTATGCTTTCGTGTTCCCCAGCACGAATACGCCCGTCCGCTTTGCCATTGAGACCAACGAGACCAACAGCCAGACGATTGAGTGGAAGGTAAGCAACAACGGAAGCGGTGAGACCTGCGACTTCAAGAAGGGTGAGTACTACGTGTTCGAAGGCGAGTACTACGGCAACGAGGACGGCGACGGCAACCTCTATGCCTTTACCGGTCTTTACACTTATGATGAGTATCAGAAGCTGCTGAGCCGGCAGTTCCGTCAGGCTAAGGTAATGGGTCAGAGAGTGAGCACGGACAACGCCCGGAGGACCGCAGGCCAGACCCTCGGATCGTGGATGGAAAACCAGTCGCTGTCATTCGCGGATATTGAGTAAAACAACAAAGTAAGGCAACATGTTGAAACGTTATCATTACCTGGTGATGCTCCTGGCCCTGCTGCTCACCACGCTCGCGGCGGAAGCCCAGATTTCCACGCTGCACCTGCGCAACGGCAGCCGGCTGCGCGGCTATATCGCTGCCCAGCGTCCCGGACAGAACCTGACGTTCCACTCGCTGGAGGCGGAGATGTTCATCGACGAGAGCCAGGTGAGGGAGGTCGACGACGTGACCGTGGCGTTCGACCAGCTCTCCGACGGCTGGAAGCGCGAGGCCCTCTCCCAGGGACTGCTTGTGCGGGCCGGCGACGGGCGGTGGAGCCTGCGCCTCAGCACCGTGCGCACCATGACCGCCCGCCATCAGGGCGTGGTGCTGAAGGAGCGCGGCATGATGATGAAATACGTGCAGCATCAGGACGACGACTATGTGCTCTCCTGGGACGACATTGACCACATAGAGAAAGAGGCGGGCAGTGATGCCTATTACGACCAGATCACGCTGACCGACGGCTCCGCCTATCTGGGCACCGTGGTGTTCCAGAAGCCGGGCAAGTACTCCAAGGTGCAGGAGCCGGGCGGCAACGTGGTGGTGGTCGACCAGCAGAAGATCCATTCGTCGCGCAAGGTGTCGGCCACGTCGGGCGACGACCTCTGGCAGCAGCTGGCCTATACCAACCCCATCCTGCTCACCGACGGCACGCGGCGCGACGGCATCATCATCTACCAGCAGGTGGGGCGCGACCGCAGCGACAACTACATCGAGCTGCTGAGGGAAGATGACCGCCGCGAGCGCATCGCCTTCGAGGACATCGTGGAGTATCGCTACCAGCCCCGTACGCCTGTGGTGACCTATCGGGATGGAAGCGTTTATATGGACGAGGTAGCGGTGGACGAGAGCCTTTTCACCCTTCAGACAGGCTACGTCTACACCACCGGCAAGCCCTCCCTCACCCTGCCGCAGGGACTCCCCTTAGTAGTGAAGCGGCTCGGCACCGATGCCCTGCAGGGCTGGACGCTCCACAAGCTCCAGAAACTGTCCTTCGAGCGCAGCCCCGTGGTCTACGGTCTGAAGGAGACCTTCCCCGATGCCATTGCGCCGGTGTCGCAGTCGTCCGTCGGCTCCGCCGTGGCATCCCTCTCATTTGGAAAGCTTGCTGAGGGCCGCTATGTGCTGACCGACAGCGGGCACGAACATTTCTACACTCTCTTGGTTACTAATGAATGAATTAGAGACGCTCTCGCAACATGCACAAAAATGGTCGGGACGCTCTGACAACTTGGAAAACGATTATCAATAACTAAAAACTCAGCGATTATGAAAAACTATGATGACTACCAGCTCGACGAGATGGAAAATGCAGCCGTTAACAGGAGTATGATGGCCAAGCGGGCCGCTACTGCGGCAGGACTGATGGGTGCCGGTGCCGCTACCGCTTACGGTGCCAGCGCGTTGCTCAACAATGATGAAGGCGGCAGCAGCGAAGAAACTGCGGCCGAGCTGAATGAAAACGACCTGGTGTCGGGTGCCAGTGCCGGTGCATTGGACGAGCAGACCACGGAGCAGTCTACCCCCGACACTACTCCCGTGGAGGAGCCTCCTGTCCGCAACGACTACGAAGTGTCGGAACACTCCGCAGGCTCGCATCACGAAGAAAAGCCCGAGGTGGAACCCGAACTGCAGTTCGAGTCGAACACCCATATCTACGACGAGAACCACAACCTCGTGGCCGAGGTCGACGAGGGCACCTACGACGGCAAGAGCTTTGCCATTGCCGATGTGGATGCCGACGGCCACGGCGACCTCCTGATGTATGATGCCAACGGCAACGGTGTCTACGAAGAGAACGAGGTGGCACTTATCGACGGTTACGACTATGCCATGGGATCGGGCGGCGGGGCCCAGCACAACGATGTGTTCATCG
>Ga0310697_10000675_pt1 | contig 44086 bp, 50 predicted proteins | sample 172DNAGHGlowgp2_FD_203883 | JGI IMG/M metagenome (GOLD analysis project Ga0310697, IMG submission 203883) | Sheep rumen microbial communities from Palmerston North, Manawatu-Wanganui, New Zealand - 1728 DNA GHGlow gp2 (v2) (version 2) | ecosystem: Host-associated > Mammals > Digestive system >...
GATCCGTCCTTCCGTGACGGGTCACTGCCCGGCGCGTTTGCGCCGCTTGCCCTGTCCTATGTGCCCATGCAGGACGCCGCCGCGCCGAATTACGAGGCTCCCGAGGCGCTGGCCCGCGGCACGCTGTTTCCCGGGCTTGACCTGCCGTTTATGAATATCGTCAACGACAAAGCGCCGGACACCCCGATGGCGGAGCTGATGGCCATCGACTTTGTGACCGACGAGCTGGAGCTGTACCTGGACACCCACGCCGACGACCGTGAGGCCTTCGCCCTGTACCAGAGCATCCTCGCCCTGCGCAAGGAGGCGCGGGAGCGCTATGTGGAGCGCTACGGCGTGATCACCCAGTGTGACCAGCTCGGCCGGGAGAGCTATACCTGGCTGCGCGATCCCTGGCCATGGGAGTTTCAGAACGGGAGGGCACGCTGATGTTTGTCTATGAGAAGAAACTGCAGTATCCGGTCAAGATTCGCAACACCAATCCGGCCCTGGCAAAGTTCATCATTTCACAATACGGCGGACCGGATTGTAAAAACAGATAGTTTTCAACAAGAGCCACGGTGGCAGGCCGTGGCTCTTGTGTTTCTTATTCGTCTTTCTTTTCATGTTTCCCGTGCTCGTCGGGCGGCTTTTCTTCCTCGTCGCCGCCCTGCTTGTGGTCAATTTTATCCTTGTAATCTTTGAGATAACGCTTGAGCCAGTCGGGGACCGGCGCGCCCAGTTTTCCGGCGTTTTCAGTGATGCTGCCCAGCTCGGTGATTATGTACCAGAGTAACACAATCGGAGTTATCAGCGGCCCCACGTCAAACGGGATCTTGATGCCGGTACCGGTGACGATCACGGAGAGTGCTATGTCACATAAGGCCGCGACTAAAACGGCGAAGATCTCGCCCAACTTGTGCCACAGCCCATCTCGGGCAATAGAACTTGACCACTCCCCGGCGGCTTTGGCGGCAAAGGTGCCGGAGGCATAGTCCACCAGCATGCAGCCGATCCAGATGATGACGGCCCAGCCGGTCCATCCCCAGAGGGCCGTCAGCGTGGCGAAAATCATGGTGATGAGGCCCTTAATTTCCATGGCCTTGTCAGGTGCATTCATTTTTCTTTTCTCCCTTCTATGTATTTCAAAAAGTTTTGTGCAAATTCCGGCGTCCGGATATACCCCGCAAGCAATCCCAGCGCCCCGGAGATGTCCGGCTTGTCCTGCGTCTGAGGCTCAGGCTCAGGCGTAGCGCCGTCCTCAAATTTCTGCTTGTGATATTTATAGTCGTGGAAGCCTGTTTCGATAAGCGTCTTGAAGCGGTCGCTGCGGGCTTTGTCCGTGTCCACGGTCACGCCGTCGATGTTGCCGCTGTCGCTGTCCTGCCACAGATCGCACGGCATGTCCGGCGGCGTCTGACTCCACTTGGCGACCCAGACAAGGCATTTGCCGCCGATCTCGTCCGGGCTGATCTTCGCCCATAACGTTCCCGCGCTGCTGTAGATGCCGGGAATATATCCGGCCTGATGGATAACGTTGCACCAGGCGGCAATAATGGCCAGCAGCTTTTCCTTCGGCAGCTCCAACTGTTTCGGCTCCTCGATATCGAGGAAGACGCCGCAGGGCATGTGGAATCTGTTTATAGTGTCCAGGAGGAATTTTGCTTCGCTCCAGGCGTCCTCCGCTGTGGTTGCGTGGCAGTAGCCGTAGCAGCCCACCGGGAAGCCCATCTCGTAAGCTTCGCTGTAGAAATTGAAGGCTACGCCGTCCCTTAGCCAGGTGCCCTCTGTTACCTTGATAATGGCGAAGTCATAGCCCGCGTCTTTGATCTGTCGGATCGTTAAGTTTTTCTGATAATGAGAGATATCTACGCCCTTCATTTTTTGTCCTCCGATATGGCGATTACCGCCAGTGTTACAATCATTCCGGCAAGGAAGCCCACAAGGACGCATTCCCATGCCGGGATAATTGCCAGATCGCTCATCCATTCCCACTCATAATACATTGCATCAGTCCTCCTTCAGCGGGTGGTGTTTGCATTTTTATCATCGTCCTTTATTTCCTTCCCGCTCAATTCCCCCTAAGCATTGCGTTGGTCGTTTCTTCTACCGGCTCTTCCGGGAACCCGTCGCCGATCCAGATCTCCTCATCGGTATCTGAGCCGTCACCGATCCAGACCTCCTCGTCCGGCTCCGCGCTTTCGCCGGTCCAAACTTCCTCTGTCACGTCTATGTCGATGACGCCCGCGCAGTGCAGCGCCGCGTTCAGCAATGGGTCGTTGTCTTCTCCTATCGCTATGCTGTTCCACCGCTGCTCTGTGCCTTCAAAGTAGACATCCGTGAGCGCGCTGCATCCGCTGAAAGCGCCGTTCCCGATCTCTGTCACGCCCCTTGGAATGATGACGCTTCGCATCCATACGCTTCCGGCAAAGGCTTCTTCCTCAATGACTCGCATGTTCCACGGGATTGTGAACTCTCCTTCATGAGAGGCCGACATGCTGCGTGTGGGTTGGTCGTAAAGCTTCAATTCAAACGGCTGCTCTGACGGGACAAGGTAAGTGCACAAAACGGCTATCGCCAGAAGTACCAACACAAAACGCGCCGTTTTTTTCATCTGCTGCATCTCCTTCCGTCAAGGTGTAAGGTTGGCAAAGCGCATGAGCTCCTCGCCTATGGTAATTCTCTCGATGTCTTCATCAGCAATTTGCTCCCCGCTTGTAATTGCGCCCTTAACTCTATAAAGGCCGCCTTCTGTACCCTTTACATAGAGATAAGCTCCCACGCCATAGTTTCGCGTCGCGGTAAAACTGTCCTCCACAGGCGCAATCATCTTCGCAATAAGATTTTCCAGATCAGCGCTCTGTGCGGCCGCGGCACTTTCAGCAGCTCTCGTAGCCGCTCTCTGTGCGGCGTTCATGGCGCTTTGCGCCTGATTCACCGCCTGGCGCGCCTGGCTGGAATAGCCGCCCGCCGTATTTGCCGCCGTGACGGCGTCATTACGCGAATATTCCGCCTCAGTCTGGGCTGCCTGGGCTGCCGTCTTCGTTGCCTCAGCTGCTGCCTGCGCGTCTTCAGCTTTCTCTTGTGCGGTCTCTGCTGCCGTCTTTGCGGCTTCTGCATCGGCGGCACTGGATGCTGCTGCCGTCTTCGCTGCCTCCGCCGATGATGCCGATCCCTCCGCCGCAGCTGCGGATGCTGCCGCCTGAGACGCAGATCCGCCGGCGTTCGTTTCGGACTGCCCTGCTGCACTTGCAGCTGCCTCGGCAGCCGCCTGCGCGTCTTCAGCTTTCTCTTGTGCGGTCTCTGCTGCCGTCTTTGCGGCTTCTGCATCGGCGACGCTGGATGCTGCTGCCGCCTTCGCTGCCTCGGCGGATAATGCCGATCCCTCCGCCGCAGCTGCGGATGCTGCCGCCTGAGACGCAGATCCGCCGGCGTTCGTTTCGGACTGCCCTGCTGCACTTGCAGCTGCCTCGGCAGCCGCCTCGGCAGTCTCCGCTGCTTCCTTTGCCGCCTCAGCTGCTGCCTGTGCGTTCTCCGCTGCCTCTGCGTTGGCACTCGCGGAGCTTGCCGCGGTCTCTGCTGTCTCTGCGGCGGTCTCGGCGTCTTGTGCATAATCCTTGAATCTTGCCAGATCCTCGTTGAACTCCGCCTCCGTGCCGGTATAGCCGCCCTCCACGGCCTGCTCGTATGCGGATGCTCCGTCAAATGCGCCGTCGTCGGCGTCCTGCCGCACGCCATGTGCCACGCGCAGGGCTTCGTCGGCGGCGTCCTGCACCTGCTGGGGCCACTCCGGCGTCGGCTCTGTCGGGTCCACGGTCTGAGGGACAGCGCCGTCCTCGATACGGATATAGGTCCAGATCGTAGGCACGGCGATTTCTCCGTTCAGGTCGCGCCCGTATACGCCGATCCAGAGATTTTCACCGGCATTGTCCTGGACAAGCAGCTGGTTCGGGACGATGCACACATCCTCCAGAATCGCCATGTCCGGGCCGTAGGTGTCGTTCATACGGAACACAGCGATCTTCGACAGCTCGTCCCAGCTCTCGTCAAAATGCCAGCTTACCGGCAGCCCCACGCTGCCTGTCGTGACAGGGCCCATCGGCGCCGCTTTTATATCCCTGTCCCGTACTTTCACTACGATCATACGTTTTCCTCCTTTATACGATTGTCGGCATAAGGTATCTCCACCGTGACCATGTATATTCATGGGTTGTAGAGTCCTTTGACATTGAGCAAAACCATATACGCCCTGTCTTCGGTGCTATCTCTGTGATCTTCACGAGCACCACGTCCTGATTAACCCAATAGACTTCTCTCCATCCGGCCCATCCGAGTGTCCTAATCCCCGTGGGTGTCGTCTGCTGGTCATACGGATCATCCGGCAAATTACTCCAGGAATCATATTGCGAGGCGGGAAAACCGAAGATTGCGCTCGCGTTTGCTTCTCCCATTCTGTCGGCAGATACGTTGTGGAAGTCTCGGCCGAAGCACGGATTATCAGATGTTTTGCCTGCAATGTGTGGATAGTTGTAAGCCTGTACCGGTATTCCTCCCACAAGAAACAGCCCGTCATTCGGAAGCTCGATGGTATCTTTATATCCGCTGAAATCCTTCCCAATCGGTGTCATGCCGACGCCGAGGTGTGTGTGTCCGCCGTCGTGGTTCAGTACAAGGTCTCGCTGCTTTCCCTTGAGTGTATACTCACGCACAATCTGACCGCTGATTTTATCCTGAATGATGACAGTGATGACATAAGCCTTCTTCGGGTCGGAAAGCGTGCCGAAGGCACTGGACGTGGTTCCGTTGGTGATGTCGTGCCGTTCGGCAGCGGGCGCGCCTTTGAGTCCGACTGTCAGCTCCGTTATTGCGTTGTTTGGTAGATTGGCGTTGATCTTTGCCGTTACCTTGATCCGGTAATGGTCGCCGCCGTTGGTCTCCACTCCCTGCTCGTCGCAGCGGTACGCAAGATCCACGCTCACAGACGGCAGCACATACGCCACGACGCCTGTCACCGTTTTAGTGCCGCTCCCACTCAGGCCGCGCACGTCTGCCGCGGTGACTGTGAATGTCGTATCCTGGGCCAGCGCCGCGCTTGTGGTGCTGGTGTAGGTGCCGGGGCTGCCGCTGACTTCTTCCATCGTGATTGTCGTGCCGCCCGGATAGGACAGCTTCACCGAGGAAATGGCCGCATTGGTGGGCCGCGTGATTACAGCCGTGACCTTGCACTTGCTGTACCCTGCAATGTAGGTGTTGGGGTAAAGTTGGCTTGCGGCTCCTGCTGCCTGCTGGATCTGCGTCGAAATGGAACTGACAACCGGCTTCATGCTGTCGATTGAAGCCTGCCTGTTTTCCTGATAGGTCCCGGAGCCGTTAAGCGCATTGGGGCTGTTGCCAGTTACTTTGATAGTGAGGGGGATGGATAGCGAATTCGTGATACCCGCCGCATTGAACCATTGCACAGCGTTGATTGGCACATCGAACTGCCCGCTGGAGGAAGTGCCTCGGTACAGCTCTGCATTGTTGCCCGGCGTTGTGTTATTCCCTGCTGTGATGACGCACGTCAGCGTATAGTTACTGCCGTTGACAATGGGGATCTTCATTCCGCTGGCATCCGTGGAGATGGTGCCGAAAGCGATTTGCGGCAGCGCCTTCGCGGTGTAGGTCTCTACAAAGCTGCTGCTGCCGTGGTTCAGCGTCACCTGGCCTGAGCCGTAGTCCACCATAATGAGGACATACAGCGTGGAATAGCTCGCGTAGCTGCCGGAGATTGTCCACTGGATGACGTTCTTGTCGGAGCCTTTCGTGCCGCTTGTGCTCGTCAGCAAATTCGTCGTTGGCTGTGAGGAATAGCCTGCCGGGTCCTTGGAGTACAGATACAGGTTGTATGTACAGCTCTGGGCCCAGTCTCCGCCAAGAACGGCCTTGAATACGATGTTGGTTACCGATTGAACGTCGCTGCCATTGTAGGGGCTGAATTGGTAGGAAATGGCGTAGTATTCAGCGCCGAGAAGGTCTGTTCCGGTGGAGGATGTATAACTGCTCTCCCACGCGGGAGTACTGAATGGATTGCGCGCCCGCTTCTGAAAGCTCAGTGTTCTTGTTGCCATGTCTTATGTTCCCCCTCCGCCCACGTATACAAACTCCAGCTCCTGGCTATCAGGGAAAGCCTTGATCTGCCAGTCAGTGCCGATTTGCAGGCTGTCATCTGCCACGATATCCTTGACATGCAGCTTCTGGTCCAAGCTGTTGTAATAGCCACGCTTATTTCCGTCTACCCAGAACTGCCAACCTTCTGCTGTATAGAAGCCGAAGGTCTGGCCGCTTTCAAGGTGGTAATACTCGTATGTCCCGTCTGACTTCGGGAGCTCTGTTGTAAATTGTAGTTTGCTGCTGATGGCGATGCCAAAGATAAACTCATCGCTGCTGTTGTCCGGATAATCCGGATTTTCGATGAATCCACGCCGGATCTGGCCGTCCATCTGTGTGAAGTATTCCTCCACCTCTCTCCGCGTTGAGCTGATGGACTCCTGGAAGCCGTAGCTTTCCACGACGCCCTGGGCGTTGGTCTGTATTCTGGAGTCAAGGCTACGCTCCCACGTTCCAAATTCAGACTGCGCGAGAAACAGTCCTCTGTACGTCTCTTCCTTGCTGTCAATATAATTGAGCAAGTACGTTTCTTTGTCATTTATCATGGACTTGAGCTCTTCGTCGTCGGCGAATCGGTGCCATTCGTAGTCAGAAAACACCGTGCTGTCGAGCTCTTCAAAGTCGCTGTACATCCCGATGAAAGCGCCGGGTGTCTCACCGTCATGCTCTCCGGTTTCAGGATTTACGGTAAAGGTTTCCCCGTCGTCGGAATACTTGATGTGCAGATACGTGGTTTGTCCATTGGTTCCAGGCTGTCCGGGAATCCCCCTCTCTCCCTGGTTCCCTTTGATCTTGCTCCACGTATAGGCAGCCGGGGATGTTGGCGCTGTCGTTGAGGCGGAAGAGCACACCCCCATGTACTCCGTGCTCGCTTTCGGCGCGTTGTACATTTGGGACGGATAATCCCCGGTGAAAGCGTCCGCATATTTCACGTAAAAGGTCGTGAGCTCAATCGTGTCTATCTGATCCTGCAAGTCATTGGCGTGCTTGATGATGAGGCTCCGCAGCTCTGCCGCGCTCTTTCGGATGGCGTCTGTGTCCGCCTTCGCCGCGCTGCCGGTCTCCGTAACGGCGGTCCCGTCTGCGCGCGTGCGCCTGACCGTGGCTCCCGTCCCGATGGCTGGGGCCGTTGCTGCTGCCTCCAGGCTGCTTGCCATGCGGAACAGGTAGTCCCTGATCGCCCGCAGTTGGTCCTGCGTGCTGCCCTGTAAAATGGGCGGCTTTTCTGTAAACGCCATTACGCATCACTCCCGCTTTCCATCACACGCGCAATCGAGAAGATTCTCACGTCGCCCTCTCCCACGATCTTCAGCCGCAGGTGGTCGCAGCGCCGGGGCCGTACCGGGATGGTGAAAGAATCGATCCGGTGTACGCGTACCTCCCCGGAGAACTCCCACACGCCGCTGGAGTCGTATTCGATGAAGAGCTGGAGCCGCGCGTCCTTCTCCATCTTGAGGCGCAGGTTGTACCGGCTCACGTATTTGTGATCCGTGTATTCATAGTGCAAAATTCCGGTCTCGGCATACCACTTGATTTTTTCCTCCGGCGTGCCCTCGGTGCCGTTGATGGCGATCACGCGTTCTCCACTTTTGGCGTACAGCTCGTCACCCCATGAGGTGAAGCCCTCCGCGTGCAGATCGTCCTCCCGCATCCAAAGCCCGCTCTTCGCGTCAAAACAGAAAAGATTCCAGGTGTTTGCCCTGTCCCGCATGCTGATGTAATAGCGCTGTCCGAACACGCCCGCCGCGGCCTCATAGTATTGCGTGTCACCCAGGGCCGCGCCCACGTCTGCGGGCATGCCTCCCTGCCAGGCCACAACGCCGGAGCGCGTCTTGTAATAAAGCGTCTCGTTGACAACGGCAAGGCTTTTATGGCTGCCCTCCTGCACGCCCCGCGCGGGCAGGTCGCTCACCTGGTGGGCCCCGACGGAGGACACGGCGATCTGGTGTATCCGGTTTTCCTTGAAAAAGGTGGGATTGCCGAAATAGTTGATGCATCCCGTCCATACCCCGTCCGAGCCGATGCTTGCCCGCCAGCTGTCGGTGGACAGTCCGAGATACTGGCTCCAGTTCTTGAAGTCGCCCAGCGCGCAGCAGTAAACCTCATTGATGTTCCCCACGCCGGGAATGTTCCCGTAGAAGCAGCCCCACAGCCGGTTTTGCGCTTCGCATACAAAGTCCATGTCCGGCACCCTGCGCCTGATGGTGACCTCCTCGCTGTCCACATTGCGGTTGATGCCCTGCAGGCCCACCAGTACGATGTAGTCATTTGTTGCGCCGTCCTCGCCGCCCACGGCGTACAGGATCTTGCTCCCGTTGAGATCATCGTGGTACAGTCCCGTGATCTCCACGCCGTCCATCTCCCGGAAGTGCCTCGGCAGCTGGCCCTGCGTGTTGAAATTCACGCGCGTATACACCGTCTCGATTACCGTCCAGCTCTCTGTATACGTGCTGTAGATCTTGACGACATCTTCGCCGGTATCGATCCAGATGTCATTCTCCTGCGGGTTGCTCGGCTTGCTGCTGCCGCGCGTCATTCTCTGGGGGTTATAGACCGTGCCGTCCTGGTGGCACATGTAATAGGTCACCGGTCCCTCATAGCTCCACGCCGCTTCCATCCTGCCGTATTCCCCGGTCATGGTGTTGTAGTACACCTTGTCCGGGAAAATGCAGATGTACGCGCCCATGCTCACAAGCTGCGTTTCCTTTTCCGTCTGGAGCCTCAGCGGGTCCGCCAGGTCTTCCATGACCTTGAACCCGTTGGCGTAAAGCACGCCGTAGTCCTCACCGTTTACGGTCTCGGTCTCTACCCAGTAAAGGCCCTGCTTCTTGATGATGGCGCGCAGGCCGTGGAATTCGTGCCCGCCCACGCCGGTCATGATGCCGCGCTTGCGGCGGTTTGCCAGCAGCGGGTAAAGCGCTGTGCTCAGGTTCTCCGTGTCGTAAAATTCGCCGTTGCCGATTTTGAGATTATGATTATACCCGGCGAAGGTATCGGTCAGAATTTTCTGACTCGGCGCGCCTGACACCATCGGTAGCCTTGGCATGTCTCAATACCTCCATCCGGGAAATTTTTTGAGGGGCACGCTCCGGTTATACCAGGCGGCCCATTGGCTGTACTCGCTGTTGAAAACAGCGGCGTACAGGTTGTAGCGGTCTGTTTCCGCGTCCGCCAGCGCGATCCTTGACCGCAGGAACGCCACATACACGTCCCGCGCGTAAGGCTCGCCGATCAGCAGCTCGACCTCGGGCTTATTGTAGTCGGCGGCCTCGAAGCGCGCCGCGGTTTCCTCGTCCTCATGGCATGCGATAAGCTCCTGAAAGATTTTGCCGTCCAGGTCCCGCAGCCATTTAAGCTTCAGCTCGTTGCTGTACTGGTTCGGAGACAGATCGTTCGCCTCCGTGATTATGTCGTATGCGCTTACCGTTTTCACAATCTGTCTCCTTTGCCTTATCCGTTCTGGTGCCTGCTCTCTTCGTACCGCATTTCGTTCCGCTGGTCATCCATATAGATCGCCGCGCCGTCCGCGCGTTTGATTTCCTCAGCCACGAAATCCGGCACTTCCGAGGTCTTGCCCTTGGGGATCAGGTAGTTGACGCCGTTGATGCCGACGAAGAGGTTGGGGTCCTCTCTGTTGCTGGCAGCCCTGGGCACGAAGATTTTCACTCTCTTGGGCTTGGTCTCCTGCGGGGTAGGCTCCTGCGGGGTAGGCTCCTGCGGGGTAGGCTCCTGCGGGGTAGGCTCCTGCGGGGCGGTCGCCTCGGTGTTCTCTTCAACAATGGGTTCTTCGATTCCCTTGGTTTCCTTTGCCATGGTTTTTTCTCCTTTCAAATGCTCCACGGGGATGGTTGATCCCCGTGGAGTTTTTTGCTTAATAGTTACTCTCGTCCGTCGCGGAGAAGCTGGAGCAGCTCATCACGCGCAGCACGCGCTCCGGGTACAGGATGGTGGCGCCGTTGGTCTCCAGCTTGTAGCCGATGGTGCTGAACTGGTTCAGCGGGCCGCCGATCTCGTCCTTATCGTGGACGATCATTTCCAGGCCGCCGCCCTCGGGGTCGATGATGCCGAAGGAGTCCAGGCCGAAGAAGTAGGTGGCGTAGGTCGCACCGTTTGCCTTGTTCTTGTAGCTTACAGCGCCGTCGCCCTCGCCGACGGTCAGCAGCACCGGGGCAAACACGTTCTCGATGAAGCGCACGCCGTGCAGCTCGCCGATCTCGCCGTTGAACTGCTCCTCCGGCGCGGCGTACTTGTGGGCCTCGATCCAGCTCTCCGAGCTGCGCAGGTCGTGGGCCACCGAGGGATGGATGACCGCGCAGTACTTGCCGTTGATCTTCGGCACGCGGTTCTTCTTCATGATGGTGACGGCCTTGTTCACCATCTCGGGGGTCAGCATGGACATGACGGTCGCGCTGCCCTCCATGGTGGCCGGGCTGGTAGGGGTGCCGGCGACGGCGCCGGTGGCGAGGGTGATGTTGTCGCAGTACAGGACGTTGGTCCCGGTCAGGAGCGCGTTGCGGATCAGCTTCTCCTGCGTCTCGGCGGCGCTCGCGCCCATCTCCACCGTCGCGCCCAGGATCACATCGTCGTATGCTCTGAGCTCCAGCTTGTCGGTGATGGCGGTGTAGGTGCCGTACTGGTCGACGCTGCCGACAACGTTGGTCACGCCAAACTTCTGGCCGGTGGGGATGACGCCCTCGGTGAGCTTGGCCGCCCGCTCGAAGGTGTTCCACTTACGCCACTCAACCGTACCCTTGTGGTTTTTGGGCAGGGTCTGTCTCTTGCCGAACTGCGCGTAGAGAAGCTCGGGTCTGGCGTTTTCCAGCAGCTCCGTGTCGTAAAAGGCCTTGAGCTCGGCGGACATGTCGTTGCTGCTGGTTCTGGGGGTCTCTACGCCGGTATAGGCGTTGACCATGTTCTCGGTTGCGTTCACGTTGTCGCCCGCTTCGGCGAAGAACTGGAGGCTGAAAATCATGGTCAGCATGTTGATAAGTTTCTTTTTCATGTTGTTTCTCCTTTCGTTTGCCCTCCCTCCCCTTGCCTCCACCAGCCGCGCACGCGGCGATTTGGGGGAGGGGGACCGCTTCAGCGGTGGAAGGGGTATGAGAGGGGTCTAATTGCGGCTTGGGTATTTTCTCATGATGTAGGCGCGGCGCTGCTCACGGCTCATGGCGCGCAAGTCGGGTGTCGCGCTCACGCTTGCCATGGCGGCGCTGCCGTTTTCGCGCGGCCTGCTGCCTCCCGCGGCCACCGTTGCCGCCGCGGCCTGCTTGGACTGTCTGGCGATCTGCGCGGCCTGCTGCTTGAGGATGTCCTTGTAGTGCAGCCCGATGTACGCCTCGTCTGCCGGCAGCATGCCGGGGGCGGTGCGGCGCACGAACTCGGGGTCCTGCATTGCCTTCCTCAGATCGAAGTCCGGCACGATCTCCTGCACGGCCCTCGCCTGCTCCTGCACGCGGTTGAAGTGCTCCCGCAGCAAGGCCTCACGTTTGGCCTTTTCCTCGGCCTGCCTGCGCTGCTGCTCGATCGCGTCCGCTTGCTCCAGCTTCCGGGCCACCTCCACGCTCACGCCCATTTCCAGGGCCTTTTCCGTGTAGAAGCTGTCATCCTTGGTTACGGCCTCGTTGAGCGCGTCCAGGTCAAAGCTGCCGTCGTCGCCCTGCTTGATGCCGTACTTTTCACCAAGGATTCTGAGCATTGGGGAAATCTTCTCCATCTGCGCGTTGGCCGCGTTCCTGGCTTCGGTGGCCGCCTTGCCGCGCTCCGCCATCATCTGCTGGAGCTTGTCCTTGTTCTCCTGCCTGGCGAAGAAGGCGTCCCACTCGTTGCTGCCGCCGTCATCGGCGGCCTGAGCCTCCGCTCCCTGCGAAGGCTGGGAGGGCTTTGCAGTCTCGACCGGCGCTTCCTGCGCGGGCGCTGCCTTGCCCCGTTTCCTGTCCATGCGCTGTTTGTGTCTCTCTGCGTATTCGCGGGGCACGCCCAGAGCTTCCAGATCCCGCCCGGCGTCGGCGGCATTGTCGCCCGATTCTCCCGCGCCTTCGCCGCCGTCGCCTCCGGAAGCGCCGTCCGCGAAAAACTGCAGGCTGTAAAGATAACGGAATTTGCTCATTGACATAAACTTCTCCTTTCACGTCCGGTTGAGGGGACGAACCTTTTATGTCCTGCCCCTATCATACAAAAACAGGGTGGGTAAATGTCACCCACCCTTAGAAACTTTTTTTCGCGGCTTACCACAAGCGGTATTTGTTTACCGTACTCTGCGAGTAGAAACAGAGTGCAAGTGCTTCTTTCTGCGCTGCACTGATCGGCAAAGCGTTGATTTGCGGCATGACCTTCTGCGTTTTGGAGTTCTTGATCGTCTCGCCGTTTGCGTCAAGATCTGAGTGCGTATCATTGAATGCTGTCCATACTCGGACAAAGGTTTCTTTACTGACGCCGGCTCTTGCGCAATTGGAATTATAATCTTTGATCGCCGATGCGGTTATGCTTTCCGCGCCCTTTACGTTCTTCTGCCACTCCCAGACTGTAATGATCTCATCCGCTCCTTCTCTGTTGTAACCGCCGTATTTTGTGAGATAATTCAGCATTGTTGCGCGAGAGATATCGCCGCGCTGGAAGTCCGCCTTCCGCTCGCTCCACAGATAGCCGGTGTCGCGGTCGTACTCGTATTCCTTGATCGTCGCTTCTGCTTTGATGGCATTCAAACCGTCGTATTCCATGAGGGCCTTTTTCAGCTGCTGCTTTGTGATATCCCCGTCAATGTAAAGGCTCTTGCGATTGGAATAGCTCCATCCGTTCTTTTCAAGGAACTTTTTGTCCTTGGCCCATTCTGCCACGGTCTCGACCGCTTTGTTAACGCTCATGTCCGCGTAGTTGTGCAAAAAATTTCGTGCTTCCGCTTCGGTGAACTTCCTGCTGCCAACGAAATCTGTAATTTCTTCACTTAACTCCTTGCCGTAAAACAAGTCTTTGGCAAAAGATTCCGCTTTGTCGTAAATGTCGCTCTTTTTCACCCCGTGCCCGGTGAGGTCCTGCGTTTCGGCCTTGAATGCCGTCTGGTCGCCGTTGAAGGCCGCCCGCAGCGCCCCGGTATATTTCCCGTCGTCGCCGGTGTCCCAGCTCTTCACGGTCAGATACGCCTCGTTCGCGTCCATTCCGCAGTACCTGGTCAGGATGTCCTGCGCCTCCTGTGCCGTGAGCTTCTGCCCTCCGGCGACCAGGCGCTCGTTCTTACTCAGCTCCGCCCCGGTGAAAACCTTCTTGACAAAGCTCCGGATCTGGCTGCTCGCGTCCTTTTCGGAAATGCCGTGGCTCGTCAGCTGCTCCAGCTCATGCTGGTATACGCCGTCCTCGCCGTGGAAAGCCCCCGCCTTGATCTGGGTGTACTTGTCCTCGCCTTCAAACCCTCTTGCTGTCCAGTACGCGTCATTTTCATCCTTGGCAAGCCCCTTTTCAAGCAGCAGCTTTTCCGCCTTCTCCCCGCTCATATATCCGCCTGCCACGGCGTCCTGTATGGCCTTCACCTCCCCCGCGTCGTAGGTCTTGATCTTCTTCCCTGTCAGCGGCGCGGCGAGCGTGTTGTATACCGCCGCCACATCCCGCGTCAGGTTCGCCGCCGGGAGCCCTATGCCGTTGGAAAGCGCCTGCAGCGTCTTGTAGATCTTCCCCCACGTTGTCATGTTCCCGTAGTAGGTGACCTGCGTCGGCTTTTCAAGGATGCCCCTTTGCAGCTCTATGGTCTCCTTCCAGATGTTATACGCCGCGAATACGTCGTCGAGCGCCGCCGTGCCCATGTCCTTGTTCTTGTAGCCCTGCAGCCTGGAGATGTACGGCTTCAGCCAGGGGATCTTTCCGATGATCGTCAGATCCTGCACGAGGTTCCCGCTGAAAAGATTGCCCTCTCCGAACATGGCCTGCGCCCACTTTCGCAGGAAGCTTTCATAGTCGTCGTCATCCCGGAACGCGTCCGCAAGGCTTTCCACAATGGCGGAGAATGCCGCGCTGCTCGCGTATACGGTGAAAGCCTTCGCCAGATTCCCCGCGCTCTTCTTCCACCCTTCCTTCCCGCCGTACTGCCGCACGTTCATTCTGGTCTCCATCGCCGCGTCCATCACCATGCTGTAGCTCAGCGTCGGCTCTGCCATGAAGGCGGTCATGGCCTTGCTCGCTTTCGTGTTTCCGCGCATCAGCTCCGAGCGCGTCAGTGTCGAGTCCATGACCTGGCTCGAGTAGATGACCTCCCGGAACAGATCCGCCGTTTTCTTTTTAAGCTCTTCGCCCTGAAGCCCGGTCTCCGCCGCGGTCTGCATCTTGCACGCTACCCACAGCCTGCCCCAGGTCTTCCTGTCGCCGAGCTCCGCAAGCGCCATGGATTTTTCAACGAGCTTGTCCTTCCAGCTCTCATCATGCCGGATCTGATCCCGCATCCCGCGGGCAAGGTTGGTGTCCACGCCGCCGATATCCTTCCAAACGCCCGTTCCGGAGTACTGCATCATCTCCTTGTAGGCGTTCTTATCCGTGAAGGCCTTGAGCAGATACTGCGGCTTTACGCGGTACGACGCTCTCACGTAGCTTGTCGGCTGCAAAGCCGCAACCCTCAGGTTTGCCCCCACGGCTGCCGCCTTGTAGTTGCTCATGAGCTTGGAATCCCACCCGGTTCCCCGGTCGCCGTTTTCCGTCTCGCCGTTGATGTCCTTCATCAGCGTCTTGAAGTAGTTGAGCGCTTCATCGCCGAAGGCGTTCTTCATGGCGTCCTGCGTCGTGCGCACGTCGTACATCCCGTCTCCCAGGTCGATCCGTTCCTTGTAGCTGAACCATTTGATCGCGTCTAGGATCGGCAGCCCCAGTCCGTTGAGCTTTGCCATGTCCGCCATGTGCTCGGCGAAGGTGTCGAAGATGTCCCCCACGATCAGAGAGTTGGATGCCCGCGGGTCGATTGCCTTGCTCGCCGATATGTTCAGCAGCCGGAACATGCTGTTCTTCTGCGCGTCGGTGTCCGCCATGGGCCGCTCTGTGCTGCTTGTCTTGATGGGGTAGTACCCCGGCCCCTCGTCATAGAAGTTATAGCCCCAGCGCCGCATGCTGATCTCGTTGCCCCACTCGGCCCCCTTCTTTGCCATGTACCGCTGCAGCGTTTTGGCAACCTCAAGCTGTCGCTCGGTCAAAAGCCTTGTCACGGCCTGCAGGTCCTCCACGCCCATGTGATAGCGGTCCGCGCTGCCGCGCACGCCCTTTTTGGTCTTCACGTCGCCGAAGCGTATGCCGCCGCGCTCGATGTGCTTCACCGCCTGCTCGCGCCCCAGCAGCATCGCAAGCTCCATGATCTGCGCCGTCGTCACCTTCACCTTCACCGGCGTCTCGCTCCCGTCCGAAAGCTCGATCTCGTGCGTCTCCTTCTGCCAGGCCCGCACCTCCTCCGGCGTGTATGCCTTCTCGGCGAAGTCGATCACCTCCCGCGCGTTGAAGGCCATCTTCTCCCAGCCCTTCGTCAGCGCCTCGAAAATGGCCTTTCCGCCCTCGCCGTAGCGCCGCATCGCGTAATACGGGGTCACGCCCTTCCAGGTCGCCAGGCCGAGGAGCTTGCCCTGCTCGCCCTCGCTGGCCTTGCCCAGCTCCTGCATGTGCCGGATGTCGTTGTCCGCCGCGTCCTGTACACGGCTGAACCTGTCGTTTGCAAGGAAGCTGTTCATGTTGTCGATGGCCTTGGCCATGTTCTCCAGGAACTTGTTGAACATCTTCAGCTCCTGCGGCAGCAGGTCGCTGAAGCGGAGTTCTCTGCCCTCCTCCTGGGCCTGCGTTGCCTCCTTGCCGATCTCCCGCACAAACTCCCGGATCTCCGCCGACACGTCAAACAAGCTTCCCAGGCTCTCCTGTTCGTCGATCGCCTGCTCGAGCCGGAGCAACCTCTCTCCGAAGCTCGCGTCCAACATGTCGCGCTTCTGCCACTCCAGCTCTTCCTCCCGCGTCATCTGTGCCGCGCTCTTCTCCGGTCCCTTGTCCAGCTCCAGCGTCTCCAGCAGATCCCGGATCGGGCCGCGCAGGCTCTCCGGCACGTTTTTCCTTGCGTCGCTGTGGGTGATCAGATTGCTCAGCCTTTCCGCCTTCTGTCCGATGCTGTTGCGGTACCGGGTGGTCATCGCGGCCTCGATCCGCCGCGCGCTCGCCCACTGGTCAAGATCGCGGTAATAGTCCTGCATGCCCTTGAGCTTCTTTTCTCCCCGCGCCCGCTCCTTGAGCTTTGCCTGGGTCTGCTTGCTCTTTCCCTCGGCCCGCACCTGCTCCACGCGCATTTCCGCATTCGCCAGCAGGGACCTGTATCTGTTCTCCGCCTTTTCCAGCGCCTCTGTCAGGTCTGTCAAGTCCTTTCCCAGCTCCCGTGCCTCCTGGGCGTTCTCCTTCTCAAGCTCCCGGATTTTTTCCCGCAGCTGCTCGATTGCGCCCTGCGCATGGTCTGTGTTGATCCTCGGCGTGGGCCGCAGTGCGCCCTCCATCGTCTCCATCGCGATCGCGTTGGCAAGGCTCTCTATGGCCTCCCCGCGGTATTGCGCAAACGGGTTTACCTCCACCGGCGCCGCCGCCCGGATCGCCGCCGCGATGGCCAGCAGCTCCTCGCCCTCGTTGGCAAGATCCGGGAAGTATCCCTTCCCGTATTCGCTCTGGATATCGGCGTAAAACTGGCTCACGCTGGTGTATCCGTCGTCTGCCGTGCTGAAACTTCTCTTCTTGAGCGTCGTGTTGAAATAGCGCCGCCTCACCGCGTTGTAGCCGCCCTCCTGGTCGAGCTCGCCTAAAAACTTCGGGTCGATCATGAGCTTTGCGTCTTTTACCCTGCTCTTGACCTCCTGCATGGTGCTGTCCTCCATGCGGGCCTGCTCCCTCGCCTCGTCCACGATCTGCGCCGCGATCTGCCGCGCCCGCGCCTTGACCTCTTCGGCGTCCACCTGCTCGGTCTGCAGGATGTAGTCGCCCAGGCTTTTGAGCGCGTCCGCGATCTCCGCCTTGTCGGCCCTGCTGCTGTATTCCTTTGTCAGCCTCCGGGCCATCTTCCGCGCGTCGCTCTCCCGCACCTCCTGGGTCTTTGTGAGACTCAGCCGCTTCTGCAGCCGCGCGATGGTGCCGCCCTGCTTTTTTGCGAGCTTCTGCAGCGCCTCCACCGTCTCCTTCAGCGCCGCGTTCTCGCTGGCAATGCGGGTGTAGGCCTCCGCGCGTCCGTTGCTCTCCGCCGCCGTGTCCCCCGCCGTGTCGTCCCACTTCTGGTAATTTGTCCCGCTCCAGGTCTGGAATTGGGTCTTTCTCTCCGGCGCGGAGTCTTTCCCGAACAATTCTTCCCATGTTTTGCCGGAAATCTTGACGTCGTCTTCCGCGTATGTTATACTGCCTACAGAACCAACGTTTGGTGTTCGTGACGGCAATTGTAGCCCGAGCTGCTTCAACCATTCGTTGGTTCTTTCGTTTTCTTCTGATCCGTCAATATAGAGGATTTCCGAAGACATCAGCATATTTCGCATCTGGTTGTTGCGTCTGGAATATGCGCCGGTGATAACGCTGAGATCGACATTAAGGTTCTTTCCCATCCCCGGCGTAAGAGACACAGTTGCCAGCATCTTGCGTCCTGTCTTGGTCTCGACCGTGCCAAAGAGTACAATGCTTCCGGGAACAGTCTTCGACTTGAGCACAAAAACCGGCCTTTCTGTGATATCAGGGACCTGTTTAATCACGTCAAGATCGATTCCCTCCCCTGCGTGGTCAAGCAGGATTTTTTCCATCTTGCTCTTTCCCCAAATAAGAATGCCATCCCTGACGCCTATACTCTTGAGAGCTTCTGAGGTAGTGCTGACTCTGAAAAACTCAGGGCTGTCAAGACGTTCCTGCGATGTTGTATTGTCATACCACTGCTGTACTTCTTCCCCAAATTCAAGGGCATTCCATGCCTGCCTCTTCACGCCGCCTATATTCTGGGCGGCGTTTTCGTTTGCCTCGCTCTTGGCTCCCCCGCTGGGGGAGCTGTCGCCGCCGCTTGCGGCGGTGACTGAGAGGGCCGCGTCGTAGTTCTGTGCCGCGGCCTCGATGCCGTTGTCCCACAGCTCCTGAATGCGGTCAAGGCTGCCGTCCAGCGCACGCACGGCCTCATAGATCGCGCCCCGGCTTACGTCCACCTCGGCGAAGGCGTCCTTCACCTTCTGGCTCCAGTCTGCGATCCAGTCCGCGATTCTTGCGGCAAGGCTCATGTTCTGGCGGGCAAGCTTGTTGATGGCCTTGCTGTCAAGCAGCATCGTCTGGCAGGCGTTCGCCACGACCTCGTCAAGCGCCTGCTCGTCGGTGAGCGCCCGGCCCTTCTCCCATTCCTTCTGCTGCTGGATAAGCGTCTGGAGCTTCTGCGGGTCCGCCTTGAGGATCTCCTGCACGATGAAGTCCTTGAGCTGGCTGTACTCCTCCGGCGCGTACTGCTGCATCCAGTGCGTCATCTCGTGGGAGAGGGACGCCGCCGCCATTGTCTGGCTGAAATCGCCCACGCCGAGACCTGCGTTGATGTTGATGTACACGCGCCCGCCGAAGGTGTAAGCGCCGCCCATGCCCGCGTCCGCGCTGATAAACACATAGTCCAGGTTGACAGCATCTGCAAGCCGCTCGACCATGGCAACAACCTTCTGCTGCTGCCGAGTGAGCTTCTCCGGGTCCACGCCGTCATACTTCACGCCCTCGATGGTGCCGCCGCCGAAGCTGACGGTGCCCTTCTTGCGCTGAATGGTCTTCCTACCTTCGATCTGGGCCTTGCGCTTCTCCAGCTCCCGGATCTGCTTCTGCGCTTCCTGCGCCTTATCCCGGAGCTTGTAGGCCCGCTCCAGCATCTCCTTGTAGGGTTCGCTGTTCTTCGCGTTGGGGTCTGCCTTCTCCAACGCTTCCAACGCGTTGTACAGCGTGTTGAACTCGTCCATCACACGCTGGCCTGCCTTGCGCGTTGCGTCTATCGCCGTGTCCACAGCCTCCAGCGCCTGCGCCGAGACCGTGGTCGTGCCGGTGATGGCTGCCGCACGCTTCCGCATCTCGCGGTAAGACTCGCCCAGCGCCTTGTCCGCTGCCTGCTGCCGCGCGCGCTTTTCATTGCCGATCTCCTGCGCAAGCCTGGCCTGCTCGTCGGTCAGCACGCCCACCACATCGGCGGCCTTGCCTTCCCGCGCGTTCTGTACGGTCTCCTGCACATCCGCGCCGTGGGCGGCATAGAGCACCGCCTTGTTCATAGCCGTTGCCATACGCCCCACGTCCTGCCTGCTGTCGTAGATCTTGACGGCGTCCTCCGTCCTCTCGCCGAGGAAAGACAGCGCGCTTTCGACCTTCGTGCGCCCCTCTTCGGTGCTTACGTCCGCCGTGCCGGTTGCCGTGGTCTGCGCGTTGCTCGCGCCGAAGCTCCACGCCGTCCGCGCCTGCTTCGGGGATAGCCCGTACTTCTCGCCCATGGCCTGCACCGTCTCCTCCATCGTGGCGCCCTGCTCGCCCATGTTGTAGGCGTCCCGCGTGCCGATGGCGAAGTCCTTGACGCCCGCTTTGCCGTCGTTCAGTGTCTCCATGAGCCGCCCGCGCTGGTTCTCGTCCAGCGTGATCCCGGAATCGGACAGCACCGTGGATACAAGGCTGTCGGCGTCCTTCTGATTCACGGTCTCCCGGTACTGTTCCGCTGCCCCGCTGCTCTCGATAATGTCATAAAGCTGCCGTGCCTGCCCGCGGTTGAGCTTGACGCTGCCGTCCTTGCCCTTTGCCGCCTGCTCGATTTCGCGGATCTGCGCGGCATACTGCTCGCCGCCACTCTGTTTGGCGCTGTCAAGGAGGGTCTGCGCGTCGCCATTGAAGGCTCTGTTATCGTTGATCTTCTGCACACCGCCCTGTATAACGGTCTGTCCGCCGCCGAGCAAACCGCCCACGACAGCGCCGCCGGTGAACTCCTGCGCAGAAGTCCAGGGGTTGAAGATTGCGTCCGTGTCGCCGGGATCAAGCGAGGCAACCTTCGCGCCGGTCGCCGGGGCCTTGACGCCGCGCTCGAAAATGCCCTGCGCCACTTCCTCCAGGCCCTCGCCGAGCACGCTGTCCTTGAACCACTCCACGACAGCCTTCTTGCCGCCCTGCTCTTCGAGCTGCCGCAGGCGCATCGGGAAATTCTGAATGCCGCCCAGGGTCTCGTCCGCGCCGCCAACTTCGATCACGGCATTGAAGAAGCTGTTTATCATGGTGTAGATTGCCGCGTCACGCGGGGACATGCCGGATTCCTCGGCAGTCTCCGCGCTGTCGCCGATAGCCTGGACGTAGGAGGACCAGAACTGCGGGTTCTGCATCAGCGTACTGGCGGACTGCCGCGCCATCATCCCGGCGGCCTCCATGCCCTTCGCCGCCTGCAAGCCGGAAACGTACTGCAAGCCCGCCGTTGTCGCGTTGTTCAGCAGCGGTGAGGCAAGATCAAGGCCGCGGGCAGCTGCATCTATGCCTGGTGCATAGCCCATAAAGACCGCCTCAAGCGCCATCGGCACCGCCGCCACGAAGGAAGTGCCGAAGTTGTCCACGATCTGGGCGGCCTTGCTGCTGTTGGCGTTGGCCGCGAAAACCTTCTCATTGTGTGCCTTGGTCTCTTTCAGGGTCTCGTACCAGTTGGTGAGTAAGTTTCCCTTGTTCTCCACGGGCTTGATATTCGCCCTGGTGAGACTGTTCACGCCGCCAATAATGCCGTTGATTGTCTCAATTCCGAGGGAGTGGATCTGCTCTGCCGCATCACCGAAAAGCCAGTTAAGGCCGCCCACCATGCTGGTTGAAAACTGGTCAGCGCCCTTGTACCAAGCGCCCTTGGCAATCTTCCCCCAGTCGGTTTTCTCCCCGGTAACCTGGCTGCTGTCCACGCCGAGCAGCTTGTCTATGCGCTTCTGCGCGGTCGTGCGCTGGTCTTTGGCCGCTGCCATCCCTGCCTGATAGCTGCCATCCGCCATGCCTTCCCGCAGGTAGGACCGGTTCCCGCGCCCGTGGCTGTACTCGTCAAGCGCTTCCTGCTCCTGCTGCCGCCGGGCAACATAGTCCTCCCATTCCTGCTGGGTGTTCACCAGCGTATTGTTCAAAAGCTGGAATCTGTCATCAAGTGCCGCAGCGTTCGGGCCGCCCTGCGCATTGTTGACTCTAACAAGCTCTTGGTTCAGCTTATCAAATTTCCCCATGCTGTCCTCCTGTGTCCGGCATTACTTGTTTGCCATCTTTTTCTTGAGCTTTTCGAGCCGCGCCTTGCCCGCATCCGTGGTCGGCGTTGCCATCGTGTCCCCTTCGGGGCCGTAGTTGTAGCCGCTGTTGTCCTGCGAATATACCTGTTCGAGTGTCTTATACAGTACGTTGTCGCTATAGCCAGCCGCCGAAGAAGCATTCCACCAGTCTGCAAGGCTTCCTGTATCGTTATCAAGATACGGGTCGTAAGCGCTGTAGCTTCCGCCGCCACCGCCGCCGGAACGACCGCCGCCGGAACCTCCGCCGGAAGATCCGCCGCCGCCTGCGTTGTAGGTGCTCCACTCCTTGAGCGCCATCGTGCGCTCGTCCATGCTGACGCCGCGCTGGTACTCGGCTGCAATTGCGTCGGCGGCTGCCCTGGTCATGCCCGCCGCCTGGAGCTCGTAGTCTGAGGGAACATAGCCGCTGGCCTTGATCGCCGCGTACAGGTTGGCATAAGCGTCCAGCTGCCTGTTGTATGCCGTGTTCTCGGCTGCCGTCCGCCTCTTGTAGTCCTCGGCCTCAAGCTGCGCGGCGTATGCTCTCTCGCCCTCCCAGTCGCCCAGTGCGTCCCGGTATCTGCCGTACTCCTGATCCCGCAGATCTCCGAGCAGGCCGTACTGCTTGAGCAGTTGGTCGCCCTGGTCCTTGTACTGATCGTAGGCCATGCCGTAGAGCGTGGGGATGACCTCGGTCAGATTCTGCAAATAGGCGTCATACGCCTGCTGCCCTGCCTGCTGCCCGTAGGTGCTGCCGTAGCCGCCCGTGAGCGCCGCCGCCTGCCCCATGGTGTCCTTCATGGCAAGTTTGCCGCCCTGGATGTACTCGTCCTTGTATGCCTGGTACAGCGGGTCCTTGGCCGCGTCGTAGGAAAACGGTTCCCTGCTCGTGATCCTGTCGTAAAGCTCCCCCATCTCCCCCTCGTAGCTGCCCGCATACGTGGGCTTTGCCGTGGGCGGGTTCTCGCTTACGTACTTTTCATACAGGCTGGGCCCCGCCATCTGATAAAGCTTTTCCTGTCCTTCCGGAATGAACGGCATTGTCACTCTCTCCTTTCGTACTTCACACAGTCCAGGTACTGGCCTGCCATCAGCTCCAGTCCCCCGGCTATGGTCTCCATCATGACCGTGCAGTGGTCGCGCCCCCACAGGCCGCTCGGCCTGCACCGCACGTCAATGAGTCCTCTCCCCGCGTCCGTCTCGATCTCCGCGTTGTAGTCTTCCTCTCCCGCCGCCAGCAGCAGCGCAAAGCCCAGCGCAGAGATCCCGGCGCATACCAGGTCCTTTCCCTTCGCGGCGCTGCCCGCGTGCCCGTCAATGCGGATGTGGAAAGTGCGCGGTTCATAAAGGATGTTCGTCATCTCTGCGCCTCCGTCGTCTTGGCTGCCCTCTCTCGGGCTCTCTGCGTGATGCCGTTTTCCTTCTCGCCCTCGTCAAGCTTCGGCTCCTCGCCCGGTGTCGCCGTCGGCATCGCCGGTCCCGCGCCCTGGAACTGCGCCGCAAGCTGCTCTGTCAGATTCTTCCCGCTCTGCATGTCCACAAGCCGTGCAAGCTGCAAGGCCACCGCCTGCGTCTGCCGCAGCATCTGGAACAGCGTGCCGTTCTGGGCGATCTTCTGCATGAGCTCGTCCTTGCCCTCAAAGTCCATCATTTCAAGGCACTGCAGCGCCGGCGTCGCCTGCTGCGGGGCAAAGAAGCCCGCCCCGTAGAGCTGCAGGGCAAGCTCGTTCTGCGCCGTTCTGGTGTAGGCGTTGCGCTTCTGGACCTTGACCTTGATGTCGTAGACCGGAAGTCTGTAACCCATGAGCTCCCCGCCTACCATCATCGGCTGCGGCTGCATCATGCTGTTGTCCATGCTGGCAAACTGCATTTGCCCCTGCTCTCCCATGATGCGGAACTGACGCGGCATGTCGTAGAACTGCCGCACAAGCTCGATGAGCATTTCGATCATGTCGCCGTAAGCGCGGTAGCTTGCGCGGATCGCGTCCCGGCTGGTCTTGCCGCTGGCCTCCTGCAGGGCGGCGATGGCCGAGGCCGCCGTCACGCCGCTGGTTGACACGCCTGTGCTGCTTTCCGTGTTCCCGCTCGTCTCCCTGAGTTCCGCCACCTTGTTCTGATAAAAGCCCAGGTAGTTGCCCGCCAGCGCGTTGTAGTCGATAGGCCGTATTCCCGTGTCCTCCAGTGTGCCGCTCACTTCGACAAACGGCTGGTTCACGTCGGCAAACTGCTCTTTGTTGATGCTGTTGCCTGCCCGCATGAAATAGCGCGGGTTTGCGCCGTTCATGGCGTTTTTGAGGAAGGCCGTGTCCAGCAGATCGATCTGGATCTGCGGATTCATGCTGATGTCCACATAGCCGTACCCGCAGGGGCTCCCCTCGATTGGCCACATGGGATCAAACACAAAGGGATAAAGGCCGTGGTCATACAGTCCCGCATGCTGCGCCTCCATGCCGTAGCCCACGCCCTCCGTCGGATCGATGCCGTGCGCCATGAGCTCCTTGGCAACCGGTTCAAGCTCGCTGTCGCGCTGCGCCTGGGCCTGTTCCTGCTGCATCTGCTCATTCTCGGTAGAGGCAAGCACGACGTTGTTGACGTACTTGCAGTAATGCAGCACGGTCTTTCCGTTCTTCCGCGCCTTGTAATACACGTCCACCACGGCGCTCTTGCCGTCCGTCGGGACCGTATCGTCGTAGAGAAAGCGCGTGATGGTCTTGGTCAGCCCCTTGAGCTTGTCCTTGAGCTGCGGGTACATCCCCTCCAGCACCTCGTTGTCCTGCAGCTCCACGTGGAACATGTAGCGGCTCTTCTGGATATCGGTGATCCCCGGCTCCCAGAAGATCGACAGCAGATCCACGCGCTGGATGTCGACGTCTCCGAGCCCGTTGAGCTTGTCCGGGTCCCACACGATCTTATAGACCGCCGTGCCGGTCTTGAGCTTCTGCCACATGTTCGCGTCGTACACCGCCTCGAACTTGGCCTGCTCCAGCACCACCGGCAGCACGCTTGACAGCATCTTTGCCTGCTGTCTGTCCCCCGGCTCTCGCGGCAGCACCAGAGGCTCCGGGTAGTTCTCCATCGCGTCTGCGTGCTTGGATACGATCACGTTGTGCAGCCATGCGCTCTTCGCCCGAAAGTTGTCGTCCCAGCCGATGCCGTTCTGCTTTCTGGCCTCGCTCTCGTTTCTGAGCTTCCACCAGTTTTCCGCGCTCACCACGCGGGCCTCCAGTCTCTTCTTCCCGGCCTTATACTTCTCCAGGATCTTATCGAAATCCAAAAGCCGCTTCTCATCCACCGGCAGCGTCGTCACTGCCTCCCCTGCCATGATTTCATTCTCGTCCATCTTATCCCTCCTGTTATTTGGTCAGCATATTTAACGGGTCACTCAGGATTACCCTCTTCGGTGCTTCTCTGATCGGCTTGACCGGTCTTGTCATGCACATGTACCGCCACTCGTCGGCGATATGGTCCTCCAGGCTGGTGTCCAGATCCTCCGGGCTGGTTTTGTCATACATCATCAGCGGGATCGTCCGGATAAAACCCGCGCAGTTTTTGAAGACATACATCCGCGCGTAGCCTTCTTCGTCGAACTGCAGCCGGTAATGGCACTGCATCCAGCCCGGTATGCGCTCATGGTCGCCGGGGACAAAGTACAGCCCGTATCGCATGGCCGTTTCCGCGATGCTCTCTCCGCGGCTTCCGTCCCAGATCGCGGGATCTGCCACGCCCTCGATCTTCTTGCCCTTGAGCCACGGGTGCTCCCGCTCGATGCGCGCGATCTCCTGGAACTGTTTGTCCGGAGCCCACCGCAGGCCTTCGTTCGGCGTGCCTGTACAGCCGTAAAGCTCCATGATCCGGTACAGCACCCCGTCGTAGTCGATCGCCCACCACGCGCAGGAGAAGGGCTTCCCATAACCGAAGTCATAGCTCCTGTAAATGGTCCAGTGCCTCGCCTCCCCTCGGCTGAGGTCGACCGGATCTATCACATGGCACCATCTGTGCTGTGCCAGCAGCTCCTCCTCCGTCAGCGTGCAGCCATGCTTTCTCGCCTCCATCACGTCCGGCACGATGCGCAGCTCCTCGAAAAACTGTCCCTCGAAGATATCCCAGTTCCCGCGCAGCCATGCTTCCTGCAGCTTCGGCGGCAGTGTTTTCAGCTGGTTTAGGTAATCCGGGTTTTTCTCCATGAGCGCCCGGTTGTCGGTGACCAGGCTCTGGATGAACACGTATTCCTCCGGGTCCTCATGCTCTTTGAACCGCCGGTCGATAAACAGGCGCTTGACCCATGCGTGGCCCTCGCCGCCGGGGTTGCATGTGTAATAGATCCGCTTCGGGAAATCGTTTGTTCCGCGCACGCAGGCCCGCAGCTTCTCCATCTTTTCCTCGCTCTGCTGTGTGGCCTCGTCCACAAACAGCACGTCCACCTCGGTGCCCTGAAAGCGCAGCGCGTCCTTCTCGTTCTCCAGGTAACGAAAAAGGATCCTGCTCCCGTTCGGGAAAACAATGTGCTTCTTCGCATCGTTGTATACGGCGATGCGCTCTTCTTTCCCCGCGTAGCATTTCAGCATCTCGCACAGCGGTGTGATGTGGTTTTCCTGCAGCTCCGGGTAAGTCTTACGCACGATCATGACCTTGATTCCCGGGTACTTCAGACACAGCAGCACGGCCTTGACGCGCACGGCCCAGCTCTTTCCGCCGCCTCGCGCCCCGCCGAAGCACACATACTTGTGCCGCTCCCGGAGGAAAAGCTTCTGCTTTGGGCTCGGTGCCGGTATTGTGAGCTCCGGCATTACGCCTCTCCCTCCTCCGTGTTCACAAAGCGCACCGTGACGCTCGTGCTTGTCGGCTTTTTCTCCCTGGTGTCGGCCTTGAGCTTTGCGATCCGCGCCCTCTGCTCCTCGCGGTCAAGGCTGTCCTTCTTCTGCTCAAACATCCCCAGGTGTCTCCCCAGCAGCTCCAGCGCCCGCAGCCTCTCCCGCGGCTCTATGCCGTCTTCTTCCTTTTCCCCGTCGTCCGTTCCGAACGCAACTGCCATAATGCCGCGCAGCACCTCGTCCTGGCTTACGTTCACCCGCTCCTGCCTTTCGCGCATGCGCGCCTGCACATACGCGGCCACCTTGACATTTCTCAACAGTCGGCTTGCGCCCTGGGCCGCCGTGGCTTCCTTTGTTGTTGCCGGGTATGCTTCCATGTATGCCCTCGTCCCGTTCAAGTCCATCAGGTACTCGTCGCAAAAACGCTTCTGCCTCTCGGTCAGCTCGTCTCCCGCCTTTCTTTTTCCGGCCATATCGCCGCCTCCTTTCCCGTTTCTGCCCTTATCATACAAAAACAGGGCGGGTAAATGTCACCCACCCTTGCTTGCTTTTCTTATGGCTCTTCATACTTTCCCCACAGTACGCGGTACCACGGGCATCGTTTGTAATCTCCGGCACAGTGTCTGGCGATCTGGCCGCGCAGCGCCTCCCCGCTCCTCAGGTGCGACTTGACGCTGCTCCCCGGCAGCATGCCCTCACAGGTGATCGTGCTGGTTTTGTTCTCGTGCCGCACGTAAAACGGGCATTTTATCTCTACGCTTGTATAATTCCCCATTTTCTTTTCCTCTCTGGCCGTGCCGAAGTGCGGACCCGCTTATCTGCGGCTCCGCTGTCCCGCTCTGTTCCTTTCGCCGCCTCCGCCCGTCCTGTGCGTATACCGCATCCTGCGCGGCGTGATCTCCCACGCCTGCGTGATTGCCGGTTTGTAGCACAGCGGGCATACGTCGCTCCTCTCGCGTCCCTCCGGCGTGACGATGTTGTGCTGCTCGAGCTTCCTTGCGCAGCTTACGCAGCATCGGATCATAAGCGTTTCCCTCCCCTCTTCGGATTTCTCGGCAGGATGATCTGCCCGCCGCGCACCTTGGGCGCCTGCGGCAGCACATAGCGCAGGTACTTCCCGATGACGATGCCGTCCTCGTCGGTGATCTCGCGCACGTCCTTGATGACGGCGCCGTGCGGCGGCTGGATCTCGTCGACGCTGCCGATCTCCTCGGGCTCGGAGACGATGGGCTTGTCCATGCCGCGCGTGCCGGACCAGCCCTTTGTGCCGGGCAGCTTGCCGCGGACGTTTCCCACGAGGTACTCGGCGAGCCTGGTCCGATCGGGGTCAGAGTCGAGGTCCTTGATGATGACGGTGCCCTCCCCGCCGAACTCCGGCCAGAGCTTGCGGGCGAGCTGGACAGCGTCGGACGGAAGGACGATGTGCTGATGCAGGCGCGAGGCGTGGCCGCCGTCGTCAGCCGGGTGCCAGTTGGCGGTAACCCAGTAGGCCTTGAGCGCCTGGCCGGTCTGCTTTTTGTAGAGGCGCTTGAGCTTGCGCAGGAATTTCTCGCGGTCGTCCTCGGCGCGCGTGTAGCCCTCGGAGCCGGGCACGTTCTCGGCTGCGTTGAGGGAGCCTGGATAATGTGCGGCGTCGTACTTGAAGGTGGCGAAGGCGTCCCCGGCGGAGAAGTTGGCGGCGATCCCGCGGGCGAGACGGCGGACGGATGATTTTTCATTGGCCTTGATCTTGGTCAGGGAGCTTGCCCCGGCCCGGCGGACCCCGCGCGGCTTCTTTCGGTCGGCTCTGGAAGAGAGCATGGATGCCATCTCTTCCACTACCCGACCGGTGATCACATGATAACGCATGAGCTTTTTCACCTTCTCCTCCCCCTTGACTTTGGTGGTGGTCATAACGTTAGGCGTCAAAAAGTCCCGCAAGAAACGCGCGCACGCGTGATATATAATGTATATCCGCGCCGCCTTCGTTTCCTGCTTTGCCCGGCTTCCACGGGTGGCACGTCTGCCAGCCTTCGTTTGCATAGCTATGATATTGCACCTTGCGCTGTCAGGAGTCGAACCATCGAGCTTGGGGACTCGAACCCCGCTGCACATAGCAGACGCCCGGCGTCTAATGGCCTACCGGCCTTTGGTGCGCCCACACGGAATTGAACCGTGGCTCTCCGGACCTGTCCGGGGAGCTTTCCATTTATTCTACAGGCGCATGCTTGGCCCTCATTCGCACACCATTTTGCCGACCTCGGCATAATGGTGCACGAATCAAAGTCAATCCTGTATTCCTCCCAGGCATAGAGCCTGGGAGGCGCTGGTCAGGTGACAGCTCACCCCACTGGCCTGTCTCTTGCATGGTCATGGCAGCGGCTCAATCCCATGCTCACCGTGCAGTTCCCGCACGTTCGCGCCCGATGGGCGATAATTGATTGGCCTGCCGTTCTTTCCAAGACGGCAAACGGAGCAGGCCGCAAAGATCGGATCTCCTTCCCTGTTGGCGCAGGAAACGCAGAAAGCCGATTGGAAGGTTCTCGGCTTGCTGTATTTCACGCCCCCGCCTCCACCTCGCACTTTGCGCCCACGCGGGCCTCCAGGGCGGTGCGCATGAGGCGCAGCGTCCTGACCTCCCTGGTGGTCCTGGTGAGCTCTGCCCGCGCGGTATCGTAGCGGCGGCGCAGCTCCCGGTTATCCTCGCCGAGCAGCTGCACCCGCTCCCTGAGGGCGGCGTTTTCCTCTTCGATCCTTGCCCGCTCGCGGCGGTTTTCCTCGGCCTCCTGCTCTATCGCGGCGCAGCACACCATCCGCGCCCGCTCCCGCTCCTTGAGGATCTTCACCTGCTTTCTGAGATCCCAGATCTCGGTCTCCATCCCGCTCACGGCGCGCTCATGCCATTCCCGGCTCACAAACGGCACCTTCATGGTCTCCCGCTCCTTTCCTTCTGTCTCAGAACATCCCGTCTCGCCTCTTTGGCGATGGTCATCCGGAAACTGTGATACGGGACGCGGCTGATCTCCTCAGCCTTGTCCCTCTCGATTCCCTGTACCGCCATGGGCAGCTTTTTTAAACGTTTTCTGGTCATTCCTTCACCCTCCCCATGAATCCGTCCAGCACGGCGGCGCAGGCCGCGCGCAGTTTGCCCTTTGTCTCCCCGTCCTGGATCTTGTCCAGCGTCTCCAGCATGGCGGAAAACTCCCGCTGCACACGCTCAAAGGCGGCCTTGAACTCGGCCACCTCCGGCGCCGCCATGGAGAGCTGCTTTCTGAGCGCTTCGATATCGCCGCGCAGACGCTCGGCTTCGGCCTCGGCCTTCTGTGCCTTCTGGACAGCCTCTCTGGCGTCCTTGGCGTCCGCCTTGGCCTTCCGTATGTCATCCTGAGCAGTGCGAAGGTTCTCGGCGTTCTTCTTCGCCTGCTCCTCAAGCTCCGTTATTTTGGCCTTGAGCTTGACCCGCTCCTTTTCCAGCTCTTCCCGTTCAGCCTGAACCGCATCCTTGATTGCTCTGTTCTTTTCCTTTTCGGCGTTTTCCCGCTCAATCTGCAGTGCCGCCTCGACTTCCTCGGAGATGGCCTCCTCGTCCCGCTCATAGACCACGGCTCGCGGGCGCTTCTCGATCTCGTCCAGCTCCGCCTTGATCCGCCGCAGCTGCTCCTCGGCCTCCGCGCGGGCCTGCTCCTCGTCGTTTCGCTGTTTGAGCGCGTCCTGGAAGTCGTTCTGTAGGTCATTGATCTGGGAGGCATACTCCCCGGCCTGCTCCTCCCAGCGCTGTGCCTTCGCCTCCAGCTCCGCCGTCCGCTCCTTGACCTTTGCCTCCAGCTCGCGGGCGCTCAGGTGCTCGGCGTCCACCTCCCGGGCGAAGTCCTCGCGCTCCTCCTCCGGGATGGCGAGAAGCCGCAAAGCATTGGAAATACTGAGTTTTTCCAACGTTGGAAATTTATTTTCCACCCCGAAAATGCTGCCCTGTTCGTCCCCATACCCCTCATACAGGGTTTCAAAGCGGGACGCCGCGGCGGCGGAAAACTCCGTCTCTCTTTTGAGCCATTCGGCCCACCCGTGCGGGCCTACCTTTTCATGGGCGATCTTAAGCCGGTACCCGATCTGGATGCCGTAGCTGAGCGCCATGCGCCGCGCCTGGGCGGTCAGCAGGCGGATTTCTCCGCCCAGCTGCTCCGGCGCCATGTCCTTGACGCTGACTGTGGATAATTCATTCATGCGCTTCTCTCCTCTTCACTTTTCACTTTGGCCTTTTCGTTTTCCAATATCGGCGCGCCGTCCTTGTCCCGCGGAGATCCGGCGTTTACCCACCCGAGCCACGCGTCCAAAAACCACTTGTACCGTGTCGAAGGCCGCACGGCCTCCTTTTCGGCGCCGCTCGCGTACCCTTCGTTCCGGTACCCGTGGATCTGCACGACGCTCACCCGCCCGCGCTTGTCCTGCTGTAGCTCCACCGTGAGAAAGCTCCTGCCCGGCGTGCGGCGCTTGCGGATAAAGAGGATGGTGGTCTTGCCCTCGATGTGCCGCGCCGCATAGCCGCCGACACAGTGATGCAGCGTCTTTCCCTCCTGCACGATCTCGGCGGAGCTGACCGGGATGACCACCCGCAGCCCCTCCATGGCAAAGCCGTACTTCTTTTCGAGCATCCGGCGCCGCCGCTTGTATTTCTTCATTTCCTCGCGCCCGCTCTCGACCTTGATGGTCTCCGCCGCGGCGTCGTGCCGCTGCTGCAGGTCCCTCGGCATGGCCACGGTCTTTTCGCTCAGGTCATAGCCGAGCGTGTGCGCCATGTGCAGGTAATCGTTCCAGGCGCGGAGGATATCCCGCATCGGCACGCCGTACTGCGGGCATGGCGGGCGCAGGTGCTCGGCGTAGCGCAGCGCCGCCTCAAGGCTGCATCCTGCGTCGGATGCGCAGGAGCAGAGCATATCCATGTTTTCCTTGCCGACCCGCTCCATGATCTCCATATAGCGGCCAAAGCGCAGGCTCCCGGCCTGCTTCTTCCACTTTTTGAGTCCGTCCAGCCCGATCCCGGCCCGCTGCACCGCCTTGGCGTCCTGAGCCGGGAGCTTGAGAAAGTCCTTCGGCGACTTCGCCCGCCAGTTGAGGAGCTTTGCGTTTTTCCTGCCGTACTCGATCAGCTCCTCCACCGCGTCCGAAAAGCCCAGCTTGACGGCCATCTCGATCTGCGGGTGCAGCGCGTACCAGGCCAGATACGGCACGATCCAGCGCGCCGCGTCCGGCGCCCGGTTGAGAGGCGCGCGCCGCCTCGCCCTGGACGGGTGGAGGATCCCGTCCTCGGTCTCGATGCAAACGATCGGCCCGTCCCCGGTGCCGAGGATATCAGCGGCATACCGGTCATAATAGAAGTCTTCGATCTGACAATACTTGAACCCGGGCAGCTCCAGCGCCTTTTCAAGGCCAACGATCCTGTACGCGCCGTTATAAGTGTACATCTCCGGGTGGAAAGCGTCCTCCACGGTTTTCCGCGCTGTCCACTCAAATTTCGGCTCTAAGTACCTTCCGCAGAACCCGTCGTAGTCCCAGTCCACACATTTGTAATACCAGCCCTGCACCACGCCCGGCGCGATGTAGTACCTCCTCACCGGCTCCCAGGTGATGTCTCCGATCAGATCATCCCAGTTAAAGCGCCTTCTTGCGTTTCCGCCCTCGATGAGCAGCGCCCCGTCCTCGACGCGCAGCACCGCCGTCTTGATCCATTGCTCGAGACTCGACATCTCGTATTTGTACTTGTGGGCCGCCCGGCCCTCGACCTCACGCCCGCAGTTCGGGCAGTTGCACGGCTCTCCGTGGAGCTTCCCGCGCGGGTAGTTGCCGCGCACGGCCTCGAAGGTCTCGCGGCAGGCCGTGCAGGTGCAGAGCCTCACCGGCGTGCTGCTCGCCTCCCAGCCGTCGTCTGTGTATTCGTTGCGGAAAAACAGGTATTGCGGGAACATGTCCCGGATCTGGTTTTCTTCGTCGGCGCTCAGAACGCCGTCAAACTTTTTCAGGATCTCCTCGTGCCGCTCCGGCGGCAGATTGCATTTCGGCCCGCTCATGCTCCCACCGTCTTATAAAAAGTCGGCCAGATCCAGCACCAGCCCTGCCTTGCCTCCCCCTTTGGGGGAGCTGTCACCGGCGCCCGCGCCGGTGACTGAGAGGGCATCTGCCTCTCCCACAAGGTCAATGTGCATCTCAAAGCGCACCTTTGACCCCGGGAAGAAGAAGGCCGCCGCCCTGGAGTAGGCCTCGAAATCGGAGATGCTGGTCCCGATCCCCTTGCACACCGCCGTCATGCAGTCCTTGAAGCTCCCGCCCTGGACGATGGCCTGGGCAAACTCCTCATCCTGCCCGGCGAAATTCAGCAGCGCGTCCCGCACGGCGGTCTTGATCGCGCCCTCCCTGTTGCCGGTGATCCCCGGCAGCTCCCGGCGCAGCTTCTCCTGCGCCTCTTCGTAAAAATTCATATTGCCCTCCCAAAGTATTCTTGTGCCCCGGTCTTTTTCGGGGTATAATGGGAGTACCATGTACGGTACTCTCCTTGTCCATATCGGGATTCTCCCGGACGCTCAGCTCAGCGTCCGGGAGATTTCTTTTTTCTGCAGTCTCTCCCTTCGTTCCTTCAAAAGCTCGCGCCGCGCCTTGCTCTTGATCCAGCGGCGCACCTTGCCCGGCTCTCCCGGCTCCGCCTCCACGGTGGAGTACCCGGCTGTGACCAGCATGTCCGACGCGATCCAGAGCGCCCGCTCCGTGATTTCCGCGTGGCTGATCAGCTTTTCACGCTTCACCGCCGTCCTCCTTCCCGATCCGCACCTTGTACCGCGCGCCGTAGCGCCTTTTATGGCACCAGTCACAGACAAGCGTCTCTTCGGAGTAAGGGACCTTTTTATGTACCACGTGGGCCTCGGTCATCTGCTTCTCGCAGGCCGGGCACAGCGCCCGCTCCAGGATCTTAACCGCCATCGCAGCGCACCTCCTGGTTCCAGCACTTCCAGCATCTGTCGAAACCGGCTTCCTCATAACCCCTTCCCTGACATAAGTGCGAGCTGTTGACATAGCCCAGATCCTCCGGGCATATCATGCGCACAATCTCGCTTTCTTCGATTCCGCTATGATCCGCCATGGCTTTTTCCAGCAAAGTCACGCAGTTTCATCTCCTTTTCTTCTCTTGTAATTTCGCGCAGGCAGCCGCAGCTTTTTATTCTGCCTCTTTTCACGTCTGCCGCCCGCGTGGCAAACTCCGTCCCGCAGCCGCAGCGGCACAGCCATAGTACCGCCGAGCTCTTCCCGTTCGGCGCCCGGTATGTGCCGTAGCGCCGCAGCACCGTGTAATATGGGCCGACGGTTCCGGTGAGATCTTCAAAATGGCCTTTCATCCCGCCCGCTCCTTTCCGCACCACACGGGCCGCAGCACCGGCCCCGGCTCTCCGACGCTGAACACCTCCAGCGTCCGCCCGAAGCCCCGGATCGCGCCGCCGGTCTCGGCCCTGTTCCCGCACCGCGCGGCCTTGACGCCGTGGGGCCTGTCCTCAAAGCGCAGAAACGCGCACCCGTTACACAGTTTCATTTTCTTCCACCGTGATCCCCCGGCACACGTCCCCAAGCCATGTGATGGTCTCCGGCTCTGCGTGCCATGGCATAATGATCGCCTGGACGAAAAGTCCGTCCTTGTAAACGACGTATGGGTTTCCTCCCTCGGGCCGTCTCAGGGCAAGCCCCGGCTGTTCCGCGTCGCTCCCCGGTTTGAGGTTTTTGGTCTGGATTGTGAAGATTTCCCCGTTCGGTGCCTGCGTCGGCAGCAGATCCACGCCGTGGAGGATGACGCGCCTGTCCAGCCAGTAGAGTAGATCCTTTTCCCCCTCGCTGTATTCCCTGGTGTCGAATACCGTCGGCATCTCCTTGGTCTTGATTACCATTTTCCCCTGTTTCTCTTGGGAGATGTCGAAGATGGCACAGAGCGCGTCCTGTGTGAGCGTTCCGAGGTCTTCCGGCAGCCGCCAGACGGCAAAGCCTGTCCCGGCCCATTGCGTGCCGTCCTCTTCGTTGAACAGGTAGACACACCTTGCCTCATTACACAGGCTCGCCAGTGCTTTGAGCTTCATGTCTTTTTCCCTCCCTTCTTCCCTGCGTTCGGCAGAAGCTCCTGCTTTGTTCTCCAGCGCCGGACGCTTTGGATGCTGCACCCCAGCTCGTTTGCGATCTGTATGTCGCTCATGCCGCGGCGATAAAGCTCCCGCGCCCGCTCCCAGTCGAATTTGACCCCGCTTCCCCGCACGTCCGGATTCGCCGGGCGCTGGAGTTGGTTATAGCGCCAGTTCTGGACGGTGCCGTACTTGATCCCCAGTGTCTCCGCGATCTCCCTGTCGGTCGCGCCCGCGAGATACAGCCGCGTCGCCTCTTCCCTCCAGTCGGCGCGCTTTTCCGGTACCGGTTTGCCGTTTGGGACGTAATCGGTGCAGTGGCACGGCTCCCGCAGGCGCGGCGGCATGTGCGCGATTCTGGAGTGGCCCGTCATGGTCAGATAGTTGCAGCGCCCCTCCTGATTCGGGTTGCTGTGGTTGCGGTATATGCAGTCCGGGTGATGGCAGCGCTCGTCCTCCTTCATTCCGCGGCCTCCTCTCCCACCATGGCCCTGAGCTCCGCGCGCAGCGTGCCGCCCTCCTCGAAAAAGCGGATGCCGCCCGCCGCCAGGGCCTGGTCGGCAAGCCGCGCGGCCAGCTCCTGCTTTGCGTATCGGATTCCGGCTTTCCGCTGCTCCTCCGGGTCCTTCGCGCTCCAAAGCCCTTCAAACCACATCTGCCGCAGATCTGTCACGGCGGTGCATGTCACGATCTTTGCCTCCCCCCGCCGGAACACCAGCGGCCCCGGCTCATACGGCGTCCCCAGCACCGTCTTCGGCCCCTTCTTGGCTCCCCCTTTGGGGGAGCTGTCGCGCAGCGACTGAGAGGGCTTTCCGCCCTTTTCTCCCCGCACCGAGCAGATCACCAGCGCCGCCATGGCAATGATGATGATCACGCAGGTGCAGATGACCCCGCATCTTGTCATTGGTTCATGCTCCTTTCTCTTCCACCCTCCCGCAGCGCAGGCGGGCGTATTCCTCCGGGTGCTGCGTATAGTAGGCGCTCAGGCCGGTGCTCAGGCGCTCCCGCATGTGCGCGTGCCACGTCTCCCGCTCACTGTCTGTGAGCTCTTCCACCGGCACCGTGCGCCCGTCCGGCATGATCACAAAGCTCCTGCAGGTGATCTCCCGTCTTTTCCCGGCCATCTCCGCCCTCCTCTCATCCAGTCCTCTTGCTTCTCGCCTTCCCGCATCAGGCCCCCTTGCCTAAAGGGGGCTGTCGCCGCCGTTTTCGGCGGTGACTGGGGGATATTCCCTGTTCTATCCTATGTCCGCCCGGCTTGGTCACTTTCCGGTGATCCGCCGGGCGGTCTCGCGGCTCGTGACAATGATTTTCCGGTCTTCCAGATAGCCGACCGCCTGGGGCCTCGCGCCGAAAAGTCTGCCCCCGGCCTGCCGCCCCTCTGGATCTTCGCTGTTGTATCGCAGATAGGCGAGCAGCCTGGGTGAGCACAGCAGCACCCGCTCGCCTTCCGGGATCTCGCTTTCCTCGACGGCGCGGCGGATCTGCCCCGGCACGTCCTCCCGCTCAAGAATCACGGTCTTTGATTTCGACATCGGCTGCACCTCTCAGCTTTCTCTCCCGGTCCTCTTCGAGCTCGAAGAGGTCCGCTTGCAGCGCGTTGAGCTGCCCGATCATGAAGCCGATCTCATCCCGGCTCAGATCCTTGTCGGTGAGTTTGATGCCGATCGAGGACATCTTCGACCGGACGCCCGCGATCGCATAATCAAGGCGCGTGATCTGCTTCACCGCGGCCTGCGCCGTTTCCACCAGATTCCCGTCCTTGAGCTGGTCCGCGCTCGTGATATCCTCCGTCCGGATCAGCTCCGTCCCGCTCTCGCCCCAGTCCAGGCGCACGTTCGTCTTGTCGCCCTCTGGCGCTCCTATGTCAAGCCCGCGGTAAACAATGCCCGGCGGCGGCGGCGGTTCCCAGCCCTTGAGCTCCGGCTCTTTGCAGTCGTGACATGGCTTTTCGTAAGGACTCAGATCTCTGTGCTTGCAGTTCCCGCATGTCTTTTCTTCCATGTCCTTCTCCCTTTCCTTACCTAAAAAATCTTAATTTGCTGCTGCGGCTCGAAGTTCATCCAAAGAACCTCCCGTCGTTTAGTCGCGGTCTGTGCTCGCACGTCGATCTCCGCACGGTGCCAGTTTTTCAGTTCCTCGCGGTACAATGGGCTTTCATATCCCGATAGAAGTACAGGGCCGCGGTGCTGTTTGAGGGCATCAAGCAGATCTGCGTGATCGGCGTCCGACATTTCACACGCATACTGTTTTCCGTGCCTGGTACCGAGAAGATACGGCGGGTCTGCATAGATCAGCACATTCGGATAGTTGAACCGAGTGATTACTTCGAGTGCCGGGCGATTCTCGATCTGGACCCCGCGCAGCCGTTCCGCAGCCTCTTTGATACGCTGGGGCGTATCACACCATCCCTTGGCAGCATAGGCCGCTTCCCGGCCCTGCACATCGTTTTTCCAGCCGACCTTGATCTCGTTCGTTCGGAAGCCGTATCCCATCATCAGCTTTGTGCAGAAGACAACGGCACGTTCAAAACTGTCAGTGGCACCGGCTTTGTATTTGTCTATCGCTCGGTCATAAATCTCCCGTGAGTAAGGCGTCCAGTAGATGGCATCGGCCAGACGTTCAGGATCTCTCTTGATCCAGTCGAAAAGGTTCACTACATCACCGTCAAGGTCGTTCACCGTTTCGATTGGACTGCGGCTCTTTGTGAATAACACAGCTCCTGAGCCGAAGAAAGGCTCCAGATAGCTGTGGTGCGGTGGAAAGAAATCTATAATCCACTGCGCAATGCTCCACTTTGAGCCGGGGTACTTTAGGACGGACTTCATGCTTCCTCTCACTTTCGTGTCCATGCTTTTCACCTCCTCCCGCTCCTGTCCTTGCCCGGCAGGAGCGTTTTTCACACCGCGCCCGCGGCCTTGTCCAGCCCCTCTGGATCATGCTTGCCTCCCGTCCGGCGCTGTGTGTTGTGTTATTCTCAAATATTTTTGCTAAGGGTGGGTGACATTTGCAGTTCGTGTTTTGCTATACTCTTCACCGTTCCATGAAGGGAGGTGTAAGACATGGATGATCGAAAAATAGAGCTGGCGGCCTGGGAAGCGTTGACAAACTATACAAAAGCAATCACACTGACCAGGAGAGAACGAATATTCGCTGCCGCTGTTGCTGCTGCGATTGCCGCAGCGTTCAGCGAATACGAGCTTCAACTCCAGGAAACTGAACGCTGAACCACCAGCACACTCCCCGCTCCCCTGCGATGGCCCTACATCGCGGGGGATTTCTCATCCATGCCTTACATCTCCCTTCATGCGTCAGCATTTCAAGTTTCTTTCCTTCCTTCGGCTTCGTGTGCAAAGAAGATGGCAAACCGATCCTCGATCTTGTCGATCTTCAAAAGCTCGCACAGTTTGGTGATTTCAGTGGGCGTAAACTCATTGAGATTGTCGCGCTTCCGGGCGAAACCGTAGGCGCTCAGGCCGACATAGTTTGCAATATACGATAGTCGGTATCCGCTCTTGCGGATGATCTCATTCAACCGATCAGTATCAGTCGTCTTCCTCTCCTCCTCCCGCTCCTGTCCTTGCCCGGCAGGGGCGTTTTTCACGCCGTGCCCGCGGCTTTGATCCTATATGTTGATTTTTGTAAACTCTTGCAGTATTCTTGTATGTGGGGTGATACTGTGAAAGTTAGGTTTTTTCTGTGCTTGCTGGTGTTTCTGCTGATTTGCAGTCTGTCGCTTTCGGCATTGGCCGACAACCGGGATTTGATCGTTTATTATGCCGTCGGCTCATCGTCAGCGTACCGCTATCATGCCAGCGCAAACTGCTCCAGTCTAAGCCGCAGTACAGTCGGAGAAATAACCTTGTATGAAGCAGCATCCGGTGGTTATACGCCTTGTACTCGCTGCCATCCTCCAACCCCGGATTTTGAGGTATCTGCCACACCGAGACCGGAAACGGAGAGCACCGGGAGTGTCATTCCCTGGCCTTCCCATACCCCGCGTCCCTCTCCCTCACCGACGCCCCGGCCTTCTTCGACGCCCAGGCCAACGTCAATGCCCTGGTTAACATCTTCTCCGCCCCCTGAAGTTTCTCAGTCCCCAGATCTATCTGGGGTGATGACTGATTCAACCGCAAAAACTGAGCCATCCAGAATGACCATTACTGAGGTTGTTATTTTGCTTATTGTTTTTCTGTTCAGTTCGTTACGCTTACGGCGTCTCACAAAGGCTGCTGAAGATCTCCGCACAAAATCCGAAGAATATAAGAAACTACAAGAAAAACATGACCAACTGGAAAAAGATGTGGAAGCACTTAATTCTTATCTTTGCGAAAATCAGCCGAAGAGAGACGAACTCGAACGTCTGATAGCCGAGGCTTCTGATAACGTCTTCCGACATCAGCTTCGCGTTCTGGAAGAAAAAAAGAACTTGACTCAACTTATGGATAAACGCTACCGCAATAATCTGGAATGGCAAGAAACGTTGGGACAGATAGAAAAGAATCTTTCTGCTCTCCCTCAAGCATCTCAAATCGCGCAAGCAGAAGAAGTCTCTGCCCAGAAACAAAAGCTGTATTCTTCACTAAAGCAGGAATTCACATCTCTTTATGAGCATCGGACTACCTTGGAATGCTCTGGAGCTCCTAAATACTGCTATGTTGCAGAAGATGGTCTTCCAGCAATTCATGACGGCGGTTTGAAGTGGGGATATGCCTACACTTTCTACAAAACGCCAAACGGTGGAAGTTATCATACTGTGTACTGTTATCACTCCAGACGACCAGACCGAATTGCTATAAACGCTTACAATGTTCGCAAAGATTATTTGCTTCCCTGTTCTCATTGCAATCCAACTCTTCCAGATTTGTCGTGGTATGAACAGTATCTAGAAGTCAAAGCTCGTCGTAAGAAGTACGAGATCCCAGAGCCTGCAGACGATGAGTTTTATTAAGAAAAAAATCAGCGCAGTTTCCTTTAGGACACTTTCTGCTCAAAAAAATCTCCCGTGGGTCATTTTCGCCGAGAATCGCCATAATCTTCTTAATCTCGTCAAGCGTGAACTCAGATAGGCCATTGCATTTTCTGTAGAATGCTGAGCGCGAAATACCCAATCGGGAATACATTTCAGTAATCGAAATCCTATTTTCTTGCATTTTCTCCAAAAGACGCTGCTTATTCATGGTGTCACTTCCTCTCGTGTCTTTAAGGACACTTTTAATGTAGCACAGCATTTCTCTCATGTCAAGGATAATTTGTGTTTTTTAAGAAACTATTTTTGCTTTTTGTGTTGCGTTTATGACACATCTATGCTATGATGCCATGTGAAAGAAGGTGATTTCTTGAATATTGGAGAAAGAATTAAACAGCTTCGTATACAGAACAATATGACACTTGAGGAATTGGGTCAACGTGTCGGTGTGGGTAAAAGCACTGTGCGCAAGTGGGAAACAGGCGCTATTGCTAATATGCGACGTGACAAAATTCAAAAACTTGCTGATGCTCTTGATACGACTGTTTTAGAAATAATGGGCCTTGAAGAACCTCCTGTTCCGCCTCCTCCTGCGCCGTCGTTCTCTGCGGAGGAGCAGCGGCTTGTCGTGCTTTACCGCCGGGCGGACGACCGTGATCGGGAAACGGTCTGGAACATCCTCGGCCGCTATGACGAAGAGACTACCGGCGCCCACACCTCCGCCGGATAAAATAACCGCCCCCGGATTTCTCCGGAGGCGGCATAGGTGAAAAATCTGATTATTATTCCTTCTCCTGTTGCGTAACATCGATAAACGGCAAGTTATATGCCGGAAGTCGGCTTGCTGCTGTGACGCTCGCAATCACTGGGCGAATGTATGAAATCAAAAGCGCGGCTCCGTTTTGGGACAACATTTTTTGCGCTTCATCTTCATTGAAGTCTCCCTTCTTCCATTTGAAGGCAGCCTCTTCCGTTGCCTTGACAAAGAGCGGAGTTTTCCCCTTCTCTTCGCCGATCGTGACTGTCACGCTGACCTTGGCATTCTGCTCCTCACCGTCTGGCATATCCTGAATTTCTGTTACTTCCGTTCGGATATTCAATTTTATAATTGAATCGTCCTCAGGTTTGTAGCTTTTGTTTACGGAGAACTGGATGCTCACAAGTTCTGGATTCGTAAACTGAAAGGCGCTGTTTCCCATTTTTCATTTACTCCTCGTCTATGCACATTTCAAGCTGGGTTCTTCTGCTTGTCGATAGTACTCATTTCTTTCTTCGCTGCCGTTTGGGAAACGCACTTGACATTTCTCCGTTTCCTTTCTTGATCTGGGAAACCAGACCTCTGCCTCGTGAGAAGCCTTGACCTTCATTTCACCGTCATATTGGAAAACGGCCACTGCGTCTTTATCATCTCTCTGCAGTCCGAGCAGCTTCAAAACTTCTTCTTCCGACAGATCGGGCATATCGATTATAATGCTCTCTCCTGTTTCGGTCGGTTGGCTGCCCGCTCCTCCCATAAGGAAAGCCGTTGCCCGCTCCTCCCGTTCTGGATTATATCTATTCAAAGTTGTCTCGAAATAATTCCATTCATCCCGACTCAGCGTAATCTGGTGCGTGATTTGCATTCCTTCACCTTCCTTCAAAGCAGTTTGGAATTATCATATTTCTTCGGTATATGCGGCCACTTTTTTCTTTTCATCCGCATCCATCAAATCAAAGAACATCCGGACGGTTCCGTACTCCATTTCTTGCTTCTCAGAGAACACTTGAAAACCTCTATTTTTATACCATTCAGTTTTCCCAACAAGAGCGTCGATTAAAAACACACGGATTGGCCATTTCTTACCAAGCTCTTTGGCTTCCCGAACCGCACTGCGCAGTACCTCCGTCCCGATTCCCTTCTGCTGTAGCCGCTCATCTATCGCAAGAAACTCCATCTTCATCGCCGTATATTCCGGCTCTCCTTCGCCATAATCGCCATAATCACCGAATTCAATATTGGAATGATCCGTTTTGATCGTGCAAATGGAAATCTGATAGTATCCGGCGATACTCTTTCTCTCTCCCAGTTCAATTTTGAAAGTCTTGGCCTGGCGCAGAACATGTGGGAAGTACGAACGCTTAACCTTTCGGTCTATGCTGTCCACTCCGCAGGTGAAGCCGCTAAAGACAGGCTCCTTATCCAACTGTGATATTTCCAGCTTGATCATTATTCTCTCACCTGTCACTTATCAATCTCATGTCCTGCGAAGAGTTTACTCTAATTTACACGCATTTGCTCAATTTGTCTACTGTTTCAAAGAAATTTTCTTGTGTATCATGATCTTTTATCTGGCCAAATGTATTGAACACCAAAAGCAAGTAGGTGACCCGCCATGAAAACCGCCGCGGCCTATGTCCGCGTGTCCACCGAGCGCCAGGACGAATACTCCCTTGACTCCCAGCTGAAGCTCATCCGGGATTATGCCGCCTCCCACGATATGGACGTGCCGCCCGAGTTTGTCTTCGTGGAGGACGGCGTTTCGGGCCGCAGCGCCAAAAAGCGCCCTGCCTTCCAGCGCATGATCGCACTGGCCAAAGACAAGGCGCACCCGTTTGATAATATTCTGGTCTGGAAATACAGCCGTTTCGCGCGCAATCAGGAGGAGAGCATCGTCTACAAGTCCATGCTCTCGAAGCTCGGCGTGGATGTGATCTCCATCTCCGAGCCGCTGGACGATTCCCCGTTCGGCAGTCTGATTGAGCGTATCATTGAATGGATGGATGAGTTTTACAGCATCCGCCTCTCCGGCGAGGTAAAGCGCGGCATGGCCGAGAAGGTCAGCCGGGCGGAGATCGTGGCCGGTCCGTCCTTCGGCTACGATGTCCAGGGCAAGACCTACGTGCCGAACGCGCAGGCGGACACCGTGCGCCAGATCTTCGCCGACTATCTCTCTGGCAAAGGGCTCGCCACCATTGCCCGCGAGCTCACCGACTCCGGCGTCCGCACGCGGCGCGGCTCCGTACCGTCAAACCGCTGGGTCCGCTACATCCTGCGCAATCCGGTTTATATCGGAAAAATCCGCTGGAGCAAGGACGGGAAAATCGACTACGTGCACGGTCTGGAAAAAGGCGATGACAACGCCCTCCTCATCGACGGCGGCTTTGAGCCGATCATCGATGCCGACACCTTTGCCGCCGTCCAGGCGAAGCTTGAGCGCCGCGCCGCCGCTCTCCCCTATACCCGCCACGACCAGCAAGCCGACTGGATGCTCAAGGGCCTTGTCCGCTGCTCCTCCTGCGGCTCCACGCTTGTCTATACCTCCACCGCCTGCCCTACCATGCAGTGCTACAAGTACGCGCACGGCCAGTGCACCGTTTCTCACTCCCTCAGCATCGCCAAGGCGAACCGCCTTGTGATCGCCGAGCTTGAGAACGCTGCCGTGTCCGGCTTCTTCCCGCTCGCGCCCCGGCTCATAAAGAAAGCCCCCGGCCCTGACTATGACCATCTCATAGCGGTGGAGGAGCTGAAGCTGCGCCGCGTGGCCGAAGCCTACGAGGCCGGTGTTGACACCCTCGAGGACTACGCCCGCAAAAAAGCAAAGCTCACCGCTGGTATTGAAGATCTGAAAGCGCAGCAGGCCGCCGCCCAGGCCGAGGCCGAGGCCGCTGCCGTCTCCCCCGCCGACATGCGCCGCCGCGTCCTGGACGTGCTCCAGATCCTCCGCGACCCCACCGCCACCGAGCAGGTCAAAAACGCCTCCCTCCGTGAAATTCTCTCGCATATCATCTACGACAAACCCCACGCCCAGCTCCAATTATTTTTTGCATTCTGATATTATCGCTTTTTACAATCAGGAGGTCCAGACGGCGAGCTCGGCGCTTCCCTGCGCTATCTGAGCCAGCGCTATTCCATGCCCTACCCCGAGCTTAAGGGCCTGCTGACGGACATCGGCACGGAAGAGCTGGGGCACCTGGAGATGATCGGCGCGGTGGTACACCAGCTGACGCGTGATCTCTCCATCGACGAGGTAAAGAAGGCGGGCTTTGACGCCTACTTTGTGGACCACACGGCAGGGGTCTACCCCACGGCGGCCTCGGGCTTCCCGTGGAGCGCCGGGTCGATGCAGGTCAAGGGCGACGTGATCGCCGATCTGAGCGAGGACCTGGCCGCCGAGCAGAAGGCCCGGGTCACCTATGACAACATTCTGCGCCTGTCGGATGACCCCGATGTCAACAATGTCATGCGCTATCTGCGTGAGCGCGAGATCGTCCACTACCAGCGCTTCGGCGAGGCCCTGCGCCTGGCAGCCGAGAAGCTGGATGAAAAGAACTTCTACGCGATCAACCCGGCCTTCGACCGGTAATGAAAGATCCCCGGCGTATTCGCCGGGGATCGCGTGTTTTACTTCAAAATCACTTTATTAAAATTCTTCTTGCCGCGGCGGACCATGAGGCCCTTGCGGAGGGTATCGGCATCGTAGAGGGCCGCGATGTCGGTGACTTTCTGGTCCTCGACCGTGACGCCGCCCTGCTGGACGTTGCGGCGGGCCTCGGACTTGGAGGCGCAGAGGCCGGATTTCACAAGCAGGGTCAGGATATCGAGGCTGCCGTCAACAAGGTCTGCTTCCGAAAGCTCGGTGGTGGGCACGTCGCCGCCGTCCGCGCCGCCCGCGAACAGAGCCTTGGCGGAGGCCTCGGCCTTCTTCGCTTCCTCCTCGCCGTGGACAAGGCTCGTCAGCTCATAGGCCAGGATCTCCTTGGCCTTGTTGAGCTGGCTGCCTTCCCACTTATCCATCTCGTCGATCTGTTCGAGCGGCAGGAAGGTCAGCATGCGGATGCACTTGAGCACATCCG